>Ga0164297_10000498_pt1 | contig 47986 bp, 28 predicted proteins | sample GEODES058metaG_FD_113539 | JGI IMG/M metagenome (GOLD analysis project Ga0164297, IMG submission 113539) | Dystrophic lake water microbial communities from Trout Bog Lake, Wisconsin, USA - GEODES058 metaG | ecosystem: Environmental > Aquatic > Freshwater > Lake | place: USA: Trout Bog Lake... | reverse complement strand
TGATATAGATTTGTTCGTTCAACGCCCGTATGATATTCCTTGTCTCTTCGCTCGGATACAGATCAAAAGGAGTCGTGTCATAGAAATTACCGCTCCATCCTAGATGTCCAGCAGCATAATCCCATAGATAACTACTGAACTCAATAGTGCCGTTCTCTAAACCAATCCTACTCCAGTTTCCATTACCATTATAGTTATAGATTTCCCATTTACCGGCGCCGTTCTGTAGGACCTTTGCTAGCGTATTTACCGGAGGATTGAGAGCGGACAGGTCAGCATAGAACGCGACTTGTATAGTCGCTCTCGTGCTATTGCCATAACCAGGTGCCCACCAGTCTATGTAACTCCAGTACTGGGTCGTGTCGTAATAAGTAAGACCATTGCTTGGATTTATAGGCCCTATTAGGAACAAGAAGGATAGTTCTTCTCTGAGTTCAAAGATAGGATACTGTGCGAGTGTAGTATTCGCATATGTTAGATAGTTTTTAAGTGCCAAGAATCTATCATAGAAGAAACTCTGTTTTGGTCTTGATTGAACACCGGATTGTACTGCGAGCGGCAGCGCTGGATCCGGAACAATCTCACCGGAAGGATCGCACCCTGATAGCGAGTCAAGCATCCTAGCATACAGTGATGTAGGTGTGCCATACTGATTATACACGTTGCCATGCGAGATTTTAGGAAATCCTGGCAAGAAGTCATCAGGATAGTTCTCTCTGATAAGGGCGAACTCTTGGTGATATGCGTCATCAGTAGTACCATTCGCGAATCCTATATGGAACACAGTATCAGTATTATTGAAATAGCTCAACGCATTGTATAGCGCGAATGTATTTGGAAGCAACGGTGCCATAAATGAGATACCCGATGCTATTGGATTTTGGATGTAGGATGCGACAACGCTATCTGATAGCGTCTTGTTAGTCTTACTAAAGATGATATTAGTATTGCGAACCCAGAAATAGTATACAGGTGAGATTATATTTGAAGCATTCAAGGTATTGTTAACTGAATATGTATTCACATCATAGGGTACACCAGGACCCTGATAGTTTACAGGAGGAACGAAACTTGCGATCCAGCTATAGACTGCTACATCTGATCCCGGAAAGACGGCACCCCAATATTGGCTGTTGTAAACAGCGTCATCGTTTTGGTGATAATTCACAAACCTGATGTTAGTCGTATCTAACCATAGCCTGCCCACATGTTCGGCGCCCCAAATCATACCCGATTGGCCAGAAGCATCAACATTGTATTTTGCAGGGTCAGTACCAGTTATAAAGTCAAGGTTCTCTCTTGCTGCACCTAATAGTTTACCTTGCAGAGGATCTATATAATCCAGATTTACAAGTGTGTTATTAGTAGTGGCGCTGTATAACTGTGTATTCTGAATAAGATTGATATCTACTACTGGAGCAGAATTTCTGTATACTGCCCAGTCTGAAATACCCGTTTCATTTAAATATGATATGACTTGTCCGCCTTGAGTTGAAGGCATGAAGTTAGGCGTACCTATAACAACTACATTATCGTTGAAGTCTAATGCAGTGCCATATCTTGGTTCGTATCCATAATCAAGTGATTTGTCATTCACGCTCTGTGCATATACATATGCACCTGGATCAGATATATTCTCGTTGTAGTTTGCAAGATAGTCAAACATGTAGACAGCACCTGCATTCGGATACGCATCAACAAACTGTGTAGCATTATTGTCAAATACAGTGTCATTGTCTAGATTAAATTGGTCCACAAAATCAAACACAGTGCCTTCATATCTTGTACCTACTGGCGCAGAGATTACCACACTATTGCCGCTGATTTTGATAGTAGAACCGAACTCAGTCGGACCTGTACCATGTGGGCATTTGATTATTTGCGTCTCTGTATATAGGGTAATTCCTAGTTCTGACAGAACAGTATCATCAAACGCACTGATAACCAATTTGTTATTGACCGGAGCAATGGTTGTATTGATAAGTTGAATGATCAACTTATTGTCGTCTGTTGCCGCTGCTTGGACATTTATGATTTTGCTATGATTTATGATGTTAGCTATGCTAGCTGCATCGCCTGCATTTAGATTTACTGTATAACCATTTATCAATACAGTTTTATTACCAGTGACATTGCATTCAGCAGTACCTATAACCATGCCGTATCTTGCACCACCATTTATATAACTGTATACAGCACCTTCTTCACCGTTAGTGTCAATCTCGTATGGTGAACCGACAAGAATATTTGTACCAAAGGTATTCATATCTGTAGCGTATCCGAACTCAACATCAGGTCTATTCGTGTAGATTGAAGTGAGTTCTTGTGCTAGGGTGAACTGGCTATCATTTACAGAGATGATATCTCCTGCTAATAGTGGCGCCGTATAATAGAATGTGGTACCGATCACAGCATAGTTGTTGTCAGTTACTGATACACCATTACGAGAAACATATAGCGGAGCGATCTGGTCGTATACATTGCAAGTCAGTCCGGTGCAGTCTGCTAGATTAATAGGGGTATTCGTTGAACGGGATGTTTTAATCGTGAAGGTATCACTAACGATCTCGCAGACATAGTAGACAGTCAGGGGTTGAATACCAGAGATGCCTAATGAACCACCACTAAAGATTACTGGATCATTTACGCTAAGTCCGGCAGCACTAGAGACCGCTATGAAGTTACTGCTAACTCCGGTTATTGGTCTAGTTATCTGATCTGGAGTCCATGCCAATGTGAACTGTTGCGGACTCCCTGTGACCGAAGTATAGTTAGCTATGAAGTTTTGCAGGGTTCTCTGGTATGTATAAGCAGTACCCCAGTTGCTAATTGTCGGACTATAGTCTTTGAATGGTGCACCTACGACAAGCGTATCTCCATTGTAGTTCGTTGAGAGCGAGAAACCAAACTTATCACCTGAAACGATTCCCACATCACTTCCAACAATCGTGTTTGCCAACTCATATGTGACCTGTGTCGCAGTACCAGTTCCTGTGCCTATTCCAGTTGCAACAAAAGTGATGCCAATCTGATTATCAGCCGCTCCGATAGCAGTGAAGTCAGTGTCACCTACGCTAGTGATAACATATGTTTGACCTAATGTGAAATACCCTGCATTAAGATTTATGTTACCTTTACGATATACATAGACCAGATTGCTGGTGACATCAGAAACATAGATCCAGTTTCCATCACCTGAGATAGCAACCTTATCTGCTGCTGCTGGAACGATTGTCTGTGCTAGAATAAGATCATTGTAGGTAATATTCGTGTTGTTTAATACATAGACATACACCGAAGCAGTATTCTCAGGCTGAGTGATTACATAAGTATTTCCTGCATATACGATATTGGAACCAAAAGATGCACCTTGTGTAAATGTCTGACCTAATGCATATGATTCAGTTAATGCATTGTAAGAATAAATGTATACTTTACCTTCACCGGCGTCGCTTATCATATAACCGATATCAGGTGTATAAGCAACCGCAGTGCCTAATGTGGTTGATTCAAGTTTTTCTAGCGCATTTTGATAGAGGTAGTTTATAGTCTTGCGATAGACTGCCCAACTGCCGTCATTGTTTTCATCTACCCAGAAGGTATTGGCTATGAATTCATTTTCAGTAAGATCATAGCTAATGAGTTCTGATGGGGTTGCGACCCGATGCGATTCAAAGGACATACCCAATCCTCCACCCTGAATGATAACAGGAGATGAAGTAGGCAACGAGATGTTAATAATTACTTGATAAAGATTTACAGACTGAACCACTAGATAATAACCATCTATCTGTGTTGAGAAGTTGACGATTGCCATAGGATCTAATGCCTGCAATCCATGAGGTTGAGAGAAGGTAATAGTAGCAGTCTGATTAAGATTATTCTGAACGGCAGTTATTTCACCGATAGTTTTCCATCTATAGACTGCCCACTTCTCCTTGAAGTTAGCCAGCCAAAGATATTCACCTACATAGAAGTTCTGAATAGGAATTATAGTTCCAGTTTTATCTACTGCGGTTGGTAAGCCAGAATAGAAATAAGAAGACATCTTGATATCATTGAAGTTGACATATCCTGCACTAGGGAATAGGAATGATGTAGGTTCGGTGCTAGTAGTGTTCAAAATGTTTTCATTAGTAATCTGTCTACTATAGTTGAACAAATTATATATAGGGATGACTTGCAGTGATCCTGGGGTTGATGGACCAGTACCATCAGTCAAGCTGATGATTGAAGGGTCTCCGGTCATGTATTTTTGATCAGTCCTGAAGTCAATGAAGTTCTGATTTAATACTCCACCGTAATCACCTATCTTAATAGACCAATTCTCAAATGTCTGGTATTGAATTCCTCCTTGTGGGAGGTTGGCGCCATTAAATGCATTGATAGCATTTAGCGTGCCCTTATTGATGATCATGTTCTGATATATTTGAACTTGTGCAATGTCGGTAAGATCAATAAGTGCGAGATAATCTCTAGGACGATAACCGATCAAGGAGAACGCGAGTAGATCAGCATCCTGCTGCAGGTTTGCTTGATAGATGTCATAATAAAGCGTACTCTCATATGCACGGGTAGATGGGTTCGCCAACAATCCTTGCTTTGATGTGTCATATGTGATCTCTTGCCATGCCAGTTGGTCAAAGGTCATTGCCGGCTCTATTACTTTTTGTGAAGCCCAATACTTATTCTTGTAGATAACAATCTCGCCTTTGGTGTACTTTAGATTTCCGTTCCATTGCTGAATGTTATTCTGATTGAAGATGAAGCCTAGAGCATTTACAGTACCGTTCCATTCAGCAGACTTCGCGCCTCGGACACTGATGCGATTCTGGCGCAGACCAGTAACTAGGTTATATATCACATCGTTAAACAGGGTCGTGTTATTAAATACGATACCATGTTCAAAGTTGCTTATGTTAAACTGGGCATATGCCATAGCATCGCCATTGTTCAACGTATGGACATTAAACGCAGTTCCGTCACGATTGATGCATAGGTCCTTCAGATTGATAGGATATAGATTTTGATTCAGTATGAAGTTATGCTCTTGGACGGTCAGCGGCTGAACCAATGCAGTTGCTGGATCAATAGACATGTCTGTCGCAGCAGGATTTAACGTGATGAGGCTACCGTTAGTCCAACCAGTCTGGGTCCAATATAGGAATTCATAGACCATTTGCTTCCAGTCTATTACCATACCATTCTGGGTATTGTTAAAAATCATTCCTTTAGATTCTAGGTTGGCCCCATATGCTAATATAAATTGTGACAGTTCTTGTGTATTATAAAATGCAGTGCCATAAGGAATCAGGGTTTTTGTTTTATAATAGGAAGTTGTGATTTTAATCGTCTGTTTTAATATGGTTATTGTTTCTGTCTGACCGCTGTACATAGGATCAAGGATTTCAAAGTATGCGAGGTCTTGTGAATTACCAAATACAGTCCAATATCCTTCATTCTGCTGCACAATAATGCCGCTGAACATGATACTATCAAATGGTTGATTCTCATATAACAGAACAGAATAGCTCTCGTCAGGAATTAATAATGAAGAATTAATGTTGGTTGGAGATGGTTTCTCAACAAAGAACTGCAACTGATCTTTATCGCTGTATCCAGCTAGTCTATAAACTAATCTTACATCTAGATTGTTTAATAAAGTAGTGATAGTGTTAGTGGCATCTACTCCTTGTTGCTTTTGGTAATCAACAATCCAATTAATATAGCTAGTTTTTGCGATACCATTACCGTACACTTGAATATTTGAGATGACAAGATGGCTTCTATCGTTGACCAAATACTGATCAAACTCTGCGTTATACTTGTAATTGTCTAAATCAACTCCTAAATTATAGAATTCGGCTGGCTTCGTTAACGCAAATATCCTCATGAGGTCGAAAGGATATGTAGAACTGCGACGATAACTTAGTTCTGTAGGGCCATCATCTCCTACTACCCAATCTTTCTGGAAAGTATTAGGATTGTAATTTCCTACGATTGAATTGAGAGGTGAGAGCAATTGTCCAGCAGAGTCTACTGGAATGATTCTATTCAATCCGGGACGGGCACATTCTGGTCTTACATAAGAGTTGCCGTTATTCCAAACATAACCTGCTTCCAAATCTCCCCAAAGAACACCGTTGTCACTGGTGTAAGGAGCAGGACCATATCTAGTTTCCCACCAAATAGGCTGATCAGTGAAGCCCAACATCTCCCATGGAGTTTCGTTAGGTGTAGTGGTGTCATAGAAATATTCATAGACACCTCTCCAATATCCTTGTTGTATAGGAGCACCATTTAACTTGTTGCCTGAGTTTGTGTAGTTGTACCCGAATTCATAATTTTTAGTATAATACTGTGTCTTATAATTCAGGCGATTCTGACCGATCCAGTTCAGGAATGCTGGACTATAAATGTCTAGGAATTCGCTCCAAGTATAACCAGTGTTTCTAAAGAAGCCCGGAACGACCTCAAACTTTGAGATAGGAACAGTAGTACTCAACTTGAGGTTATTATAAATCCTTAATTCAAATTCTAATAATGCTTGGTCTCTGAAGTCAACGAGTATTCCTAATTCTGCATTATAGTCACCATAGAGTTTAGTAAATGATCCGTCATGTCCCCTGATAAAGTATGTTGGTATCAAGTAGTCACTATCAAGAACGACTCCTGGTTGGAATGAAGGATATAACCCCAATTTGGTTGGAGTATTTGGAACATAAGAACCGTATGTTTGGTTATATTCGTTAATCGTGATTCGGTCTTGATCCTGCAAAGGAATAATGATTGACAATGACGGGGTTGTAGTACTGACAATATAATCTACGCCAGTCGTCAATTGCTTTTCGACCGTGACCCCATCAATTATTCTATAGAGATATACTAAAACGCCGTTATAGTTAGCACTGCTGAAATTGTATACTTGCGTTAGGGGATATATAGAAACATCTAGCCCATTATTAAAGACATATGTGTTTGAGACATAGGTAGTTTTTGATGGTAGCATATCCGACCAAAAGAATGAGTTGACCTCACTCATTGAAGCGGTGATCTGGGCTAGAGCAGAGTCTAAAATCTGTGAAGGGGTATAACGCTGGACAAAATCAGTGTTTTGGACGGTATCTACTATAAGCTGCTTGTAATTGATATAGGATCTGCTATTATAAAGCAACGAGTCAAACAAGTTGGTACTCAGCGAACGCAAGAATGCACCAGGTAGAACTAATGATGAAGAGTTCTGGATCAGTTTAGTACCGTATGGCACGAGATTTCCTAAATCTCTGAAGTTGTTTGCACCGTAAATATCACCAGTAGTGCCAGGAGCATTGATAAAGATGTCGCGATATTGATTGCTGATGTCTCCGTAATTGACGACCGTCAAGTCTTCGTTGAACGGATTGTTGTTAAGATTGATCGGAATACTATAATATGCCGCCGTGCTTACTTGGTCGCTTATAACTAATACTTGAATCACTGTGCTGGTTAAGATATAATTTGTGATGTTAGTAGATAAACTGATATTAGTCGTAGTAGATCCGATAGTAACAGTATAATTAGCCGGATCCTGATACACGTTGTTTACGTAGACTTGAACTGTTGGCCAACCGACACTATTCGCGATACCAGTACCAGCGCTTGCACCTGACACTGTTCCGGCACCAATCACAGCAGTGCCGTTATATGTAAATGTGCCACCTACAACAGGAGTACCTACATAACCTATAGCGTTCCAATTAGTAGCGCCTAAAGATACGATAGTGTATTCGTATTCGCTCAACATAGCATTGACAGAGATTGGGTTTGTCAGATTCGCAACAAACTTTTCTCCTATTATATTTGCAGCAGCACCAAACGAGGTGAAGTCAGTTGTTCCTGGGAACGATATAGTATATGTGCCGCCGTTGACAAATCCGCCAGCAACCGTAGTTCCTGTTGGTTCTGGTGTAGCAGCGATGTCACACAATAAATTATAAGTAGGATTAACAGGGTCATAGTTGAAACTAAAGATTTGATACTGTTCGCTAGGAGCAACAGCAGTCTGCCATCCTAGCTGTCTTTCATAAACAGTGGATGATGTATAGTTGTATACGTATCCAATATTGATATTTTCAGTGATAGGGGAACTTCCGCTGACATACGTAAACGTGTCTGTATTGAGCGATACGTCAAAGCTTATGTCTCCGGAATTTGCGATTGAACTGTATCTTACTGGGAATCCTAACACTGAGTCAGGAGATCCGCTGCCGATACCATATGCAAACAGTTTGCTACCGACAAACGATGAGCTTGGATATACTGCCACATCGCTCAGGCCGATTCCATTTGAGTCAAAGATATCAAACAACGGTGCCTGATTTACGGTGATCTTTTGTTGAGATTCGATCCATTTAATACCATCATACCAGAAACTGACACCTTGATAATTGTAGCCACGCACTGCGACTGTTTGTGTTTCGGGAACGCAGACACCATCCTCAGCAACAGTAAGCGTGAGCACCGGCCGGGTATCAGGTACGATGGTGGAGAACTCAGAAACATATATCTTGTTTCTTACATTTGGATCAGGAATACTAGCAGTGCCGGTACCTGTGCCGACGCTAGTAGCAATGAACTTTGTACCAACTGTCGGGACACCGATAACACCGATAGCATTCCAGTTCGTATCACCCAAAGTCACGATAGTGTATTCTTGTCCGACCGTGAACTCGCTGGCAGCAAACACATCGCCGGCAGCAGCAAAGATGATGCGGGCACCTGAGAATAGAGCATAATCATTTAAGGTATTAGCAGATGCGACAAATGAGATATCACTTCCGCCTGCAAAAGTTGCGGGGCTTGCCCATGACACAGTGATCGTTAATGTGTCAGTTCCGGTAATATCAGTGATCTGAGCGTTTGTTGGCAGTTCACCAAGAGAATCAGAAATATACATAAGATTCTGAATCTCTCCGGTAACCGAAGTTGCAGGAACTGTGATAGTAGTTGTCGTCGCACTTGCTGCTGCTGATAGCGTAGCAGTCGCATTTGTGTAGACTTGAACATCTGGATAATAGTTTAATGCACCTGCAACATCAACTAAAGGACTCACTGTCCTAGTATCAACGAAGTCTACTGGGCTTTTGCCATCAATACCAGTATTGAATAGTTTTAGATTTGGATAGAACTCAATGATAGGACGGGCCGCCTTATTGGTTGCCGTCGCATATGCTGTAAGTATATCAGGATTATTATTGTATACCGCAGTGGCATTGATGACATCAATATGGAACCATCTATTACTTCTAGACCATGGGTTTCTGCTTATTGAGTTTCTTGCAATAGTCAAGTAATCTGGTAACACAGGAATGTATAATTCTGCGTCCCAATTCGTAGTATCAAACGGAGTTGAGTCATAAGGAACATAGTTACCTTGAGTGAAATTTTCTGGGCATACTAGCTCACTGACTGCGACTAATTCAATCGCAGTTCCTACACCTTGAACATAATATTGACCCGTTAAATAACTTGAAGGAACAATATTTCCGTTAAACTGAACCTTTAGACCATTAGTAAATTTTACTCCATTAGGAGAAGTATAATTTTTTCTACCTAAAATCTGCGTAGCTACATCTATGCCGTTGCTGGCGCTGTTATCAATGAGTTTGATGATACCTACCTTATCCGCGTAAGTCCCGTCTTGATAATAAAGCGTATCAAGCGGTGCAGTTATGGCAGGAATTTCCTGTAGGTCGCCGAGGGCATCACGATAGAAAGGTATGCTCCTATATTGTTGTCCTAATTGGGGAATGATACGTTCATTGATTGGAATAGCTCCGGCTGGATAGAGCCTGACTACAGGATCAGAAGGATCCCCTACGTATTCAATCTGATAAAAATTGTCTCTTACCGTAGTCGTAAATCCATCTTCAAGTTGACCCTGATTGATCACGACTCCCATATTACATGTGCCAACAGTCAAATTTAGAGGTGTCCCATCAGCGATACTGGATACAGAAAAAGTTACAGAATCTTTGATTTCACTGATGTAGTAAACTTGACCATCAGTGATGCCGCCGAACACATTATTAAATGTGACCGTCGTGTTAACGACCATATTATTTGTGTTACCAGAAGATAGGATGAGATAATCAGTGCCGCTTATGTTCGCGATGCTTCCTACGGTTAAAGTTTGTTCTGATCTAGGAACATTATCAAAATTGATTGGCATGGCACCGGCACCTGGTATCAATGCAAGATCAGAGCCGCCGGGCGTAGCAGAGATAGTAAAATCAACTGAGTTCAATATTGAACTGATATAGTAGAACTGTCCTGCATTAATGCCACCAAATGTGGGAGCGTCAAATGTGATCAAGCTCCCTCCAGTGAACATGTTCGTATCGCCGGTACTTAGTGTAAAGTTAGTGGCACTAGAACTTCCGACCGTCAGGGTCAGAGGAGTGACTGACTGTATTAAAGTGCTGTTAGTGTCATATGGAACTCCATCCTCACTGAAATAAGAAGAGACATATCCAGTAGGATTGCCCGGATCAATTCCAGTACCATAGAACATCACTGTCAGACCTTCTAGCGATGTCACACCATCTATATTCTCAAATGATGACAAGAGTTGACCGTTGATGCTCTCAAATGGAGTCGTGCTAACTAGATCAACTGTAAGATTACCAGGAATTATGTATTCATTCTGTGCATCAGCAGCAGGAACATTGAAGGTCACAGTTCCTTGTTCGGCGCCGTTGTTGGTTACTCCGAAAACATTTCTTGTGTAGATATTTTGATTAGGGGGAGGCTCATAGCCTGACGTTCCAGGAAGGGTCTGAATCCAAAATTGAGAAGCTTGATTTACAGTGAATGTATATGTTCCTCCCCTTATTAGAGTGAGGGTAGGATTGATGCTGCTGCCGACTTGATTCTGTATTGAAACTTCATAACCATTAGGTAGGTCAGTTATCACATACTGTTCGGTAGTGTAGATAGTACTGGCTGCAACAGTTACTGCTGGTGGACCTAATGGCAACCAATAGTATTCGTTGAAATTGATGAGTTTATCTAGATCAGCAAAAGAATCCCAAGAATAGAATTGGCTGTTGAATAACGCGCTGTTGTTATCAGTTGCACCACCGTCTGTTTTAAGGGCATCGATGATTCCTGGATAAGAGATAAAGTCATCAGCAGTTCCGGCAACTTCGGTTTGAGATGTAGGAGGAGCAGTAAAAATTACGCCTGGATCTAATTGATAATCTGTGCGTGTTTTGGTAGGTTCCGTGACATAGTAATCATTGGCATTCACTCCGTAACCAAATCTACTACCGACATAACCTTGTATCTTAGTAGATACAGGAGGATTAACAAGTTGATCCAGCGTAGCTGCTAAGAATTGCGAGTTAGACGGAGTCTGAAATATTTCCGGAAGAAATGTTAAAGTTCTTATTCTAGTGTTTGCCATTTTGTATGCTTTATCCTATTTGCAATTCAGTGGGTGTTAATGCAGGAACCACGACTATCGTGTCAGCAACTGCGGCATTCGCGAAAATCTCATAAGGTAAGCAAGTTATCTCATATAGATATCCGAACGGTTTGCTTGGATCATTTGGTACAAGAACCACTGCACTAATTAATTCTCCACACTGTGCATGAAGATATGCACTTAGTTCTGAGAAATAGAATGTGGCTCCGAAGTTCCAGTTGTTGATGTCAAAGTAGTTATTCATCGCCGCTAACACCGCGCTGACAATTTGATTATTACTATAACTAGTATTTGCTGCAGGGACAACCTTTAGTGTAGCTTGTAATGCTGGATCTGCTTTGGGTCCAAATAACGGCTTAAATACTGCACTGTTTAGGATCACTGCATCTGACAACATTTTATAGTCTTGGACGTTTCCATAATCTTGATTTAACTCATCTAGAGTAGGAGGATCAGGTTCAGGAATAGTATTTGTAGTATCTTGAATATAATTAGTATAAGAAGTATAATATGATTGGGTTAACACGTACAAGTCAATAATATTTGTTACAACTGGATCAATTCTATTTGTATCATTTGAATTATGTTTGTATTGAAAAGAAAGTCCTTGTCTACCGGGCAATACTGAATATTGAGGTTGCACAATCATAGTATATGAAGGTATAATTACAGTTGGATCTTGCACAGAAATATAAAATACTCCATTTGGTAAAGAAGGATCATTTGGATTAGTCTGGTTGTACGCATAGAATAATTGTCCAACCGGGTAGTCATACTTAACTACTTCTATTTCTCCTAGAGTAGCATAGCTGTAAACCACTGACGATGATGGCACTAAGTATTCTACTGATAGATTATTAGGGTCAACTACTGTTTCAAAGAAAGTATAGATTCCAGCATTTGAACCGCCATTAACATACCCAGTAATGGTATTGAAGAAATCGGGATTCAAAATCAGTTGTTGATTGTTTACATCAGTTGCCGAGACTTCAATCTGAAATTGATTCGTGTATCCGTCAGGTAGTACTGGTTGACCAACAATGTTCAGTATATAACTTGTTCCCAGCGGTAATGAAGAACCATACTGAGTATTAATTGGAAGTACATTAATATTATCTTGTATAACAGTTCCTGAAAATGGATCATAAACAATTTGATTCTCGTTGAATATGAATCGGGTGTCTGCGACTGAACCAAAGAAATATTTCGTAGAGTGATAGGTTATAGTATAAACATTGCTATTTGGTGTGCTATAGAAATATACAAAAGCAGCAGGATCATCATAGGTAGATATTGACCATCTTTCTTGATTGACTAATAAAGAATTATCAAACACAAGACTAAAACTCTGCTGAAGTTCCATTTGAATTACTGCTTGCTGAATTAAAGTTGAATAAAATACATTATCAAAAACAGGAATAATCTGTGAAATTATCGCACCGGTAGGAATGTACCCACTCAGTGAGATAGGTCCGTTACCATTAGCAAAATTTCCCTGACCAAAATTACTTCCGTCACCTATAACTGACAACACAGTAGACCAGACATAAGTCGTATCCCCGGGTCCTGGAATACCAGACTGTAGTCTGTTATTAGAATCAAAATACTTACCTGACGGCGCAGTAAACTGCACGAGAGCCCCGGCTGTTAGATACTTTAGATTATTAGTATTGTATGTACCTACTACTATAGGAGATTTTATATCCTGAATCATGTTATATACATAACCTGTCTCAGATCCAGTATCAACGGTGCTTGTCTGCCAATAAACTACACCGTCTCCGGTTGAGGTGTTTACTGGATATCTAGTATAATTTTGAATATAATACTGATTTGCATCATTTTGTGCCAGTACCGCTGCAAGGTTATTCGTAAAAAATGATATTATATCATTAGAGTTGTTCACGGTCAGTGTTAGGAATCCGTCAGTATTATCTTGCCATAACGCACCATCATCACCAAATGAGTTGGTGCTTGAATACTTGCCTGTAGGATCAAGCAGGTCTAAATTTTTAGATACACCTACGGAAGAACGATTTAATGCTTTAGACTTGACAATTGAACTATAAAGGGTGAACGGGAAGTTGTTGTAATCTTCTCCGTTAACCATACGATTCTGAGAATAGTAACGGGTAGGAGCACGGAGTCTGATATCATCTAGCGATTCACGGGCCTGGGCATTTGATACAGTCAGTGGCAGAGCGAGGCTGACAGTGAGCGTCTGTGCTTTGTTTGTTCTGTCAATATAGGTGAATGAGACAGAGATACCATTCATCTCGCTTGGTTCAATAGTATATGTAAGGGCATTACCTGCACGGACATATGCCCTGAAGTTTCCTACTGGAATCTCAGAGAACACACCATCACCAAATACATATGACACTTGGTCATTGAATCCGGAATTTACAGAAAAGATTTTCTTACCACTAGATTCGGTTTGCAGATATGCATTTGAATATACATTAGGTACCTGTACCCACGGGATTCTTGTGCCATCAGTAGCAAATTGGTTCAACCAAGTATCTGTATTGTTGACACCTTGAATAGTTCCTATAGGAATGATCTGATTGGAGATTTGTTGTTGTAGGGCGAAATCGTATGTCTGTAGACTACCCTGCTTGAAATAGAAAAAGAAACCTGTTTGAGGACTGCCAAATCCTAATTGATCATTACGATAAAGCACGTTGAATCTACCTGAAGGTGCAGGAGGAATCTCATATACATAATCTTCATTCGCGGAAGTCACACTTACGAGTTCAAAGTTCATATTTTGACCACTGATAGAAGAAGTGAACGGTATGATAGGTAATGCTGTAGGAGCTATCTGAATAGCATATTCACTAGTTGTGACACCTAGAATATCAGCAGTATTACCTGGTTGTCCGATTCGTTGCGAACTAACAAAAGCAGCATTCCAGATAGTATTCATCTGATTTAACCAACTGGGATTAGCTGGATCATTCCAGAGAATAGTCGTATTACTCAGATTCATTCCGGTGATATCAGTTATATTTTGGGTAGTTGATATACCGGTTACCTTTAGATATCCTTGACCTGCCAGATTTCTTTTTGGAGTGTAACTGACCAGATTTGCGAGTTTGATCACTGAATCTCTGCGTTGAGCAGTGTCAATAAAATTCTCCCTCGCATTCAAGTCATCTCTGAATGCCAGCCCTTGACCCATAAATGCGATGATATCAAGTAGCGCGATGTATTCTGAGGATTCAGTAAAGTCATTGAATGTTTCCGGATAGTACAGTTGTAGATAATCAATGAAACTCTTACGCAAGGTCTCGTAGTCATAGCTTTTAAAATCCGCTTGCTGGTAAGTTTGATATAGTGCTTGCCAGTCATTCGTACCGAATAATGCTGCTTGGCGTGATGACGTTACCACCTTATTGTACTCCTTCTATTTTAGATAGAATGCAATTTTTAAAATGATATCTTTTCATATTTGACAATCCACCTTTTTTATTACAATGTGGACACATAATTATTTGTTGTGGGCCGGAATTTATACCCTTAGCATTTTCTTTTTGTTTCATTCTTGATTCCATTGATCTAGATTCGGTTTTTTTGCCTAGATTCCATGGTATGTTTCCCAGCAGCGATCTACTTATATTTTCACATCTTTCAGCAGTAAACTTTACTCCTCGACGAGGTGCAACTGACGCTTCAATATGTTCTTTGGTTTGTTTTCTTCCTCGGAGTTTTGCCGCCGTCGCTTCAACTGCTTTAGGGTCTCGTTTTTTCCCTTTCCCAGTATTTCCATTTCTAATTTTAGTAGCAATCTGTTTTTTTAGTTGCTCATCGGATACAACTCTACCGGCGGAACCATCGCCACCGTCTGTCTTATTATGTAGTATTCCGGTTCTTTGATCTTTGCGACCATACCAAATAATAAGTCTTCGTTCAATTGCTAATGCACCAATATCCGTTAAATTTCGTTCAACAATTATTACTCGGTTGAGGGCTTTGGGTGGTCTAACTTCACCCTTGCCTTTCGTCCATGCACGCAAATCTTTACCTTTACCGATATAATAAGGACTACCGTCTTCACGTAAATATGCGTACACATAAAATTCTAATGATGACATGGCTACTCTCTTTTGATTAAGTATTTATCATTATCAAAAAAGTGGATTTTATACTAGTGAGGCGGAATTAGTCTGAGAGTTAAAAAATACACTTAGTGTTTGTGGATTATTAAAGGGGAGAATAGCCATTTGAATTTCTAACAAAATACCGTTTTCTTGTGTGTACGATTTCAAATAATTAATGTCTATTCTTGGATCATTCGCTGCGATTCTTCTGATATCGTTTTCTAATAATAATTGTAAGTCGGGTGTATTTGGTTCAAAGATATAATCCCAAATTCCAGTGCCGAAGCCAGGTTGACCGACTTTTTGTCCTCGTGGAATGTTCAATGCATTGATAAAATCTGTAATTACGAGTTGCTCATCAATAGTAAGAAATTTTTTGCCAGAGTAGATAGGTGTAATAGTTGAGCCTAACCCTGAAGTAACACCGTATCCATTGATAGGAGTCAATCCATTGGGGCCTACAGCAATATAACTCGTAGACATACTGTCAATCTGAATGTTATTACTTCTGGGTTGACAAGCATTTAATGTACTGAATCCGATGTATTGTGGCATATCTTATTCCTTTATAGTATTTATATTATTGGGCGAATTGAGGATTAGATTGTTGGAATGCGTTTACTGCATCCTCAGCAGCAGCTAAAACGGCGGAGGCTGCAAGAAATGCTTGATATGCAGTGGAAATTCCGGGATCTCCAGCAGGAAGATTATTTTCGGCTGTCATGTACGCACTTTGAGTTATTGCCAGATTACTTAACGCCGATGATACTGCATTCAACAGCACGTTATACTGATCAGATAGTGCTTGGTTTGCCGCTTGTTGTGCCTCGTAAGTAGATATCGTATCTGTAGACACTGCTCCAGTCAGATTAGGAGGAGGTATTCCCGGATCACCGAGTAGACTTGTTGTCTGGGCAGTGATAGAAGTACGATCATTTGTATTGAAGCCAACTGTAGGAAGATTGATTGCTGCTGGGCCGCCTGACGCCAATGATGCTATGGAAGATTGTAATTGTGCGATTCCACCCGCCGATAATCCAGCAGAAGCTAGAGAAGTTAATCCTCCTAGTTTACTCGCAGCGGCACCTAATGCTCCAACAATTCCGTTTATAGACGAAGAAGTTAGATTAGTTAGAGTGTTAGTAGCAGATGTCAATCCTCCTAATGGTCCAGCTGCCGGCGACACTGCATTTAATGCTGAAGAATGTGCATTATCTATTAGCCCAGAAAGCGCGGTTGATCCAGGTATGCTGTTGATTGCCCCCTTTGCGTTATTAAGAACTGCTGACACTGTGTTTATTCCACCGGGCAGATTGCTTAATCCACTAGCAAGAACTGATGATGTCGCAGCCGATGCTCCTTGTTGGATAACAGATGCTGCATTTGATAGAGCCGGCAGTCCGCCTGCTGCTAATGTTGATCCTGCACCAGCAATTGCAGCAACATTGTTTACTGCATTCTCTACTCCACCGATAGTAGTATTGAGTGCGTGTCCTGTAACCGCAGCAGATATAGAGTTTGCCGCACCTGTTATACCACCTACCGTAATTCCAGTAGAAGTTCCCCCCACAGCATTGGCAATGGATGATAAAGATTTACTCACGGATGATATCTCGCCTGCGACTGACGCAATGCTATTATTTACCGCTCCGGTAGCTTTGGCAATATTACTTAATGAAGCAGCAGTAGATGTTACCGCTGCTACTGCTCCGGACACGCTGCCAATAGCATCTTTTGCTAGACTAGAAACTGAGCCGGCGGCACCTGCAAGAGAACTCACTGCTCCGGTCACTTTACCCAATAAAGAACCACTTGCTTGAGAGGTCTGATCGGCAATTGTGGCTGCTGCGGCGGCGTTTGCTTTGGCGATAGCAGTAAGATTTTGCGGTATGCCGGCTTGTAGTGGAGTAAAAGAATTTTTAATGGCATTAAACGCTGACGCTGCTATGCCTTTGCTTTGGTCTACTAATGAACTGAGGCCGGGAATTGAACTCATAGCAGTCAATGCACTAGCTACGCCGCCCAGACCACCGGTTAGGTTAGTGGCTAGTTTTGCTGCCGCACTGCCGGCGCCGATAGCACTGAGGGCACTATCTATCTTATTAACTGAACCAGTAACCGATGATGCTGCGTTTGCCGCAGCAGACGTAGCACTATTCAATGCGGCGGACCCCGAACCAACGAGAGATCCTCCGAGATTATTAACGACTCCAGCCGCGCCGCCACTCAATGCCTTAGAAACCGAATTCGCCGCGCCAGCAAGATTAGCAGCAGCATTAGCAGCAGCATTCAGTGTTCCTGATACTTGTTTGATTGCATTTATAGTTGATCCCACATCTACAGTCGTTGCTGCGTGAACTAATCCGGTAAGTGCTGCTGGTGCTTCTTTGCCAGTGATCGCACCAATGGTTGTCAATGCTGTCTGGGCTTTTTGCATACCACTAACGATGCCAGTAGCCTGAGCAGTTGTATTTTTAATCAGACTCGTCAGATTTCCTATGCCGGATGCTCCTGTGAATAATGATGCCGGCATCGCTTGTGCTATGTTTGCACCCTGCTGAACGAGCCCAGTGACAAGTGTGGCGGCTCCTGGTTTTAATATATTACCACTTACTAACTGAGCAGGGGTCTGTGCAAATGCACCTACTGCCGCGACCTTGCCCTCAGATGTTTCAATCACTGCGGCGCCCTGTGTCACGGCGGCTGCGGCTGGACCTGTTGCCGCAGCAGTTGCTTGAGCAGCTAGAGTTGCACCTGTCGTATTAGTGCTTACGCCAGCCGAAGGGGCGGCTGTTACAGGTGCAGATGCTACCGTCGCACTTGCCGGCGGAGAAGGTCCGGTCGCTGCTCCAGCAGTATTAGTCGCATCAACTGCCCCAGAAGGTGCCGGTGGTAAACTAGCAGCGGCATCAAGATTTGTTTTTGCATCCACTCCTTGACCTGCATTAGCCCACGGCGCGTGAGCAGGGGCGCGGGAGCAGACAGTGAGTAACTTTGCAGGTGCAGCCATGTAACCCTTTGTGCTGTCATGCAAGGTATCAGTCTGTGCGATGAGGGGGATGCTGGGTACTGATGCTGGCGAAGTACCGGGAGCCCCGCTGTTTAGATTCACCTTAGAACCGTTAACATACGCCTGGCCACCAGCGACCATAGACGCATCTCCTCCGGCACCCCAAGCAATAGCGCCGCCTGCTAGACCAGTGATTTTTCCTAATGCACCGAAGTTAATATCAGTAGTAGCTCTCATCTGGGTCGTTGTCTCAGAGTTAGTGTTTATGCTATTAGCTTGGAGATTAAATTTCCCCATGGCGTGCATATTAATATCCTGATCTGCGTGGAGATTCAAGTCTCCTTGAGTTCTAATATTGACTGAATTAGTAGAGTACATATCAATCGTACCTTCTTTACCTAATTCAATATAACTCTGTCCATTAGAGTGAAGTATCATGAGGGTCTGGCCGTCATCGCTCATCAGAATCTGATGGCCCAATGCAGTCCTCAATCTAATTAGCTGGTCTCTACCGATGACATCACCGTCATCCATGACGAGGCTGTGACCTCCCCGTCTTGCAACGACTTGTAGTTGGGCATCTTTGTCCGGAGTAAGATTGTTGACAACAGTAGAATCATCATATCCGCCCTGATAGATAGGTCTACCAGGAGTAGACACTCCCCAGCCTACACGACTTGCTGCTTCGCGAGATGCACTTGATGATATAGGACCACGAATAGGGTCTCGTATGATTCCTTGTTGATTCATGATTGCAGCAGAATAGCTATGAACAGGTCTAGGTGCTGAATTAAATTCCGGACTATTGGTTACTGGCGCATTGTTTGTATTAATGTTTGTTACTGGCAACCTAGTTGCACCACCAAACCCTTGTGCTTCTCCTTCATTGGCAACGATGTTATCTGCTGAACCAATAGCAGGTACCATGTGCAATGTTTCTGCTGATGGAACTGATCCTATGTAGAAACCATAGTTAGGATCACCGTTGATAAAGATACAGATAACAGTAGTTCCGATATCAGGAGGAGCGTGCCACATACCGTAGGAACTAGGATTAGATTTATAGGTGCCGTGACCGTCATTTCCAGCAGTACTCCCGACTTGACCAAAAAAGGTGCTCAGATAACTTACCGTTATCCAGTGATCAGACGAGTCAGAGTCCATTGGTGGCTTGTCAGATAACAGAACTTTAATTCTTCCTGCTCGGGTAGGATCGATGTTATCCTTAACGATTCCAAAAAGAGGAACCATTTTAGTAATAGCTCCGCCGGTATCAGGCTTACTTGATTTGACTGGACCAAATGTTTTAATAGAGTCTATTGGCATGTGATTTTATCCTCCTCCGTGATCATTTGCGACAGGTTTTCCACCGGGGCCAGTGTTCGTCACTGGCTGTGCAGGAGTCTGATTTGAGTTTTTAGTGGGGGTTTGGGTTTTAGTAGTGTTGATAGCCGGATCCGTTTTCGTTCCCGTATTGCTAGTGGTGACCGCAGAATTTCCGGCTGCGGGTCCTGAACCGGTTGGTTTATTAGAATTTGATATTCCTGTCGCTTCAGCAGAGTTAGCATCTTGACTTACTTTTCCAAAATCATTTAGAAAACAAGATAAATCTTGAGTAAATTTTCCATTATCAAACTTACTCTTGACTTCTCTTACTTGTAAACTTATGCCATGTATTATCTTGTCAAGAGGAGGAGGATACGGGAAAAACAAAATAGAGTTATTGATATTCAGCGTGCCGCCTTCTGACGAATTAACACCGTTGACTTGTCCAGTATTAGTATAGTCAACTGCTTCTTTAAAATCAATTTCAATAAAAACTTGTCCGCCGTTAGCACTTATAGTAAAACCATCACTTCCGTAATACTTATCATACACCTGATTTATACTTGTATCGGAATCCTGAATCAAAAAATCCGGATCTCCTAGAATAGTCACGCTGGCTTCAGCATAGGAATTGTAGTCATAAAGACTAGTAAGGTAGTTATTTTGAGCAGTAGCTGCATATCCTTGTGTATTTGTTCTAGGTAAAGGAGATTGGGTGTTGGGAGTTTTTGCATTTTGAGTAGTACTAGGGCTTGCTGTTCCGGAAGGCGGAGTTGCCGGACCTGTAGGATTATTTGGATCCGGCGGGGAAACCACGGTACTAGTATAAAGGGTTTCTATATTTTGTTCATAGCTTATAACTTCACTATTTTCTCCCGTATACCAATACTCATATCTTTTATGCGGCCCATAGTATTTTAAAGTAGAACTAGCATAGCTACTAGCAACTACCGGTGTATCATACTCGTGTATCACATAAGTTATATCAGTTATCCAGTTGTTTAACTTTGGATCCCATTTAGCATTTGAAATTTCTGTCGTACATCGGTACCAACTTATCGGCCGGTCTCTAGAAGATACTATTTCTGGAGGAGCGTTTTTTAATTGATCTGTTTGCAGTGAGGATGCGTATACAACAGTTAGGGCCTTGCGTAAATATTCGCTTTGCGTAATGACTTGCTGTATTCCCTGAGTTATAGTAGTACTAGAGGTAAAATTTATATTTCTTGAGTTATTTTCAGGGGTAGCAGTTGTTTCTTTACTAGCATTTGATTGACTAGTTGTTTTGGCGCCACTTCCTGCCCATTTGCTTTTATCTAAATCTGCGGGAGAAACTATCGGAGACTGTGCGATTATTTCTGCTCCGGGTGCAAATCTAAAATTATATACTATGGGATAGGTTTGTGATCCGGCTTTGACTAGTTTTTGTTGCTCGTCATTAAGTTGATTCTTGAGTTTTGTTAGAGCATCTCCTACAGTAGTAGCAGTTATAGGATGATCACTAGGCAAAGTACCTTTGGACTGACTATATGCAGTGCCCGGAGCTAATCCGGTAGCACTGCATTGATAAGTCATAGTTTTACCATTAATCTTAGAAGATATTCCGGTTATCTGAATATCAAAATATTGCTGGAATAACGATCCATCGATTGAACTTGGATCTAACGTAGAACCGAAAAATTGATTTTCTGGTTTAACTAATTTTCCTTGTTGATCATAACCAAAAAATCTTATACCTAATATAAAAAATTGCTTTGCAAAAGTAATATTTGCTGTATTAGACCCCAAATATTGTGATATAGCGTCAGATGCCCGCTTTAAATTTTGAATGAATGAAAATCCATATGGTTCAGTTATAGTAAATTCAATATCAGTAACTATCGCTGCACCTTGCGCCATAACTTGTGTCGTGAAGGTTAGATTGTCAATGTAATAATCAAAGTTAAACCCTTCAGCACGGACATCATCGGTGTTGTTTATACCCCCACTTTGGGCAAGGAGGAATGCCCCTCCTTGGTTAGGTATGTTAGCACCAGTCGCTCCGCCAGAAGGTGCTACGCTTTTTATTGCGTTGATGTTAGTCCTACCTGACGCGATAAAAGCGTCATATGCATCAGGAGTAATCATGTATAAACTTATTTGATAAGTGTAACTAGCGAACTCTCCTAATGGATTTTTTAATCTTTTTCCTGGGTTTGAAGTGTTTATCGGAGGGGTTGACGTGGTATCAGTCGGAGGCGGTGCAGACGCAGTTTGATTGATCGGGCTACTTGCGTTAGCAGGTGCCGTGCCATCTTGACTACTGCTAGGAGCTCCAGGAGAACCTGCTCCACCAGGTGAACCCGGAGTACCGGTAGTCGGAGTTGATGCAGTATTTGTTGGAGAACTGGGCGTGCCACCGCTTGATCCTGCAGGATTAGGTTGTTTTGCGCCGCTATCGTCGTTTGCTGACCCGAATAAAGGCATATATTATGTTCCTAATACTGATTGCAGTGTACTCAGTGTAGGTATATATATCCCTAAACCAGCAGTGAAATTAAAATAAGGGTCGGGTCCTAGCAGATTAGGATTACGAGAAGCAAATACCCACCATAGACGAGCATCAGTATATAGGTCATAAGCTAGCATGTCTGGTCTATATTGATAAACTATAGGAATTAAATAATAAACATCGCTCGGATACATCGGTATCGGAAGATAGTTCATCACATCTAGATATTTGTTGTTTATTATGTTAGTATTAGTGTAGGGACTTGTTGCTGGATAAAAACCCTGATTAGATGATAATGACATTACCAGAATGCTCCTGTTCCGTTTTGTGTACCTTTTAATAGCTTACCGCTAGCATAATCCGTCAGGCTAAACTGATTAGATACTTGATTTCTACTCATCATCGGTACACAACTGATTGACATATTGATTTTTGTAGGTACATATGTTGCCCCCTGTCCAGCAGATACAGGTGAACTTGGCCATGTTACTGGTTGAGGAGTTCCACCTACCGCCAGCTGTGATCCAGCACCTATTCTTGAATTACTGTTAGCATTTGGATTTATGTTTTTCTGCGGAGAACCTGACGATGCAGGGCCAGTAGTTGCTATGTAGTCAACATCAGGGGGAGTCGTGTACGTAAATGATTGTATAGCCATCGGTTGTCCAGCAAATTGATACTGACCCAATCCATACAGATAGCAGAGAGGCGGGGGTGTACCTGGTTTAGGATTCGTATCCTGTCCGTAAAACATTTTAGTCATCGTTCTAAAAAAATGTATGACTGCCATAACATAATTTGCCTCAGCTACATCTTGGCATGTAAAGTCGCCTGCAATAGATATATTATCAATAGAACTGCTTCCGTACTGAAAGACCTTATAATTACTATGCACAAGTGTTGTTGGATCGTATTGAGCATCATAACTTACCGAGATAGTAGGAGTATAAGGGAATATGACACCATTTGTTCTGTTCAGTGGACTAAGAAGTACGTTTTTTGGATCTTTGTATAGATAAGTGACACTAGGATCCTGGGACAACGCAACACGCACTCTCCAATCTGCCTGCGCTACAGCATTTGTTTGATCTTGATTAGCCGGAGTCGCTTGTGCATCTGTTTTTGCAGCAGTTATTCCTGTTCCAGAATTAGGAGATGTAATAATAGGCGGAGCCGTCGTCACAATATTAGCATTTACATCAGGAGTGTTTGCAATATCAAGTGTAGTTGGGGCAGTAACTACTTGAATAGGTGTGTCTGATGTTGCAGAGGACGTTAAGTTAGGATTATTTTCGGGAGTTATCGGAACAGGGGCTGACGAGTCAATTCCAGCGGCGGCGTCTGACACTGCTATTGCTTTCGCTTGATCATGACTCGTGATTACAGCATCTGTTAATCCAGCGGGTAAAGATGTTCCGGAATATCCTTGAGCTTGTAATGAGTTTAATATGTCTTCGTTAGGTTTTCCGTAATAAGTGTTCCCGTCCGGATCAGTAATAATATAAGAAACGGATGCAGTGGTAGTATCAACTGTTGCTTGTACTGACCACCCACTACTCGTTGTTGCGGTATATGTTCCTATTGACATGCTTATCCCGTGATAAATAAAGTATTCTGATTGTATTTATCACTTCAAAAAACTACAAAATTTACCCGTAACTGTTGCAATTTTACAACAGCAACAGTATAATCATATATTGTAAAAGGAATACCAGTGTCTATAAAACCAAGAAAACCAATAAATTATCTAAACAATCGTGATATCCTAAAAGAAATCCATATCAGCAAAAATAGCTTTTGTTATTATACCCAACCTGAATATCATCGTTATGACCTCATCATTGATATGCCAGAAGCTGATATTATAACTAGTTTAAAGTTCGCATCAGAACCAGAACAGATTCAAGCAGCAAAAGAAGCGAGAGCAGCTAGGCTCTCTATTGAAACCGAGACTAAGATTAGTCCTGACGACATTCTTACTGAAGACTTGATTTTTCGCGTGATGACATGGGATCATATTCCATTAAGCCAGAAGCAACCAAGGAAGACTATCAAGAAGAAGACAGCCAAAGATATTTTAATTTTCTACGATGATGACGGTGAAGAATTTGCTGACTTAGAAGATAAGACGACAAAGGCTGAAGTGGATGATATGGTCCATGTCAAAGTCAACTTCCCTCCTTTTCAGCATTTCAAGCTAGACGAGACTGGAACTATGCGATGCGTAGGCAAGTCACATTGGATTGGTGGCATTGAGAACGGACACTTCTCAAAGGATCATGGTAACATCACAAACAAACTCGCTCGCATGTATATGATGCTATGCGAGAAGTATGCTATGAAGTTCAATTGGCGCGGTTATACCTATAACGATGAGATGAAGAACTCTGCTATCCTTCAACTCACTTATGTTGGTCTAAGATTCAATGAAGCGAAGTCTGCTAATCCATTCGCATACTATACTGCGGCTATAACAAATAGTTTCTGTAGGGTACTCAACACTGAGAAGCGTAGCCAGAATATCCGTGACGATATACTTGAAATGAATGGAATGAATCCATCATTCTCAAGACAAAATAAGGACATGAAGTTCCAGTTAGACACTTAAGGTTACCAGAATCATTGTTTTTTATGATAAAGAGTAGTATAGTACAAGTATGACAAATCTATTTAAAAAAGCAGCAGTCATGACAGACCTTCATATAGGACTGAAGTCAAACAGTGTAATACACAATGAGGATTGCTTAGAATTCGTACAATGGTTTGTTAATAAGGCAAAAGAAGAAAGTTGTGATACAGCAATCATTTGTGGTGACTGGCACAACCATCGTGCTAGTATTAACATCCATAGCTTACACTATTCAATGCGTTGCCTAGAGTTGTTAAATGCAAATTTCAGCAGAGTCCTGTTCTTGACCGGAAATCATGACCTGTATTACCGAGAAAAAAGAGATATCCACAGTGTGGCTTGGGCCGGATACTTAGATAACATTCATATAATAAATGATATTTATACCGAAGGTGACGTAACGCTGTGCCCGTGGTTGGTAGGAGATGAAATAAAGCAAGTTAAAAAAATTAAATCCAAATATACCTTCGGACACTTTGAACTTCCTAATTTTTATATGAACGCACAGGTGCTAATGCCAGATCATGGGTTTGTCAGCGACGATGATTTTGCAGATACAGGAACCGTATTCTCTGGACACTTCCACAAGCGTCAATCTCGCAAGAACATCTGGTATACAGGGAATGCGTTTCCGCATAACTACGCTGATGCTGGTGATGATGCTCGCGGTATGATGGTGTTAGAATGGGGAGAAGATCCTGTATTTCATTCTTGGCCCAATCAACCTATCTTCCGTGTCTACAAACTCAGTTCTGTATTAGACAATCCGAAAGGACTACTCTTGCCAAAAGCTAGCATCCGTGTGCATCTTGACATTGATGTATCATATGAAGAGGCTAACTATATCAGGGAGACGCTTATTCCAGAATACAGTCTAAGAGAAGTATCATTGATTCCAATCAAGAACGAGCAACTCTCGCAAGAAGGTGGCGGTGATATCAAGTTTGAGAGTGTTGACCAGATCGTGCTAGAGAGCATCACTAATATTGAGAGTGAGTTCTATGATTCTAAACTATTGCTAGAGATTTATAACGGTCTATGATTATCTTAAAACGATTAAAGAATGCTTTGAACAAGGAATTCCTGCTGAAGAAGCAGCGTCTTTATCTAATCTTAGAATGCTTCCGTGGAAGCAGAACTTAATGAGGAACTATATTTAATGTCAATTGTACTTAAGAATATCACTCTACGTAACTTCCTTTCTATCGGGGCGGTTTGCCAAGCAGTCAACTTTGATAGCAAAGAACTCACGCTCATCCTAGGAGAGAATCTGGATCTAGGCGGAGACGGCGCTCGTAACGGTACAGGCAAGTGCGTTGGCATAAATACTGTAGTAAAAGTAAGAAACACCGTTACCGGCGAAATATTTGAAACTACTGTAGGAGACTTGTATGCCACCAGCAAAGAAAACCAAACTAGAAATAGTAAATGATGTGTTAGATCATAGGATAAAAAACCTAGAACCTAATCTGCGGGCTGAAATATGCAACAAACTCATGGAGCATAAATTTCCCATGACAAGCATGAAACAATGCGAATCTGCTGCCCGGGCGCTACTATCTTTGCCCGGAATAGGATCAGGAAGCGCCCGATATTGGACTGAACGGGGATGGGACAGTTTGCAGGCTGAAATAAAAGCCAAAGAGAATATGAAGACTATTAATAAGTCTGCAAATAGAAATAGCCCATACTCAATTATCTTTTGGACTAAAAAAATTAACCCTAAAACAAACCTCAACTATACTACAGCCGAAGCGGAACAGGAACGAAATTCAAGACGACCAATACGAAAGGAATATTGGATTGCAAAGGGATACAATGAAGTGGATGCTATAGAATTAGCCAAAGCCCAAAAATTAAAAAATAATATAGCCGGTGCTGCAGGATCAAAAAATCGTAGCCCGAGCAGATTGCGAGCGCATAGTCATCGAACCGCTGACTACTGGATGCTGCGTGGTTTTTCGGAAGACGATGCGATTGCTAAGGTGTCAGCAGCACAAAAATTGTTCTCCATTGATACATGTATATCAAAGTACGGTGAAATTGAAGGGAAGAAAGTTTGGAGTGCTAGGCAGAAACAATGGTTAAACTCGCTAAAAGCATCCGGGATTCACGGTGGATACTCTAAAATATCAATGACCTTTTTTACTCATATAAGCGAAAAAATTCCTGACATATTGTTCGGGGTAAATGAAGCAATAATCACTGTTTCCGGATTATCGTACACGGTCGATTGTTTACACCAAACTAACAAAAAAATAATAGAGTTTTTCGGTGACTATTGGCATGCGAACCCTATCAAGTTTTCAGCCGGTGATATGATAAAAGGTAAACTTGTTGAAAACATATGGAAACATGACGAAAATAAATTAAAGACACTAACCGATGCCGGTTATCAAGTACTAGTAGTATGGGAATCGGAATACAATAAGGACAAACAAGGAACAATAGACCAATGCGTAAACTTTCTGAATCACTAACACGCAAGTTTGTAGATAGTGTAAGTTTAGAAAATTTAGAAATTGAGACCGATACCGGTTGGCAACCGATAACCCATATTCATAAAACTATACCATATGATGTATGGGAAATATACACAGCCAGCGGATTACATCTAGAATGTGCAGATGATCACATCGTCTTTGATCATAACTATAACGAAATTTTTGTTAAGAATCTTATAGCAGGTGTTTCGTGTATTCAAACTAGCATCGGTTTGGACCGCATTAAATCGGTAACTAGAAAGTCTTACGCCGAAAACATGTATGACATTACCGTTGATTCCCCTGATCATCGTTATTATACTAATAATATTCTATCTCACAATACGACACTCATCCAAGGTTTGTCTTATGTCCTGTTTGGTTCCCCCATCAATAACATCCGCAAAGACAATCTGATCAATCGTACCAACGGTAAAGGTATGATGTGTACCCTTGAGTTCTCTGCTCATGGCACTGAATACAAGATTGAGCGTGGACGCAGACCAAATACACTCCGATTCTATGTCAATAACAATCTTCAAGAAGGCAAAGATGATGCCCAAGGAGAAAACAAGGAAACCCAGGTTCAGATAGAACGGGCTATCGGAATGACTCCTGATATGTTCAAGCACATCATTGCATTGAACACATATTCAGAACCATTCCTCTCTCTGCCTTCAGGTGAACAGCGAAAGATCATTGAGCAACTGCTTGGTATCACCCTTCTATCAGAGAAAGCAGAAATACTAAAAGAAAAGATCCGTGACAACAAGGACACTATTCAATTAGAAGAATTCCGGGTCAAGGCTATCGAAGAAGCCAACAAGCGTGTCCAAGAACAGATCGAGGCTCTGAAGCGAAGGCAGAATCTATGGCTTAAGAAGCATGATGAAGATTTAAGCAAGTTAGTCAACGATTATGATGAATTGAGTAAGATAGACGTTGAAGCCGAACTTCAGGCTCACAAAGATTTAGCAGTGTACAACGACAACAAGAAGAGGAAAGATACTCACGATTCCTTGATTGCCCGGCAGATCGCCTGGAAGCAAAAGATAGATGCTGATCTCAGTGCTTTGCAGAAGTCATACGACAAACTGAGTCACATTGATATAGATGCTGAACTACGGACTCATAAAAATTTAGCCGAATATAACAGGAGATCAGCCGAATTATCTAGCATTACTACGGAGATCGCGACTCTAGGAGTCAGTATCGCTAAAGAACAGAAAGCGATTGACAAATTAGAAACCGAGATCAAGACCCTAGAAAGCAACACCTGCTATGCTTGTGGGCAAGATTTCCATACGCATAATCATGATAAGGTCTTGTCAAACAAGAGGATTCTTCTAGAAGGTGCAAAGAATGATCTTGCCCAATTCCAGATTGCTCTAGAAAAAAATAAAAATTCTGTATTCATTTTGGGCGCGATTCCCGAACCTTATTATAAGACTGAATATGAGGCTATCAAGCATAGTTCTGAACTCGAAAACATCCAAAATCAGATCAATGCAAAGAAGGGAGAATCTGATCCGTATGCTGACCAGTTGTGCGATTATTCTGACATCGTTCTAGGAACCATACCGGTAACGCACTATGATACTGAAGCAGAGGCAATCGAACATCGCAGTACTGTCGCGAATCTTCTGCGGCATATCGCTATCAAGGATGCTGAGGTTGACCCATACGCAGAACAAGTCTCTGACATGGAGAAACAAGCCCTACAAGAGATTGACTTCAACAAGATCAATCAACTCACCCGTACCGGAGAGCATCTGAAGTTCCTCCTTGATCTGCTGACTAGCAAGGATTCCTTCGTCCGCAAGAAGATCATTGATCAGAATTTGTCTTATCTGAATTCTAGGCTCACAAACTATCTTGACAAGATCGGGCTACCACACACAGTCATCTTCAAGAACGACTTGTCAGTTGAGATCACAGAACTCGGTAGAGAGTTGGATTTCTATAACCTTAGCAGGGGAGAGATGAACCGTCTCATTCTTGGATTATCCTTCGCGTTTAGAGATGTATGGGAAAATCTTTACTGTCCCATCAACGCGATATTCATTGATGAGTTAGTCGATGCGGGGATGGATAGTGTAGGGATTGAAAATTCTATGGCTCTGCTTAAAAATATGACTAGAACTCGAAACAAATCAGTGTGGTTAATCAGTCATAAAGATGAGTTGGTTAATAGAGTAGATAGTGTAGTTAAAGCAGTAAAGGAGGGAGGATTTACTTCCTACTGTAGTGAAAAAGAGTCGGAAAGATAAATAGTTGTGAGTCGCGGGAGTGCAATCCCCACTCACTCTAATGCTATCAAAGGAAACATCAGCATGAATATTTATCACCCTACTATTCCATATATCTATAAGTGGACACACCTTGCTACCGGCAAATGGTACATAGGATCAAAAGTTAGACAGGGATGGAACCCTGATCGTCACGAAGAATACCTTTGCTCAAGTAAAGAAGTAAAACCACTAATCTTAGAAAATAGAGAAGAGTGGATATATGAAATATTACATACCGGTGATCCTGAATACATTGTGTCTTTAGAAACTACTATATTAATCAGTTTAGATGCACGAAATGATCCTATGAGCTTTAATCAACACAACGGTGACGGTTTATATAATCGTTTCGGTGTTAAAGAAAACAAAGAGACGAGACTAAAAAAGCGAGAAGCAAGATTAGGTGCAAAGAATCCTATGTTTGGTAAAAAAGGTAATCTATCACCTCATTATGGAAAAACTTATTCTGATGAGCGGCGTGAGAAACAAAGCTCTGGGGTAAAAAAATATAGCGAATGTCGTCCTGCTGCACACAACGAAAACATCTCTAAATCATTGCTAGGAAATCCTAAACTATCGGCTAGAATGCAGGGCAAGAATAACCCGATGTTTGGTATTCCGGCATCGGATTACAATAAAGCGATGACAACTTTGAAAAATTCAGGAGATAACAATCCAATGAAGAAGCCGGAGCATCAACGCACATGCGATCATTGCGGTAAAACGGTTGCTAAAAATCATTATACAATGTATCACGGCGATCAGTGTAAAAGTAACCCAAATGCTCTGTAGAAAATATATTGACTACTTCACAAGAGATAAATCATAGTATGACATCTCCTAGCAAAACAAAAGGATCAGGGTTCGAACGAGAGGTCGCTAAGTTTCTTAGCGGATTATACAGTGAATCATTCGTTAGAGTTCCTAATTCCGGTGCCTACATTGGCGGAGCAAATGCCTATCGCAAAACAACGTTAGACGGAAATCAAGCGAAGTCTTTCAAAGGCGACATTGTTCCTCCTGACATTTGGACTCACTTTAATTCTGAATGCAAAAACTATGCAGACTTCCCCTTTCACTTACTGCTTACCGGCAACTGTAAACAATTTGATACTTGGTTAGGTCAACTTATGACAGTAGCTGATGAAGATGATTTAAATATTTTATTCCTCAAGGTTAGTCGTAAGGGCAAGTATGTTGCAGTCCAAACTAAGTTCACTTGGGTCACCGACAACTTTTTATACTACAGTTCATCTAAGACAGGTGACTGGCTAATAATAGAATTCGAACATTTTTTTCAGCACAACAAAGACCTTCTTAAAGCATATTCAAGCACAGTGACACCAACAGACACCACGTCAGGCAACTTGCTCACTATCAACACCGCTTTAGCTTAAAAACACAGAACCCTACATTGATGTTTGGTCGGGGTGCTCGACTCTCCTTGAGAAGATGTGAAATACCATCAACGGATCTGGAGTCAGCTTGGATAATTACTATCCAAGGAATACCGAGAGGGCTCTCGTTAGGTTAAGCGAACCCTCAATGAGCCTGCATCTATTTTGTCTTGATGGTGCAGGACATGCGTTGCCGAAGGATTAGGTGTGTGCCACCTAATAGCTTCACTACAGTCCCATTAAACTTTACAGGGCAACCGGTGGCGTCATGCAGCACCAATAGCTAGTGTGACGGGGAACAGACAACACAGGATGACAGGACGTAGCAATATGATCCAAAATCTGTGGTAGTGCTGAGTAGCACTACCATGGCTTCCTGAACAGCAATGTATTAAAGAAGAGATGAATAAACAACTACGATTGAAAAGCGTATACCGAAACGAGCAAAGCGAGTAAGGTATAAGTTGTCTGAAGGACAACTCTAAAAGGAAAAGAGAGAACTAAATGAATAGTTCTCTCTTAGAGAAAACTAAATGAATAGTTCTCTCTTTAGAAGAATGGAATGTTGGATTGTTTCGTTATTTCTAGGTTACTTTCTACCAATTCGCTGATAGATTTCCTTTCAAAATCGCTCATGTTAAGAACATCTTCATACGTCGCGCCCCCTCTCATATACCATGACAACTGCAATGCTTCTTTTTTTAATGATTGAACTTCTTTTTCATATCTTTCGATGAGCTTCTGAACTTCCTCCGGAGAGGATTTAAGAAGCCTTATTCGAAAAAATCTGATGGGCTTATGCTAAAGGTTTGTTCGTATTGGTGCTTGCAACTTTCGCATTCAATCTTTAGCGGTTTAACCTCAGTGTCTGAACGTATTTTTGCATTGGTATCTCTGATTTTAGCATACTCGACACGTCCGCAACTCTTCAAGAAGTCTAGAATAAACTCTTCTTCTCTAACTTCTGCTGTAGGGGTTTTAATGTACTCGATGGATTGGCTAAGGATTTTCATAGTAAGGGAAGTAAGATTTTCTAATGCTGCCTTAGTTATTTTATTTCTAGCGGCATCGTCTTTGGTATCATCTAGCTGTGAAAAAGTTCTCTGCAACTCGAATTGTCCTAAAGCGGCCTCATTCATAATCTCGTATGTTATAGGTTTGTACTTGATGGAAAGATCACCTAATTCCAAGATAGAATCATAGTCCCCTGCTTTTAACGTACTCAAGACTCCAGTCAAGTTTACTCCGACGGTATTAGTCTCTTTACATTCCGGACAATCTGATATTATTTCTGTAATTTCATTGCCGGATGCGATCTTGATTGCGATAAGAATAGAATCTATATCATTACTGCTTACTTGCCATGGATCCTTGATTGCTGGAATACAACTTTTAATTAGTTCTGCTAGCGCAGTACCGTTGAACAATGCATCAGGAGTCCTTGCAGTGATCTCGTCAATCGCGGTCATAGGATATACAGGGAGTTCTCCGGTTTCGGGGAACTCGATAACTTTCGGTGGATAGTCTTTCCCTTGCGATGGAAGTTTGATGTATACTGCTGGCCTTCTAAAATACTGTCTTAGTGGATTGTTGTCCATATGTTCCTCATAAAAATTGGGTTATTTACTAACGATAAATACAAATATATTTAGTTACCTTAATATACCCTAAATTTAAAGTTTGGAAATATATATGGATCCGGAACAATTAGAAGCGTTTAACGAGCAAATGCGTCAATTAAATGAGGCATTGGGTAATTTCGGTAAATCTGCCGAACAGGCCGCTTCTAGCCAACAACGAATTCCCGGCACTGTTGGTGGATTTATTAGTAGCATTACTAATGCTACTAAATCTCATAACGAATATGTCGGTGCATTAGGATCCTTAAAAAAATCACATGATATGGGGGCCGCATCTGCATTAAATTTTGGAAAAGGTTTGGATGCTAGTTTAGGGGCAGTTAGTAGTTTTGCTAAAGCGATGAACGAGGGTGGTGGATCCTTCGCGAAGTATAATGATAGTTTATCTAAAGCAGGAGACGCTGCACTTGCATTTGGTGCAATGTTTGGTCCTGAAGGAATAATAATCGGGTTAGTTATAAAAGGATTTACTGCACTAGCAGGAGTACTCAATAAGCAATCTGACGCACTCTTAAAGGCATCTGATGACATTAGTCAGATGGGTGCCGCAGGCTCATTTTCAACTGACAAATTACAACAGATGGCTAATCAGGTAGGTTTGACCTCTACTGATTTAGGTAAACTAACTAAGCCTATGCAAAATATGCATGGTGGGTTACAAACGCTCGGCGGATCTATGGACGAGGCCGTAAAAAAGTTCGCTCAAATGAATCAGGTAACTCCGGAAGTTCGTAAGAATTTCCAAAGATTGGGGTTTGACGACGAAAAAAGAATCCAAGCAACTGCTGATTATGTGCAACTCCAAAGAAGTTCAGGAGCAATGCTGGCTAAAGATCAGCTAACGCAAAGAGCCCTGCAAACTAGTTCTCAGGATTATACCGAAAACTTAATAAAACTCAGTGCAATAACCGGAAAATCTATTGAAGAAAATAAAAAAGAACAAGAAATTGCTCGTGCTAATGTGGCATGGAAAATTCAAGAACACAAATGGGCAACTGAAAGACAGGCTGCGGTGGACAAGGGAGACGATACCGCAGTAAAACGAATTGATATGCAGCGAGCCGCCGCCAATAAGATGATGGATGACGCACAGGCTGCCGGAGGCCCTGCCATGGCAGCAGCAGCAGCAACGACTTATCTTACTGGGGCCGTGACCAAAGCAGGCGCTGGATACGCAGCTGCGGGTCTTGATATTAGAAAAATGGCAGATGCAGCTAAAGACGGTAGTTATAAACAAGGTCAACTTGTTGATGCATATGATAAAGGTATGGATAGATTTGAAACTATGGCAGGGTCAAGTCTAGCTTTATCGGATAAACTGCAACAGTTTACTCATATAACTGACAAAACATTAGCTGATTCTAACACTAGACAAGCGCAAGCTATGAATGGCGAGAATAGAGTTCAGGCTGCTCAAGCTGAAGCAGATAAAATAGCTGCAAATAAAGCAGGTAAGGGACCTGTTGCTGAAGACCCACGACAAATGGCAAGAAATGCTTTAACTGAAGTAGAAAGAAGTGTTAAAGTAGCAATGGATGGTCTTTTAGCAGGATTTGGAGCATTAACTCTTGCTGCTGGAGCAGCAGCACTTGCTTTAGGAGGTTTGGCTGGCGGCGGAGGAATATTAGGTAAAATTGGTGGACTACTAGGCGGAGGCGGCAAAGGCGGAGGAATATTAGGTAAAATTGGTGGACTACTAGGCGGAGGCGGCAAAGGCGGAGGAATATTAGGTAAAGTTGGTGGACTACTAGGCGGAGGCGAAGCCGGAGCATTAGGTAAAGTAGGCGGCGCGCTGGGCAAACATGCAGGTTGGATCGGCATGGCCGGAATGGAGGCACTAGATTATGCATCCGGAAAAAAAGAACTAACTGGAAAAAATCTTGCAGGATCGGGCGGTGGGGTTGCCGGCGGCCTCGCAGGCGCGGCCCTCGGTGCCGGCAACCCATTGGCACTCGCATTAGACCCGTTTACATTTGGAGGTGCTTCTGTAGTAGGAGGACTTGCCGGCGGCGCACTAGGTTATTTCGGAGGAGAAAAATTAGGAAAAGGATTATATGGTGGTGTTAGTGCTTTAGGCAAAGGGATAGGTGGCTTATTTAGCGGAAGACCGAGAACTAAAGAAGCTGCGGCTTCTCCACAGGCACCTAATGTAGATCCTAACAATCCAGCAGATCCCGTATCACAATCTCTAAAAAGACTAGATGCTATAGCCAAAGGTATAGGAATATCTAATGGACTGTTGTCCTCAATTCTTGCTGCCGTAACTAGCCGTCCCGGATCAATGGCCGGTAGTTCTGCCGGCGCTGGAGGCGCTGGAGGCGGAGGTGGCGGAGGCGGCCCCCCACCTAGCGGCGGAGGAGGTGGAATTTCCTCCATAATCAATAAAGCCGGTTCCGCACTACTTAACACAGCTAGTTCCGCTGAAAAATGGTTAGGAACTGAAGCTGGTTCAGCAGGTTCTGCTATGACTAATTTAGGTAAGTTAGGGTCCGGAGCTGCATCAGGAGTAGGTAAGTTTGCATCAACTGTATTAGGTTCGATGGGCAACTGGATCATGGATATGATTGCCGGCAATGAAGGTGCGAGGACACGACCTTATAAAGATAGTTTAGGACTTTGGACTGTGGGTGTGGGCCACTTGATTGGTAATGGCAAGACGCTTCCTCCTGAAATGAATAGAGAATTCTCTAAGCAAGAAATCACAGAGATGTTCAAAAAAGATTACGGGGTACACGCCGCCGCCGCTGCTAGAATTCCTGGATTCGATAAAATGAATGAAAAAGGGAAGGCGGGCTTAATAGATTTGACCTTCAATATGGGTCCAGCTTGGTACAAAAAGTGGCCTAATACCGTCAAAGCTTTAGAAGCGGGTGATGCTGAAGGCGCAGCAAATGGACTTGAACATAGCCTATGGTATAAACAAGTAGGGAAGCGTGCAGCTAGGACGGTCGATTTGATTCGACATGGCGGTAAGATGCAAGCTGCGAAAGGCGGCGTATTTGATGGTCCTACTACCGGTTATCCAGTAGAACTTCACGGCAGAGAGATGATAGCGCCTCTAAATGCTGATTCAGTGCTGATGAGGTTGGCTAAGACGCCCGCTAATGCAGCAGAAAGTAAAACCTCGCATGAAGCAGTTACTGCACAAACTACAGTCGATAACTCGATGAAACAAGTTATGGGTCTGCATCAAGACACGATGAAGCTACTATCACACAAGCTAGATTCAGTCATCCATGTGTTAGAAAGTACTCATAGCACACAGAATAAGATATTGCGACAATCAATGATCTAACACTAAATACTATATTCAGAGTATCGGTTAAAATGGCAACATACAAAAAGAAATTTCTAAATAAGAGCGGTGTATCAAGTCCTATCTCGGGCATGAACAGCAACTCTGGTGCTTGGAACGGATCACCTGGACAGAACGGTTCTGAAACAGGTGGGTGGAATAACACTGAATTTGGTTATAAGAACTACATGTCTAGGCTTCCTGAAGTCTATACTGGTCACCCAAACAGGATTGAGCGATATAACCAATACGAGATGATGGATGTTGATGCTGAAATCAACGCTTGCCTAGACATCATATCAGAGTTCTCTACACAAAGAAATGAACACAATAAGACACCATTCTCATTTGAATTCAAAGAAGAACCTACTCCACACGAAGTAGAATTGTTAGGTAAGCAACTACATCAGTGGTGTAAGTTGAATGAATTTGATGTGCGTATGTTCAAAATCTTCAGAAACGTGATCAAGTTCGGTGATCAAGTATTTGTCCGTGACCCAGAAAATTTCAAACTCTATTGGGTTGACATGGTAAAAGTCATCAAGGTTATCGTCAACGAATCTGAAGGCAAGAAGCCGGAACAGTATGTCATCAAAGACATCAATATCAACCTACAGAATCTATCAGTAGCACAGAAGACCAATACCGATTTCGCTGCTAACCCAGCAACTGGATTAGGTGGTAGTGGTGGAGGAACTAACACGCCCTACACGACTCCGGCAATGCCTTATAATACTTCTGGTTCACGATTCACTCTAGGACAATCTGAATCAGCAGTCGATGCAAAGCACATCGTTCACTTGTCATTGACTGAAGGTCTTGATAGGTTCTGGCCTTTCGGTCAATCTATACTAGAGAACATCTTCAAGGTCTATAAGCAAAAAGAACTACTAGAAGATGCTGTCCTCATCTATCGTGTACAACGTGCGCCAGAACGCAGGATGTTCAAGATTGACGTTGGTAATATGCCAAGTCATATGGCTATGGCATTCGTTGATCGCGTCAAGAATGAGATTCACCAGCGCAGGATTCCCTCACTCTATGGTGGACAATCTGTTGTTGACGCTACTTATAATCCACTTTGTTTGGATTTGGATACTAAAATTCCATTGCTGGATGGTAGAACACTAAAATTGAGTGAAATCATAGATGAATTTGAAGCAGGTAAAGAAAATTGGACATACAGTTGCGATCCTGTTACAGGTAAAATAGTTCCTGGATTAATTAATTGGGCCGGCATTACTAGAAAAAACACTGAAGTGCTCGAATTGACTTTTGACAATGGAAAAACTTTAGTATGCACTCCAGATCATAAAATACCAGTGTTTGGTAAAGGATTTGTAGAGGCTAAAGATTTGACAGAACAAGATAGTCTGATAGCATTCAATGTACAGTATCAAAATATATCAGGTCCTAAGTCTAATGAATATCAACAAGTGTGGGATCATGAAGAGAAGAAATGGGTTTACACTCATAGAATGGTTGGTGAATTTTTTAGGTCTAAGGGAAAGCACCAAGAATTTAATTATCTTACTGAATATGCACTAGATACTAGAGTCGTTGTTCATCATAAAGATCATGATAGGTTCAACAACGATCCTAGAAATCTTACATATATGAGCAAAAAAGATCATATCCTTTATCATGCTGCTCAAAAGAAAGATTTTTGGAAAAACATGTCACCTGAATATAAAAAGGAAATGACATCAAAGATTTCTCAAACATTAAAAGAAAATTGGCAAAATATGACCGAAGAACAACGATTAGTTAGTCTTTGGAATATTAGAGCGGCGCAGAAAAAGGCGGTATTCGATAGGTTAAATAACCCAAATACTAAAGAAAAATACAGCATATCTATGAGTAAAGTTAGAAAGAATTATATTTCTAAGAATCCTGAATTTTTGAACATACTGAGAGATAACTTTGCTAAGAGAGTTAAAATTAAGAATCAATCATTGAATCTTAATTTTGATATGCTACAAATAGTTGCGGATGCAGTTAAGTCTGGGGTAACTAACAAGAATGAAATTATTGCGTATTGTGATAAGGATGAAAAACTACTTAATTTAGTTAAGGAAAACAATTCAACACCTCTTGATTATAAGAACGCACATAACAAAATTGATTATACAAAATTTGGGTACAGCAAGTTAAATAGGTTATTGAAAAAGTACAATTATAAAAATTGGAAGCAATTTGTAAGTGACATAGACAATTTTAATCATAAAATAGTTAAAATAACCAAAGTTGAAAATCGTGATACAGGCACAATCACAATTGATGGTCATCATCGTTGGCATGATTACCATACATTTGCTATTGATTCAGGAATCTTTGTCAAAAACTCGATGAATGAAGATTACTTCTTTCCTGTGACAGCAGAAGGGCGTGGATCATCAGTTGAAGTCCTACCTGGTGGACAGAATCTCGGTGAGATCGATGACTTGAAATACTTCAACAATCGCCTTGCTCGCGGTCTCCGTGTTCCAAGTTCATATTTGCCAACTGGCCCCGATGACAACACGACACCAATGAATGACGGGCGTGTAGGTACTGCGATGATCCAAGAGTTCCGATTCAATCAGTATTGCGAACGCTTGCAGAATTATATCTCACTGAAGTTAGATGAAGAGTTCAAATTATTCCTCCGTTGGAGAGGATTTAATATCGACACTGCCCTATTCAATCTTACCTTCAATCCACCACAAAACTTTGCTTCATATCGTCAAGCAGAGATGGATACTGCGAGGGTTGCTACTTTCCAATCGATGGAAGCATTTCCATACATCTCAAAGAGATTTGCACTTGAGAGATTCTTAGGTCTCAGCGAGGAAGAGATCAAAAAGAACGAAAAGATGTGGGAAGAAGAAAACAAGAAGGAAGTCGTACAGGATCCTAAGGGATCTGATCTACGAAATATTGGTATATCTACTGGAGACTTTGACGCCGACACTGAAACTGCCGATAACATCGAAGGTGCTGAAGGGGCTCCTGAAGGAGAACCAGGCGGTGTTGCCGGCCCTGTGTCTAATGCTGCTTCGGCTCCTAATGCTGCGGCTGGCGCCGCCGGTGGAGCACCAGGTGGCGGCAGCCCAATGCAATTCTAAAGATAAATATATTACGGAGCAAGCTAATGTTGTTACTAGAGATGTTCAACGAACCTATCATAGGTTTACAAGATGTCAACGATGACAATAGCAAACCTGTGTACAGAACGTCCCGTAAGACTAAACTAACCCTGAAACAAATTCGTAAACTCAGGAAGATGTTAGATGTTCGCAACTATGAAAAGAAGTTGTATCTGGATAGGGTCCGCGAACAATATGGTGCTAAACCTGAAGCGGCGCCTGGAGTCTAAATAACCCATTATCCTATAGTAATACTAAAAACGCAAAAAAATAGCACATAATGAGTGCTTTTTTGGTATACGGCTTAAATATATGTTATACAAAGCCATTTACTATCAGGAGAAAAATAATGGACATTAAGAAGTACGAAAAGTTAATCAACCTCGTTGTTAACGAGGATATCGATCAAGCTCACGAGCTATTCCACGAAATCGTAGTCGAAAAGTCACGCGAAATCTTTGAGTCAATCATGGCTGAAGAAATGGATGACATGGACGAAGGCATGGGCGGCAAAGTCGGTGACCTACTCGATGAGATCGATGCCGAAGAATCAGGCGAAGGCATGATGGAAGACGAAGATGACATCGACTTTGACGATGAGGCTGAAGATGACGGCGAAGAATTAACCCACGATCTAGAAATGGATCATGACGAGGGTGACGAAGCTGAAGAGCATGAAGAAATTGAAGATGCAGTGATCCGTATTGAAGATAAGCTCGACCAATTGATGGCTGAGTTTGAAGATATCATGGGCGGCGGCGACGAAGACATGGGCGACGAAGACATGGGCGACGAAGACATGGGCGACGAAGAAGACGAGATGGACGAAGACATGATGATGGAAAATATCAATCTTCAGAAGGTTCCAGTAACTCATGGTGACGATGGTGCACAGACAAAGAGCCCAATCGGTAAGACAGCAAATTCAGGACAAGCAGGAATGGACAGCAGACCAGTAAAGTTCGCTGGTTATTCAGAAACAGTTCCAACTAGTCCTAAAGGTCCAAGCAACTACGGTTCAAAGAGCGAAGGCAATCTTCCAGGAGCAGGTAACTTCAAGAACGTTCCAGGTAAGAACAACTTCAAGGACAAGGGTGACGCAACACCAAAGCCTGTGAAGAAGGATGAAGCATCCGGAACACACAGCCCAGTTGCAGAATCCCGTCGTCCTACCCGCAAGCCAATTAGATAATATAAGGGATCTGGGAACAAATGGCTTTGTATCTCTCAGACGATTCGGTTACACGTAATTCCGAATCTTTTAATGCAGAAGGTAAATCTGCATATGTGTATAGATGGACTCACGTACCTACTGGAAAGTGGTACGTGGGTTCACGTACAGCAAAGGGATGCCATCCAAACGACGGCTATTTCTGTTCAAGTAGAGAAGTAAAGCCATTGATTCAATCTAATCCATCTGAATGGAAAAGAGAGATACTTGCAACAGGTGATGCAGCACAAATGCGTAACTTAGAAGCAGAAATGTTGAAACAATCGGATGCAAAAAATGATCCGAAAAGTTTCAATAGACACAACGGTGACGGTAAGTTTACTACATTAGGTCGCATTGAACCGGAAGATATGAAACAAGCACGAGCAGCTAAACTAAAAGGTATTAAGAAACCTGAAGGATTTGGCGACATGGTTAGTGCAGTTCATAAAGGTAAATCTGTATCAGATATTACTAAACAAAAAATTGGAATTGCCAGCACCGGCAGAGTACAAAGTGATAGTGCTAGAGAAAAAAATAGATTGGCACACCTCGGCGAGAAGAATCATTTTTATGGCAAAACTCACACAGATGAGACGAAAATAAAGTGTGGTTCTAAAAACAAGGGAACCAAATCAACAAAATGGAAAGGATATTGGATTGCTCCTTCTGGTGAAAAATTTACCACCATCAAAGAAGCTCATTTAAAATATCCAGTTGTTGCTTTGAATAATTTAAGAATATGGTGCAATACTAATAAAAATGGATGGTCATTTGAACCATGTGGAGAAATACATGGCTAATAGTTATCTAAGAGAAAATCTCACTTTTGATAAAGCAGGGATGATTGTTGAGTCTGTAAAAGAAGGCGACGACAGTCTAAAAACTCTGTATATGAAAGGTATTTTCATCATGGGCGGAATTAAGAATGCGAACGAGCGTATTTACCCCGTCCGAGAAATTGAAACTGCTGTGGAAACTCTCAATAAACAAATTCATGAGGGTTACTCAGTTCTGGGCGAAGTTGATCACCCAGATGATCTCAAAATCAATCTAGATCGTGTATCTCATATGATCACTCATATGTGGATGGACGGTGCTAATGGTTTTGGGAAATTGAAAATTCTTCCGACTCCAATGGGTCAACTCGTAAGAACAATGTTGGAATCGGGAGTGAAGCTCGGCGTCTCTAGTAGAGGTAGCGGAAACGTTAACGATATGGATGGCCGGGTCAGTGATTTTGAAATCATCACTGTTGATATTGTTGCTCAACCGAGCGCTCCAAATGCATATCCCAAAGCAATTTATGAAGGACTTCAGAATATGAAGTACGGAAATAAAGTGTTAGAGATTGCTAAGGATGCTCAGGGCAACAAGAAAGTACAACGATACTTAGCTGAGGAAGTAAAACGCCTCATCACTGAACTAAAACTTTAAAAAGGATTAAAGGTATGCTAGATGCTATCAAACCATTACTTGAAAGTGGTCTAATCAACGAAGACGTAGGCAGAGAACTTAACGAAGCCTGGGAATCTAAGTTGAACGAAGCCCGCATTCAAGTTCGTGCCGAACTCCACGAAGAGTTCGCACAACGTTACGAACATGATCGCAGCGTTATGGTAGAAGCCCTAGATAAGATGATGACAGAAAATCTTTCAGAAGAAATTGCAGAATTTCAGAATGAAAGAACAGCAATGAACGAAGACCGTGTAAAAGCACAGTTGAAGCTGCGTGAAAGTGCTACTAAGTTCAATGACTTCATGGTTACAAAACTAGCCGAAGAGATCAGAGAACTACGCAATGATCGTAATATTCAAATGGAAAATCAGAAGAAGCTAGAACAATTCATTGTTCACGCCCTATCTCGCGAAATCAAAGAATTCGCAGTAGACAGACAAGCAGTAGTAGAAGCAAAGGTCAGATTAGTTGCTGAGGGACGCAAGCAGATCGAAGCACTCAAGAACAAGTTTGTTGCTGAAAGTGCCAAGAGAGTTAGCAACATCGTCACATCCCATCTTAAGGGTGAACTATCACAACTCAAAGAAGACATCAAAGTCGCAAGACAAAACAATTTCGGCCGTAAGATTTTTGAATCTTTCGCAAGTGAATTCTCTGTCACCTATCTCAACGATAAGGCAGAAACCCGCAAGGTAATGAAGGCACTCGCACACAAGGATCAACAATTGGCCGAAGCTACTAGCAAGTTGCAACAAGCAGCAAAGCTCGTAGAAAGCAAGGATCGTGAAGTCCGAATCATCAAGGAATCAACTCAACGTGAACAGACATTAGGTAATCTATTGTCTACTCTCAATGAGGAAAAAGCCGGCGTGATGAAGAGTTTACTCGAAAGCGTCCAAACCCCCAAATTACAGGCCGCATTCGACAAGTATTTACCAGCAGTTCTCAATACTGGTTCAGATGCAAAGCCTGCAAAGGCCAGAACAACTGGATCCATTATCGTAGAAGCAACTGGTAATAAAACTGCACAGGTTCAGCCTGAAGTTGATATGTTGGAAAAAGACAACGTTATCGACATCAAGCGTCTGGCAGGGCTTTAATATAGACATAATTTAGGAGATTACATATAATGTCAAAACTACTTTTAGAAAGCCGTTGGGGCGAGACCAAAGAAGCTCTGTTAGAAGGCTTAAAGGGCAATCGCCGCTCAACAATGGGTGTTATTCTCGAAAACACCAAGAAGCAACTACTCGCTGAAAGTTCAGCAGGTACGACTACAGCTGGTAATATCGCAACTCTGAATCGCGTTATCCTCCCAGTAATCCGTCGTGTTATGCCGACTGTTATCGCTAACGAACTTGTTGGTGTTCAGCCAATGACTGGCCCAGTTGGTCAGATTCATACCCTTCGTGTACGCTATGCTAACAGCTTGACTGATAACTCAGCAGCACAAACAAGCGTACAAGCTGGTGAAGAAGCACTTTCACCATTCAAGATCGCACAGGCATATTCCCGCGTTCAAGAAGGTACAACTGCAACTAACTACTACACTGGTGCAGACACTGCTACCCTAGAAGGTAACGGCGGAAAGCAAATCAGCGTACAGATCCTGAGACAAGCAGTCGAAGCAAAGTCTCGTAAGCTCCAAGCTCGTTGGACTTTCGAAGCAGCGCAAGACGCACAGTCACAGCATGGTATTGACGTTGAAGCAGAAATCATGGCAGCACTTGCTCAAGAAATCACTGCTGAAATCGATCAGGAAATCCTCCTATCACTTTCAACACTCGCTTCAACTGAGTATACCTTCAATCAGGCAACTGTTTCAGGTACTGCTACATACGTTGGTGACGAACATGCTGCTCTTGCAGTCCTCATCAATCGTGTTGCTAACTTGATCGCACAGCGTACTCGTCGTGGTGCTGGTAACTGGGCAGTCGTTTCCCCAGCCTCGCTCACTGTCCTTCAGTCAGCAACTACTTCAGCATTCGCTCGTACAACTGAAGGTACATTCGAAGCCCCAACTAACACTAAGTTTGTTGGTACTCTGAATGGCGCAATGAGAGTGTTCGTAAACTCTTATTCACCAGACACTCAGCCAGTACTCGTAGGCTACAAGGGATCATCAGAAACTGATGCAGCGGCATTCTATTGCCCATACATTCCTCTGATGAGTTCTGGCGTCGTACTTGATCCGACCACTTTCGAGCCGGTCGTATCATTCATGACACGTTACGGCTACATAGAACTCACTAATACCGCGAGCAGTTTTGGCAATGCCGCCGATTACGTTGGCGAGATAGCAGTACAAAATTTGACATTCCAATAGATCACGTTACAGTGATAACTATTAGAAAGTTATACAAGGTGGAAAAGGGGACTTCGGTCCCCTTTTCTTATGGTTATTATTGACAAACGCAGCAGACTATGATAAATAAAGATATGAAACACTTTATTTACAAAACCACTCATATTAATGGCAAGTACTACATAGGTAGGCATAGCACTGAAAACTTAGATGACGGATATATCGGTTCGGGTAGATGGCCATTATCTATTAAAGATAAATCTACACTAACACGAGAGATATTAGAGTTTGCGGATGACTTTGAAACATTGAAACAACGAGAAGGCGAATACCTTACCGAACATTACGGTAAGCCTAACTGTATGAATCAAAACATTGATCCTATTGGGTTCGGTACTGGAAAAAATAATCCTATGCTTAATCCTAAAGTCGCAGCAAAAATAACAGGTGACAATCATTACATGAGAAAAGATGCTGGGGCAAGAAAAACTGCAAGTGATAGACAAATAGAAGCATTCTCATCTGGTTCACATCCCTGGGTAACTAATCATCCTAACTTAGATGGTAGAAACGCCAAACTTGCATATGAACGAGGAACACACAACTCTATCACTAATAACCCATCAACCGTAAATGCTGAGAAGGGTACGCATCATTGGCAAAATGGCAAAAGTCCTAATGCTGATGGCAAACTCAATAAGAAGTTGATTGCTGACGGTACTCATAACTTCTTGGGACCTGACATGAACAAGAAGCGAGTTGAAGCGGGTACTCATAACTTTGTAGGATCAGAAGCCAACCTAGCACGATTAGCAGCAGGTACGCATCCATCACAGAAAAAGAAGACATGCGAACACTGCGGAAAGACCGCAAGTGTTGGTATGTATAAGCGTTGGCACGGTGAAAACTGTAAATCACGATAAATAGAAGATGCGTATAAAAGAATTATTTGAAAGTCAATTGGATGAGATAACCAGGCCGCCGTTGGTTCAGGCTGAATATATCCTATTCAAGGCTGGTTACAAGAGACTAGATAATAATGATGCAGCCTATGCTCAAGTCTATGCGAAGCCCGGTGCCGCCTATGTAATAAAACTATTCAAATCTCATGACACTGCTTATATGGCTTTTGTTGATCTTGCAAGAGCCAACAAAAACATACATTTTCCAGTATTCAAAGGTAAGATGATCAGGGTCACTGATCAATACCATGCTATACGTATAGAGAGATTGACGCCTGTTCTGTCTATACCAGAAGTAGGTAATGCCCGGACTGTAGCCGATATAATGGACAACTACATGATAGCTCCTCCGGATGAACACCGAGAACAGCAGATGGATATGATAGAAAAGAGTCAGCCGGGTATAAAAGCTGTATGTGATCTCATCGCCAATAAATTGTTACCAACATACGAACTTGATCTCCATAGCTTTAATATCATGATGCGTGGAAACGTGCTAGTAATAACGGATCCAGTGATGTAATGATAAATATATACATTATCAATAGGAGATAAAAATGACAGACACCACACTAACAACAGGTGAACAACTAACTTTTACCTATGATCAAGTATATTCCACAGAAGATGAGACAGTTGGTGCAGGAAAGACTGGCACTGGGGTTACTATCGTCAACGGAACACCGGTGTTCGGTAAAGTATCGCCTAACCTCACAGGCTCGGGTATAGCGATGAAGATCAATCAAGAACAATTTGATATTATTGCTAATACCAGTTCAGGACAGAATCCTTTGCACGGATATGTTTATACCGCTATCTGGGCAGAAGGCAGTACATATGCTACGACTCCAGTTGAAGTATGGTATGATACACTCGCATTGTTCGGCAATCCGTGTTATACACTATGGGTAATTGACCCTACTGACACTACTTATAAGACAGGAGCCACTGGTACTTACAATTTCCCAGTCACTATCGTGAATTCTCCTGATGTCAACGGTGGCCCGGTACCTAGTTAATTGTTGGTTGCGACAACTTCTAGACAATATGAAAAAATGCGTTCTGGTAAATAGATCGCTCGTTGGCACGGTGATAACTGTAAGAAGAAAGATAGCTAAAATGAAAATCCATGAGATGACCATGCGAGGTGGCGACTTCAATGATGTTGCTAACAAATTTGTTGCCGCCAAAAAAGATGAATGGAAAAAGAACGGCAAACATGTAGGTGATATTGAGAACTTCTCAGTATCACAAGATGGCTATTATTTCTCTATCTGGGACAATGATGAAATAGTTGCTTGTACTTCTTTAAAAGGTTCTACTGATACAAATATAGTAGATGATGTATGGGTAAATCCTGAGTATAGAGGACAAAAAATATTCTCTAAACTTATATGGTTCTACAAGACTAGACTGAACAGAGATAACATATTAATAGGACAAGTCCATTCTAAAGATATGCAAGAAGTCATAAAAGGACTTAGTAGATTTGACAAGTATTGGTATAATATTGAAACCAAAGAAAAGAAGCCATTTTCATCAGACACCCTTGATGATTTCTACTCGTACACACAGATCACGCCATGGAGACTGATGTTAGAGAATGCTGGTGATTTCTCAAGTTGGCCTAAATTTACAGAAGGTAAAAGCTTTATGTCGGAATCATACGATCCTTACATAGACTGATATGTTCGTTGGCACGGAACTATAAATACCATAAGGAACAAGAAATTACCATTATGGAGAGATCGTAACCTATCTTGGATAAATAAGTACTGTGTAAGGAATGGATAAGAAAATGTTATGTACGAAATTAATACTTAAGGATTTGATTTCAAAAGCTCCTATAATAAATCCTATATACCGTAGTGCATTCCTTTCTAACCCTGAATCAGACTTTATATATATTCCTATACAAAAGAACGCCCATACTTGGACTGTGAATGAACTTCTTGCTAGGGGATTTACTAATAAAACATTTTTTCATAACCCAGAATACATCAATGCGAAAGACACAATTGTAGTTTTACGCGATCCCATAGAAAGATGGATTTCTGGGATGGCAGAATATTTTTCTATAGCATTGTGGGATATGAAGTTGCTTGATACTTCAACCGACGTTATAGATGAAGAAATGTTAGAAATTATTATAAACAAAACAGAATTGGATCAGCATACCAGATCACAAACTGATTTTATTAAAAAAATTAATATGAATAAACTCATATTTTTTAACTTTCACGACAACTATACGATGCGGTTTAGGGATTTTTTAAATTCACGTGGCTTGCTGCAAGATGGAGTAAACTGGGCTAAGTTGAATAGCACTGATACCAAATTCAGAACCCCGCATAAAACACTACGGTGGGTTACTTTTTTCAATGAAGTCCTAAAAAACCCACAATATCTCAAAAAAATACAAAATTTCTATGAAGAAGATCAAAAACTGATAGATTCCGTTAAGTTCTATCAATAGTTCAAGAAATCCTAGTATCACCGTCTACTGTAGCATTGTAGATTGACTTGCGTGCTGTACGCATTTTCTTATTATGTATTCTAGCACAATTAGCACATAAAGTCAAGAGATTATTTTTTGATTTGTTGTTTTTATTACCATCTCTGAAGACGAGGTCAAGCTGAACCTTATCTTTTGGTACAAATCCGCATTCCTCGCATATCATTTTCTTATGCTGTAGATGTTTGAATCTATCATTGTAGATCGCTTTAGCACAGTCAATACAATATCTATGCCATTGCTGGAAACCATATTTGCTTCTGCCGTTTGGTTTGG
>Ga0164297_10000497_pt1 | contig 47989 bp, 48 predicted proteins | sample GEODES058metaG_FD_113539 | JGI IMG/M metagenome (GOLD analysis project Ga0164297, IMG submission 113539) | Dystrophic lake water microbial communities from Trout Bog Lake, Wisconsin, USA - GEODES058 metaG | ecosystem: Environmental > Aquatic > Freshwater > Lake | place: USA: Trout Bog Lake... | reverse complement strand
TTAAAAGGGGCTCAAAATATGATTAACCTAAAAACAGTTTATCTGAATGAACAATGGGATAATATCACGCTGCTTACTAAACAAAAACTAGCTGCTTAGTGCGAAAATTATTTATGCACCCATCAGTGATTTACGCCAGTTTTCTGTGTTCTGGTGTATATTTAACATTAAAGGGGGGGGGCTACTCACCCCACAACTTCGTATAACATGGTATTTGCAAAATGCGTTCGTCGTTTAATTTCAAGTGTTGCCGATATTAAGCGCACTTCGCAAATACCCTTTCCGTTGGCTGCTACCCAATTTCGAGAATGTAAATACTCATAAATAAACAAAAAGTAAAAGTTATGACATCGGACAAAATCGCATTAATAACAGGAGTAAGCAGAGAAATGGGACTTGGCTTTGAAATAGCAAAGCAACTTAAAGAACTTAATTACAAAGTAATTATTACTGCAAGAGATTTCGAGAAAGTAAAAGAATTGGCAGATAAAATAAATTTAACTGCCAAAGCTTTGGACATCACAAACGATGAAAGTGTAGAGCAAATTGCACAAGAAATTGAAAAGGAATTTGGCAAACTTGATGTGCTTATTAATAATGCAGGGGCATTTTTTGATCAAGATGGAGACCCTTTGACAACAGATATTGCATTTATCAAAGAAGCTATTGATACAAACTTATTGGGTGCTTGGAGAATGATTAAAGCATTTGAGCCGTTGCTACAAAAAAGTGAAAGTGGTCGTATAGTAAATGTTTCAAGTGGTGCTGGTTCCTTTGGCGACCCAGTTTTTGGTTTAGCAAATCATTTCAGCAAAGTGCCTGTTTATGGAATAACTAAATTGGCACTAAATGGGCTTACTGTAAAAGTTGCAAGACAACTTAAAGACTCAAAAATCAAAATAAATTCAGTTGACCCTGGTTTTACCGCAACTTATCTTGGCACCGAACAATGGGGTGCAAGACCAGTAAGTGAAGGGGCAAAAAGTGTTATTTGGGCAGTAACTATTGCAGACGATGGTCCAAGTGGCGAATTTTTTAGAGATGGGAAAACACTAAGTTGGTAATGGAATTGAAAGACGGCATAAAAACTTTCTACGCAAAATCTCCAGCAGAATGGCGTAAATGGTTGGAGGAGAATCACCAACTAGAGAAATCGGTTTGGCTTGTTATTTATAAAAAAGAAAGTGGCATCCCAAGCGTTTACTATTCAGAAGCGGTTGATTTGGCAATTTGTTTTGGCTGGATAGACAGCAAACCTAACAAAAGAGATGACGAAAGTTATTATCAGTTCTTTGCTAAAAGGAATCCTAAAAGCAATTGGAGTAAAGTTAATAAAGCAAAAGTTGCAAAACTTATTGAGAATGGTCTTATGACAAAGTCAGGGCTTGAAGCAATTGAGGTAGCCAAACAAAATGGAACTTGGACTGCTTTAGACAAAGTTGAAGAAATGACAATTCCTGAAGACTTGCAAAATGCGTTTGATAAAAACTACACAGCTTTTGCTTACTTTGACAAATTCCCTCGTTCTTCAAAGCGAAACATTTTAGAATGGATACTAAATGCAAAGCGACCAGAGACAAGACAAAAACGGATAGAAGAAACGGTTGAACTCGCTGAGAAAAACATAAAAGCCAATCATTTTAGACAATAGTCTTAGTTTGACAAATGCTGTCAATGGGCAGCAGCCAACATCAGTATCCTATGTAGCTTTATTGTCAGGGTGCTCGTTATGGTAGTTTTTTCCTTTATTTACTTTTGAAAGAAAAAGGAAGTCCCCTTAGGGTTTGTCCCAATTAGTTAGCTGTTGTTATATCACAGTTCAAAATCCTTCTAGAACCTTATCTTTGGAGATATTTATTGCAAATGACAACGAGAGAAAATATATTAGCTATTTTAAAAACTCACAAGATTGAGTTTGCAAAATATGGAGTGTCAAATATTGGACTGTTTGGTTCTTATTTACGCAACGAACAATCTGCCAAAAGCGACATTGACTTGTTGATAGACTTTGAGCCTGAAAAAGAGAACTTCGACAATTATATGGCGGTATATGATTTGTTCGAGAACCTTTTTAAGAATGAGCGGATTGAAGTCATAACAAAAAACGGGTTGAGTAAGTACATTGGTCCTAAAATTTTAAATGACGTAATGTATGTCTAAGGAACCCATTGAATTCTTAAAACATATTGCTGATGAATGTACCTATTTGCTTTCTGTGAATAAAAACTTATCAAAAGATGACTTTTTGGACGATGAAACTTTGAAACGAGCTGTTGTAAGAAGTTTAGAAATCATCGGAGAAGCAACAAAGAAGATTCCCGCAGACTTTAAAGTTCAATGGAGTTCAATTAAGTGGAAAAATATGGCAGGAATGAGAGACCGCCTTATTCACGACTACATTGGAGTAAACTATTCAATTGTTTGGGATGTGTTTAACAACAAAATCCCAGAACTATACGAACAAATTCAAGATGTAATAAATCAAGAGTAAAACTACTGCCAACAAAAGTGTTTAGGAAAGGAGGAAGTAGAGGGAACATTCTTGTCAAGCACCTTGACAAACACTAATTCGTTAGCTGAAACCCATACTGCGAAGATGCTTACATTAAACTAATCGACAATAAATTAACCCTTCAATTTTTATATTCTACAACAAATAAACCTAAGTTTGCAACCGAATGATAGCAGCAGCAAAAAATTATGATGTAATTTGTTTCCAGTTGAGAAATAATCTTTATTCTCAATTGCAAAGTCCGTTAAAGAAAGACCTTAATCGACTTTCAAATGACATAAAAATGCTTATTACTTCAGGGCAGGAAGTTAAGGCTCAACCAATTAATATGCTTAGTCAGGTTTTTAGCATAAGGATTAAAGCATTAAAATGGTTATCTGCTGACACAAATTTTGACTATTTGGAAATGTTTAAAGATATTTTTCCTAAGATTGAAGAACTAAAGTCGAATGAAAGGATTGAGGTTTTAACTGACAATATTCTTTTTGCATTACGTTGTAACCAAAGAGTTGTAGAATCGATAATTAATTTAAGTGAATTCTCGTCTGGCAGGTTCGCTTCAAACCTTGCAGAACTTCCGGAAATAACCTATCAACAGTTTATTGCATCTTTAGCATTTGCGAATCTTGATGATGATACAACACAAAAAATTGTAGATTGGACTAATGCTTCTCTTCACATTGAATTTGTATTGGTTGCAACAGACATCATCAGTGATAAGAAATTAAAAATTTCTGATAAAACCATTAATGAATTAGCATTTCTCATAGCTGACGCAGCACAGGAATATTCTGCATTGGCAACAGAACTAGGACTTCTAAAATCTCGTTCGACAAGGCAATCATTTTCTAACTTATCTTTTGACAATAGCTTTATCGAGGAACAAAAACAATTCGCTGATTTGGACTTGGATGATTTTGCTTTAAATGACTTAAACTAATGAGGCAAAATTATACGAAAGGAGAAATTATAAACGTCAATCTTGGTATTCCTCCCAAAGAGATAAAAGGTCATGAACAAGGTATGGAAAGACCTTGTGTTGTAATCAAATCGTTTAATAACCTTGAGTTAGCTGTTGTTGTGCCTTTGACAACAAAAGAAGCGAAATATAGCCTCTTCACAATTGTAAAAATCCTAAAAGGTACCGCAGGACTTACCGCTGATAGTTATGCATTGTGCCATCAAATCAGAACAGTTTCGTTTGACAGGATTACAAGCAAACGAGCCAGGTTAGATAATAAGGACATTTTAAAAATCCATTCTGTTCTCATTGACACATTAGAACTATAACACGATAGGGCTTACATCAGTATCCTATGTAGCTTCAGCTAGTCGGGGTGTTGCTGTTCGAACATGTTAAGCGAAGCGGCATGTCGAACTGGCAAATGATAGGGATTTATAATCCCGTTGAAGTTTAATTCTTTTATAAATGAATTAAAGAAACCACACTGTTCCGATACAGCCTCCTGAAATTAAAATTTGTACCATCTCTTTCAGCCAAAAAACCATTGATTCTTGCCTTTAAAACACTCATCGTATAATTAAATAGTCCTGCTATTGCTTAAAGCTGTACATTACAGTGCTTGCAATCCCTTTTAGAGACGGCAAAAAACATTTTTAATCAACAATTAAAGGCATCGTTCAATGGCACAAACAACAAAAGCAACCATCATAATAGCCGATGCGGACAAGTTTTTTGCAGACTCCCTCGAAGCAGTTTTGAATAAGGGTAACTATACAGTAATTAGTAAAATACCCAAAAGAAAGGCATTGGTTCTTGCCTTATTGGAGACGCAGGCTGATATATTAATAATTGATTATGATTTATCACAAGATATAAAGGGCGATGCAATTATTGAAATACGCAGGAGATATCCGTTGCAGAAAATCCTGATGCTTACCTATTATGCCAACCTTGAAGTGTTTGAATTTTGTATGGAATATAGTGTAAATGGATTTCAGGTAAAAGGCTGTAGCAACGAAGAACTTTTTGATGCACTCGGCACAATCATGGATGGGGGATTTGCACTACCTACCCCGCATAAGTCTGAAGAAGAAGTACTTGCCGAAAAACCGCCAATACTCAATGCCCAAGGCAGAAAATTGAAAATAACCCTTAGGGAAATGCAGATATTGAAGTTTTTGATGGAAGGGCAAACACACAAGCAAATAGCGGACACCATGTTTAGGAGCGAATTGGACATTGATGGATATTACAATGGTCTCTTGGAAAAAGTAGGCGTAAAACAACTGTCGCACCTGATTAGCTATGCAAACAATCTATTGTTTTGAACGGGTTTAATTGTAAATCTCGGGTAATGCCTTCCCTTTGTCAGCCAGCAATTTATTGATACTAACGTTCAACTCAAAGCCAATCAATAGGATAAGGGAGTTAAGATTTAGCAACAGCATGATGATTAGTACCGTGCCGATAGAGCCATAGACTTTGTTGTACCTGCCAAAATGATTGACCCAATAACTAAATAAAATAGTGGTGAGCAAGATGAGGAGTGTTGCCAAGACAGAACCTGGGGTAATGAGTGGCCAACGTCGTTTTACAGAAGGTGCAAACTTGTAAACCACGGCAATTCCATAAAACAAAAAAACAATTAGAATTACCCATCTTAGCGCATCCCACCATTGTAGTCTGGCTTTTTTCTTCATGTGAAAGACTTCTTTAAGCAATGTCGCAAACAAATCGTGTCCTACCAAAAAAGTAGTAGAAGCAATAACCAAAAAGATGAGGATTACGGTAAGCACTATGGCCCGCCAACGTCTATGCAAGAAAAATACTTTCTTTTCGAATATTGATTTATCAAATGTCCTTATGATTCCCAACACGGCATTGGAAGAGTAATACATTAGCAAAATGAAACCAAAAGAGAATATCCCAACGTGTTTTATAAGTAAGCCATCAAGGATATTTTTTATTAAGAGATAGGTATTTGAATTGGGTGCTATGTCTTTGAACAAATCCATTATCTGAGTATCAAAGTCCTTGGACTCGGGTAAATAAGGAACAATGGAAAAGAGAAAAAGCATAGCGGCAGGTAACGCCATCACTAAATTAAAAGATATTGCCGCTGCCCTTTCTGCAAGTCCTACTCTTTTTACTTGCTTTATAAATTCAACGATTACATCGTACAAAGGAAGCCCCATGCTACCAGGCATGGTAACTCTTTTGCTCTTCGTTACAAGAAAAGCTATGGGAGGGAAGTTTAGTATGGCTTTTTCAAATTTTGTCACGGCTCTTCAGTTTGCTTTTTGGAGAGATATTCGTTTAATGCTTGCTGATATTGCTTTGCATATTGACTATGCTCGGCAAAGTTGCTGCTGAAATTGCTGTAGCCGCTAAAGTCTGGCTTTGCTACAAAATATAAATAATCAGTGGCGGGGGCGTTTAGTACCGCATCAATCGTATTGGTGCTAGGGGTACAAATAGGGCCAGGAGGCAGTCCTTTGTTTTTGTAGGTATTGTAGGGAGATTGAACAGATAAGTGTTGGAATAAAATTCTTTTTAATGAGAAATCCTTCAATGCAAATTTGATGGTGGGGTCTGCTCCCAATGCCATCCCCTTGTGATAACGATTAATATAAACACTTGCTATTTTGCCTTTATCGGCTTCTTTATTTGTTTCTTCCTCTACAATTGAGGCTAGTGTGTAAATTTCCTTAGGTGTAAAGCCCAATTGTTTTGCTTTGTCCAATCTGTTGTCTTCACTCCAGAACTCGTCACTAGCAGCCTTTAACTTTGAAAATATCTTACCAAGTGGTGTAATCCAATAAAAAGTATATGTGTTAGGGACAATAATGGTGGCAACGGTATTACTATCGATTGAAAATGGTTTTAATGAGTCATTATTTAAAAGGAATTGCATAGCAGAAGCAGAATCTGTTGAGAAGTTTTTGCCTATTAACCTTGCAAAATCCTCATTGGTTCTGAATTTATTGATGACTAGTTTTACTTGTACCTGTCTGTTGTTTCGCAACATCCTGACAATTGAAATGAGATTGTCGCTTCTCTTTACTTCGAATTTGCCGGGTCGTATTTTGCTCCAGATGTTCAATTGGTTAGCAAGCAGGGTGAATGCCCAGCCATTTTTTACAATGTATCTCTGGGTTAATAAGTCAACCACATCGTCCTTGTCGGTTTTGTTTTCTTCAATTACGAAAGACTTTGTTTTTTCGTCAAATGCAGTAGCGGGTGCAAATAAGATATAAGCTGAAGCGGCAAGTAATATAATGAGCAGCAGCAGAATTGACAAGAATGTTCTTTTCATAGCGTAAATAAACAAAAATCCCCGTTAAGTATTGACTTAGCGGGGATTGAATGAGGTTAAATAAAAATTATTTCTTTATTGGGGCATTCGTATTCACTTTTTGAATAAGTGAATTATCTACGCTTGTTGTGCCACCTTTTAAAAATAAAGTAGAACTCAAAGCCAAAATAGCAATTATGCCAGCAAATAACCATGTGCCTTTCTCAAGAACATCTGTAGTTTGCTTTACGCCCATAGTGTTGTTGCTAAAGCCACCCACACTACCTGATAAGCCCCCACCTTTTGGGTTTTGAACCAACACAACAAAACCTAAACCTACTGATGCCAAAACGATTAAAACTAAAAATATGTATACCATAAAATAAATTTAGATTCCTTTTAATTGTTGAATCTTGTTTGCAAAATAAGTGGATTTTGAAGGATCTAAGAAACTTAATTTTATATATAGTTGTATTGCCTTGTTTACCTTGCCTTGTTTAACGAAAACATCAGCCATGGTTTCAGTAACAATTTCCTTTGCTTCTATCGATGTTTTAGCTATATTTTCAATTGCTTTTTCTAATTCAGGGTCGGTACCTAAGTCTTGAGGATTAGGGTCTGTTTTCTTAATTTGCTTCAACCAATCAGTAAACCTCCTCATTTGAACGGTAAGTTTATCTTGTGGTATTTTAGTTAAATCAATTTTTATACCTTGAGAAGCAAAGTAATCAACTGTATGAAGGTTGCTTTCATTTTCAAACTCAAATTTAGAATTTTCCTCTACTGGCTTTTTAAACCCTTCTACCTGATTAGAAATAATAGATGAAATATTATTAGTATAAGGACTATTGTCAACTTCTTCTTCGCCACCTTCTTCTTCGACACGTTGTTGGGCATAAGCCTCACTTATTGATACTGCATCACTAAGGTGTTCTTCTACAGTATTGTGAATAGAATCACTAAATCCTTTGAAAGAGTATGAAGGAATATTGTCTTTAACAGGTTCTGCCGAAGGTGCTATTTCGTGTTCAATAGTTTTTTCAACATCTGTATGCTTAAATTCAATAGCCTCTTCTGCTTTTTCAGTATCGAAATTTATAGTTGGGCTACCGAAATCTATTGAAAATGGAGAGTTTAGTTCGTGATTCTCTTTTACTTCTTCTTCACTGTTTTTTGTCTCGCCTTCTTCTTTTGGTGTAAAAGAAAAAGATGGAATTCTAGTTTGCGGAACAACTGTTGCAATAGGTTCTTTTAATATACTAGGAAATGATGGCGCGTTACTTTCGGAATTAGTATCTGATTTTTTTCCTAAAAGTTCTTTCACAGTTTCAAGCGTGGGAACTTCAATATCACTCTTGTTTGTGAAAAGTGAACTATAATCGAAAAATCCATCCTCGCTGTTTGATGCTTCCCCAGTTATTGCATCTGTATTTTCTGATTTAACAAAAGGTATTTCATCTACTACTTCTTCTAGAATCGGAACATAACTATTAGAACCTATAATAGAAGTTGGGAAGATATTTTCTTGTTTAGATTCAAGACTTGGTTCAATTATCTTTTCAGGCTCTATTAATTGCAAATCAGGTGTTGCAACTTCTCTTTCATTCAATAGATAATTCAGCCATACTTGGTTGCTAAAGTATAACGAAGCTTTCTGCAGTTGATACTGATAATTATAACTATTATCTTTTTTTTGTTTCAGTGCCAATAAAAATTGTGCAGGAGAAAAAAATGGGTACTCTTTTACAATGGTAGAAATGTCATCAACATTTGTATTGCCAAACTGACCATTACCTGTTATGTGATATAAAACTTCTTCTGCTGCCATAATAAAATTAAAAATACGTAATAATTACCAATTAGAAAAGATACGATTAAAAATTTCGTCCGTTATATTCTTAAGAATTTCTTCTTGTAATTGCCCTTCTGCTTGTTGTAATGATAAATTAGCCGAAAAATCGAAGTTACGGCTGATATCGTATTCGTCCGTTTTGTTATCCACATTGTTTTTCACAACAAGGTGTACGCCAACGTTTAACCTGTTGCTTGTAGCCTGAGTAGAAGAAATTGAAGTGGTTGTGACTGAGTAATCAGAAATGTATCCGCTAATTTGCAAATTAGCATCATCATTGTTTGTCCTTGATAGCTTTGTCTGGCTTACTATCTTTTGTTGCACCCTATCAGTAAGTTGAGGACTAAGCTGAGGATTAATGTATCTGGCCTTATTTTCGAAAAAGCCAATCTTTATTGTTTTTATCTTTGTGTAATCAATAGAAACGTCTTTGAAAGAATAAATTCCACATGAAGAAATAGTAACCATCAAAATGACAACTATTGCTATTAATGAAAATGATTTGACTGCTTTTTTATTCATTTTTAAATTATAAATCATCAATGTCGTATTCTTTCAACTTTCTGTAGAGTGTCCTTTCACTTATTCCTAGTTCTATGCTTGCATCTTTACGTTTTCCCTTGTGCTTTTTCAAGGCTTTAATAATTAGTTCTTTTTCAATAATCATGATATTGAGTACTTCTTCTATTTCTTCATGTTGAAGAATATCGTCGTTCAAGATAACAGGCTGCCCACTAGGTGATTGAATATAAGTCGGTTGATGTGGTACTGGCTGTCCAACTTTAGTATGTGAAAATATTGAGTGTGCTTCATGACCGTTTGAATGGAAATCATCCGCAAGGCTTTCCTTCGTGTAGTTTGCGGCGGCTCCGGCAAGCGAAGGATTTTGAAGAATCTCTACAAACATTTTCTTAAGCTCTGTCACATCTTTTTTCATGTCAAAGAAGAGTTTGTATAATATCTCCCGTTCATTGGCAAACTCTCCCTGATGTGCCGCTTCACTTGCCAACATCGGCATTCGATTGACAACTTTTTCTGGAAGAAATTTCTTAAGAGCTGTAGCATTGATGGTACTACTTGTGCTTAGTACTGAAATCTGCTCTGCCAAATTTTTTAATTCACGGACATTGCCCGGAAATGGGTAATTGATAAGAAGGTTCTTAGCCTCCTCATCCATTTGAACAGGTGTAGTTTTATACTTTTCCGCAAAGTCAACAACAAACTTCCTGAATAACAATAGAATATCTTCTTTTCTATCTCTTAGTGCTGGCATTCTGATAGGCACAGTACTTAGCCTGTAATACAAATCTTGCCTAAAGCGGCCTTTCTCTGCAAATTCCAATAGCTCTCTGTTTGTAGCAGCAATTACCCGTACATCTGTTTTCTGTACTTTAGATGAACCTACTCTTATAAACTCCCCTGTTTCCAATACACGCAACAATCTAGCTTGCGTTCCCAAAGGCATTTCACCTATTTCATCCAAAAAGATAGTACCACCACTTACTGTTTCAAAATATCCTTTGCGACTATCTACCGCCCCAGTAAAAGCCCCCTTCTCGTGACCAAACAGTTCACTATCTATTGTTCCTTCGGGTATTGCACCACAGTTAAGTGCTATAAAAGGGTTATGTTTCCTTGAAGACGAAGCGTGTATTATCTGCGAAATAACTTCTTTACCTACCCCACTTTCCCCGACTATCAAAACTGTCAAATCTGTTGCGGCAACTTGTACGGCAGTACTCAACGCAAAGTTCAATGCCGGCGCATTACCAATGATTCCAAACCTGTTTTTTATACTTTGTAAATCCATATTAAAGTCTTTTAAAGATTTTCTAACACCTCATTCACTTCTATTCTAAGGAGTGGCAAGTACTTGGTTACTATCACATACAAATCATAGTTGTCTATGACATCATATTCATGTGTTATTTTATTTCTTGTGGCAATAATTTGTTGTTTGTAAGAAATATTCAATGAACTATCAATTAGCCAACATCTTTTTAGTGCCTCAGCAATAATCTCAATTCCCCTTTCCACAACCCAACTAACCTCATATTTTTGATACGATTGAGGACTAAGACCATTTGTAGTAATTTCAATATTTTCTATTGCATTTATTATATCTTCCAAATACTTCCTCAACCTATCAGTTGCTTCCATAAATCATTGTTTTACTTTGTTCAATGGAAGACCTGAAGTATTTATTTTGGAAGTATTTATTTTTAATGAGTTCTATTTTCCTTCCCAAGATATTTTGTAATTCTTCTTGCATATCAGCAAGGTTTTTTACATAATCATATTCGCCATTATCCCAGCCATGAAAATTATCAATATCTATTTCATATAAAAAATCTACATCGCTACCTTCTTTCATACTATTTGTTGCAGCAGACCCAAAAACATAGAGGCTCTTTACAAAATGTTTTTTACAGATAGATTTAATGGGGTCAATATTGTCAATTATCAATTTATTCATAATTACTATCTTATTATCTCTCCAATTAATGTTGCCCTTGTACATTCATTAATCTTTACCATTGCATAATCACCTTTTTTATAATCATAGTTTCCTTTTGGAAATACCACCGATTTGTTTTGTTCGCTTCTGCCTGTCCAATCAAGGTCGCTTTTTTTACTATTACCCTCAATCAATATCTTGAACGTCTTTCCAATATCATTCAAATTGCCCTTCGACGATAGCTTTCCTTGCATATCAACTACTTCTTGCAACCTTCTTTTCTTTACATCCAAAGGAACATCGTCTTCAAATCTTTTTGCCGCCAAAGTACCCGGTCTTTCGCTGTAGAAATACATATAACTCATATCATATTCACAGTATTCCATTACTTGCAAAGTCTCTTGGTGGTCTTCTTCCGTTTCAGTACAGAAGCCTGTAATAATGTCTGCTGTAATGGTGCAATTGGGTAGTATTTCTTTTATTCTATCTACTTTGGCTACATACCATTCCTTCGAATATGTTCTATTCATCAATTGTAACAAACGGGTACTTCCACTTTGCAATGGTAAGTGAATATGGTTGCATACGTTTTCGTACTTAGCCATTGTAAATAATACTTCATCAGTAATGTCTTTTGGGTGAGACGTGCTAAAACGCACCCTGAGTTCCTTATCTATCAGCGCAACCTGTTCTAGTAAATCAGCAAACGTTACTTGCTTGTCTTTTTGTTCGTCATACCAATAATAACTATCCACATTTTGCCCCAAGAGTGTTATTTCTTTAAATCCTCTCCCAAACAAATCCCTTGCTTCGGCTACAATGGAGTAGGCATCCCTGCTACGTTCCCTGCCACGAGTGAATGGGACTACACAAAAGCTGCACATATTGTTGCAGCCCCTCATTATTGATACAAACGCACACACCCCATTACTATCCAAACGAATTGGTGATATGTCGGCATAAGTTTCTTCCCTGCTCAATAAAACATTCACTGCTTTTTGTCCTGTCTCGGCTTTTTCTATTAGTGCAGGAAGGTTTCTATAACTATCAGGGCCAACAACTATGTCCACTAGTTTTTCTTCTTCCAGTAGTTTAGTCTTCAATCTTTCGGCCATACAACCCAATACGCCAACCAATATCCCTTTTTTTGCTTCTTTTAGTTTTCTAAATTCTGTCAATCTCTTCCTTACGGTCGCCTCTGCTTTTTCCCTTATCGAACATGTGTTTACAAATATCAATTCCGCATCTTCCAAGTTTCTTGTGGCACAATATCCGTTGCTATTGAGTATGGATGCAACAATTTCTGTATCGCTAAAATTCATCGCACAACCGTAGCTCTCTATATAAAAGTATTTTTTGTAGGCAGAAGCAGTATCGCTGATAGCTGCGTAAGCCTCTCCTTGCCTTACTTCGTCATGTAATTTATTTTCTATTTCTAGCAACTGCATCAACTACTTTAAATTTAAGTGTGCGAAAATACAATAATTATGTCAGTTTGGCAGCATTTATAATCGAATTAACGTTCCTACTATTTTTGCCGCCACTTAAAAAAACAATATGAAAAAAGTAATCCTCTCGATGTTACTTGTTAGTACATTCTTTTTAGTTAACGCCCAAGAGTTGCCTGTAACCCCATTGATTACCACAACAGCTAAAACAGTTATTAAAAAAGAAGCAGATACCACAAGATGGAACTGGAAAAGAGGTGGACTTGTAAACTTTGCACTCGCACAAGGTTCTTTGAGTAATTGGGCTGCTGGGGGCGATAATTTCTCATTGACCGTTAGTTCATACCTCAATTATTTCGTTTATTACCAACGCAAAAGAATTTCTTGGGACAATAACCTTGATATAAATCTTGGCTATGTACAAACAACAAGTTTGGGTGGCAGAAAAAACGATGACCGTTTTGGATTTACTAGTAAGTATGGATACAAAATGGATACAACTGGCAAATGGTTTTTGTCTGCCCTATATGACTTTCGTTCCCAATTTTTCGATGGATATACTTATAATAACAACATAGGTACATTTTCCTCTACAGTTCTATCGCCTGCATACGCCCTTTTGTCTCTTGGTTTCGATTATAAACCCACCAATAGATTATCGGTTTTCTTGTCCCCTTTAACTTCAAGGTTAGTCATTGTTACCAACGAAATATTATCGCAACAAGGTGCTTATGGTGTGGATACTGGCAAACATGTAAAAAATGAATTGGGTGCATTTGCTACCATAAACTACAAAAATGATTTTGGAAAAAGTGTAAACTATAAAGGCAGACTCGATTTATTCTCCAATTATCTAGACCATGCCCAAAACATAAATGTATTCATGACCAATCAGTTTGCCTTTAAAATAAACAAATACTTTAGTGCTACTTATAGTCTCGACTTTATCTATGACGATAAGGTACTCTTTGGCACAGCACCTAACCAACATGCGGCTCTACAAACAAAGAGTTTGTTGGGCATTGGCTTCTTGAAAAAGCTGGAAGTAAAGAAAACATTGATACATCAGGTGCAATAAATAATCCCTAAAGAGTTTCCTTCTCCTCCATTATAAATTCCCTCTTTTCAGTTGTTCGTACTGCCTCGTAGTACTTCTTGACACTCCTGTGACTTGATTGTTTCGTCTTAGGACAACCTCGTAACGTCTTACGACTGGTCCGTTACGCATTACAAGCGGTTCGTAAGAGCTTACAAGGTGTTCGTTTCATCTTACGAGGTTGTCGTAAGAGCTTATGAAGTGTTCGTAAGACTTCAAAGGGTAGTTGTAGGGCATTAAAAGGCAGTTGAAAGACGTGCAAAAGCTGTTGGAAGAGCTTACGAGGTTGTCGTAAGACTTCTTCTTTTAAATTTAAGGGTGTTTATTAGACTCATCTGGATTCAAAATGACGGATTGCAGAGATATAGACACGAGAAAAATAGTTATATTCTACTTCGGAAGAGAGTTCCAACAAAACAAAAAGCGGATGCACCAATTGGCACATCCGCTTTTTTATTAAGAGAAAATAATCGCTTACTTAATCAAAACAGTCTTTGTTGTTGTCTGACCTTCGGCAGAAGTAATTTTTAAGAAGTACAAACCTTTTACGTTAAGGCTGCTAACATCAAAAGTATTTACACTGCTTCCACCAAGGTGGTTAATTTGCTTGCTTGCTAAAGTTTTGCCATTGCTGCTAACCAATTGAACATTGTAAACACTTGCATTTTGATTGTTCAAAGCAATGCTTATCACCTTACCAATAACCGGATTAGGATAAATGCTAATTGACTTGTTGATAGTTTCAGAAACAGAAACCTTAACTATACTGCTATAAGTAGCTGCACCAGTTTTGTCAATAGCCTTGATGCGGTAATAGTTTTCACCATTGGCATATCCAGCATCCTTAAAGTCGTAAACATTTGTTGATTTGTCATTTGCTGCAACATTTCCTACAGAAATAAAATGAGTTCCGTCTGATGACCTTTCAACAGTATAACCATTCATGTTTTGTTCGTTTGCAGTTTTCCAACTAACTTCTATAGTTTCACCCTTTTGTTCTGCTGCTACATTCTCAAACTTCAATGCAAGAGGAGAATTGTTAGCAGCAATAATGAAATAACCAAAAGTAGTAAGCGTAACAACACAAGAGTCTGTAGCGTGGAAGGCTTGCGTAGGTATTGCAGTTAAAGTACCAGAACCATCATTTTGGAAAACAGAAATTACACTATTAGGCAAACCAACAAAAGCAGGACCTTCCATTGTAGAATCCCAATTAAATACAACCGTTACAGGAGCTTTACCAGCATCGTTCCTTGTAATCTGCCAAGCTGAGTTTACAGCATTTGGAACAACACTTGCCAAAGGGTTTCCTACCACATCCCCATTGGAAGTAAGTCCGTTATGGGTTACAAAAGTGAATGAAGTACTATCGTCTGTTGTTTGGATAGATATTGGTTGATAGGTGCTATCGTTGCCCAATGGGAAGGTGTAGAAGGTATTCTTAGGCACGTTGTTGAACCTTACCATTCCTGGTGCTGGAACACCTGCAAGAGCATCAGTAATAATCCAATTTGTTGAATCGTTGTAACCCTTTACGCCTTTGTTAATGGTCAACTGAAATGAAGAATCCACAGTAAAAAAGCCTTTAGTTAGAACCAAAGTGTCATTTACCGTAATGTTACTTAAAACTTCTACTTCATTACCACCCATAACCTCTAATCTTAATGGAGCAATAGTATCATTGTTGAAACCAAGTGAAACCAATCCTTGACCAGCAGTATCTAAGTCGTTAAAGAATATTCTACCTCCAATTGTAGAAGTTGTAGCATTACCAAACAACCCGCCTGTATGCATCAAATCACTTGAAATGTAAATAGAGCCATGACCAGCTAAAGTGCTGTTATTTGTTACGAACAACGCCCCACCTGTAACATTGATACCGCCAACTATGGAATCTTTATCATTTGCAGCACTGGAATCACATATAGTATAGGTACCTCCAGAAACATTCAAATCGCCCCATATAACCAAAGATTTTGCAACGCCTGCAGCTCCTTTTGTTCCGGAATTACTGTTGGTTGCCTTTCCTGCTACAATATTTAAATCACCATTAATATTGTAACTACCTTTTGTATCTGGCAAAAACCTAGAGCCAAGGCTTGTTGCAACAAATGGCGCATTGATTGTAACGTTGCCATAAGTAACCTTAGCACTCAATTTAGGCAAAACTGTCAGGCTATCTGTACCATCTCCCAAAGCTAGATTTGACGCGCTATCGAAAGTGGCAGCAGGTACGGCAGCCAAATTCCTATTTATTGTTAATGTACCTCCAGTAAATAAGTGCAGAGGCCCAGTAAGTGTAGCCGCTGTTCTCGAGGCATAAACTAAATTACCCCCACCCATAATACTTAATGAATCGCCTTTACTTACAGATAGTTTGCCGCCCAATATGGTTACAATTGCACCACTATCTATCACTGTTCCGGCAGTATTTGTAATTGTCAAACTATAATAACTTATTGGAGCAACATGCTGCACACTTGTACCCTTATAGGTTATAGTACTGAGTGTGTCGGAGAAAGTAGCCATTCCTTCATCAAAATTACCAACAATAGTTATTGTCCTTTTGGGGATTATCCTTGTTGCCAATGAATCATTGGTACTAATAAGGTTACCATACGTGCCAGCTAAAATGTTTAACGTAGCAGCACCATCATAAGCAACAGTACTTGTTGGTTTCAATGTTCCTAGTTTTACATTCATGGTATCCTGCAATGTAAGCCAAGAGGTATCGCTTACACCGATGGTGGTAGCGGCTGCCAATCCACCAACGGGTACAATCAGGTTTACCCCAAGAGAATCAACCACTTTACTTGCTGGTAACGTACCAGCTTTTGCACCCGTTACAGAAAAGGTAGTAGGAAGGGACACTTTCTTAGAACCATTGTTGCCTGTAAAGTAAAAGTTGCAACCAGCAGTAGTAAAGTTTGCTGGGTTTGTACCAGTACCATCAGCATTTGTTCCCCAACTGGTCACCGCATCCGGTGCGCCTGTTCCATTGTAGTAGTAGAACGTGGTCTGAGCGGACCCAACTTTTGGCATCACCCACATTGCCACAATGGCAAACGTAATCATCGCTATCCTGTTGATAGCATTGTGTGTACTTGTTTTTTGCATCGCTTTTTTTTTTGTGTGTGTGTGTTGAGCACACTTTGTTGTTAATAATAAAAAAATATTTAAGTGCCGAATATAGCCTGTTAAGCAATTAAAGCGTTTCCGAAACATTTCGGAATATGTGCTAAATAGATATTGGTATGTAACTACTATCCACAATGTTTTTCGCCATAGAGTGGAATTGTCCTATAATTGCTGCCTACTATTTCTATTTTTATACGAAAACGATTTAATCTTTTTTAGATTAATCCTATTCTTTTTACTATCAAAAGATAGTTTTTACGGCTCTTGAATCATCTTACATGGGCCCTGAATCATCTTATATGGCTCCTGAATCATCTTATATGAGTCCTGAATCATCTTATATGGCTCCTGAATCATCTTACATGGGTCCTGAATCATCTTATACGGGTCCTGAATCATCTTATATGGGTCCTGAATCATCTTATACGACTCCTGAATCATCTTATACGGGTCCTGAATCATCTTATATGGGTCCTGAATCATCTTATACGACTCCTGAATCATCTTACATGGGCCGTGTAATTCTATTAAAGACTATTTTTCTAAAAAGAATAGATGGCAGCAAGAATTAATTGTGTTGCCTTATCTGTAGGGTTGCCATTCTTATCTTGATAGGTAGTAAAAGTGTTGGCTGCATTCGTTTTATCAAACCTCACTTCTTCTTTTAACGCAATTGGTCCAAGCTTTTCATTCAATGTAAAAGTGACAATATTGTAATAGCCCGGAGAGAATGTATTGGTAACACTGGGTCCCTCAGTTTTATCCATATACTCATACCTTCCACCTAAACTAAATATCTTTCCAAAAGACTTTTGGGCATACAAAACGGCACTCGAATAGGAACTTACCCCCACAAGGCTATCTACACATTTAAACTTAGTAGCATCCAAACCAAGTTTCCAGCCATTTGCCAATTTATAATTTGCTTGAAAATTTGTATGAAATCCATTGTTTCGTTGAGCCTCGTACCAATAGGCAGCACTTAACTGAAGGTCTTTGATGGGTGACACGAAAAGCTGCGCTACAAAATCAGAAACACCATACGCTGGAAGAGAAGCTACATTATCAGAGGGTGCCTTGGGATCAACAGAGTTATAAACGCCAACATTCAAACGCACCATGTCATTAAACACATAAATAGCCCTTACGCCGCCAGCCCTTGGATTGGAAAGAAAATTTTGCACCCAAGACTTAGACATTGAATAATTGAAATTATCAGCAGGGGTTATCTTCTCAAAACTCTGGTATTTATACATCGCACCAGCAGAAAAAGACAACTTCTTAGTCAACTGATAAGACAAATAGAAATTCTGGATGTGATAAGAGTTCTGCGGATCTACTGGCTTTGTATCAGGACGGGGCCCGAAAGCTAAATCAGTATAAATAGAAGCTTTGCCAACAGATTTTTGAATCTTCAAATCAACCATACCAAAGTCCAACGAATTTTGTTTGATGCCTAATGTGTTGTCGGTAGCAGGAATGAAGTTTTTGCTTTGAGCCATATCATACTTGTAATAAACATCGGCAGCGCCTGATATCTTTAAAGTAGAGGAATCTTTATGGTGCTTCTGGGCGTTTGTAATCCCAACAAAAGCAAAGATTAGTATGAGGGAAAAAATAATTTTATTCATAACAAGAATTTTTTACGATGAAAACATAAATAATACAACACCAATCCTACAAAGAGAAAATTGCTGCCAACACAATTTGGAAGTCTTTGTTATTTGGAACACCATTTTTATCGGTGTATGGTGTATAGATATTACCCTTATCCGTCATATCGTACTTAATTTCTTGTTTAAATGAAAGCGCACCAACTTTTTCCCTACCAGTCAATGTTAGTATATTGTATTTTTCTTGAAGATAGCTTCCAGTTACTGTGTTTTGGGTATTGATGCTTGAACTTTGTGTTGTTTGTTCGTGTTCGAAACGTAGTCCCAATGTAAAAATTGAAGTAAGCGATTTTTGCGCATAGATACCTTCACTAGTAAAATTATTGAAGCCATTTGCAGCTTGAGTAGTGCTATCAATACCAGTGTAATTATTAAAATCCAACCCAAGTTTCAACCCTTTGGCTACATGATAATGCACTTGAAAGTTTTCGTGGGTGCCTTTATTACTTTGCCCTTCTTTCCAAATAGCGGCACTCAATTTTAAACCCTTAGCCGGGTTCACAAATACTTCGGCTACAACATCCGACAAACCATAATTCGGCGTACTTGATACAGCATCGGTAAGTGCGGAAGCATTTATAGAATTAAATAAGCCCAATGATGCACTTACCATATCAGAGAAAGTATAATTGGCTTTGATACCAACACTTCGTGTAGGAACTTTTCTTGATTCTATAAAAGCATTGGAAGATAGATAATTGAAATTATCTACAGAAGTAAGTTTCTCATAAGTATCATACCTGTACATAATGCCACCAGTGACTGATAGTTTCTTTTGAATTTGATAAGAGAAATAAAGATTTTGAACATAATAAGATAATGGGGCCGAACCGTTATTGTCAATGTTAGAACTTGCCCTTGAGCCAAAGGCAAGATCTGTAAAAAATGAAGCCTTACCCAAAGATTTCTTTATTTTCAAATCGAGCATTCCAAAATCTACTGCATTTTGTTTATTGCCTACCGCATCTGGAGAAGTTGGCACATAAGTTTTGCTGGCAGCGAAATCGTAACGATAATAAATGTCTCCTGAACCGGAGATTTGAAGAGTAGAATCTTTTGAAGTTGTTTGGGCATTTACCAAACCAAGGCAAGAACAGCCTAAAAGAAGCGAGCATAACATTTTTTTCATAATAGAGCAATTTGCATTTTTTAAAAAAGAGAAAATAAAAAAATCTAAAATTCTAAACATAAATAAAACCTGACTGCTTAGGAAGCAGTCAGGTTTTATGATATAAGACTTGGGAAACTATTTTATAATCAATGGCATCCTTTGTATAAGTATGTTATTTTCTAAAGCAATAAGGTAATAAGCTCCCGCAGCTAAATGTCCTATATTGAAGGAAAGCTCATTACTACCTTGATTGACTGGGAGTGTGCTTGAACTTACTTTTTTACCAACACTATTTATCACTTGGAAAGTAACTTTATCTCCTTTGAATGAATTGTATAAAACTTTTAAATCTTGCCCTGTTTCTAGTGGGTTTGGATAAAGATTGCTAATAATGCTTCTAGAAAGTTTCAATTCAACGGACTTCATCTCAGAATACGTGAATGAACCATTTTTATCTACTGATTTTAGTCGATAATATACTGTGCCACTCAAACTACTTGCATCATCCATGTAATTGTATTTTTGTGCGGAAGAAGAGTTGCCAGAAGAACTTACTTTTCCTGCTAATACAAAGTTTTTTCCATCAACACTTCTTTCTATTTCAAAATGGTCTGAGTTAATTTCAGTAGCAGTTGCCCAACTAATATCCACCTTGTTTCCTAACAATACTGCATCAAAAGACACCAATTTTACTGGGGTTACAATTGGGTTTACTGTTTGAGGATATTTCAATTTCCATATTTTATGAAAGAAAGCCGCCATCGAATCGCCGATTGGCTGCGGCACGTGACCAGGGCAACCGTGTGTTTCACCTGGTATCTCCCACCAATCATGAATGGCACCAACGGCAGTAAGTGCTGCATCCAATTGGATACCATTTATTACAGGAACAGTTTGATCGGCAGAGCCTTGAACCATATAAGCAGGAAGGGAATTTGCATTAAGGCTTGAAAAATTATATAACCTATCACCAGCACCCGAAGAAGACATTACAGGAGAAGAACCCCAACAATCGGCAAAACATATTACGTTTTTAAGATTTGTCGTGAACCCATTGTACCAAGAATTTCCATCTGCAAAAGCAAAGTTGCAAGAAAGGTGGGCACCAGATGAGCCACCACCGAAGTATAAGAATTCGGGATTGTATTTATAAGTAGCGGCTGTTGTTGGATTCCTTATCCAATTCAAACAAGAGTCTGCGTCTTTTAAAGCAGCTAAGTTTTGCGCTGCCGTGTGTCCAGCCCCTTCATTGTAGTTAGGTGCAAAACATACAAACCCATACGTTGCAAATAGTTGGCAAAAACTAACAACATAAGATTCTGTTTTTGTACCGCTACTTTGAAACCCGCCCCCATGCAAGAACATCAATACCGGACGTTCTGTAACATTATCTCCTTTAGGAAGATAAACATCCACGTTGTTATACTTGGTTGAAGCTCCATACTGAACAGTCGTTACTGTACTTCCTGAATATTTAGCTGTAAAGAAATTATCTGGGTTAGGTATTACGTTCAAGGTATAAGGCACTGTACTTGTCCCATCAAATACATTGATATTGTAATGACCAACAGGCACAGTGGCATCCCAACTAATTTGCCCTGTTGTAGAATCAATAGTGATACCAGTAGGTAAACCGGTGCTTGAAATAGTTAATGAACCTGCCACACCAGTAGCTCCTATCGACATCTGAGCCTGCCCTTGATAGGCAATGCCACTACTGGGCGAATAAGATAATTGTGCAGAAACTAAGCTAGGTAGCAGCCAAATAGTGGAAGCGACCAATACTAACTTAAATATCGAAATATTTTTCGAAAAAAAGGCAGTCTCGTTTTTAGTGCCTACCAAACTGAATGTAACATTTTTCATTGTGCAAACTTTTAAGTTGTTATTGTTGAATATTTTTGTTTAAATAATTAAACGCCGATTAGATTTTATCTTTAGTTGTAAACCATTTTTATACCACTTTTAGCGAAAACATTTTCAATATTTTGTCTCTTAAATAATCCTTGAATATCTACCCACTTTTGAATACAAACTACTTTAGCAAATTGATTGCAACTACTTTTTCCGAAATTATACTTCTTATAAACGACTTACATTAAATACTTTCTGAAAAACACTTAAGTAGGCAACAATCAAATTGAAGACAATTTTTGTGGGGAATACCCTTAGTTGTTTGTAAAAAAGCTTTTTGTGATGGCTAATATTTGTATGGTCAGTGATTTGCGACTAGTTGGCAATCATCGGGTTTTCAGTAGTTATTGAGTAAAAAAGATGCATTATAAATACAATAAGGCTATCACATTCAGTTGTGATAGCCTTATTGTTGTGCTTAATGTGTTATATTATTATTCCCCAGACAACGTCAACGGATAAGCATACGTTCCTTGGAAGCCAGGGTAAATACCCATCAATCTTACTGTGTTGCCTTTTGCATCTTTAAGTGCCTTTTTGAGATCGTCCAAATTCTTTATCTCCTGATCGTCAACGCTCGTTATTACAAAACCATCCTGCATCTTGGTAGCTTTTAGTAAACCATCTTTTATTTTCTTTACCAATACACCACCAGAAATATCGTTTGCAGCAGCAATTTTCTTATCTACATTTTCCAATTCTGCGCCCAAACTTTCTATTATGCTCTGGTTTTTAACCACGTCTGTATTGCCTACTTTATTCTTCAGTGTTACGTTGGCAGTGTTTTCTTTGCCATCTCTAAGGTACGTAATAGTAATCTTATCTCCTGGTTTGTAGCGAGCCACTTGCTCTACCAATTCAGGCCCTGTAGTTACTTTAACACCATTTATCTTAGTTACAACATCTCCTTTTTTGATACCCGCAAGGTTAGCTGCACCGCCCACAGGTGTTTCCATCACATATACACCATCCACGTCTTTGATGCCCAACTTAGCTTTATCTTCATCGCTCATTCCTTCGTTAGGATAAGAGATTCCTATAAAAGCCCTTTGCACTGTACCAAACTTAATGATATCGTTCACCACTTTTTTTACAATGTTCACTGGAATGGCATAAGAATAACCCGCATAAGAACCAGTTGGGGAAGCGATAGCGGAGTTGATACCAATCAATTCACCATTGGTATTTACCAAAGCTCCACCACTGTTACCAGGGTTTACGGCAGCATCTGTTTGAATGAAAGACTCTACAGGGGTAGAACTTTGTTTTTCATTGATGTTGATACTTCTAGATTTTGCACTAACAATACCCGCAGTAACGGTAACATCGAGGTTCAAAGGGTAGCCAATTGCCAATACCCATTGTCCTAATTTAGCATCATCGCTGTTGCCATATAATAAGTAAGGAAGATTTTTCTCTTCAATTTTAAGTACTGCCAAGTCACTGCTTGGGTCGGTACCAACTACGGTAGCTTTATAAGTTTTCTTATTGGTTAAAGTGATGGTTATTTCGTCTGCACCATTTACTACGTGGTTGTTGGTAACAATCAAACCATCTTCACTGATGATTACCCCGCTACCGCTAGCCCTTTGTTCTGGGATAGTTTGTACCCTAGGGCCATTAAAAAACTGATCAAACAAGTCACCACCAAACATATCTCCAAAAGGATTCTTTTGTTGTGGGGTATTATTTGTTATTTGCTTTGCTTTTATTTTAGTCTTAATATGAACCACTGCTGGTGTAGCAGTCACACAAGCAGAAGTAAAGTCTGTGTTGGAAGCGGGCGAGTTGTTGTTCCCAAAGAAGCCAGCATAATTTGCAGGTATCTTTCCTGGTTCTTGAATGCTTCCATACTGGTTTTGCATTAGCTTGGAATACCCAAAAACACTCACTAATGCAGTAGTGGCGCTTACGCCCACAATCGTTAAAATGTTTTTTAAATTCATAATAGTTCTTTTTTTAAAGATGAAAACAAATAATATGCCTTTTCAGAATACAAATAAACAAAGCTGTTGTAAAGTCAGATTCAAACAAATTCCCAATTAACAAATGTTTTGCTACATAACATTTTGTCAGTTTTACAACAAAACCACTGTAATCTTTACAAGTATTTATTAGCAGTAAATGTAACAGTACCTTTGGCAAGGATTCGTTAAAAAAGTAATTGGGGAAATAAATAGATGGATGAATGGCAAATAACTACTTTCAATTTAAACAATTTACAGTACAACAAGAACACTGTGCCATGAAAGTAACCACCGACGCTTGTCTGTTTGGGGCGTGGGTAGGAGAGATTGTGAATAGTGAGTTGGGAATGGTTAGTCAATTAGCAGAAAGAAGAATATTGGATATAGGAACGGGGACGGGTTTGCTCTCATTAATGGTGGCACAGAAAGCACCAAATGCACAAGTAGATGCGGTGGAAATAGATTTGGATGCAGCAAAACAAGCTATTAACAACTTCAATAATTCGCAATGGAAAGAAAGATTGAAGGTTTATAATGTAGATATTAATCTGTATGAAGTTCAAACCAACTATGATTTTATCATTACCAATCCTCCCTTTTTTGGTAATGACTTAAAGAGTGATTCCAGCAAAAGAAACCTAGCCATGCACAGTCAAGCATTAAGCTTGGAAGATCTGTTGATTTCGATAAAAAGATTGTTGCAAGAAGATGGGAGATTTGCAATACTCCTTCCTACACACCGTTCCACTTATTTTGAAGAGATTTGTTTAGCAATAGGCTTTCGTTTAATAGAAAAGGTATCTGTAAAACAAACACCCAATCATCCGAGCTTTAGGAGTATGCTTTTATTTGGGAATGAAGAGGAAACTATTGTTGAAAAGGAGATTATTATAAAGGAGGACAATGACTATACACAAGCGTTTAAAGCATTGTTGATGGATTATTATCTGTACTTGTAGATGCTCATAAAATGTGTAGGTGATATGAATATAAATTTCCCTACTTTTGCCGCCTAAAAAAATTATAAGTAAAATGAAGACAGTTACAATCGAAGGACAATTGAGAACCGGAGTTGGCAAAAAAGCTGCCCGTCAACTACGCGCTCAAGAATTAGTGCCTGGTGTAATTTATGGTGGGCCAACTGAATTGACTTTTGCTGCTCCAGCAAAATCATTCAAACCATTAGTGTACACAGGCGAATTCCAGTATGCGCAAGTAAATCTGGATGGAAAAAGTTATAAATGTATCCTAAAGGACTTGCAGTTTGATACTGTAAGCGATGCATTGATTCACGTGGATTTACTTGAATTGGTTGATACCAAAAAAGTAATTGCCGATTTGCCGTTGAAGTATGTAGGTACTTCTAAGGGTGTGAAAGAAGGTGGTAAGTTAGTAGTGAAAATGAAGAGTATCAAGGTAAAGACGTTGCCTAAGTTCTTGAAAGAATTTGTGGAAGTGGATATTACCAATCTTGAATTGAACGAAAACTTGCGTGTGTCTGACATCGTTACTTCTGATTATGAAGTATTGAACTCACCACGTATTCCTATCGCATCTGTAGTGATGACACGTCAGTTGAAGCAAGCAGAAGCAACTGCTGCAAAGGACGAAAAGAAGAAATAGTATTTTCAACTCTTTCAAAAAAGCCCCTCCAATTGGAGGGGCTTTTTTTATTAGGCCTCTTCGACAATTAAAAATCCTTCTTTTCTTCGACCAAATCTTGGGTACTTTTCGCCCCTTTGCGGAAAAAGAGGGAGAAAAATGGTCAGATATAGCTGTATTTCAGTAGTATAGATTTAGAAAGTGACAAAAAGGTAACTAACATTCTCAAAAAGGTAAACTACAATCCAAGAATGTCAAACTACAATCTGAGAAAGTTAAACTACAATCTGAGTAAAGTAGTGGGCAAAACCAACCAAAGAACTCAATATAAAAGACGTTGCAATTGTCGAAGAGGTCTATTGGAAAACCTTACATAAAAGTTGTAACCATTAAGCTTTATCAGATTCGCCAAAAAACTTATAAACTAATCCCGCCACTGCTGCTCCTAAAATTGGCACTACAATAAATAACCATAATTGGTTTAAAGCCCACCCGCCTACAAAAATGGCTTGACTAATACTACGTGCAGGATTGACGGATGTATTTGTAACGGGGATGCTTATTAAATGAATCAATGTCAAGCATAAACCTATTGCAATACCAGCAAACCCATTAGGGGCTTTTTCGTATGTGGAACCAAGAATGACAATCAGGAAGATAAAGGTCATTACAAACTCGGTAACCAAGGCAGATAATAAATTGTATCCACCCGGGGAATGCTCTCCGTAACCATTGGCCGCAAAATTACCAATAGGCTTCCCGTTGCCAGTTGCAATGATGTACAATACGCCTGCCGCTAAAATGACCCCCAAGATTTGGGCAATGATGTAAGGCAATAAATCTTTGCCACTGAACCTGCCAGCTACAAACAACCCCACTGATACCGCAGGATTTAGGTGTGCGCCAGAAACGTGACCCAAAGAATAGGCGATGGTAAGTACTGCAAGTCCAAATGCAAAGGATACGCCCAACAAGCCAATGCCTACATTAGGGAAAGCCGCTGCCAAAACTGCGCTGCCGCAACCACCTAATACCAACCAAAAAGTCCCGATGAATTCCGCTGTTAATTTTTTCATTTTAATGTTTTTTGTTGTGATGAATAATTTGACGTAAAGTAAAAACTTTCTTTGAATATCCGCAAATAATTAAGCCACTTAATGATTCCTTAACATTGGAAGTTAGTTTTATCTCATTAAAGCCTGTTTTGGGGATAAGCTTTAATAAAATGTGAATTTGTACTAAACTACTTCTAAGGGAACTTTCTCAAAATAGTTAGGCTTAGCAATAATTCGAGGATTATACAGCCAAGCCCAAAGAGTACAAAAGGAAGGAAGGCTTCAGAATAATGATTAAAGGTTGTTGTTTCTATCTTACTTTTTTCCAATTTGTCTATGGCATCATAGCTGCTTTCAAGGCTTTCTTTATTGGCTGCAGAGAAGTATTGCCCACCCGTTTCGCTGCTTATATGTTTTAATAAATCATCATTGAAACTTAATTTACCAGCATTACCAGATACACTTGATGGGTCGGAATCAGATACTTGATTCGTGCCAATACCAATGCAATAGACCTTTATTCCATATAGTTTCGCTAATTTCTCCGCAATATCTGGGGGAATAACGCCACCAAAATCAACGCCATCGGTCATCAAGATTACTATTTTAGTTTTTGCTTTGCTATCTTTTAACCTATCGACACTTGTTGCTAGTCCAGAGCCAATTGCGGTGCCGTCTTCAGTTAAGTAGCCGTTTTGAATAACTCCTATTTGAGTGAGTACTGTGTTATGGTCGGTAGTAATGGGGCAGAGTGTAAAACTTTGGCTACTGAAAATGACAATACCAATCCTATCTCCAGGGCGTTTCTCCACAAAGTTGGTTGCTATTTCTTTGGCGGCTTCCAAACGATCGGGTTTAAAATCCTGACTCGTCATACTGCCACTTATGTCAAAACATAATACCATATCAATGCCTTCTCCCGTAGTTTGTTCTGCGGTAAATTTGTTCTGCGGCCTCGCCAAAGCGATAATTAAACTAGTTAAAGCCAAACACCTAAGTATAAAAGGTATGGGGCTTAATTGTAGTTTCCAACTGTAAGTGGGGTGAAGAAATTGCAGTGTACTAACTTTGAAAGAGGCAGTTTGTTTTCCTCTTCTGCCCAATTGTAAATAAATTAAATAGGGTACAATCAGCAGCAATGGCAATAACCAAGGGTATGCAAATTCAATATGTTGCCACCAATCATAAAGCATTTGTGGCAGTTTTATTTTGTGAAGAATGGATATTAGTCAGCAACGTTTTTGCATCTTCCAGACTCTGTTTGCATTCGGAAGGGGTAGGTATCGCCTTGGCAAACTTTACTTTATCTGCCCAATAAAGCAGGTGCGTATATTGATGCAACAAGTCTTTGTCTTGTATCTTTTGTTTTAACAGCTTCACATATTCAGAAGTTGTTTTACTGTAGGTGGTTATGTGTAACTGATTATCGGAAAAACCTTTGCAAATAGCTATTAACTCAATAAAAAACAATTGATATTGATTGGATTGATACAATGATTCAAGGGCATCAAGTTTTTGCAGGGCATCATCAAGGGTAAGTATTTTAGAAGGAGCAATTGTATTTGGTTTCTTTCTTCTTAACAACCATCTGATAATAAAGAATAGGATAATTATAAGAATTACCACCGCTGCAACTGCAATCCAAATAGTATAATCTTGCTCAGGTTCGGGTTCAATGATGTCTTTAATGTCGTTGTAATCCTTTTTCATTGAAACATCAATCGGGATAACCGTAATTGAAATATCCTGTGTTTGAAGTTGTTTGCCAGCAACTACTACCGTAAAAGCTGGGATAGAATGTTTACCCGTATCAAAAGAAGTGAGGGTAATAACTTGCGTGTAACTCTTTGTGGAAGCGATGTCTATCGTATCAATCGGTTGACGGCTTACTACTTGAACGTTTTGGAATGTGTCTGGAATATTAAACCAACTATCTATCAATAAAGGGGTATTGCTGGTAGGTTCTACCTTTAATTTCAAATTGAATTGTTCCCCTAATCTTATTTTATCCCTACTGACTATTGCTGATATTTTTTGTGCAGAAGAGGATAATGAGAGGACGAGCAGTATAATATAAGTACACCTCACCCCAACCCCTCTCCAAAAGAGGAGGGCAGTTGAGGGCACTGATAACTGACAACTGTTTACTGATAACTTCCTCATTTTCTTTTAATAAAAAACTGTTGCAAAACCTTTACATAATCCTCTCCCGTAGCTATTTGCAGTAAGTCAGCCCCGGCTTTTTTAAAATATTGTTCGGTTTCAATTATTGTCCTTATGTGCTGTTCTTTCCAAGCAGCCCTCGTAGGAATGCTCTCGCTGTCCAACCAAACAGTTTCTCCGGTTTCGGCATCTGTAACTTGCACAATACCCACTTTAGGAAGCGAAGTTTCTGCTTTGTCATACACTTTTATGCCAATTAAATCATGCTTCTTTGCGGTGACGCGGAGTACTTGTTCATAATCCCTATCAACAAAATCGCTCAATACAAACACAATGCTTTTGTGTCGACTATTGTTGTTCAGGTATTGCAATGCCTTCGATAAATCTGTTTTGAGTGCCTTGGGTTTATAGCTCAACAGCGTTTTTATCATATACAAAATATGCTCCCTACCCTTTTTAGGTGGAATATATTTCTCAACAGTATCTGTACATAAAAGCAGCCCCACTTTGTCGTTATTATTTGCCGCACTAAAAGCAAGCAATGCAGTTATTTCGGTAATCAATTCTTGTTTACTCTGATTGCCCGTGCCAAATAGGTTACTCGCACTTGCATCAACCAAAATATAAACCGACAGTTCCCTTTCCTCTTCAAATACTTTACTGTAGGCAGTCCCCATCCTTGCACTCACATTCCAATCAATAAAACGAATATCATCGCCAGCGGCATATTCTTTTACTTCCTTAAAAATCATTCCCACCCCCTTGAAAGCAGTGTGGTATTCGCCCGTAAATAAATGGTTAGAGAGCTTCTTACTTTTTATTTCGAGATGGCGCACAGCAGCAGTTAGCCCATCCCCCGAAGGAGTGGAATTGGAAGAGTCTTCCTTTTCTTTTTTACTAAATAACTGCTTGATGAAACCCATATTTTCAGATAGTAGATAGTAGATAGTAGATAGTAGATAGTAGCTTCGGTGTATAATTAATAACTTCTATCTAATATCTACTATCTATTTAAGGTACTTTTATCGCCTTCAAAATATCGTCTATAATCTTTTCGGTGGTGGTGTTTTCCGCTTCTGCTTCGTAGGTAAGTCCTATCCGGTGCCTCAAAACATCCTTTGCAATTGCTTTTATATCTTCTGGCAACACATAGGCCCTCTTTTCCATAAAAGCATACGCCTTTGCTGCCAAAGCCAAATGGATACTTGCCCTTGGCGACACCCCATAACTAATCAGTGGCTTCAACCTATTCAATCCATATTGTTCTGGAAAACGGGTGGCAAAAACAATATCTATGATGTATTGCTCAATCTTTTCATCCAGATAAACCTGTTTTACCAACGCCCTTGCATTCAATATATCGTTGATGCTTGCCACCTGATTAATAGCGGGTACTGCTAGGCTTTGTACTTGCTGACGGATAATCAACTGTTCTTCTTTTTTATCAGGATAACCAACAATTACCTTTAACATAAACCTATCTGCCTGGGCTTCGGGGAGGGGATACGTGCCTTCTTGTTCCAAAGGATTTTGCGTAGCCAATACCAAAAAAGGTTCAGTTAATGGATAAGAATGCTCACCAATGGTCACTTGTTTTTCCTGCATGGCCTCTAACAGTGCACTCTGCACCTTTGCGGGGGCTCGATTTATTTCATCAGCCAAAATAAAGTTGGAAAAAACAGGTCCCTTCCTAACTACAAACTCATTGCGTTGCTGGTTATAAATCATAGTTCCTACAATGTCCGCAGGCAATAAATCGGGCGTGAACTGTATTCGACTAAACGGGGCATTGATGGCTTTTGCTAGGGACTTGATGGTCAATGTCTTTGCCAATCCTGGCACACCTTCCAACAGCACATGCCCATCACTCAATAGCCCTATCAACAGCCTGTTTATCATCTGATGCTGCCCCACTATCACCTTTTGCAATTCCGTTTGCAGCTTTTCTATTACCACCGAGTGCTGTTTTATGAGCAAGCTTACCTGTTGAATGTCCTCCTGATTGTGCATATCCCTTTTTGAAAAATTTACATTAGGCAACAAAGTAATGCTTAAAAATGAAGTAGGCTAAGTAAATCGGGTTGTAGGTGTGAATTAATTAGTTAAAGTTGGTGACGGAGGGAGAAGTATGTGTGATTATTTAGTATTTAACAGGATTAAAAAGAAATGGAAATTAACATTTGCATATTTAGATAGCGGAACCATTGGCTATTAAAAAAGATTCCTAAAAGTATATAATCCCAAAATCCTTTTCAAAAATCAATAACTAGCGATATACTTCTGCCGAGTGAGGATGGGTTGATGGTAAAGAAGGCTTCGCTTTAAGCGAAGCCTTCTTTTTATAATAAATCGATGCAATAATGAGTAGTAAGCATCTTAATATCAACCCAATAATTCTATTTCTAAACCACAATTATCAAAATACTTATAAAAGATTTACTTTTTACTGCCCTAACGAACTCCGATGACATAAAATAGAAATCTTTTACCCATCTAACGAACTCTGATGGCATAAATTATTTCTATTTTACTCATAAAATGAACTCTGATAACGTAAATTATTTCTATTTTAGTCGTCTAACGAAGTCTGATGACATAAATTATTTCTATTTTATGTCATCAGACTTCGTTGATGACGTAAAGTATGTTTTTCGACCCATCTAACGAACTCCGATGACATAAAAAGTGTTTTATTAAGTGTATTTGCGTACACTATTTCCCATTTATAACAAGGCGATAAAGATTCTATTTCAGATGAAGAGATAAAAGAATTACTAAAGGATTATCTGCCATAATTGGGTTCTTAAATATCCTATCCAAAACAATCAAACCATCTTTTTTATCCCAATCATTTAATCATTACTCTAGTTTTTATTAGCTTGCCGCCAAATTAGTTTATGAAATATTGTTTACTCGTTATCCTTGGTTCGTTGTTATTGTTGCATACTTCAGCGCAGCAGAAATATACACAGCCAACTGCACCACATATAAAGCAATTAAAGTTTTTGGGTGAATACGATGTGCCACACAATATGTTGTACATCAATACGACCATTGGCGGCCTATCTGGTCTTGACTATGATGCAGAACATAGAATTTATTACTCTATAAGCGATGATAGGAGCGAGTATAACATGGCAAGATTCTATAAAATGAAGATTAGAATTTCTCCAAAAGGGATAGATACTATAGAGTTTGTAGATATGAAACCACTGTTTCAGCCAGATGGGACATTTTATCCAAACAAAAAACAGAACCCTTACAAAACACCCGACCCCGAAGCAATGCGGTATAATCCTGTAACCAACCAATTGGTTTGGACAAGTGAGGGCGAAAGGGATCTGGGCATATTTAAAAATGTTCTTGAAAACCCGGCAATTACAACCATAACCACCGAGGGAAAATACATTGACACTTTTCCATTGCCCCCACAGTTGATTATGCACAAAGAAGAATGGGGACCACGGCAAAACAGTGTTTTTGAAGGAGTCACGTTTGCTGATGACTATAAAAACGCTTATGTAAGTGTGGAAGAGCCGCTGTATCAGGATGGGGCAAGGGCAGACACGGAAGATGTGAACCCATTGATAAGGATATTGAAATATGATTTGGCAACTAAGAAGAATACTGCGCAATATGCTTATAAACTAGACCCAGTGGCACATTCGGCCCTGCCAATGACTTTTAAAATAAATGGGGTATCGGATATTCTTTGGGCGGCAAAGGATAAATTATTGGTGATGGAACGATCTTTTTCTACTGGCAGGATGGCTTGCACTATCAAGATATTCGAAGCTGATTTGAGTAAGGCAAGCAACATAAAAGACAACCCTTCACTAATGCAAAACAAAAACTTTGTACCCGCAACAAAAAGATTGATTTTAAACATGGATAGCCTCGGCAGGTATATCGACAATGTAGAAGGAATGACTTTGGGTCCTACCTTACCTAATGGTCACAAGACTTTACTGACGGTGGTAGATAATAACTTCAATATTTTCGAGAAGACGCAGTTCTTTTTGTTTGAGATAGAAGAACAGTGAACAGTAAACAGTGAACAGTAAACAGTAAACAGTGAACAGTGAACAGTAAACAGTGTTAAGAGCTACTGTTTACTGTTTACTGTTCACTGTTTATTTGCTTTGGCTATATCCCTTTCCCAATAAAAATTTCAATACTTTCTCCCGTTGATCTCCTTGAATGATTATTTCATTGTCTTTTGCAGAGCCGCCAGTACCGCAATGATTCTTTAGTAGTTTGCCCAAAGTTTGCAAGTCATCATCGGTGCCAATAAATCCTGTAACGAGTGTTACAGCTTTGCCAGCCCGGTGTTTTGTTTCCAATCTTATTCTTAGTTTCTGCTGATTGGCAGGAAGGGTTTCTTGTGATTCGTCGTTGTCCTCCAATTTAAAGTTAGGGTCCGTGCTATAGACTAACCCATTAGAAGAAGGTTTTATCTTTTTGCTCATTTCAAATCATTTAATCATTTGTAATTACTGCCTTCAAACTCAAATCCAGACTTTGCGCTTGGTGTATCAATCCTCCAACACTTACGTAATCCACCCCAGTAGCGGCAAAGCTTTCTATAGTTTGTAGATTGATGCCACCGCTTGCTTCTGTTTCGAATTCCCCATTGATTATTGCCAAAGCTTCAGTTATCTGTGCAGGTGTAAAATTATCAAGCATTATCCTAAAAACCTTTCCTTTTCCGATGCTGCAAACAGTTTTTACATCATCTAAACTTCTTGTTTCTACTTCTATTTTCAGGGGAAGATTATTCGTTTGCGTGTATTCGTAAGCTTTGTTGATGGCAGGTTCCAATCCTCCGGCATAGTCAATATGGTTGTCTTTTAGCATTATCATGTCATACAAACCAAAGCGGTGGTTGGTGCCGCCACCAATCCTTACAGCTTCTTTTTCTAACAAACGGAAGTTGGGCGTAGTCTTTCTTGTATCCAACAATTTTGTTTTATAACCTTTCAATTTCTCGGCAAATTGATGGGTAAGGGTTGCAATCCCACTCATCCTTTGCATACAATTAAGCACCAAACGCTCGCAAGTGAGTATGGTATAAATGGATGCCACTACTTCAAAAGCCTTCTCTCCCACAACCATTTTATCGCCATCATTTTTAAAGGAAGTAAATTTCGCCGAAGGCTCAACTTGTTCAAATATCTTTCTAGCCACTTCTACCCCTGCCAATATCCCCTCTTGTTTTATCTTCAACTCCACCTTTCCTTTTTTAGCAGGGGGGATGCAACTATGCGTGCTATGATCGCCATTGCCAATATCTTCTTTCAATGCGTTGCTAATTAAAAACTGTAATTGTTCGTTATCCATGGCTGCAAAGTAACGAGGAAAAGGGAATAGTAGGTAGAGAGTGGTAAAGCAAAAAGAATCAAAAACTATTGAAATAAATAGTCATTTATTTAGGATTTTATAAATTAATCAAACATTAATCCTCAAAAACATCATTTAGTATGAGAATCTGTCGATTTAGTGTTTTGATTTAAAAGTTTTTTTCTTTCTTTAGCAACAACTCGTTTAATTTGCTTGTATAATTTTACCCCACAGTTAAATACTCAATATCTAAGCACTTGTACCAAAGTGGCTTTACCCTAAAAATAGAATGATGGAAAAGGATACGAATGGCACTACAGAAAAGAAATGGTTTGCGTTATATACAAAGCCCCGTTGGGAAAAAAAAGTTCACGAGCGATTAGTAAACAAGGGAATCAATAGCTGGTGTCCCATACAAAAGGTACAAAAGCAATGGAGCGATAGGAAAAAGATAGTTGAAGAGCCTCTATTTAAATCCTATGTATTCGTGAAAATTGATTATGCTACCGAAAGATTACCCGTTTTGATGGTGGATGGTGTGCTTAATTTCGTACATTATCTAGGCAAACCGGCAATAATCAGGGATGTCGAGATAGAAAATATTCAGCGTTATTTGATGGAGAAAGATGCTGTGATTGAGATGCGTACTTTGGAAGGTTTTAAAGCAGATACCAAAGTGAAAATCACGCAAGGAGTGTTTATGGATAAGGAAGGAACGGTGCTGCGTGAAGGCAAAAAGAAGGTTTATGTACAACTGGAAAGCATTGGGCAATTGATGGTAGTAGAGTTTTCTGTCGCACATCTGGAAGTAATAGGATAGTAGGAATAATATACTAATAGAACTAAATTGATAAAGATTAAAGTATTTTTAAGTGATGTTGACGGCGTAATGACTGACGCTGGCATGTATTACACAGAAAGTGGTGATGAATTTAAAAAGTTCAATACGCACGATGGAATGGGGTTTAACCTTATTCAACAAACCGGTGTAAAGATTGGCATTGTCACAACCGAAAACACCAAGATGGTTGAACGCCGTGCTGCAAAATTGAAGATGGATTATCTATATCAAGGCAAAGGTTTTGGTGGAAAACTTGCTGCTGCATTGGATATTTGTGCAAAAGAAAACATCAGCATCAAAGAGGTTGCATACATAGGTGATGATGTGAATTGTATAGAATTATTGCAAAATGTTGGGCTTGCTGCCTGCCCTGCAAACGCTACTTCTAAAGTAAAAGCCATTCCAGGAATCATACATTTACAAAAGAATGGGGGAGAAGGTGCGGTGCGTGAGTTTATTGATATGATATTGGATGGCACAGTAGGAAAGTTGTGAGTAGTGAGATTGGAGTCGTATTCAAATTATAAAAAGTCAACAAAAACAATGAGCATACAATCATTTTCTTCATTCAAATCATTTAATCATAACTATAAATGAAGAAATTGAACTTTGCCATCATAGGTTGCGGAAGGATTGCACAACGCCACGCAGAACACATCAATAGATTGGGTAATTTGGTGGCAGTTTGCGATATAGAAATAGTAAAAGCCGAAGCATTAGGCAATCAATACAATGTCAATTCTTATCAATCAATTGAAGATTTATTAGCAAAAGAAACAACTTTGGATGTTGTTGCAGTTTGTACCCCAAACGGTCTCCACGCAAAACATAGTATCCTAGCTTTGAATGCAGGCTTTAATGTATTGGTAGAAAAGCCAATGGCAATAACTGTAAAGGATTGCGAGGATATGATAGCAGTCGCAGCAAAGAATAATAAGCTACTGTTCGCGATCAAACAAAACAGATACAATCCTCCAGTTGCTGCTGTGAAAGATGCAATAGACAAAGGGATTCTTGGTAAAATATACAGCCTTCAATTGAGTTGCTTTTGGAATAGGGATGCAGCTTATTACAATAATTCTTGGAAGGGAACAAATGACTTGGATGGCGGCACCTTATTTACCCAGTTCAGTCATTTTATTGATTTATTGTATTGGATGAATGGCGATGTTGAGCAGGTTTATACTATTACTGGAAACTTTGCCCATCAAGGTATTATTGAGTTTGAAGATACAGGAGTGGTGGCCTTACAATTTTGTAATGGTTCTATTGCAACCATCAATTACACCGTAAACAGTCACACGAAAAATATGGAAGGCTCACTTACTATATTTGCGGAGAAGGGAACAGTGAAAATTGGTGGTCAATACTTGAACGAATTGGAGTACCAAAGTATAGATGGTTTTGAAATAAAGGATTTACCCCAAGGAAATACTGCCAACAACTATGGTAATTATGTGGGCAGCATGAGCAATCACGACAAAGTTTATCAAAATGTGATTGATGTAATTCAGAACGGTGCAACAATGACCACAAGTGCTTTTGATGCACTAAAAACAGTAGAGATTATTCATAAAATATATTCTTCAGCAGATATTAGATAGTAGATATTAGTTAGTAGATAAAAGTAAATTTAAATACCTACTAGCTAATATCTAATATCTAATATCTAATATCTTGCTTATGCCTTACGACTTACGACTTGCGACTATCAAAGATGTCTCCTTCGGGGAGAATGTGACTGTTGTACAACCTGTTAATCTATATGGTTGTACGATAGGTGCCAATAGTTTTATCGGTCCATTTACGGAGATACAAAAGAGTGCTGTTATTGGCGAACGTTGCAAGGTTCAGTCGCACAGTTTTATATGCGAATTGGTTACTATTGGCAATGATTGCTTTATTGGTCATGGGGTAATGTTTGTGAATGATTTGTTTAGCGAAGGAAAACCAGCAGGTGGCAATAAAGATTTATGGAAAGAAACCCGCATTGGCAATAATGTTTCGATAGGTAGCAATGCCACCATATTACCCGTGACTATTTGCGATAATGTAGTGATTGGTGCTGGGTCTGTGGTAACAAAGAATATTACTAAACCTGGTATTTATGCTGGCAATCCTGTCAAATACTTGAGAGGTATATCATAGGAATACAACCCAAAAGTTTCTTCTTTAATTCCTCTTGCTATAATACTTTTTCTACTAACGCTGCAATAACTTACTATTAATTTGCTATAGCAAATAAGCAATAACCTACCGAAGATTTATAAATTGCTATAGCAAATAAGCAATAACCTACCGAAGATTTACAATTTGCTATAGCAAATAAGCAATAACCTATCGAAGATTTGTAATTTGCTATAGCAAATAAGCAATAACCTACCGAAGATTTGTAATTTGCTATAGCAAATAAGCAATAATCTACCGAAGATTTACAATTTGCTATAGCAAATGAACAATAACCTATAGATTATTACCCTTACTCTTGCAAATGCTCTAGCTTTATGGTAAAAGTAGTTCCTTCCCCTTCTTGGGATTTTACTTCAATAGTGCCTTCATGCAATAAAATAATCTTTTGGGTAAGAAATAATCCTATCCCATTTCCATCAGCAAACTTTTTATTGCTGCCCCTGTAGAACGGTGTGAAAATATTCTCTAGTTCTTTGTTGTTGATACCCACCCCATTGTCAGAAAAACTGAGAATGATATGCTCTTCGTTATACGATATTGAAACTGTACTTTGTTTGCTTTCAGAGAACTTACAACCATTCTCCATCAGGTTAATAAATGCCACTTTCAACAGGTATTCATTGCCTTTAATGGAGATGAATTCATCGTCGTCTATCTCTTTCTCAAAAACAATATCTATTTTATATCCCAGATTGTTATGCAAAACATCATTCCTTGCATCCAATAGTACTTCATCAATACGAATGGTTTTAAAAGCAATTTCTGTTTGGTCGTAATTAGCTTTTGCCAAATCAAGCAGACTATTCGATAACCTGATAAGCTTTCTTGTATCAGTAATAATCCGCCCAATCGTTTCTTTGTATTCATTTACTTCCCTTTCCTTATGAAGGGTAAGTTGCATTTCGGCAAGCATTGTTGTGAGTGGCGTCCTCAGTTCGTGAGAAATGTTGGAAACGAAATATTTCTGTGCATCAAAAGACTTTTCCAACCTATCCAACATCTCATTGAAAGTAATAGCCAACGCTGCAATTTCATCTTTTCGGTTGCCCTCGTCCACCCTTAAATCCAGATTGGTTGCTGTAATACTTTTGACTTTCTCCACCAACGAAGAAACTGGATCCAAGGCTTTCATGGCAAGGAAACGCCCCACAAAAAGTATCAGGACTATCGCCCCTAAGAAAGAAAAAATCAATGTATTCCTAAGTTCTGCCTGTTTTAATAGTCCGTAGCCATCCATTGCGGCAGAAGTAATCACGTATTGTTTATTGTTGTGTTCATACAAAAAGCCCACAACCTGTGTCTTACCAATATAAAATCCAATCTCCTTTTGCGAGATTATACTATCAATCATACCCAATGTTACCTTAACCTTACCAATTTCCACATCATCGTGATAAAGCAAATTAAAGCTGGTGTCATAGATGGCAACCTCTTCCTGAAACAAAGAGTCAGGAGCTTTTTTATAGATTAATTGCAATACGGCAGGGGCTACTTTGGTATCAAACAAGAGGTTTGCCTTGGTAGCACCTTGCTGCTTTAGTCGTTTGAAATACTCTTCTTCCCTAGCCTTTGATGAATTATAATAAACAAACAAAGCGAAAACAAGCAGCAACGCCGCCACTAGGGAAGTAAACAAAAGTGTAAGCCTTGTCCTTATTTTCATGACTGATAGTTTTTGAAAATGAAGCCCAATCCCGGTTTGGTGTGTATCAGTTTCACCTCAAAGTCTTTGTCTATTTTCTTGCGGAGGTAGTTGATGTAAACGTCAATAAAGTTAGTGCCAGTATCAAAAGTTGTTTCCCAAACTTGTTCAGCTATTTCGGTTCGGCTTAATACTCTCTCGGGGTTTTGCATCATGTATTCCAGCAGCTTTAGTTCTTTTGGGGTTAATGAGATTTCTATGTCGTCACGGGTAACTATTTTGGTATTTAGGTTCATTTCCAAGCCAGCATATTTTAATACAAAGCTTTGTGTGTTATTATTATTTTGGTTACGCTTCAACAACGCACGAATGCGAACGTGCAGTTCCCGAAGGTCGAAAGGTTTTACTAAATAATCATCTGCTCCTGCATCAAATCCCTCTACTTTATCGTCTGTTGTTCCTAAAGCAGTAAGCATAATGATGGGGATGGAAGGTTTTTGAAGTCTTATTTCTCGGCATAAGTCAATTCCATTTATTTTAGGGAGGATGATATCGGTGATGATGATGTCGTAGTGATTTGCAATTGCTAATTGTTTACCCGTTTCGCCATCGTGAGCCATTGTTGCCACAAATCCCTGTTCTTCCAAGCCTTGTTTAATAAGATTTGCAACCCGCTGCTCATCTTCAATAATCAGAATAGTATTCATTTTTTATGTCGCAATCCACGAACTTGATGTTTAGGGAGATAAACTTTTACGCAGAAAGCAAATGTAAATTTAGGGAATAATTTGGTTAAGGGGTAGAGTGGGTTTGATAGGGGTATAAATAAGTTTTTCGCTAGATCGTTTAGACCTAACCCAGACCCTTCTCCAAAAGCAAGGGGGCTAAGTGAAAAACTTATTTATAGATTGTCATTTTTTGATGAGAACCCGATTGAAAAAAGTTCTTTAAGTATAAAAGTTGTGATTTTTAATGAAGAAAAATATATTGTGCCTTAAAAAATGTTTAAGGGCGTAGGAAAGTATTTATTTAACATGAAAAGGGAGTTTTTCTTTCAAAGAAAATATATTATCTGTCATAGAAAATCTTTTTCTTTGGAAGAAAATGTATTTTCTGTTGTAGAAAAACAATAATCCATGAAAGAAAATATGTTTTCTGTTATAGAATATTTTTTTCTGTGAAAGAAAATATGTTTTCTGTCTTAGAAAAACAATAATCCATGAAAGAAAATATGTTTTCTGTCTTAGAAAAACAATAATTAATGAAAGAAAAACTGGAAAAATAAATTTTTCGCTTCAATAAATTAAACCTCACACTTACCCTCTCCAAAAGTAAATTTTAAACCCGTTTAATTACCATTAATTTGCTAATATATCAAACTTGGTTTTAGGTCTTTTGTCAATCATCCAATGAAAGCCACGCAACCTTAGTTCATCGTGGTTTACTTGTCCCATTGGTGAGGCAGCGCCTTGAAGATTGTTTCTAAGAACTATTCTTTGCGGCTTTGAATCATCTTTTACTTTCTCAAAATACATATCAATCACATCACAGTTGGCTTGGTTTACACCCACAAATTTATTATGGTCATCAACTCCATAATAAATTGTTTCTGCATTTCCCTTTGCTCGTAGATGATCCATCTTGCCTTTTAAGAAATATGCATTGATACTATTACCCTTTACTTGGTTAAAGTATTTCTTCCCCACTTGCTGTATCGTAAGTGCATTTTCATAAACATACAACCTTTCTGGATGCTTGTTTTCTACAAACAAAAGCATTGTATCCCCTGTAATCTGATTGTCCTGCGTCCATGCAATGGGCTCTTTATATAACCTGAAAACAGAATCTTCCAACGAATAAAACATACTATCGCAGAGTGCTTGCATTGAATCGGAGAATATCTTCACATTATAATAAGCCTCAAAGAAGCGGTCGTTGTTGGTATCTTTTACAGCTCGTCTCAATGGCTTTTTGATTATTTCTTTGGCCAATGGCAAACTATCCGTTGCCGAAACTGCTTTTGTACTATCTCTTTTGGCTGTCCTTGCACTACTTATTTTTACTTTTGGCGTTTCAGAAACATCCCGCACATCGGGTACAAACCTTATCTTTTTTAGCAAGGATACTTTGCTTGAGTAAAGCGTATCGGCAGCAATGTAGATGGTATCCTTATCTTGTTTTACCAATAGCAAGGGTTTCTTTGTTGCCAAGAAAGAGTTTGTTTTCTTATTAATTTTAATATTCCCTGCTATCAAATCATACCCACCTACCGTGTCTTTGCTTCTGTAAACTGCATTGCCTTGGTATTCGCTCAAACCAGATACTTCATCAATGGCGGTTTTGTCGGCAGCAAAAGTGTAGGTGCTATCATCAATAAAAGTTCTTTTATTAAAATATCCATTCTTTTTTTTGGTATCATACCAACCATCGGTGGTAGTGATTGTACGTTTACCATTAATAATTTTAGTGGGCGCAACAAAAGTGGATATGTCGGTAGTTAGATTATACAAAAGCGTATCTGTGTACATTTTAAATTCCGGGTCTATCAGTACTACTTTCTTTTTAAAATAAACATCCCTCGTTTCGCCATAATAAAAACCTTCAGTACTTGTCAAAACTGTTTTGCCGTTGACCACCTTGCCTCCATTCGAGTATATACCCGTTTTTAATTGCACATCATAAACCAAATCGTTCGTAGTAAGGGTGGCTTTTCCATCAGTCAGTCTCACTTCCCTACTTAGATAAGCCTTCTTTTCCTTGCCCACATAACGCAGGTATTGGGAGTAAGTATGAATACTATCTGCATCATTAATATGCACATTGCCAACTGCTTCAAGTGTATTTAGTTTTTGATTCAGCACAATACTATCCGCACTAAACAACGTCTTTTCTTGTTGCACAACAGCATGACCAACCAATGAAACAAATTGTGTGGAATCAATTTGCTGAAAGTTATACCTGTCGGCACTGATGATGATTATCGTCTTTCCATTCCGCACCGTATCAGTCTGTTTTCGTTGGGCAAAACCCGAAACAGTCGCTAGAATGAATAAAAATAATATGCAGAAATGTTTTATCTCTCTCAATTTATGAATGTGACGCTGTATCGCTAGCTAATGGTTCTGTCAATGGGGGCGTTTTATCTGCTTTGCCCAATAATTTAAAATATCTTCTAGGGTGAACTTTCAAATCGTCCATCAAAATATTGGCGCTTCTTATAGTGCTGTTCAGGTTGTTGTACAATGTTTTATCATTCATCAACATCCCTACTGTTCCGTCCTTACTATTAACTTTTTCCAGTATATCGTTCAGGTTATTTGTAACCTTTTTTAAAGAATTAATCATTCCGTCAATGTCCGCATTAGCAAAATTGTCGGTAGTCTTTTCCAAGTTAGCCATCGACTTAGTGACCTTGTCGTTGTTGTCTGCCAAGTTTTTGGTAAAGCTGTTCACGTTGTTCATTGTTTGCGCAATGGCACCAGATTGTGCTACCAATATTGCCTGAATAGCTTTTGAAGATAGCATCAGGGTTTCGGTAATTGAATCCAAATTAGCTATTGTTTGTTTGATATTGCTCTTGCTGCTAGGGTCTAGAATTGAATTTGCATTATTCAAAACCTTATTCAAACTTATCATTGTCGTTTTAAGTTGGTCGCCCACCGGGGCTATTTTACTACCCAAGCTGCTCAATAAACTTTCGTTTTCTTCGGTGCTGATAGTATCGCCCGAAGTGAGATAGCGCGTATCATTCCCCATTGTTATGTTTATTGTTGGAGACGATAGCATGCTTTCCTCAATTGATGCTACGGAGTTTTTGGGGATGTTGTAGGTACCATTCAGCTTTATGGTCACGACAATATCTTTCAAATTGGCATCGGCACTTTCTATTTCATATACAGTACCCACCTTGTATCCATTCACAAAAACACCGTTGGAAATGTTGATGCCTTTACTATCTGTATATTTTGCGAACAAGTAATTGCCTGTCTTAAACACGCTTCTACCTTTCAAAAAGTTAAACCCCATAATAAGACATGTGAGTGCTACGGCAGTCAGAACACCCACTTTCATCTCGTTGCTTATTTTCATAAATGCAAATTTAGGGGGTAAGTATTTATGGAATTGGTTAAAAATAAGCGCAAGGCGCTAGTGGTGAGTGGTGAATGGTGAGTAATAAAAGGTGCGGATGAAACTTTTGGGGGATAAATATGAAACCATTTGATTTTTATTCTGCTAAACCTGATATTGTATATTGTCAATCCATTATTATTAATCGCAAAATTTGTTTTCAAGTTGCTATTTCTTCTCAGGAATGTGAATCCTGACCTCGAATTTCACAATCTTGAGTCAGGAATGCGAATCTTGGGAAGGGTTTAAACCTAAATGAAAGTATTTTGAAGGGAAAAGAGGTTATTTACGCTTCCTTTACCACCTAACCATCTGCAATGTTTGAAGATCTACCAAATATTCAAGTATCATTAACTAAAGATTGTCATTATACAATTACATTTACTTTTTAATAAAACATAAATAATGAAATTAAAACACCACTTCTACACGCTTTTTGCTAGTCTATTGATGGTCTCTGCCGCTATTGGGCAAACAAATACCACAATCATCAATGGCAACAACGCTTTTGCTTTTGAGCTTTTCAAAAAATTGTATAGCAATGACAAAAATGTTTTCTTTTCTCCCTACAGCATCCGTTCTGCCTTGGCAATGACCTACGCTGGCGCCGAAAAAGAAACCAAAAACCAGATGAGCAAGGTGCTGCATTTCGATTTAAACAATACTACCACCGCACAAGAGTTCCTTGATTTCAACAATAAAATCAAGGAATTAAATAAGGAGACTTCCCTTAAAATTTCTATTGCCAATGCTTTATGGAAAAAGGATGAACCTAAATATCCTTTCAAGAAAGATTATTTACAATTTACAAAGAAGTATTATGATGCGGCTATTTACCCCTTGCCCCCAAAAGCAAAACCCATTAATGATTGGGTTTCGAATAAGACATATAAAAGGATTCCGTCAATTATTTCTGATAGAGACATTACTCCATTGACACGCTTGATATTGACTAACGCAATCTATTTCAAAGGCGAATGGCAGGAAAAATTTAGAACAGAAAATACCAAAAAAGCCCCCTTTCATAAAACAAAGGATAAAACAATTGATGTGGATATGATGTCGCAAAGTGCCTATGTTGATTATTTTGAAAATGAAACCACCCAAGCTATCAAAATGCCGTATGAAGGTGGCTCTTTGGCAATGACGATAGTATTACCAAAAGAAAATAGCTCGCTAACAACACTTTCTAAGGATATAAACACTGATTTTATTGCTAATTCAAGATTCTCAAATACTAAAGTGCAAATATTTGTTCCTAAGTTTACTTTCAGTTGGGGAAAAGAATTAAAGGAGGTAATTAAAGGTATTGGAATGCAAGATGCCTTTAATGACAATGCAGATTTTTCTGGAATGACTAAAGGCAAAATATTAGAAATAGATAAAGTAATACACAAAGCTTTTGTTGCAGTTAACGAAGAGGGCACTGAAGCGGCAGCAGCTACAGCAGTGATAATGAGGATGATGACATCTGCAATGCCAAGACCAGAAAAAAAGATTATTTTTAAAGCAGATAGACCATTTTTGGTACTAATTAGTGAAAGAACAACAGGTAACATATTATTTATGGGAACAGTAGAGAACCCGAATCTAAAATAAACCCCATTCCTTACAATATTTCGTAAAACTACTTCTGTATTGATATATAGCAAATCACATTGTTTAATAATATTTTTTGCTATAACACCCAAAAAGATAACTTCGCCGCATTAAAATAATACGAAATGGCTACACCAGCAGAACTAAGAAAAATCGCATCACAAGTAAGGCGCGATATTGTACGTATGGTACACGCAGTACAAAGCGGCCATCCCGGCGGATCATTGGGATGCACCGACTTTTTGACTACGTTGTACTTCAACACCATGAAGCACGACACAAACTTTAAAATGGACGGCATTGGGGAGGATTTATTCTTCTTATCCAACGGACATATCTCCCCAGTATTCTACTCTGTGCTAGCACGAGTGGGTTATTTTGATGTAAAAGAATTGGCTACTTTTCGTAAACTAAACTCTCGCTTACAAGGACACCCTACAACTCACGAACATCTACCAGGTATTCGCGTAGCGAGTGGTTCTTTAGGTCAAGGAATGAGTGTGGCAATAGGTGCTGCATTGGCAAAGAAATATAACGGCGACAAAAACCTTGTGTTTTCATTGCATGGTGATGGAGAACTAGAAGAAGGACAAAACTGGGAAGCAATATTGTTTGCCGCTCATAATAAAGTAGATAATTTGATAGCTACTATCGACTTTAACGGTCAGCAAATAGATGGTTCTACAAAGCAAGTATTGAACTTGGGGGATATAAAACAGAAGTTTGAAGTATTTGATTGGACAGTGCTAGAAATGGATGGCAATGATGTGGATGACGTCATCGCTACTTTGGATAAAGCAAAATCATTGACTGGACTAGGCAAACCAATCTGTATTGTAATGACAACTGCAATGGGCAAAGGTGTTGACTTTATGGAAGGTACTCACCATTGGCACGGAAGTGCCCCCAACGATGACCAATTAGCTAAAGCATTGGGACAGTTAGAAGAAACTTTGGGAGACTACTAATCTTAAGGAATAAGACGTAAGGCATAAGTATTAAAAGAAATAATAAAAAGGTCAGAAGTAATAGTTGAACACTAATAACTTCTGACCTTTTGCTTTTCACTTGTTCTCTCCTTACACCTTATGCCTTATCCCTGATACCTAAAGAATTAGCTTTTCAACGCCAACACTTCCTTTCCTGCTTTTCTTGCAGGAAACCAAGCTGCTAATACTGCAATGACAAGGACTGTCAAGAACACAACAATATAATCAGACAATAATAGTTTTACTGGGTAGTAATCTATCAAGAATGTTCCACCAGATAAGGTTATTAGGTGAAACTTTATTTGTAAAAAGCAAATAACTGTAGATAGCACAATACCAATTGCTCCGCCAATAACCGAAAGCAATACACCTTCTGCAAGAAATATATTTTGGACAGTGGCTTCGGTTGCTCCCATCGCTTTAAGCACTGCAATGTCTTTTTGTTTTTCTAATACAAGCATTGTCAATGCACCGATTATATTAAAAGCAGCCACCATCAAGATTAAACACGTTACGCCATAGATTACCCACTTTTCTATTTGCATGGCGGTGTACAAGCTTTGGTTCTGTTGGTAACGAGTTTGCAAAAGATATTTATCGCCGAGTAGCGATTGTATGTTTTGGATTATCTTTTCTTCATTCAATGTTGAGTCTAATCTTATCTCACAAGCAGAGTATTCATCCTTTTTCATATCCAACATATACTTTACAAAGCCTAGGTTGGTAAATACATATTTGTTATCAAAGTCTTCCTGCACCATAAACGTACCCACAGGATTAACCGAGAATGAATTCATCCCTTCGATAGTACCAAAATGTTGTGCATCATTTCTATTGGGCATGTATAAAGTAGCGGGGTAGATTCCCTTCTCTACATCAACGCCCACTGCATTTTCAATGCCCACGCCCAAAACTATGCTTGGCTTTTCGGTTGTTCCCAAATCATATTTGCCACGCATGATGTGTCCTGTTACATTACTCACCAGATTTTGGCTTTCATCCACACCCTTTACAGTGACTATACTTTGATAATCACCATTTACCAGTACTGCTTTCTCTTCGGCAGTAAGGCTAATGGCAACAACACCTTTTGTATTTTTTAATTGATTGATTTGCTGTTGTGTGAGGGATAATATCTTTCCGGTCTTTGGGGTTATGCTTAAGTCGGCATAGAAATCTGCGTATAAACCCTTTACCAAATCTTCAAAGCCATTGAACACGCTAAACACAATAATCAATGCAGCAACCACCACAGCAATTGCCAACACGCTTATCCACGAAATGATATTGATAGCGTTAACCGACTTCTCTGATTTAAAGTAACGCCATGCAAAAAGAAGTTTCAATGTAAATTCTGATTAGAATGATTTTGATGATTAAATGATTCATAAACAATCATACTTCATTAACTTTTCGATTGTGTTAATCCGTATTAATAATTCTAAGACAGATTGATATCCGTTTCTGAGGGCTTGTGAATAGTTTTAAATACTTCTTCCATCTTAAATACATACTCAAGGGTATCATCCAAATAATAATGAAAAACAGGGATGCGCCTCAGTTGACTCCTTACTTTATCAGCCAATAGTTTCTTTATTTCCCATGCCCTGTCATTCACCCGCTTCATTGCTGCCTCTTTGTCTTCTACCTGAAACAGACTTAGGTATATCCTTGCTTCCAACAAATCGGGCGTTACTTTTACAGCGGCAATGCTTATCATCCCACCCCCTATCATATTCAATCCCAATTTGGTAAATATCTCGTTCATTTCTGCTTGCAGCACCGAAGCCACTTGCTTCTGCCTTTTCCCTTCTTTCATCACACTAATTTTTTAATAAGGCAGTAAAATTAACTACTTTAAGTTTGCCAAGGCAATAAGATTATTCCAACAACGTGAAGAGATTGGTAAAATCACTATATTACGTCCGTCTTGCCACTTTGACATTGTTTAAACAGCGCAGCACTATTCTTGTTATTATAATTGTATAAAACAAAAGACATGAAAAAGTTTCAGGCAATAATCAGGTTTACAATGGACGATGAGTTTATGACCTTCGTCCCGGCACACCGTACCTACATCAATTTTTTGATGAATAAAGGCATCATTGATAGCTATGCCGTGAGTATGGAATCGCAAACAAGCTGGGTAACTTTCAATTGCGAGACTAAAGCCGAAGCTGCCAACTTTTTGGGTAAATCTCCATTGTACAAATACTGGACTTACGACATAGAAGAACTTTTTGTGTACGATAGCCAACACTACCGCCTGCCAGCATTGCAGTTGAATTAATAAAATCTACTGGCTTTCAACCAAATTAATTATACCATTGTTATCATCTAAAAGTAACATCATGGCACATCCAAACTTAGCATTGATAGACGCACTCAGGGAAACAGCAAACCGATTGAAAGGAGGCGCACCATACGCTTGGGGCAATCACGGCACCTGCAACTGCGGCAACTTACTTCAGGTAGTAACACAGTTGAAACAAGAAGAAATATTGGCGTATGCACATTCTGGAATAGGGGAATGGACTGAATTGGCAGAAGATTATTGCCCAACCACAAATGCCCCTGTGAACCTCTTATTGTTTAAACTTCAACAACTGGGACTAACGCCTACCGACATACACAACCTTGAATACTTGGAAGACAGAAAGGTGCTACAAAGCTTGGAAGGGGGTTTTAGGTGGCTGAAAAGAAATGTAAGGGAAGATGTGATTGCTTATTTTGAAACGTATGCAAACCTATTGGAGAATGAATTGATAGACACTATCGACATTCCTGCAAGTTTGTTCGCTTACGATAGCAGCATGGCAAAAGAGCTTGTATAATTTTTAATATTTAGGAGTGAATCAATAAAAAAATGTCTGTGCCTAGCACGGACATTTTAGAAGCTGTTTGAGTTAATTATTTGATATTCCTTATGGGATTTAATATTGACTGCAACTGCGTTAAATTTTTCGCCTTAGGCGTTGGACTATGACTGCAAAATTTGCCTTGTTCCAATCA
>Ga0164297_10000495_pt1 | contig 48019 bp, 48 predicted proteins | sample GEODES058metaG_FD_113539 | JGI IMG/M metagenome (GOLD analysis project Ga0164297, IMG submission 113539) | Dystrophic lake water microbial communities from Trout Bog Lake, Wisconsin, USA - GEODES058 metaG | ecosystem: Environmental > Aquatic > Freshwater > Lake | place: USA: Trout Bog Lake... | reverse complement strand
TTCAAACTAAATAAAAGAGTTTTCAAGAAAGGTCAAAAATATACATTTTCACATATGATTAGAACAGATGGTGTTTCTTGTTGTGTATTATTTGTAAGAGTAGATGCTAATGGAAAACCTTTATCAAAAACATGGAAAAATAAAAAATGTTGTGAAGAAGAAAATATAGATTATATTGAAAAAGTAGAATTAACAGAAGAACTAAAAAATATGAAGGTTGTTTGTGCAGACCCTAATTATAGTGATTTAATATATTGTGGTTCTAAAGATGAAAATGGAAATTTACAAACATTCCGTTATACTCAAAATCAACGAAGATTAGAAACAAGATTGAAGAAATACAATAAAATTATTGATAATATAAATAAGGAAACAAAAATAGAAAATCAAACTATTAAGGAAATTGAAACTGAATTATCATTATTAAATAGTAAAACATGTGATTATGATAAATTTATGTATTATTGTATTGAAAAGAATAACATAAATTATAAATTGTATTCACATTACGAACAAGCATTTTTTAGAAAATTCAAATTAAATAGATTTACAAATACTCAAAAAAGTGAATTGAAAATGGTTAAGAATTTTTCCAATAAATATGGGAAACCTGATAAAACTATATTCATAATGGGTGATTATGATAAAGGAGATTACCATATGAAAGGTAAAGAACCTGTTATTTGTAAGAAATTTAGAAGGATTTTTAGAAATGCTGGTTATAAGACATTTTTGGTAAATGAATTTAGAACATCAAAATTATGTAATTGCTGTAATGGTGAATTAGAATATTTTTTAGAAAGACCAAGTCAAAAACCAAAATTAAAGAAGGAAAATAAAACAGAAATCTGTCATGGACTATTACGATGTCAATCGGTTAAGCATAAAAGCGAAATATTCCATAACAGAGATAAGAATGCTGTGCAAAATATGTTAAATATAGTCAAATCTGTATTTGAAACAGGAAAAAGACCAAACATATTTTGTAGAGAAATAAATTCTTAAACTTCATAGTCATTTCAAGATGACTACTAATCAAATTTTTGCATTTTTGTATTATTTTTTTCGTTGTTAAATCGGCGTTTTAAATGTGCAAAGGTGTAAAATTAATTATAAATAAGCAGGGTTATCCTAAAAAATCATTAGATGCTAAGGGACCGTTATCAATAAATTCTCCAGATAGTGTTGTTCTTTTTGGATAACTTGGTTCCATTGGTAATGAACCAGGATAATATCTTCTATCAAATAATTGTTGTCCTGTATCAAATGTTTTACGCCAAGTATTTACACCAGGATAATATTGAGGGGGTGCTGAAATTTTTTTTCCAATAAGTTTTGATTTTGTTCCTATATCAGTAGTTAGCTCTGAATATTGTGGAGTATAATAACTTAATTTACCTGCAGCATTTTGACCAGGTAGTTCTTTATTATGAGGGATTATATATTCTTCATCTGGATTATGAGGATTGCAACCAGGACAATCAATATCACTTGTACATTCTTGACCAGTCTTATAACAAATCCCTAAAGGACCACACATATTACTACAATCAAGTGTATCATTTATAGGTAAATTAACAGTATGATTAGTATTAGGTGTTCCAGTGTCAATATATTTATAATTACCAAAACATTCAATAATAAAATCTCCTGCATATTTTTGAATCCATATAAATATACATATGAATAAGATGAGTGAAATAAATGCCCAAATAAATACATATTTTTGTTCAATCTTCATAAGATAATAAGAGAATAAAATATTTGTTTAGAAAAATTTTATATCAATTTATAATATGTCAAATAATTCAGATACAGAAGATGAAATTGAAAAAAAGAAGGAGCCAAATTTTTTCACGAGTTTACTAAAAAATACAATATCACTTTTAATTTTTATGATTATTGGTATAGCTATTTTATATAATTGTAAGGTTGCTGCAGGAGGACTTATGCCTACAAATTTAGATAACTGTAAACTTGCTGTATCAAAAATGCAAACAGAAATTGATAATGGTGATGGGACAAAAACACCAAATGTAACATACAAGACAAATGTAGGATGTGGTAATAAGAAACCAGTAACAACAAATATAAATATTGCATACCAAGATGATATGTATTATTCTGCAAAATTGGATTTTAATTATAATGATAATGTTAATTCATTAATGAATAGTGGAATTTTAAAATTTTTAATGGAATTGACAAATGGACCAAAATCAAATAATTATACTTATTATTTTGGTAAAATATTGCAGACCATTATTTTTACAAATTTTGCTATTTTTGATAAATTATATAAAACTTTGAACAGTATAAGTACAACACCTTTTAGCGAAACATGTATAATATTTTTGACACCTTATATTTTTCCTATTATTTTACCATTTTTTATTTTTATAAATGTATTTTTATTTATATTTGGATGGTTTTATTATTTATCACTTTTTTGGTCTAAAAAAACTCCAGCTGAGCAAGGAGAAGTTCCACAGGTAGTAGAATGGAAAGATGAAAAGACAAATTGGTGGATAATATTATATGTATTTATTGCATTTTGTTTAATGTTTATACCAATGATGGGAGGTCCAATTATTGGAATAATTATAGTAATTTATGTAAATATATTTCCATTATTTGCAACAGGTCATGTGAAAGGAACACCTCAAGACAAGAAATATGGAATAAGAGATTTTTTAATGGATACATTGAAGTTTAAGAAAAATGTTATCATGTATATTTTTTCATATTTATTAATAATAGGAGCTTATAATTCTAATGGTTCACATGGTGCAGCTGTAGCTATTACAGCATTTTTAGTAATTTTGATTATTTGGTTTTTTGATAAAATGTTTGGTATATTTACACCATATAAATGGACAGCTAAGGATGCAATGACAGCAATGTCAGGGGTAGGTTCTTCAAATGAGTCACAAGTACTTCCTGAAAAACCAATACATCAGCCACAAGGTGCACCATCACAGTATGAAAAACCAATACATAATAATGTTCCAGATAGTTCAAAATTTAGTATACCTCAGGGATAAGAATCAATATTATACATTCTAGAAAATAAAACAAAAATAAAACAAAAATAAAACAATATAAAAACCTAATAAATAATTAATTATGAGTTTGCCCTTTGTTAGTATATGTACGCCGACATTTAATAGGAGGCCATTTATTCCTATGATGTTACATTGTTTTGACCAACAAACATATCCAAAGGATAAAATGGAGTGGATTATTATTGATGATGGTACTGATAAAATAGAAGACCTTGTAAAAGATCATCCTCAAATTAAATATTTTAAGTACGATAAGAAGATGACATTAGGTAGGAAGAGAAATATAATGCATCAAAAATCTAAAGGGAGTATTATAGTATATATGGATGATGATGATTATTATCCACCTGAAAGAGTAAGTCATGCAGTAGAAACTTTAAAAAAAAATCCGAAGGCTTTATGTGCAGGTTCAAGTGAATTGTATATTTATTTCAAGCATATTGGAAAGATGGTGCAATTTGGACCATATAATCCAAATCATTCAACAGCAGCAACATTTGCATTTAGAAGAGAATTATTGAAAAAAACAAAATACAATAATGATGCGTGTTTAGCAGAAGAGAAGGAATTTTTGAAGGATTATAGTGTTCCATTTGTTCAATTAGACCCATTAAAGACAATATTAGTTTTTTCTCATATTCATAACTCTTTTGATAAAAAGACATTATTAGAAAACAAAGAAGATCCAAATATAAAAGAAACAACAAAGAAAGTAGATGATTTTTTAAAGGATGAAAATATAAAAAAGTTTTTCTTAGAGGATATAGATTATTTATTAGATAATTATGAACCAGGAAATCCAATTCATAAGAAGGATGTATTGAAACAAATAAATGAAATAACAGAAAAACGACAAAAAATGATAGAAAATATGCAAAAACAACAACAATCAAATCCTCTTTATCAAAAAATGATGGATCAAGTAGAAATTATAAATAATTTATCAAATGAAAATAATATGTTAAGAGAGAAAATAAAATATATGGATGAGAAGATGAGAGAATTATTAAGCAAATCTGTTCAGGATCGTAAAGAACTTCAACAACTTCGTTCAACAACATCTTTAACTGAGCAAAAATAATATATTAAAAATGAACTTAAAGACAATGAATTATATATAATTATCAAAGAAAGCATACAGTATCAATGTGGCAAGACGAACATTTGGAAAATGCATCAGATTTATCTCTTGATTCAACTTCAAACAAACAGAAGGTAAACAATTTGTTGAATGACTCTAGAGCATTCAGGGTAAAAATTAAGGACAAAACTGGGTTTACCAAAAAAATCACTTTATTTAGTACAGGGCCATTTGGGTCTACAATAAGAAATGCAGTAACAGGTATTAAATGTGTAGGTGATATGGTAGGTTCTCCAAGTGAAGACCTTTATTTCAAAGTGAGATTTGCTACAGGTGAGTCAGGGATTGAAGCAGCAACATTATTTTATGATAATCCTGAACAGTTTGAGAATCATCAATCTCAAGATTTGTCACAAAATATAAAGAAAAATTGGCATGACAAGTTTTTATCTGTAAAGTATGGTGTTGCTATGTAAATGTTATGTAAATGCTGTTATTTAAATAAAAATTTGAAAATTTGAATAAATGTATTATATTATTTTGGTAATAATATAATATTTCAATAACTTAAAGATTTAATATAATGATATGGAATATGTTAGGATTTTTTTATTTGTTTTTTTTAAATGTAAATGTAAATGATGATATTGTAAGTAATAATATTATAAATAACAATATTATAAATAATAATAAATATGAAAGAAATGACAGTATTTTGTATAAATTTCAAGGAATAGATGGGCGTAATTATATAAAAGAAGAAGTATCAGAAAATAAAATATTAGAAAATTATTTAAAACAAGAATTATTGATTAATCTTGAAAGTAATGATTTTCATATATATAACAAAATAGATATGATGAATAAAATGCCTATAATTATGGATAATATTCAAGTCAATGAATTGAAACCTTTTCAAATGAATCAAGGTGGTTTAATGAATGATTGGAATTTTGAAGAATTTTGATATTTATACATAATTACTCGTGAATGCAAAACAAAAAGCTAAAAGCTAAAAGCTAAAAGCTAAGAAAACAATCAATTTATTCACAACATTCATTTTGCATAAATAAGGAGTCTTCTTCAATAATTGCATCATCAGGAAAATCAGCAGCATCTTCTTTGGTATATTTTTCTAAATAACGATAAATGCGATTAATATCTAATTTAGTTATTTCATAATTTTCTAATAAACTAGTTATTTCATTATCATTATATTTGTTCCTTAAATCAAGAAAAAAAGAAAATATATCCTTTTTATCCATGCCTAAAACCTGACATAAATTTTGAATAAAGAGAGAATTATTATATTCAGTAGAATATTTTGTTAAAACCTTTGTAAATCTTACTTCAGATGGATTATAAGGAGGCTTTGATTGAAATGTTTGATGATATAATTTATTGTTTTTGAACGTTTTAATGAGAGAACTCATTTCATTGAATTGCCATATTTGTTTCTGAAAAGTGATTCTATCAATATAATCTGCAAAACAAATATTGTTTAATAGTTTTACATAAAAGGGTATTGAAATACTTTTTTCCTTTTTATCTAAAACATCAATAATATTTTCATGCCATAATAATCCTACAATTGTCCTATCAGTTTCATTTATAATAGATAAATGTTCATTCATAGAATAATTTTGATTGATTAATTTTTGCGTTATTTTTTTTGTATCATCATTATAAGTTTTTAATTCAAATATTCCTTCAAGAATATTATTGATATCACTTTTAAAAATATTTATATCATTTTTATAAATTCCATATAAATGATTTAATTTTCTTAAATCATATTGAGTATAATCAAGAATATTTTTTATTATTTTTTCTTCTAATTTAGGCATTAATGTAGTAATAAGATTATTCATTTGTGTTGGAATAGGTTTTTTAAGTTCAACAACAAAACAGACTTTCATAAGTTCTTTAATTTTCTTATCAATATGATAATTACCAATACAAATAATAGGGTTCATTGTAACTTCTTCATTTTTTTGATTTTTAGTTTTTTTTGGGCGAATTAATTTAATCAATGTATTAATACCTCCTTTATCTCCATTATTCATTCCATCAATTTCGTCCATTACAATTGCAATTTTCTGTATTTTTTTATGAAACATACTCATAATATTTTTATCAGACATATTATGTTTTGTAATTGTTTCCATGATTCCCTTATTACGTACATCACCAGCATCATATTTAACAATATCATAGTTTAAATTTTTGAGTAATTTCATTACAAAAGCAGTTTTACCTGTTCCAGGTTCTCCATATATATAAATACCTTTTGTGATACTCAAATTATGTTTATCAAGTTCAAAGTTTTTCAAAAATTCAGTAATTTTGCAAATATTATCTTCGCGTCCCAAAATTTTATTTATATTTAATTCATCCATTTTCTTTTTATTATCTTAACAAGATTCTTTTTATGTAGATTTTTACTCATACTATCAAATAAAATATTATCAATTAATTCCTTACATTTATTGGAATCATATAAACAACAAAAATCAAGTAGGTAATATAAATAATTAATGTATGCTTTATTTTTATAATAATAATTATGCATATGTAACCAATAACTTAGATTTTCTTTTAAAATATAAGAAAAAGAGAATGAATTATCACGACGAATGATGTCACGAATATAACTATTATATTGATATCTTTCATTGCATATATATAATTTTATAGAAGGATGATGTAAATTGTAATAATATTTATTCAAAAATACAAGTGATATTGGTCTCAAATATTTAAAAATAATTTCAATTATTTCAAGCGGTAATTTAGTGGATATCAATAATAAACATTTAGATTCATTGCTCATTATTGATATAATGTAATATAACTTTATGCAAAAATACATATATTATTCGGACGGACTGGCCTTGTTTCTTTAAATAGGTTTTAATTTAAATATATTATTCGGACAGGCCTTGTTTCTTTAAATAGGTTTTAATGTAAATATATTATTCGGGGTGCGCCATTGTTTCTTTAAATAGGTTTTAATTTAAATATATTATTCGGGCGCCATTGTTTCTTTAAGTAGGTTTTAATGTAAATATATTATTCGGGCGGGTGTGCCCTGTTAACTAGTAGTAGAACATGGATTTGTTTTTCCATAACCATAATTGATACCATCCCACCAAACATTGCAACTTTGTGCCCAATTAAATTTACTACATTCATCCATAGTAGAAAAATCCATATTTAAATGTTTGTTACCACCTTTATCACAAGTACCTAAATCATGAACATTTACACAACGCGCACCATTCCCAGATAAATCAAGCCAATAATCAGGACAAGAACCAGTAACAGGAGGCCAATCAATCGCACTTTTAGAATATTTTAAGAAAATGATGATTAAAATAATAGAAACAATAAGAAGCATTATTCCTCCCATTAAAACAATTCCTTGAAAATTTGCCATAGTATAAAATAAATATATATAATTTTTTCTATAAATGTAATATAAATGAATTGTTCTACTTCCAATATTGTATCAAATGGTAGAGTTGATATTAATGGTCCTAAAACAAAAGACTTATTTAATATATATGACAAAATTCCTGTTAATCAATGTGCAACTTTAAGAAATCCTACCGAAGGATTATGGGATAATACTCTTCTCTCTGATACTTTTTTTTCAAAAGAAAATATTCAAATTATTCAAAATGGAATACGAGCTGGCGTTTATCATATGTCTAAAGGGCAATATATCATTTCTAATCAAGAATGTGACACCTTGAAAATTATTATGCGTAGTTTATTTTTACAATATGCTGCTAATCAACCACAAAATATTAAGGAACAAGTAGAACAATTAAATAAAATGGTTTTGGATTATTGCATACCTCAAGTATATGGTGAAGCACATGGTTATAATAAATACATTATTGATGCAAGCACAATGTACACACCCATCGCTCATCCTATCATGTCTTCTAATAATGATAAACAACTAGGTCTTAATCCTTGGTTCTAAATAATGTATTTAGGCAATACATAATTTTATAAATACATTATTTTATAAATATATTATATAATGGCTTATAAAAATCCTAATGAATGGCCAGCAGAAGCTGGCATGACATTTGAATCTTTAAATATTCCTCTTAATCAAGATATGACAAACTTTAAAACATCTATTCTTAATGCTGTTATGCGTAATAATACAATACTTACTTCTAAAGCATGGAGAAGTCTTCCTAACGATCAAAAAGATGAACTAATTAAAAATGCATTGATTGAAGTAGCTACTACTACTCCAAGACTTGGCACTATGGGATTCACAAGAGGTTTTCAAAATAATTTGAATGCTTTTAAAACTAACGCATCAAACGCAATTAAACCTTCAACTTGGGGTTTTACTAGAAATTCACAAGGAGGAAGAAAAATGAGAAAAACTCTTAATAAGAAAAAGGGGAAAAAAATGAAAAGAACTCTTAATAAGAAAAAAGGGAAAAAAATGCAAAGAAGTCATCGTAAACATTAAATGATTTATAAATCATTTATTTGATTACTTTTTCTCTCTTCAATCATTTTTTTAGAGTATAAATTAAGGAAGAAAAAGAGAATAATTATCATTTGTTTAAGGATTTCAATAAATGATTTTTTGAAATTGAATAAAAGTATTTTCTGCGTTTATATATTATGAAGTGGATGATTCTTTCTTTTGTTCTTTTTGTTCTTTTGACACCTGGCATTCTTCTTACCTTGCCTCCTAAAGGAAGCAAACTCACTGTTGCTGTTGTTCATGGTGTTGTTTTGGCACTTCTTTTCTGCATGGCTCATAAGTATTTTAATTCTTACCTAGAAGGTTTGGAAATTAGAGGAGATACTTCATCACTAACAACTTCTTCTTCTTATATGAAATAAATTTCATCATTTCTTGTGTGCATTTTTTTGAATTTACTTCATAATTTATGGATATAATATGTAAATGTAGTGATTAAGGAAAAATTCTTAAAATCTAAAATTATAATATAATTATATATTATTATGCACGCTGCGTTATCTGCATTTGTTGTTGTTCTCTTTGTTGTTTTAACACCAGGAGTTCTTCTTCGTCTTCCTCTTAAGGGTGGAAAGTATGTTGTCGCTATTGTTCACGGTTTAGTGTTCGCGTTTGTCCTTCATCTTGCTTATAAAAATTATTTTATTTATCACGAGGGAGTTGAAATGATGAAAAATGAAGAAATGAAAAAAATGAAAAAAATGGTTGAAGGTGCTACTACGATGGGAAAGGGAAAAGGCGTTAAGAAATAATGGTAGTACCAATAATACATTTAAAAAATAAGTATTTGAATATTGAAAGTAATAAATTATATTATTAAAACCATATTCTGTATACAGGTCCAGGTATTGATTAAAGAAAAATTCTTTAAATCTAAAATTATAATATAATTATATATTATTATGCACGCTGCGTTATCTGCATTTGTTGTTGTTCTCTTTGTTGTTTTAACACCAGGAGTTCTTCTTCGTCTTCCTCCTAAGGGTGGAAAGTATGTTGTCGCTATTGTTCACGGTTTAGTATTCTCGTTTGTCCTTCATCTTGCTTATAAAAATTATTTTATTTATTATGAGGGAGTTGAAATGATGAAAATTGAAGAAATGAAAAAAATGGTTGAAGGTTATAAAAAGGGTAGTAGTACCAATAGTGGTACTAGTAATAATACATTATAAAAATAATAAGTATTTGAATAGTAAATAATATAATTGAAAATAATAAATTATATTATTAAGGCCATATTCTGTCTAAAGGTGCAGATGTATAAACAGGAGGATAACCATAATCATATGGATAATAATCACTTGCATAAGTATTTAAAAATGAAGGATTAACTTCAGAAGCTCCTCCACCATAAGAATAACCTCCATAATAATAACCTCTATGACCTCTACTGTGACCACCACCAAAACTACCTTTTGAACCGCCGAAACCTCCTCCCCCATGTCCTCCTCCTCCATGTCTACCACCACCGCCATGACCTTCAACAAGTGGATTCTTATATAAGAACATTCCAAACGCAATAAAAATAATAACAACTCCTAATAAAAAAATACAATCTTTAACTTTTTTGAACATTTATATAATAAATAATTATTTTATAAAATTTATATTAGTCTATATTATCCTAAACTACAAGAATCTTTTGTACTTTCTTAATTTTCTTCTCTTTTTTATCACTTGATAAACCACTAATCAGTTTCTGTTTTTCCTCTTTAAACTTTACATATTCATTCAGAAATTCATCTAACTCTTTTGACCACATTTCTGAAATACTTGTAGTTTGAACTTCTTCTAATTGAGCTTGTTTTGTTCCGCGTTCTTTCTCTAATTTACAAACATTTTCTTCCGTCACACTGTCCATTGGCATTCTCGTCAAATATTTATAATCTGCATCATCATCCATAATATCATAACCTTTACTGCTGAGCATTTCAACAACTTCATCTCTCTTCTTGCGTCGCAAATCAATCGTCCCATCTAAATTTTCTTTAATATATTTAGCCTTGTTGGAAAGCAGCAGAAGTTCAGCACTTAAAGCTGCAATTAAATAATCCTTACGCTCTTCATATAATTCTAGTCTCTTTGTATAATAATCATTTATGATTTCAGGAATAGTATCATACTTCTTAAGTTGCTCATCTGCATCAAAGAGATGCATATTTGTTAAAGAACCACTTGTGAATAATTTAAACACTTTTTCTAATTCGTTACAGCCTTTATCATCTGTAGCACCCATCAATTCATCCAACTTACCTTTCGTTAATGTAATAGTAAAATCAATCGTAGTATCCTTGCTCATATCATCATAATCTTTGACAATAGGTATTATTTTCTTTCCATTCTTATCAGTGGTCTCAGTCAAACTTTCAAGGTGTTCTTTAAAATCGTCTGTCCAGAAACCAACTGGTAATTCAGTAACTTGAATCTTATCTATTCCTACCTTTTTATAAACACCTTTGAATAAATATTTCTGGTCACTTAACTTAATAGTTTCACCAGTGAATCCATCGTAATAAGGTACGAAATCAAATACAGACTGTTCAACAGTATTAGCTAATTTAGCCTTCAAATATGCAACAATTTCAAGAGGATCATAACACATGATTTCAGTGCTGAATCCAGTACCAATTCCTTTGCATCCATTTACTACAATCATTGGAATAATCGGAGCATAATAAATCGGTTCAACCGATAAACCATCATCATCTAGATATTTCAAAATATGATTATCATCCTCTCTGAAAATACATCTTGCAACTTTACTCAATGCTGTGAATATATATCTTTCAGATGCACTATCTTTACCACCTTGTAAACGAGTACCAAACTGTCCATTTGGCATAAACAAGTTGATATTGTTAGAACCAACAAAATTCTGTGCCATACCTACAATTGCCGCATTAAGACTTGCTTCACCATGATGGTATCCTGAATGCTCAGAAACATAACCACTAAATTGTGCGACTTTAATCTCATGATGAAGCCCTTTCTTCAATGCAGCAAAGAATATTTTGCGCTGACTCGTTTTGTAACCATCCATCAAATTTCCAATGCTACGGTCACAATCATATTTTGAAAAGTGAATAAATTCGCGACTAATAAAATCATCATAAGATACAAGCTCTTCATTAGTTGCAAGATGTTCAGTGCGATCATATTTTTCAAGCCAATCTTTGCGGTCATCTGCACGTTTCTTGTTAAAGACTTTATCAATCGCTTCTTGACTACTTTCACCTTTCCAATCAAATCCAATGAGTTTCTTCTTTTCAAAATATTCGCGGAACTCCTTACCTGTGCTAGTACCTAAACCTTTATAATACTTAATATTCCATCCTTTGTTATCATTTTCTTCTTTCCATTCTTCATATTCACCTTCATTATAGAATACCAGCTCTTGACTACCTTTGCGTGCCTTCAAAATTGGAGTATTCATAAAACCAATGAATCCTGGTATTTGTGCAAGAGATGGCCATTCAGAATGAAACAAGTTGATGCCAAGCCCTTTAATATGTGACCCATCTAAATCTTGGTCGGTCATAAAAAGGACCTTACCATACCGCAGCCTTTTATTAACATCTTCTAAAGATGTATATGTAGTTCCTGTTTCTAGACCAAGGATTTTCTTGATTTCAGAAATTTCCTTATTTTCTGAGATTTTCTTTACTGATTCACCGCGAACATTGAGGAGCTTACCTTTGAGTGGATAAACACCAATAGTGTTACGATCTTCAGATGATAATCCAGAAACAATACCAGCCTTAGCTGAATCTCCTTCGCAAAGAATAATCATACATTGACTTGATTTATCCGTGCCAGCCCAATTTGCGTCAATCAACTTGGGAATACCACGAATATTTTTGGTTTTTGCACCATCAGTTTTCTTAGCAGCCTTGTTTTCTTTGACTTCATTTATTGCACATGCTGCATCCATGACACCCATCTTTGCAACTTTTTCAATGAATTTATCGCTCACAGTACAAGTAGAACCGAACTTGGAACTAGGAGTATTCATATAATCCTTGGTCTGACTGTCAAACGCAGGGTTCTCAATATCGCAGCGAATAAATAAGATAAGTTGCTCTTTGATAGAGTTCGGATTCACAGTAACCTTCTTCTTTTTCTCAATAAATGCAACAAGCTTGCGACTAATTTGATTCAAAATATATTCCACATGCTTACCACCTTTTGAGGTATAAATACCATTTACGAATGAAATTTGTATAAACTCGTGACTTGGTGATAATGCAACAGCATATTCCCAGCGAGGCCCTTCTTCTTCGTACACACGAAGAGCATCTCCTTTCGCACCAATATACAAGTCTATATATTGCTGAAAATTCTTGACTGGTACAATCTGCTGATTATATTTCACTTTAAGAGACTTGTCTGTTACTGCAGAAATATCGTAAACACGCTTCTTCAACAGCTGAATCATTTCTGGAGAAAGTCCACTAAGTCCAAGACGAGCATAATCAGGTTTAAAAGTGATTTTCGTGTAAGGTTTAGTCTTGCATTTGGTAATAGATGGTTTTCCAATGTTGTCCAAGTTATTACTAAATTCTTGAAAATACTTAAGACCACGAACATGATCAACAGTCTCAACAGAACCATAAGTTGACCAAATAAGGACAAGCTTGAAACCAAATCCGTTCTTACCACCTACAATTTTCTTCTCAGTCTTGTCGTAATTAGTACTAGTGCGCAAGTGACCGAAGATGAGTTCAGGAATCCAAATTTTATACTCAGGATGCTCAGCAACATCAATACCATTTCCATCATTAGTCATTGTAATGGTACCATCATCTCCAATGCTGATATCAATATAGGAAACAGGTATAGCATTTTCTTGACCAGATGCAACAGCTTGCTGCATTCTGATTACGTGATCTCTGCAGTTGACTATGCCTTCATCAAACAGCTTGAAAAGTCCAGGAATGTATTGCTCAATAGTTTCAACTTGAATTTTCTCACCAGTGGAATCAATGACCCATTGTTCGGAATCTATTTTTTCAATAGAACCAATATAGGTATCAGGATTATCAAGAATATGCTGTTTATCGGTCTTCTGCTGATACTTAGCAGATAATTCGGTTTCTGTTGATTTAGCAGTTTTACTGGATTTGGACATGGTTGTTATTGTACAATCATAAATAATCTTTAAATATAATTCAATTTTTTATAAAAATTATAAATTCAAAAAATTATAAATTCAACAAAATAAAATAACAATTGAAAGTATGTATAGTTTATTTAAACAAAGTCGTTATATTTCAAAACCAATAAAAGAATTAATGTTTGTAGCATTAGCGAGAGATTTATTGGCAAATGCTGACCCAAATGGAGAACTTTATCAAAAATATGTAAACGCAAGAGGATGTAAATGTAAGGTTAGTGAAAAAACAAATGCTCAAAATGCGGTAAATAATGGACAATCAAATACACAACTATCAAGACAGGTTAATACAATATTATATGTACCAGGTGGTAGAACACAATATGGTAATTTTTTAACAAGAAATGAATTAGTAAATTATTTAGAAGAGATAAAATATAATCCTTATGCGTTGGCAAATGGGCGTGTTAATTTTAATGGACAATTTGAAGGACAACCAGGAGGAATTCGTGGGCCATTAAGAAATAAATTTTAATAATAAAAAGCCTTGAAGAAATAAAAGGAAGAAAGCATATTCTTTGGAATTTTCTCTTATTTTTTAACTCTGAAAAATAATGTTTAGAGAGAAATAGTATTTTAATTTTCACAATTAAAATATTATTTTCTTCTTTTATTTTATAATGACATCTTACAAAAAGAACGCTCATGGTCACTATATGATTAAGGGAAGTAAATACGAAATGCTTGTTGGTTCTCGTGCTCAAGTTTATCACGGAACTGCTTACAAGACAAGTGGTGGTCTTAAGAAGTCAGATATTCTGATGAATAAGAATGGTCGTATTGTTTCAAAAGCTAAACATAATACTGCTAAGAAGGAAAAACGCCTTGTGAAGGCAGGTTATGGAACTAAGAAAGGAAAGTTTGGTTATGTTATGCTTGGTAAGAAAGGAAAGAAGGGTTCTAAGAAGCAACGCGGAGGTTGCAATAATAAAATGCCTTTAAGTCCTGCTACAATCGGTGAGGATATGCAAATGCAATCATAAATCAAAATAAAATAATTGTAAAATTTAACTAATAATCCAATGACTTGATATGAATTTCTCAAACTGAATAAAGTTTGATAAATTTGAATATAAATATTTCTCAAAGAATTTCTTGCTGACTACATATTTAGTATCATTATTTCCCTTATTTTTATTACAAAAATTAAAGTAAAAATCATATGCATTATCAAATGATATTAATGAATCTTGTACATTCTCTGATTTCATTAATTCTTCCTTGAATGCAGACATAGCTGCCCCAATATCACTCCATTTATCCCATAATTTACACTTAATATTAAGCACATATTTATTTTCTGCGATTTCAACATTAGAATAAAAATGTTGAATAATTTTAAGTACATTATGTTCAGTAATATTTGAGTTGTTACCTTTATTTTTATAATTCCATTTTTTAAAAAGAGAACAAAGTTCATCAATTTCAAATTCATTATCTTCATTATAGACAGACTGAATAACAATATTTGATTCCCAAAAATCTAAGAATATACTAACAAGAGGCATATAAATACTTGCAATATTCAAAAATGAATCAGATGATTCATCATATAAGAAACGTTCTTTTAATAAAGTCTTTAAATTGTTTGAGTAAATCATATTAGGGAGAGAAGATTTGGATATAAATAATTTCCAAATATAATGCATATTTTTCCAATTAATTTTAACAGAAGCTTCTTCAGGACATAGTTTAATAGAATGTTCACAAAATTTATCTAATATTTGTTTTTCATTATTATTTTTAAAGAAAAGTGTATAAGACTTAAAATCTTCATTTACATTATTTTGCAAAAAAGATTCAGCATTTTCATAACGGTTAGAATAATGTGTTGCAACACAAAGAATATCAAGTCCAATTTTTCTAATAATATCAATCCAAATATCAATACTAAGAGTATCATTTAATTTTAATACACGACAAGAATCATAATTATAAGTATCATGATATTTAGTAACAAAGTTATTAAAAATATTAGTGACACCACTGGATAAATAAGCAATATTTTCAAGTTCAATCAAATATTTGCGTGTTTTGGGTTTAATAAAATGAATATTTTCACAGCTTTTTTTGAGAATATTATCACCTATAATAGTAAGAAAATATTTAGCCTCATTTTTATTATGAAATATTGCTGGATATAAATGATTAAGGACATTTTGAATAGTTTCAGTTTCAGGAATAGATTTGAATAAACTTCTCTCTTTGATTTGTTTGATAATATTAATTTTGGTCTTGTATTTCCATTGCATTAAGGTTCGGTCCTTGGAAATATTAGATAATAAATTGTGTTGAATATCATCTTCTTTGATAATGAAATAATGTTTACCATCATATTTATAAAAGAAATTATTGGTTGGTAAATAAAAATATTGGTTCTTTGATAAGAATATTTGTATAAATATTTGTTGTTCATGAGAGAGAAATTGTGCACGTTCAATACGTTTTTCATGATTTTTATCTTCATTCTCAAGTGTTACAGGAAGAATATTATTTATATGATATTTAAGTCTTGTTTCCATATAAGGATTATCTTTATATTTTTGAAAAAGTTCGGCAATTTTTGTAAAATAACTAGATATTTTTTCATTTTCTTCTTTTAAAAAATTTGCCATTACATACTATTTTATAATACTTTTTAAATATAAATATAATATAATATTAAATGTCAAAAAAGACGAAATCAAAAAAGACGAAATCAAAAAAGACGAAATCAAAAAAGAGTCAATCAAAAAAGAATCAAAGATTTTTAGTAAGATATTTACCAAAAAGATTAACAAAAAAAGACAAACAAAAACAACGTAAAATGTTATTAAAATCAAGAAGATTATATAAAAAAGGTAAATATTATACTAGAGAAAAAATAAAAAGTTTTTCAACAAAGAAATCTCAACATATTAAAAATGCAGAAAAATTATATAAAATAAATAAAATTATTATAAATGATGAACTTTCAAAGAAAACAAAATGCACAAAAAAAGCATTAAAAAAGATTGTAAATAAAGGAGAAGGCGCTTATTATTCATCAGGTTCAAGACCAAATCAACCAGCTCAAAGTTGGGGAATTGCACGTTTAGCGAGCGCAATTAGTGGTGGAAAGGCTGCAACAATAGATTATTCCATTTTGGAAACAGGTTGTAGAGAGAATAGTATTGCCTTGAAATTAGCAAAGAAAGCCTTGATAAAATATAAATCAAAACGCAAAACAAGAAAAATGCCAAAAACCCAATAATGCGTTTAAAAATAAATAATTTGTAAAATATAAGTATTTAAAGATTTAAATAAAAATAAAATAATATGTCATTACATTCAAATATTTCAAATACATCTACCGATGGTAATGTATTAACTATAAAGACAGTTCAAATTAGTCCATTTCGTACTTTGATGACAGCATTAAAGGATATATTATTGGAAACCAATATAACATTTCAGCAAGATGGAATCAGAATTATAAATATGGATAAGTCTCATACAATTTTAGTGCATTTATTTTTATCAGCACAAAATTTTGAATTTTATGAATGTAAGAAAGAAAAAATTATTATTGGCGTAAATGTATTTCATTTGTTCAAGTTAATTAATACAATTGATAATGATGATACACTTACTATTTATATTGAAAATGGTGATTATGTTGATGGGATTGTATCACATTTAGCATTGAAATTTGAGAATGGTGAGATTAAACAATGTAAAACCCAGAAACTTAGATTAATTGAGCCTGAACCTGAAGAATTAGAATATCCAGATGTAAAGTTTTCTTCAGTTATTAATTTACCTTCAACAGATTTTCAGAAAATTATTCGCGATTTATCATGTATTTCTGAGAAGTTGGAAATTAAATCTGTTGGTAATGAATTGATATTTAAATGTTCTGGACAATTTGCATCAGCGGAAATTCATAGAGCTGAATCCGATGGTTCTATGGGATATATTTTAAAACAAGATGCATCTAAGATAATACAAGGTGAGTTTTCTTTGAAAAATTTGAGTTATTTTATTAAGTGTACAAATTTATGTTCTCAAATAGAGCTTTATTTAGAAAATGATTTACCTCTTGTTGTCAAGTATAATGTCGCAAGTTTAGGAACAATTATGCTTTGTTTAAGTGCATTACCTTCAGTATAATAGAATATATTTTACTTTATTATTTAGTTTATTATTTACATTAAATATACCTTTAAAGGGTGTAAATTGATTTTATATTATTGCATAAAATAGAATATAATATTAATAATATATAATAATATTATGGCATTTACTAGATTTCATGATGATGATGCAAGAATAATGAAACAGCTTCAACAATCTACTGGACCAGGTAGATGGATATTGAATGTTCCTGGTAATGGTGATAAACCTTCATATATTGCTGATCCTTATATTCGTATTCAAAATTGGGGTGGAAATTTGATGACAAATAGTGTTAATTTAGAAAGCGAATTATTAGGACTTACTCGTCGCATTAATCATGATTGTTTAGGAGAAAATTTATATACTAGTCCAAAAAATCAAGTGGAAACACAAAAAATAGAATATCCAACAAATATGAAATTGAACACTGGACAATCCCGAGTAACTAATCCTGCATGGATGTATCGTGATTTAGAACAAGTAGATTGGTATACTTTACCATTAAATCCACAAGAAAATACTTGCACACCTTTTGAAAGTAACTTAAGCACACGTATTTTAGAAAAAGATTATTTTGTACAAAAAATAATATGTAATAATAACAGCCATTTATTTCCATTACCTGCCAAAGAAGAAGGTGGAGAGAATTATGATGAAATTTCTGCAATAGATAACAAGAGAAAACAAAACAAAAATAACACAATGTAAAAAATATGTTCCACAAAAAAATTTTATTATATATAAAAAAATTTATTATATATAAAAAAAATACTTTATATATATAACTATGGAATTAGCAATCCCAATATTAGCATTAGGTGGAGCATATATTATATCTAATCAAAATAATAATCAAGAAAAAGTAAAAAAGGAGACTTTTAAAAGTATGGGATTACAAAAACAAAATCAAACTATGAATACTAAGCTTCCAAATTCTAATCCTATTCCTGTTAATTATCCTGTTGAAAATTTGAACAAAATTGTTGAAACTGTTAAAACATATCCTAACCCAAATGCTGCAACTGATAAGTATTTTAATCAAAATTTGTATCAAACTTCTCAAGTAGCAGGAGTTAATGTAAGTGATGATATTCAAAATGTTTATTCCTTAACTGGAAATTATTTAGATAGCAAGGAATTTAAACATAATAATATGGTACCCTTTTATGGTGCTAAAATTAAAGGACATTTATATGGTGCTAATATGGGAGAGACAATTTTAGATAATATGGTTGGTAGCGGTTCTCAAGTTATTAAGAAGATTGAACAAGCACCACTTTTTAAACCTGAAGAACAAATGCAATATCCATATGGTGCTCCAAATATGAGCGATTTTTATCAATCTCGTGTAAATCCTGGCATGAATAATGCTAATGTAAAACCATTTGAATCTATTAATGTTGGTCCTGGTCTTGGAAAAGGATACACCTCTCAAGGTAGTGGTGGTTATAACTCAGGAATGGAAGATCGTAATGCTTGGTTACCTAAAACAGTTGATGAGTTACGTGTTGTTACAAATCCGAAAACTGAATTCTCTCTTGATAATCACCAAGGACCTGCAATATCTTCTATTCAAAATACTCCTTATAAGGATATGATTGGTCGTGTTGAGAAAAATTTACCTGATACATTTTTTATTCAAACTCAAGATCGTTGGTTAACAACTACTGGTCAACAAAAAGGACAAGCATTACGCCCTGTTCAAGAAATTCACTATACTGCACGTAATGATATTACTCAATCCTATGTTGGTGTTGCGTCTGCTGATAAAAATGCATCTTATTGCTCTCCTGAATTTGAAAATTCTAAGAGAAATGAACTTCCTACATTGGATGTTCCTTGTTCAAGTGCTGCTGGTAAAGGAACATATGAATATTTAGATAATGCATTAAAAAGTCATACTAGTTCTTTAAATAATCGCGCAAATATGAAACAACCTGATTCATTTCGTAGTGGATTTAGTAAGTCAATTGGTGCTGTAATTGCTCCTGTTTTGGATATTTTTAGGCCAACAAGGAAAGAAGAATATACTTCTAATATGAGAATTTATGGTGGTGCTGGAGGAGAGGTCACAGGAAATTATGTAATCAATCCGAATGACGTAACTTCCACAACTATCAAGGAGACTACTTTGTATTCACCTAATTTCTTTGTAGGTAACCAAACTCAAGGTACTGGATATTTAGTAAATGAACAACAAGCAATTAGTAATCAAAGAGATAATGAAAATTGCCAAGTTTATGGAGCTGGTGGTAATGCAACTGGTTATAGAAGTTATGAATCTGATTATATCCAGACCAATAATGATAAGAAAGAACCTTCTCTTAAAAATCGCCCAAATCAAGGTAATATGGAATTATTAAATAGTTCAATGAATGTATCTGTTGGTCGTATTGATAGTGACCGCAATAACACTCGCATGTGGGTGCCTACTAACATGCCAAGACAAAATATGACAAAAGAAAATTATGGCAAAATTAATGTGCCTCAATATTATAATGAGTGTCAAATTGGTTGTGACCGTATTCAACCTGATATTTTAGATGCTTTTAGGAATAATCCTTATACACAAAGTTTAACTACATCTGTTTAATTATAATTTAGAGCAAAAATACAAAAATACAAAAAATATATTATAATGAATTAAAAACATATAATCATTATAATATAAGAATATGTTACCAAATTTAATAAAATCAACATTTGATTACAATAAAATAAATATGCAATCAATTAAAATAATGAATTTATACAAACAAATTCAATCAAAATTATTTGATGTTTCATTGAGGGATGGTTTGCAAAGTCTTGATAAAAATATGCATCATTTATATCCAACAGGAGAGAAAAAGAGACTTTATTATAATATTCAATGGAATTATAAACCTTCAAATATTGAAATTGGTTCTCTCATCAATCCAAAAATTATGCCAATTATGGCTGATTCTTTAGAGTTATTTAAAGAAATTTGTCAAGAACAACTATCTCTTGAAAAAGTAGATAATAATATAAAAGATAATCATTATTTATTAATTCCTAATAAGAAAAAATTAGATATTGCTATGAAAAATGATATAAGATGTTTCTCTCTTATTTCATCTGTATCTGATAGTTTTCAAAAAAAGAACACAAATATGGGTATATATGAAACCAAAGAAGAATTAAAACAAATATTTTCTAGTTTGGAAAATATGAAAAAAAATACCAATATAGATTATAAAACAAAACTATATATTTCATGTATCAATAAATGTCCTATTGAAGGTCTTGTTAATAATGATTTTATAATTAATGAAATATTATATTATTATAACAATTATGATGTAAATCAAATTTGTTTATCAGATACATGTGGAACTCTTGATATAAATGATTATAAATATATTCTTGATAAATGTATTTATTTTGGTTTGTCTAGTTCAAAAATAGGACTACATCTACACTTTAATGCAAATGATAATGACCAATTATTGAATGCAAAGAAGATTGTACATTATTCTTTTGATAAGAAAATTGCGAGCTTTGATGTGTCAGAATTAGAATATGGAGGTTGCTCAATGACATTGAAAAAAGAGGAAATAAGACCCAATATGAGTTATTGTTCATTTAATAATTTTCTTACAGATTATGTTGAAACAAAATGTAAATAATTTTACAATAACAAATATAAAATATAAAATGTTTTTCGTTTAATAACATATAAAAAATCCAATATTAATTATAGTAACATATATGTCATTAAATATTCATCAAGAAATAATAGAAAAATTAGATTACTTTCATAAAATACACAAAATTCCAAATATAATATTTCATGGTCCTTCTGGAAGTGGTAAACGAAATATTGTTTGTAATTTTATCAATAAAATTTATGATAATGAAAAAGATAAAATAAAATCTTTTGTAATATATGTAAATTGTGCACATGGTAAAGGTATTAAATTTATAAGAGAAGAATTGAAATTTTTTGCGAAAACTCATATTCATTCTAATGGAGGTAATATTTTTAAAAGTATTGTATTATTAAACGCGGATAAATTGACAATAGATGCACAATCTGCATTACGAAGATGCATTGAATTATTTAGTCATAATACAAGATTTTTTATTATTGTAGAAGATAAATATAATTTATTAAAACCTATTCTCTCACGATTTTGTGAAATATACGTCTCTGAGCCAATAATTTCAGGTAAACCTATTAATTTATATAAATATAATTTGAATGAAACATTTAAATTGAAAGATGTAAAAACTCAGCGAAATGATTGGTTAAAAAAAGAATTACAAAAATTTAAAAAAGACATATCAAATATTGAAAATGATAATACTGAAAAAAACAATAAAATTATTCAAATGCCTAATAAATTATATGAAAAAGGTTATAGTGGTCTGGATATTATTCAATTAATTGAGAAAAATAATATTTTTAATGAAATGTCTGATATAAAAAGATATGAATTGTTATTTGCATTTAATAAAATACGCAAAGAGTTAAGAAATGAAAAAATATTAATTATGTTTATTTTGAATTTTTTATTTTTAAATGAAGAATATAATTTAGAAAATATTAGTTTTATGTAATCTAAAGTTAGAAATACTACAAATACTACAAATACTACAAATACTACAAATACTACAAATACTACAAATACTATAAAAATACAAATTTAGGAAATAATTTGAGTTTGAAATAAATATATATTAAATTATTATTAATTATTAATGGATGATTTTAATATTTCTAGCTTACATGAAAGTAAAAATGAATGGGGTTCTAGATTACTTACTATTTTAACACCTCATATTATTGATGGATTAAAATCTATATTTGATGAAGCATTCAAATTATGTAAAGAAAATGATGAATTAGATAAATATTTGATGACATTTCAGAATTTCATTACACGTATTCCTAAGTGGAACCCAAACATTATAGAAACAGAAAGACAACGAATTATTGAAAAAAGTAATTGTGGTTATTTAGAAGATTTAATTACTTGTATTCATATTATTCAATTAAAAGTTTTAACTGCAATGCGTGCTGGACAAAAACAAAAAAAGATTGATGTATTAATTCCTAAATTAGATGATTTTATTCATAAAATTTATATTAATGTTGCTAGAAAAGTGTATAAAAATGTTTATTTATTTGAAATTGGAATTCCTCCTCTTCAAATTCAAAAACACAATAGAGAACTTGAAATTATTGTTCAGGAATGTATTTTGAATGCAGTGAGAGAAAGTATTCCGATTGAGACAATTTTAAGAGCTTATATGGATGAAACAGTTGAAGAAGATGTTGTAGAAGAAATTAAGGAACAAGAAATTGAAGACCCTGAGAAAAAGAAAATTTCTCAGCAAAAAGCACTAGCTGCTGCAGCTCCTCCACAAATTATCAGTGAAATTTCTGACTCTACTTCATCTAATAATGAAATCCCAACTTTAGAAGCAGATAATTCAACAAAATTATCATTTAATGACCTAGATAGTGCAAGAGATATTAATAATAACGAAGAAATTATTAATGCTCCTAAGAATAATGCTCGTTTGGAGCAGATTAGTGAGATTAGACATGCTCAAAGAAAGGCAGATGAAGCTGAAGATGATGATGAAGATGAACCACTTCCGAAGTTAAAAATATTTGACCAAAATGCAAGTTTAGGTAATTTGGATGTGCATGTAATTGAAGAACCTACTGTAGAATTAATTCCAGATTTATTGATTGATGATATTGAAGTATTAGCTTAAGATTTTTATAGTAAATAAAATAATATAAATATAAAATAAATTATTTACATTATTTATTGGAAGGCATTTCTTGGTCTTACTTATACTTATACTTTTACATGTAATGTAAAGTTTTTGTAACAAGTCTATAGGTTTTTAACTATGAGGTTGAATTCATCGTTGGGGGTATTTGGTTGCATAAAATTAACATAATTATTTAGACCACATTGAGTATTACCAAATAAAACACCTGTTGGGTCAATTGTATAATTAACATAAAATGGTATATTATCTGATAATATAATATTTGTTTCATTATATGGTGCTGTAGTTTCTTTAGAAGAAGATACTGTTATGACATCTTTTAAGTTTTCTTTACTATATTGTCCTGCAATTAAATTTGTTTTATCTAAATAAGATTTATTGAATAACATGTTATATTTAAATTCATAATATTTAAAATATAGAAATTGTTCTTGAGAGAGATTATTTTTTTGAGAAATAATAGTAGAATATGGAAGAATATTTTTAAGTTTTATTTTTTTTGTATAATCACTAGAATAATAATTCTTTTGCAATGTTCCAAATGCTGGTTTTGCAGGAAATGGTTGAAATAAACGAGACATATATTATATTATAGTATTATTTTCTAGATTTCCTAGACTTTCTGTACTTTCTGGATTTTCTAGATTTTTTAGATTTTCTGGATTTTCTGGATTTTTTAGATTTTCTGGATTTTTTAGATTTTCTAGATTTTTTTCTTCCTGCAGCTTCTCCATGAGCTCTATATGGGTTAGGTAATGTATGTGAAGGAGGTTGTAAAAATTGTTGTCCAATAGGTGTTGAGGTAGAAGTTGTAGGAGTAGGAGTACTAATATGAAAAGGATTGCTCATAATATAAATTAAGAAATAAATAATTTGCGTAAAAGTGAATATAAGATTGTAAATAAATAGATTATACAATGGGTAATATATTTATTGATGCAGCAATTATATCTGTTGTTTTTTTTATTGTACAATTTATTGAAATGCGATTTGTAGATAAAGAAAGTAAACCTTTAAAACTTTTAGTACGTGATTCTTTATTAGTATATTTTAGCGTGATTTGTGGAAATTTTGTTATTGAACAGTTGAAACCTTTTCTTCAAGAAGTTGGTGAAGGTGCAGAAAATATTGTCATTGCTCCGACTGTATTTACTGACAATCCTGGGTTTTAGTGCCTTTTTTTAAGCTCACTTTATAAAATGAAAAATATGGTTTTTAATGAATAATATATTTTAAAAGGTACTTAAAGAACTGTGCACAACAAAATATATTATTTTAAAAGATACTTAAAGAACGCCCCCACCCACACGAAATATATTATTTAAAAGGTATTTAAATAATATTGCAAATTTTTATATGATAAAGCTCATTTTGAATGAGAAAATATAAATGTTTTTATTCAATTAAAATCATATTAGATAATTCTTTCAACATTCTTTTAGAACAACTTTCTACCAATAATCCATTGGCATAAATACCATAATTCTTATAATAACTATCATTTTCTAAAGCCAAATGATAAATGGTATAATTTCCAGGTATTTCATAGATTGAAGAACGAAGATCTGCACAAACAGGAAGACGGTATTTATTATCTGTTACATATGTATCACCATTTACTTCTATCACCTTTTCTTTTTGTTCATCATTTATAAAATTATCTACTAGAATAGAATGACAACCAGTAATAATAAGAGGTTCAAAAACTTCAGGATATTCTGGTTGACTGCACTTATATAGTTGGTCTTTTATTCTTTCATTGATAGCAGAATTATATATTTCTCTTTTACCAATCATATCAATTGATTTGAAATCATTTTTCAAAGTTTTTACCAAATCTCCTTTTCGTAAATCTTTAATACAAATATATCCTTTATCTGTAAGAATTTTTGTATCTTCTTTGAAACATGTAATATTGCCATTATTATATATTGGCAAATTATAAATAGTATAATCATAATAACCTGATAAAGGATAAAAATCTATATAAAAAGTATTGTTATAAATTACAGCATGTTGAAATTCAGTATTTAGGATTAGTGCAAAATTAGGAAAATAATTATCATTTTGAACAGTTGCTGTATTAATATCAATCTGACCCATATAGTTATAATAGTTTGGGTCCGATGTATAATAATCAAAATAAAGATAAGTTCCATCTGTTACTAATATTTTATCTATGGCTTGAATATTAGGAAAAGAATTTACATCTACCCAAGTTAAATTAAAAATAGATGAAGAACTAAAAGTAGATATACTGCTAACCTTAGCTATATAACAGTAAGAAGTTGCACTATTTATAATATAAAGATTGTCCCCGGTGATTACTAATTGTTGTGCACCTAAAAATTGACCTGGAGTTAATTGTAATACTGTTTGACTTGCTGAATTTGTTAAAAGAAATTGAAAAATTTTAGCTATAAATAATGGTGTAGAGTCTGTAATCGTTACTACGTATAAATAACCATTATTTACTTGTAAACCACGTGGAGAATCAATACCTGATACAAATATTGTTAATACAGGATTATCTAAATCAGGTATAAGATAAATTTTTCCATTTCCATTTCCAATTTCACCTACAGCAGATATATACATCTCTTTTTTGTTAGTGTTTGTATTAAAATTTATTGTAATATATTGTATGCCTACTGCGGCTGAAACATCCAAAATAGGTACAGCTGTTCCATCTGGTATTGCAACAGTTGTTGAAAGTTTATATAGATTATTATCACTGCCAATAGTATAAACGTATCCACCATAAGCAGCTAAAGGTCCAGTTTGAATACCAGTTGGTAGTGGTTGAGGTTTAGCCATTATATATATTATATATATTATATATTTTCTGATTTTATATTGTAAATATTGTAAAAATATACTTAAAGAACGCCCCACCCACACGAAATATATTATTTAAAAGGTACTTAAAGAACTGCGCAACAACAAAATATATTATTTTACACCTGTTCTCATTTAGAACACCGATTAAAGTTATATTAATAAAAATTATTTATTAAAATATAATATATGTTAGAAATAAATTATACATGTTCATTAGGTTCATTGTGTCATAGTTCTCAAATATTGAAAAGAAATAATTTAAAATTATGTTCTTATCCTTTTGATTGGATTTTTTCAAATTATGATAATATTATAGATTGCATAGAAGACAATTTTAATATTTTTTTAAATAAATCATATTATATTAATATATCACAAACAAAATGCGGACATTCAAAATACAACAATACAATGTTTAATCATCACAATCCGTTAATAAATACAGACCACTATAATTATTATATAAGATGCATTGATAGATTTAAAAATTTACTTCAAAAACAAGAACATAAGTTATTTATTATGATATTTGTTAATATGAATAATATTAATGAAAATATAAAAAATGAAATAACTGAATTTAATAATAAATTTTCAAAATATACATCTAATTATACACTATTAGTTATTTTTCATATACCAAATAAAGAACAAAATCACAACATATTTACATACAATGATAATATTAATTTTTTAGAATTACATACTTTATCGGTTAGTAATGGTGTGGAATTTGTTAATAACAATGATAATATTTATCTTGATAATATAATAAATTCAAAATATAGATTCAAAATATAGAAATATTTTTAAGGAAGCATATGAAACAACTGAAAAATATGTATCAAATAATAAGACAAGAAAAATAAAGAAGAATTATTTATAAAATTTGCGTTTTAAATGAGAAAAGATATAAAAAGGTACTTAAAGAACGCCCCACCACCCAGAAAATATATTATTTTAAAAGGTACTTAAAGAACGCCCCACCACCCAGAAAATATATTATTTAAAAGGTACTTAAAGAACGCCCAGCCAGGTTAACGACCAGACCATACTTTTACATAACCTGTTTTGGGTCTTCCATGTTGATTCATTTGCGACATATAACCATCAAAAGATAATCCAAAGTTATCAGGAGTTCTAGTAATATCACCAAAAAGTGACGGAATTGCACGAACAATTGGGTCTTCCAACCAAAATAAAACACCCATAATTCTCTCCAAACAACATCTATCTGGTCTAGAATGAACTGCTTGTAACATATTAAATATTGAATATTTTTGTTGTAGTTTACATAAAAAATCATAATTAATATAACTTTGAACACCAAATACGCCATTCCAATTATTTTTATTGCGTTGAATGCTCATAATATTACTAACATTGTGATTATCTATATATATATTTTTTCTAACTTCAATATTATTTTTTAAAACTTGCACAATTCTTAAACTATTTTGAAAATTTTCATTTCGTTCTTGTCCATTAAAGTGCCATAATGGTAATACATTTGCACGAAGTTTTCTAAAAGGAATACGTTTATGTATAAAAACACTATCATGCATAATAACTGCATTATTCCAATAATGATTTTTCCAAAAATAATAATAAGGTAATAATTCTCCGCGACCAGGATATTCTGATTGAACAATTTCAATATTTTTATATTCTATATCAGGTTTAACAAAATTATAATTACTATTATCATCAATAATTATTATTTGAATTCCTGGATGATATGCTTGAATACATCTAACACAACGATTCCAATATTTATTTGTTTTCTCAGAATTAACATGACGACTAATAATAAAACCAAAAGATGCCATTTGTTTTATTATTATAAAATAAAATAAAATAAATATTTCTTCGCAACAATAAATTTATCTAAAATGAATTTGATAAACAAGGTAAATGATCAATGTTAATCAATAATTTCTTATCTTCTGGAGGCTTTGAAGAGAGAAATGCTGAAAATTCTGGACGTTCTAATTGCATTTGTGGAGTATGATTATGAACAAGTCTTGCAATCATTTTATACAACTTAAAATCAGGATATCTCTCTGCACCATTATTTTTATATAAAATATTAATACCTGAATCATCCAAACACCATTCCACAATTAAACGAACAATCGGTTCACATTGTTCTAAATTTTTTATTTCATCCATTTCTTCTACTAAATAATCAAAAATAGAGCAAGCTAGTCTGCATAAATCAAAACTATAATTTGGTTCTAATCTAGGTTTCTTATCATTGAAATACGGTTCTGTATTGTATTGTGTAGATGCATCTCCGCCGTTTTGAAAGCTATCACTGCAGAAAATTTTACCGCAATATTTGTATATACTCCTACCAAAATCAATAATCTTAAAAATACGACCAAATGTAGGTACTTTATAATATTTTTTATTATAAAAATAATAAATAAATTTCTTATTTGTAGATTTGTACATAATATTATTACTATGCAAATCATTATGTGTAAATGAAAAAACTTTTTGATAACTAATAAGAATCATTATAATTTGCATAAGAGCAGAAAACCATTCCTCATGAGATAATTCCTCATTCATTATAAGTTCATCAAATGTTGAATCACAATTTTCCATACAAATTACTTGCACTGGAAATTTAGGTATAGTAGAATATAAGGTTTCTTCATCAACTGTTGAATCATCTTCATCATCTTCATCATCATCGGATTCACTGTCATCATCCTCATCATCATCCTCATCATCCTCATCATCTTCTTTATCAGGATTAGAGGAATACTCATTTTCTTCCTTATTTTCATTATCTTCTTCATTTGCAGAAGTATGAGATGTGCGAGATGAACATGTGGAATTTGATTTTACAGTTGTATCAAGTGGATTTAAATTGGTTGTTTTATTCAAGGATGTTTCATTAATATCAATTAATTCCAATGAAGATTCCTTCAGATCATCTAATGATAAAACATTTTCTTCATATGTTTCAAAAAGTTCTTCATATAAATTATTATCAATGGATTCAATAGATAAATGAGATTGAATGCTTTCAATATGTTCATTATCTATTTTAATAATTGGTTTAATAATTTTTTCATCATCTGGTTGAATCAAATGTTCATATTCTTCAACAGAAAATAACTCAGTATTCTTATGTTTAATAAAAAAGTCAGATTTACTTAAATATTCAATATCATCAATAACATTTACCTTAAAGTTGTTTTTAATTGCTATAAATGACCCGTAATAATCCACTCCATTTAAAAAATTATAATTATAAATTAAAAGACTTGAGAGAAAAGTGAAAAGACCGTCTACATAAGAAGAATTATTTACATCTAATATTTTTGGATGGACATCTCCTTGAACTGAATTGTAATTAGGTAAATTAAATAAATTAGAATCATTATGATTATACTTACCAATTAAATACTTATATGGGTCTAAAAGCGGCGCCATTTTAAAGAAAACTTCTTTTGTTGATGTTTTTCCATTTTTATTATTTTTAATGCTACATTCAAATAAATTGGGATTATCATCTTCTTGACTAATATTATCCTGAACTTCAGAAATATAAGAAACATTATTCAGATTAATAGACTTGCAGTTTGTATCATTGAGTAGAAAGAATCTACTATAAATTGGACTATAATTTTGTATGTTTGAGAGAAAGAGTCCATTTTCCCTCTCTAAAGTTCTAAATAAATCGGAATTTTTCCGTTTTTCATAACTAATAATTATGTTATCTCCCTTCATTAGCTAAATAATATATTAAATTATAATCATTTTAAACTTATTATTTATAAAAATTTATTATTTATTCGTTTTTAGCAATATTATTAAAATATTTTAATAAATTAATGTCGCTAGAATTAAAGAAATTTGACATGAAAACAATCAGTTTTAAACCAAATGAAGCTAAAGGCCCTGTTTGTGTTTTAGTTGGTCGTCGTGATACCGGCAAATCATATTTGGTAAGAGATTTGCTTTTTTATCATCAAGATATTCCACTAGGTGTTGTTGTAGCAGGTACAGAAGAAGGAAATGGATTTTATGGTAAAATGGTTCCGAAATTGTTCATTCACAATGAATACAATACTGCAATTATTGAGAATGTTTTGAAGAGACAAAAGGGAGTGTTGAAGGAAATTAAGAAACAAATGGAATCCTTCAAAAAAAGCAATATTGACCCTCGCGCTTTTGTTATCTTAGATGACTGCTTATATGATGGGACTTGGGCAAAAGACAAGATGATGCGTCTCCTCTTTATGAACGGGCGACATTGGAAGATTATGTTGATCATCACAATGCAATATCCATTAGGAATTCCCCCCACGCTCAGAACTAACATTGATTACGTGTTCATTTTGAGAGAACCTTACATCGCAAATAGAAAGCGTATTTATGAGAATTATGCAGGTATGTTTCCGACTTTTGAATCATTTTGTCAGGTGATGGACCAATGCACAGAGAATTATGAGTGCTTGGTAATCAATAACAACGCAAAATCCAATAGATTACAGGATCAAGTGTTCTGGTATAAGGCAGATGCACACAATGACTTCAAATTAGGTAGCAAAGAGTTCTGGGATTTGAGCAAAGATATACCGTCAGATGATGAGGAGGAGAAATATGACCCAAGCAATACCAAGAAGCGCGGTCAAGGACCAAAGATAAATGTGAAAAAAACCAAATGGTGATCGTCTTATGAAAATGTTTAAATACTAAAATAATTTAAACATTTATAAAATATTTTATTTGGCTCCATCTTTATCTGGGTGTAGCAAAAGGTCCACTAATGAGTTCGCTCTGACCATAATCAGACTTACCAACAACAATATTATCACCCTCAAAGAGCTCGGCACTAATATCAGCAGAAGTAATATCGTCTTGGTCCTTAAACATCTGCTCTTGGGTAATCACACTATTTGCTCCGACCAAATTTCCATCAGCATCAATAGTCTGGGTCAAAGTTGCACCAGTCTTTTCAGCCAATTTGACATTTTCTTCAATGGCCTTCTTTTTAGCATCCTTGACACGCTGTTCAAATGCGGACTTTGCAAAAGATTCATTCTTATTCTTTTCTTGCATAAGCTGATTCAATTCTTCCTCTACATATTCAACACGACCAGTCTTGTAAGCCTCCGGATCCCAAGGCATCCATAATCCAACAGGACCTACAAATACATCATGATTTGGATCCATTTCACGCAACATTTTACATCTAAGCTCAGCTTCTTCAATTGTAGGATAAACACCACGCACTTTAAGTCCACGAGTAGATGTTTGAAAATTATGTTTGACATTGAATGAATCTTCTAAATCATTCTCATTTTGGTCTATAAATGTTTTGTAATCATCTTCAAGAGGAGTATTTACTAGCTTATCATGCTCCTCTTTTACAAATTCCTTGAAATCAGAAGTTAAGTCATCAAATTTAAGATTATATTTATAAGAAATGAAATTCAAAAATTGCAAGAATTTGTCCATGCTTTTAGAAAAATCCCATTTCTTTAGGAACTCTTCAAAAAAATACATTTCCTTTAACTTTACTATTTTTTCAGGAGAGACAAAAGAAATGCATACAAATTTTTGTCCAGCAATAGCTTTATCTTCCTCTAATAAATCCACATATTTAGGATTGGGGGTGCCATCTTCATTTAGTTTTCTCTCAAATGCCAAATTTTTGTTTTCTTTAGAAGCCATTTTAATTTAACTAATTATTAGATTTTAAGTTTTTTATCGCAATATATATTTTTTTCTAATTATTATTTATAGATATGTTTGATATTGCAGAACTTCTAAAGAGAGTCATTAAGTATTTAGTGGAGGGTTTGATGGTGGCTATTGCTGCTTATGCTATTCCTAAACGCTCTTTAAACATTGAGGAAATTGTTCTTCTTGCTCTAACTGCTGCTGCTACATTCAGCATCTTAGATACATATGTTCCAAGTATTGGTGTTACTACACGTGCTGGAGCCGGTGCAGGTATTGGATTAAATATGGTAGGATTCCCTGGAGGTCTTTAAATTGTGATGTTAAATGGTCACATAATAATAAACATGTTAATGAAGAAGACAAATAATTGAATATATTGTTGTAATAATATATTCATATGAAATAATGTAAAGATATAATTATAAAATTAACTATTAAAATTAATTTTATAAGAATACAAAGACAATTATATGTCAAAAACATTAAATAGAGTTTCAAGTTTAACAAATATTGCAGTCTTAAATGCAAGTGTAACTTTACCAAGAATTAAAAGTTTACCAGATTTATCATTAAATAATAAAAATACTTCAGGTAAAGATGTACTCAAAAGTAAAAGTTTTTATGAAGATACATTAACAGATTTTAGAGATAAATTTGATAAATCAATAAATAAAAATGTTAGCATTGTTCAATTACCTGAATTAAATCAATATAAAGTAGAGGAAGAAAAGAAATTACAGTTCAAAGTTATTGAACCTTATTATTTATGTAATGGTAAACTAATCAAGAATATAGATGAATTATTTATTATTAAAGATGGAATAAGAAATTATCGCGAATTAAATGAAGAAAAATTAAATTATATAAAAGAATATTTGGATAAAAGTAAAATGTTTGAATTAATAGAATTATATAATTTATGTTTATGCAATTTATTGAAATCATTGGATTAAATAATATTATATAAAAAATACGATAAATACAATAAAAACATAATTGAATTAATTTAAAGTCATTTTTTATTAAAATATAATGGATATTATTGTATATTTTAATAATCCTCAAAGAATAATAGACAATATCAGAGATATATTGTGTGGTTGTGTTTCATTATATTCATTTCATACAATTTACCAATATGTAGTAAATAATGATGCAACATACATGATAACAAATGAGATTTTGATTTTGGGTCATTGTTTAACAGATATATTTTTAATAAATGATACAAATAAGAATAAAGTAGAGATGTATTTGCATCATTTATTTGCTTGTGGTATAATATCATTTCAATTATATAATCAACCAGATACAAGCATTTTTTATTCAATGATATTTGTAAGTATGGAGTGTAGTACCTTTTTTTTAGTTATGAGAAATTGGTTAGATGATAGTGCAAATTGGATTAAAATCACAAATAATATTTTGTTTATATTATGTTTTTATCAGTCAAGAATATATTATTATTCAAGATATTTAATATTTGATAAAGAATTATCAACAATACTAGTTCCATATACAAATAATGTTATAAATTTTATGTGGTATTATGTTTGTATATACGGGTTATATGGGTTGAACTTGTATTGGTTATTAATAATGATAAAAATTGGATTCAAACAAATAAAAAATATGCAAATATTCAGTGCAATTAATTGTGAGACTATTTTAGAATATAGTTATTGTAGTTCATTGTTGTATTCTTTTTATGCATATTCTGCTTGTAAACAGATAAGTTTGAGTAATATTTTTATCTTGGATATAATTGGACAAACCATATTAGTTTATAGTTCAAAGAATTATCATAAAGAATTAAAGAATAGGTTAATTGAAGAGACTCCGAATACAAATATAGATGTGTTAAAAGACCAAGAGATAATGTGGAATTATTTGAATGATATATGGAGTATACATATTCGCACATTTTTGTGTTTATTGACAAATCTGAATATATTTGATGTGAATGAAAATATGACGAATAAATGTGTTTTGGCGCTGTTTAGTTTTTATATACATATGATTACATATTATGATTATTTAAGATTTATTGTAAATTTGAAAATAGAAGGTAAAAAATTTGGACTAGAAGAGCCATTAAGTTATAAATCATATATGATAAATTTTTTGATAGGTACACCTATTCTTTTAGATAATATAATAATTATTTGCAACACGAATTATTATAATATTAGAGTTGGATTAGTAGTAATATTTATGATTTTAGTTTTAGTTTCTTATGTAAGACCAGCATATCAAGCAAATCATTTATTAATTCATATAGTTTTATTATTTCAGACGATTTATTTAACAAACTCAAATATTTTTGCAATAATGAATTCTTAGACCTAATACCTAATACCTAATGCCTTATACGGTTGGAATGAATTCCCAATCAAGTTCTTCACATATTTTTTTCCATATAGCATCTTGTTCAATTAATTTTTCTCGGTCTTTTAACATTGGAATTTCGGACAAGTATTGCTTCTCTCCAAGGAGTTCAAAAAGTTGATATAAAACATAATAATAATGTAAAAAATTAACACGATAATCAGGACAATGTTTAGAATAAGGATATTGTATTTCCATAAAGAAATTACATAATGTTTCTTCCAAATCTTGACTTATAATAGGAGGTTTAATACCAAGTTTATCCTTGATAAAATTAATATGTTCATAATATTTATTGTATCCTAATTTTTTGAGTAATGCTTTGGTTTCATAATAACTAATTTTATTAAAATCAATGCGTTCTTTTTTGATTTGCTGTCTTAAATTTTCAATAACTTCTGGAGGAATTTGTGTAGTTTCTTTGCCCTGGAATTGTGCTAATATTTCCTTGAAATGATTAATTTTTTTATAAGCATAAAAGCAAACTTCTTTTGGTGGTTCTTTATAAGAGGGTTTTTCATTTTCAATTAAATATTGAAAATTTTGAGAACAATTATTACAAATAAGTACACCTTCATCATCCATAGGTATTAATTCACCTTTATGACAACCTTCACATACATCAGTAGGGACTACAAAATTATGAATATCAATGAATGATTCATCAATATTGCTTAGATATTTTTGAAAAATATTATTATTATTTTTTTCTGTAACAGAGTTAGGGTTTTCTTTATTTAATTTAAAAAATGCATCTAACAATTTAGTTTTTTTAGGAGTATTTTCAACATTAGATATATTTTTTTTATTTTCAAAGTATTCAAATATATATTTAGAATTATCTAATAAATAATTTTTTTTGTTTTGTTTAAGCATTTTAATATTATCATTAATTTCTTCAATACGGTCTTTGCAATCCATAATATCTTCAATAGACAATTGATCATTATTTAATTTTTCTCTCAAGGAGGCTCTTTCAAGTTGTAATTTAGGGATAGTATCTTGTTCTTCTTTATTGAAACTAATTATGAATTCACGATGTTTTCCATCAAGAGTAGTAGAATTTTTTTTGCTAACCTTTATTTTTTTTGTATTTTTAGGTTTAAAAGAAAGCATAATTTTATAATATAGATGATGATAATTTATTTAATTAATTATTATTAAAAATAATATATTTTTATTTTATTAAAAATTGTTGGTTTAAAGTCTATTTTAGTTTTCTTATTTTTAATAAATGAACACAGATATAAAAAATATGGAAATCAGTATTGAAATTAATAATAAGATTATAAGTATTGATAGTATGACTTTTCAGAAAATGATGTTTTTATATAATTCAATAAATGATGGTTGGACTATTAAAAAAAGAAACGATTTATATATTTTTAGCAAAAATCATGAAGGAAAGAGAGAAATATTTCAGGACTCTTATTTAATGTCATTTATGAAGAATAATCTGGATATACATAAAATATTGTCTTGATAATTGGTATCAAAAATTTTCATTTATATTAATAATATTTTATTATAAAATATATTATTAAAAATACTTAAAAATAATGAATTAAATTAAAATTCAAAAAATTATTTTCTTTAGCAATATTATAACTATGGGAGGTGGTTTAATGCAGCTCGTTGCTTATGGCGCTTAACCTGGAAATATATCTTGGGCGCCAACAGTGAGCTACCGTTATGGGTCACATATCTCCATAATGGGCAAATAGTGTAAATATGTGGTTAAATATGATATTTATATTTAACATATAACTCGCTAGTGAAAATTGTTGAATAATTAATTGAAATACATAGTAACAATTTTTGCAAGACTTTCAAATTGCGGGAACTTCCTTAGAGCTTCAACTACTTCTTATATTGTGGTGACACATATAATACCTTTGGAGAAAGACCATTGGCATAGTAAAAATGTTGAAGATTGGATGATCCGCAGCGAAGCAACTTATTTCGTATCCACCTTTAAAAAAGGTGGAGCCAAAGTATTTATTTTTATTTTTAAAGTTTTATTTTGGCTCCACCTTTCCTAAAGGTGGAAAAATGCAGAAATAAGTTGAACGTTCAACGAGTAGACGGAAGTCGGGGTTTAATGAAAGTATTAGCAATACTTGAAAACTCCTAAGGTGTATTCTAATCCTATAAGAAATTATAGGGATCATCGCAAGATGTTTACCTTAAAAGCCTGTAGGGTAGAAAAATGTCGGGGAATATCAAAAAAATAAGATATTCATAAAGCCATTTGTGGATGCCTTTTACATCTTTTCACATTTTAATGATGAAAAATTAATACCATTATTATTCAAACCTCCTCCCAAGAACAAATGAGAAATGGTGTAAAAGAGTACCACTGACATTAATCAGGGAAATTAGCTATAGCCTAATTTGAAAAGCCCTGGTGAGAAAATCAAACTGCTTGAAACCCCTAAAGCTTATTCTACTAAGCAATTTTTGTGAAGAAATTGTGGCCAAGACAAAAACCTTGGGTATAGTAAAAATGAATAAGATGATTTGAACGATTAAGTTCAGTTCAAAGAAATGGGCAATGAGCATCCAAGCTTCTTTATTAATAATATTTTTGAACAATATAAAATAGTCTTCATATAATAGTTTAAATGAACAACGAACCAGAACTAAAAATGTGTGAGAAATGCACACAAATCAAACCAATTGATAAATACAGAAAATACTGTGAAAATAAATATTCAAAAACGTGTAAAAAATGTTTGAATGAAATGGATAAAATAAGAAAGAAAAATCTTAGACAAAAAAAAGCGGAGACTTTTTTGGCAAAATGTGAAAAATGTAATGAAGAAAAAGTTTTAAAAGATTTTGCAAAACTGAAAAAGTTTTATAAGAAAAAGATTTGTAATTCTTGTTATCCAGATTTTTTGAGAGATCAGAAAACAGAGTGGTGTAAAAATGAAAGAAATACAAATATGAATTACAGATTGAAAAAATCACTAGCTGCACGTTTAAGAAATGTTCTTTTCAAAACAGATACAACAATGAATTACATAGGTTGTAATATTCAGTATTTGAGAGAATGGTTTGAATTTAATTTCACTTCAGAAATGAATTGGGATAATTATGGTTCTTATTGGTCAATTGATCATATTATACCTGTATGCAAATTTGATTTAACAATAGAAGATGAAAAGTTAAAATGTTGGAACTGGACGAATTTAATGCCAGTAACAGTGAAATTCAATTCATCAAAAAAAGAAATAGATATGAATCAAATTGATTTTATTTTGGAAAAAATACAAAAATTTAAAGAAGAAGGTTCAACGACTAAATGGTTTTCGGAAGAACTTGTATTAAATAAAGAATTAGCAGAAACAAAAGCAAATATAAGTTCTTCATAAGATATAGTCTAATCCTTATTGAAAAATAAGGTAGAGGATATGTACAGGTAACCCTCAGATTACTTTCTGGAAAGTAACATACCGTCGCTATACAAACTTTGCGATTGAATCCATTGAGCAAACTTTCAATGGACAGGCCGATTTCGGTCGCCGCGTGCAGTGCATCATCAGCCGTAATGGTGATCTTGCCTACCGCACATATCTTCAGGTGACAATCCCTGAGATCAACCAGCTTATGGGTAACTCTACCACACTTACTACTGGTACTGGTTCCGTTTATGCTCGTTGGTTGGATTTCCCTGGTGAGCAACTTATTGCCCAGGTTGAGGTTGAGATTGGTGGTCAACGCATTGATCGTCAATATGGTGACTGGATGCACATCTGGAACCAACTTACCATGACTGCTGAGCAACAACGTGGTTACTTCAAGATGATTGGTAATACCACACAACTCACTTTCATCACTGATCCTTCGTTCGCTGATGTTGATGGTCCTTGCGACTCCATTGCTCCTCGCCAGGTTTGTGCTCCTCGTAACGCCCTTCCTGAGACCACCCTTTACGTGCCTTTCCAATTCTGGTTCTGCACAAATCCTGGTCTTGCTCTTCCTCTTATTGCCCTTCAATATCACGAAGTTAAGATCAACCTTGACATCCGCCCTATTGATGAGTGCCTCTGGGCCGTTACATCCCTCAACTGCAATTCTAGCCCTAGCAACCCTGCCACTCAATACAATGTTGCCACACCTGTCACTGCTGTGATTGCCTACAACCAATCTCTTGTTGCTGCTTCGCTCTATGTTGACTATGTTTTCCTTGATACTGATGAGCGCCGCAGATTTGCTCAGAACCCCCACGAGTACCTCATTACTCAGCTCCAATTCACTGGTGATGAGTCCGTTGGTTCTTCCTCCAACAAGATCAAGCTCAACTTCAACCACCCTGTGAAGGAGCTTATCTGGGTTGTTCAACCTGACCAGAATGTGGATTATTGCTCGTCGCTTCTTTGTGATGCTACCCTCTTCAAGGTTCTTGGTGCTCAGCCTTTTAACTACACTGATGCCATTGATGCTCTTCCTAATGCCATCCATGCTTTCGGTGGTCCTGCTGAGACAGCTGGTGCTGGTGCTTTCATTGATGCTCGTGGTCTCTTCCAAGAGGCTGGAGCTCTTGATGTGAATCTTCCTTCTGGATTCACTGGATACTGGCACGGAGCTTCGGATCCTTACAACGAGCCTAACCTTGGAGGTCAACCTGTTCCTCTAAATGTTGGAGAGATGTCTTCAGATGCTGCCACTGCTGCTGCTCTTGCCCAACTTGGTCTTAGCAGCACAGCTCAACTCGGTGGTCCTTCCATCAGTGGATCCACTGTCTCTGATGCTGGTACATTCGTCCTCACTGAGACCTCTTTGGATCTCCACTGTTGGGGTCAGAACCCTGTCGTCGTCGCTAAGCTCCAGCTTAACGGCCAAGACCGCTTCTCTGAGCGTGAAGGTTCCTACTTCTCTTGGGTCCAGCCTTACCAAGCCCACACACGTAACCCTGATGAAGGTATTAACGTGTACAGCTTTGCCTTGAGACCTGAGGAACATCAACCCTCAGGAACTTGCAACTTCTCCAGAATTGATAACGCCACCCTTCAGCTTGTCCTCTCCAACGCTACCGTTGAGGGAACCAAGACTGCCAAGGTCCGCGTTTATGCTACCAACTACAACGTGCTCCGTATTATGTCTGGTATGGGTGGTCTTGCATACTCCAATTAAGCGAGTTGTTACGATGTTTCGTGTCATATTATATTATATATTTTAATAATTAAATTAATGCATTTTAATTATTAAAGCAAAAAACAATATAGAGATTCCATTCTATAATAAGTATAGTATGAGCGTAGATATAGTAAATCTCATTGAATGCAATCCAATTACCAAGTTAAATGGTAATTATCAGTCAAAAATGATTGAAAAGGTGAAAATCCGATTCAATGATTATGAACAACAGATGTTTGTGGCAAGTTTTTTCTGTTATTTAAATTATGATTACAAGAATGATTTTGTAATTGATCTAGATAATGTATGGGAATGGTTAGGGTTTGGTCAAAAAGTAAATGCAAAACGTGTATTAGAAAAAAATTTCACAATAAATAAAGATTATAAATTATTGCTTTGCCAACTGGCAAAGCAAACAACTAACACAAAAGGAGGTCATAATAAAGAAACATTTATGTTAAATATTGATACCTTTAAAAAATTTTGTTTAAAAGCAGAAACAAAAAAGGCAGATGAAATCCACGATTATTTTATCAAATTAGAAGGAATATTACAAGAAATTTTACTTGAAGAAACAACAGAATTAAAACAACAGTTAGAAAAACAAAAAAATGAAATGAACTTGTTAGAAGACAAAACAAAACAAGAATATGAAAATAAATTAGCTAAACAAAAAATATTAGAAAGAGAGAAAATATTATTAAAGGAATATGCAACTGCTGGTGCTATTTTTTATATAATAAAAATTAAATCTTTTGAAAATGGTCAATACATTGTTAAAATTGGCGAAAGTCGCATTGGTATTACAAATCGTTATAAAGAGCATAAAAACAAATATCCAGAATGTTTACTTCTAGATTGCTTTGCCGTTAACAAAAGCAAAGATTTTGAATCCTTCATAAAAGAACACAATTCAATAAAAGATAGTAGGGTGAATGATCTATCTGGTCACGAATCAGAGCTTGAGTTATTTCTAATTGGGAAGAAACTTTCTTATCAGACATTAATAGGAATTATAAATGTTAATATAAAGTATTTCAACCATAACGATACACATAAACTAGAATTAGAAAACGAACAACTAAAATTAAAACTTGAAATACAAAATGCAAATGAAGAAAACATAATAGGACAAGAATTATTGTCATTAGTAAAACAATTATATCTGAAAATAGATAAACTTGAAAAATCTAATAAGGAAGTCCTGGAAAAGTTGAATGCATCACAAAGTAAGTTAATAACTGGTTTTCAACAACCACTCCCAACCTTAGGACCACGATTACAAAAAATTAATCCTGATACATTGCAGTTAGTAAAAGTGTATGAATGTGTTACAGAAGCAATGAATGAAAATCAGAAAATAAAAAGGCCCAGCATAAATAAAGCCATTGTAGAAAATACAGTTTATAATGGCTTCAGATGGCTACTTGTTGATAGAGAGTTAGATCCAAATATTATTCATTATATTGAATCAACCAAACAAACTAAGATTCAAAATTTAGGATATATTGCAAAATTAAATAAAGAAAAAACAGAAATTCTCAATGTTTATTTAGATAGGAAAACCGCAGCACAATCAAATGGTTATGAGTCTAATTCAGCACTGGATAATCCAGTTAAAAATTGCACATTAACAAAAGATCATTATTATATTTTATATAATGACTGTGATAATTCTCAGAGAGAAGAGTTTGAAGAGAAATATGGAGAACCGCTTTTGTATAAAGATGGAATTGGACAATATAACACATCAAATGAACTTATAAAAGAATTCACAAGTAAATATGATTGCATTAGGCATCTAAAAATGAGCGATAAAACACTTACAAAAGCGCTTGATAAAAATATACAATACAATAATCATTATTTCAAAAGTATTGGTTCAAAATTGCAAATAATTTAAAGTATAAAGAATAATCTACTATATTAATAATGAATAAAACAGATTATATTGAGGCCAAAAAAAAACGTAGAGAAATCAAAAGATCAACCAAAAGAACAGCAACTCCAGAAGAAGTTATTTTTATTTTTGAGAAAATTTTAGAAGGATGGAAAACAATAAAAATATTTAATAATATTATTCAAAATAATCCTAATTCGTTTCTTGATAAAAAGAAAGTGGAGAAGATTGCAACAGGTAACTGTAAAATATTTGAAAACGAATTGTCAAAAGAAAAATATGCTTATTATGTAAATCTAAGAGAGAAAGTATATGACTATCACAACACAATTCCTAGTGAAAAAACTCCCAATTTATAATATATTTTGGCTACGCCTTTTCCAAAGGTGTATAATATTTCAAATATAATATAATTTAAATACAAAATTATATTATACCTCATATGGCAACCTCAAATACTTTTCTCATTTTTGGTGCAAATGGCTGGATAGGCAATCAAGTATGCAATTATCTCTCTTCACAAGGAATTCAATTTATAAAAGCAGTAGCAAGAGCTAATGATACTGAATCCATTATAGAACAGCATTTCAGTTTCAATCCACAGATCACACATATTATGAGCTTTATTGGTCGTACACACGGTACTTATGAAGGACAAAAAATCACCACCATAGATTACTTGGAGAAGCCCGGAAAACTGGTGGACAATGTCAATGACAATTTATATTCTCCTTTGAACCTGGCACTCTTATGCAAAGAACGCGGACTTCATTTCACTTATTTGGGGACAGGATGTATTTTTGAATATGATGAAGAGCATCCATTTGGGCAAGAAGTCAACGGATTCACAGAGCAAAGTAGACCTAACTTTTTTGGTTCAGGTTATTCAGTTGTGAAGGGATTTACAGACCAGTTGATGAATAACCCTATATTTAAAGAGACAGTTCTCAATTTGCGTATTAGAATGCCAATTACAGATGAGGTTAATGAGAGAAACTTCATTACCAAAATCACAACTTATCAAAAAGTATGTTCCATACCAAATTCAATGACAGTACTGAATGATATGATACCTGTTATGGTCAGACTTGCACAGAAAAATATTTGTGGACCAGTGAATCTAACAAATCCAGGTCTCATCTCTCATAATGAGATGTTAGAGATGTATAAGGAACTAGTAGACCCCAACTTTACTTGGACAAATTTTAGTGTAGAAGAACAAAACCAAATTTTGGCATCAAAGAGGTCAAACAATTTCTTGGATACAAAGGTTCTAGAAACTCTTGAACCAAATGTGAAACCAATTAAGGAATCAGTGAGAGATATTCTTATACAAATGAAAAATAAAATTTGATTTAGTTAAAATAAAAATTTTATTTTATAATTATTATTTTAATATGCCTTATTTCAAAAATGATAATTGTAATATATTATTTATACATATACCTAAAACTGGAGGAACTTCTTTAGAAAAATATTTTTCTAAAAAGTTTGACATTGATTTAGATACAAAATCTTTATACTGCATTGATATGAGAAAGATAGATAAAAATATTAAAATAAATTCGTCATTGCAACATATGACATATAAACAAATAATTGAACATAAAGAAATATTGAATATAGATTTTGATAATATAGAAATAATATCAATTGTTAGAAATCCATATAAAAGAATTATTAGTGATTTATTTTATTTTAAATTAATTAAAATTAATAGTTCAAAAGAAGAAGTATATGAAGTAATTCAAAAATACATAATATCAACAAAATATGATAATCATAATTTACCTCAATATATTTTTGTAACAGATGATAATAAAGAACTTATAGAAAATATAAACATATTAAAAACTGAAAATTTGACAAATAATATGAAAGAAATAGGTTATGAAGATTTTGATAGAAATGATAATAAAAATCCACTTGAAGTAGAATATCTAAGTTATTTGAATAATGAATCATTTGAATTTATAAATAATTTTTATGATTATGATTTTGAATTATTCAATTATGATAAAATAATTGAAGTGCAATAATTAAGTTATTTATATTATTTTACACTGTTCTAGTATTCCATCTTCACTTCATTCCACGTTATACAATATAAATAAGTTTTTATTTATATTGTTGAAATAGTTCTTGTTAGCATCTCATAAATCACTGAAGGTCCAACTAATGAAAAATATTATATTTCTAGATCTTTTTTGAGTTCTTCATTGTCAATATAAGGAAACATATATTCCAATGATTTATTATTTCCAATAGATTGAACTCTTGGTATAATTAATTGGTTTTCAATCATTTTAATATGACATAAACATGGTCCTTTATAATTTATTACTTCTTTTATTATATTCACTTCATTATTTGTGTTGATTTCAAATGTTTTTAAACCATAACCTTCTGCTATTTTATTGAAATCAGGTGAACTTACACCACTTGTTATGTCTGATGCTATATAATTTCCTTTAAATAAATTTTGTTGCATTAATTTAATAGCCAAATATCCATTGTTATTAAAAATAAATATTTTAACTGGTATATTGTAGTGAATTACTGTTTGTAATTCTTGAATATTCATTTGAAATCCACCATCTCCAGCAATTAAAATTATTACTTTTTTATTATCAGCAATATATGCTCCAATTGCACCAGGAAGACCATAACCCATTGAACATTGACCAGATGCAGTAAATAATCTTGTATTTTCTTTATTTAAAATAAGTGATTGAAATATACTAAATGAAGAAGACCCTGTATCTGTTACAATTGTTGTATTTGGGTTTAATGAAAGTGAAAGATATTTTGCAAAATAATAAGAATTGACATCACTATCTAGATCAATATCTATATCATAAGATGGATATTTATCTTTCCAATAATTTAACTTATTTATCCAAATAGTAGGAACAGTTGATATTTTATTCGCTACTAACTTATTGAAATTATTCAAAAAAACCGATAAATCTTCATTTATTTTTAGATCTATATTAATTATTTTTTTTTCCATTTCATTATTATCAATATCTACCATTATTTTATAAGATTCTTTTGAAAAATTGCTATAATCATACCCAATTTGTGTAATTGTTAATCTACAACCAAGTATAATTAACAAATCGCATTTTTGTATTGCAAAATTAGCAAATCGTTCACCTAATATACCAATATCTCCGAAATATAATTTGTTTGAATTATTTATAATATCTTTTCCTAACCATGATGCTACTACAGGTATTTTTGTTTTTTCTAATATTTCATTAAATACATTTTCTGTATTTGATAATAAAATACCATTTCCAATTACAAATAAAGGTTTTTTTGATTGATTTATTTTATTTATAATAAAATTATAATCTATGTTTTTTGTACATTCATTCATTTCATTTATATTAACTATTATACTATCATCATCATTATCATAATGTAATTCTTCATTTTGGATATCAACCGGTACTTCTACCCATACTGGTCCCATTCTACCAGACATACATTTTTTATATGCAATTTTTAAATTTTCTGTAACATCTTCTTTTTTCTTAATACTAACTGCAAAATTAGTAAATGTTTTAACAATTGGTATTATATTTAATTCTTGAACACCTAGTTGTCTTAAATCTAACTCTTGACTATCTAAACTTTGACTAACTGGTACATTTCCAGATATAATAAATATTGGAATACTATCTTGAAACGCACCAATAACACCTGTCAATGTATTAGACGCACCAGGTCCATTTGTTATTAATAAACAACATGGTTTTTTTTGTATTCTATAATATGCATCTGCCGCCATAGCAGCAGATTGTTCAGTACATAAACAATAATACTTTATATTATATTTTGGAATAGAATTTAAAATAGGTCCAATAAATCCGCCAGCTAAAGTAAAAATTACTTCTATATTATTTTTTATTAAAAAATTAAGCAAATAATCACTAACTTTTATCATATAATTAATAATATTATTAATATTATTAATATTTTTAATATTTATTTAATATTATTGTTTTTATAATATTAAAGTATTTATTATTTAATTTATTTATTATTTATAAATTCTTTAATCTTATCACATACATAATCAACATCTTCTATTGACATTCCATGATGTGCACCTAATAAAAACCCTTCTGCCATAATACGATCAGAATTTGGAAAATCTTCTAAATATTCGCGATAAACTGGATGTCTTGTTACATTTCCTGCAAAACATACTCTTGTTTGAATATTATTCTCTTCTAAAAATGTTAATAATTCAAGACGATTTGATGTCATAAAAGGAATGGCTAACCAATCACTATCAAATGTATTTATTGGGAGAATAATTTTATCTTGTATATCCTTTAAATTTTCTAAATATTTATTGAATATGGTTCTTCTTTTTTCTCTTATCTCTTCAATTCTTGACATTTGAACTAACCCAAATGCAGCATTGACCTCAGATGATTTCATATTATATCCGACAGCACCATATAAAAATTTATAATCATATGGTATACCATCAATACTGAATTCAAAACGTGTTTTTACGTCTTCTGAATTATCTCCAATGCGTCCCCAATCACGAAACATTGTGGCACGTTTTAATAATTTTTCATCATTAAACATTACCATTCCACCTGAACCACAAGCAGTAATTAAATGACTAGAATAGAAACTAGTAATAGCAATATCTGTTTCTGGTGTTGATGTAACAGTATCTGCTGAATCCTCAAATAATATCAAATCACCAACACGTTTTCTAATTTCACTCCAATCTGGTTTAGAGCCAATCAAATTAGGCAACATAATTAATTTAGTTTTATCACTAATTTTTGCACATACTTGATCTGGTGTCGGAACATATGTTCCAATTTCTACATCACAAAAAACTGGTTTTAAACCACATTGAATAATCGGAGCTAAAGTAGTTGAAAATGTACAAGCAGCTGTAATAACTTCTGAACCTGGTTCTAAATTCAATGCATTTAATCCTAATAAAATTGCAGATGAGCCACTATTTACAAATAATCCAAATTTTTTACTAAATGCAGATGAAACAACTTTTTCAAATTCAATTGTTCTTGGTCCAAAACCTGCAAGCCAACCATCATTTAAGCAATCAACTACTGCATTAATTTCAGCATCTCCAAAGGCTTCTTTTTTATTTGGCGCATACCATATTTTTTTGCTCATTTATAATATATAATATAGTTACTATTTTATATTATAAATTTTAAAAAATATATTTTTAATTATGAATTAATATCCAATGAATAATAAATATTTTTTTATATTTTCGGAATATTTATCTCTCACACTTGTATTAACAATATCATTAAATTCAGAGTGAATATTGTGGTTGTTTGTTATTTCAATATTTGAAATAGTAATATTTGGATTTCTATAAATACCTAAATCATCTCTAGGTAACTTTATTTTTCTATTTAAATATGTTTCTTCTGATTGTATATAATAATGTGCAATATATGCTAATGATAAATTATATTTAATGCGATTAATGAAATGTTTATTTTCTTTGTATATGGGTCTCACCTTATTTAAATTTGTACCATTTGAATGAAATGCTTTATCAGGATTTATTATTTCAGACCTGTGTGGATTTGGTTTTAAAAATTGGTTAGGTCTTATAAATGTCTTTAAATGTTCATTTAATGTACTTTGAGAACGTGTATAATTATCTATTATTAATCCATCTGGTTCATTCTTATGATAGTTTGAACCAAATATTAACCAGTTAAATGATACAGAATCAGCATTTTTATAAATTTTCATTAATTCTTTTACATTTTTTATATTATTGTTATTAATAACCAAAAATTCATCAGAATCTAAATATAACATCCAATCTGCTTTTACAATTCTTGCAGTTTCTGCAGCTTTTATAATAAATCTGTTTTTAATTGGACCTTCAACATCAACTCTTTTAACAAATACTTTTTTATTATCTTTATTAAAATTATCAAATTGTCCACTCAATGGAATAATAGATTTATGGTCATAAATATATATTTCATCAAAACCCAATAATAAATGATGTGCTACCCATTCTTTCATATTTTTTTCATCTCTTGCATTAGTAAATAAAATAATTTTTTCATCTTTTATATTTTGAATAAAAGATTCATCATTTTTTAACTCATCATTTAACATGATTATATATTAAATAAACTTTTTTTTTAAAAAAATACAACTTAATATTACAAATAATTATTTTGAATTGTATTTTGCATTTTTTCAAGATTATTTATATCTTGAATAAAAGGTATGATTGTTT
>Ga0164297_10000494_pt1 | contig 48063 bp, 45 predicted proteins | sample GEODES058metaG_FD_113539 | JGI IMG/M metagenome (GOLD analysis project Ga0164297, IMG submission 113539) | Dystrophic lake water microbial communities from Trout Bog Lake, Wisconsin, USA - GEODES058 metaG | ecosystem: Environmental > Aquatic > Freshwater > Lake | place: USA: Trout Bog Lake... | reverse complement strand
GGTCGGTTTATCATGGAAATTGCTGGGTTTCGGTTTTAGACAGATGCATATTTCCACTTATCACGTAATTCATCTAAAAAATCTACTACAGACCCAATTGCTATTTTTACTGTATCTGAATAAAGTGTAAATGGACGCCCCAATTCCGCTCTACGTGCGCAAATAAAAATAGGGGCATCCGTTTTTAAAACACAGTCCTGTACATAAACCCCTGTATCACAGCATCCATCTATTATATGCCCTACAGATACAACCATAACTTGCGTAGATGCCTCCTCTGAAATATAATTTTTTGTTTGGGTATAGTCCATTCTAAAGGTCATGCCTGGCTTAATTAAATCTTTTACATCTATATCCTCTTGACTTTCTACATAGTCATCTTCCATTGAAAGTTCCGTTTTAAATAATAATGTCTTTGGCATCTTATCTTATCTTATCTTATCTTATAAGCATAGCTTTATTTATATTGTGTTCTATTTTTATAAAATTGAACACTATCTAAATGATTTAGAACATTACACAGTAAATGCCTCGTGAACCCTGGCAACATTTAACTCGTATTAATCACCATCCACGTGATGATCACATTGCTTTTGATGAACCCACACACAAATATTATGTGAATGGATCCTGTCAGGGAAATATTTCTTGCACAGGATTTATTCATGAATTCTTTGGACATTTTGACGGCAAAGCCATTCTTACCAAAATGCGTAAAGGTCCCAAATGGGCCACTAGCAAATATTTTGGCCGAACGGATGAAGAAATTATGGCAGAGTGGTCCGCCAATGGTAAAGAAGCATCCACAGCAGGAACTGCAATGCACTTAGCCATTGAACAATTTCTACATGGTGCTCCTGAACAAATTAAACCTGAAGTCTTGTTGACACCTGAATGGAAATATTTTATGAAATTCTGGAATGAATGCGGACATGATTTGGAACCCTATCGCAGCGAATGGGAGGTCTTCACGGATTCAGTTGACCCTGTTGCTGGCGAACGTAAAATCAAATTATGTGGCTCCATTGACATGGTCTACCGTCGCAAATCAGATGGCAAATTTGTTATCTATGATTGGAAACGCTCCAAAGAGATTAAATCCGATAATCCATTTGGTTCTGGACTAGCTCCTCTGGAGCATTTGCCTGATACCAATTACTGGCACTATACCATGCAGCTTAATGTTTATAAATGGATCTTGGAGAAATACTACGGTTTGGAAGTGGCTGATTTGTACTTAGTAATTCTTCATCCTGATAATCCTTCGTATCGCCGCATGCGTCTCAATATCATGACCGATGAAGTGGAAGACATGATTGAATGTCGTCGTAAAGCTGTTGCGGCAGGTTGTAAACAGGCGGTGATTCTCCCCTTGCCTGAAGTAGAAATGGAAGAAGAGGATAAATCAAAACCACTGGCTAGCTTCTCGTTTAAGTTTTAATTAAAATCATGATAGAGAGTATATGGCTGATCCAGAACCACAAACAAATACGATTGGTGCATCTCCAAATGCACAGATCAGAGGACGCCCTTTAGTAGCCATGCCTGGATTAACTCCTGATCAGAGACAACAATCAATAGCTGCACAACTTGCTGCTCAATCAGGACATGTATCACGAGCTCCACAAGCTAATTCACAATTTTCATATGCCCCAGGTGCTCTACAAGCTAATCCACGTGGTGGTAAAATAAAGAGACGTACAAATAAAAGAAGAAAAAGTCATAAAAAAACAAAAAGACATTATCATAAGTATAAATAATATTTTTATTCATTCATCACAGCACTTGCTCTAACACGAGGCTTTCGTTTAACAGATGGAATAATTGATAGAGCAGGTTCTACTGCTGCCTGTGCTACTTGCGCTACTTGTGCTGCTTGCGCTACAAGTGGTTTACGAGGTTTTCTAATTAATGGATTCTGTCCAATTAATACAGGTGCAACAGGCTCTACTTCTTCCACTTGTTTTCTCTCCACGTTCTTTTGTACAAGCCCCGCAGATTTCCATCGCTCCTGAATACGTTCAGGTAATGATGCAAGTTTAACTTCTGGATTTCCATTTTCCTCTATCAACACGCCAATTGCATTTGGTAAAAAGACAAGAATCATAACTTTATCAAATGATCCAATAAAGGGTTTTACAAACTGAATATTTTTATCATCATCAGATAGTTCTATTAGATTAATCATACCAATTGGTTTAGATATTTTTCTCACATAGGTTATCAATTGTTCTTTTCCAAAGATAGTTGCATTTTCATTTAAGCCAAGTCCCCCTAAGCTTATACCTAAAATACTTGTAAATGGCAATAATGGTTTGGATGGATCTTTTTGCTCCAATATTCTTACACGCAAATTAGAGTCTTCTCCTAAAAGTTCTTTTAGCTCTAACCCTTCTGGTACAGTTATATCTGAATCATCTGGTTCCTTTGACATTTCTTCATAATATTTAGCTTCTTCAATTGTCTGTTTGGCCCAATCCATTTGTAATAGATTTGTCCATGTTGGTGAAGACTCTGGAATAATATATTGATCTACTTGATGTATTGGATAAATAATAGCAGCTACTTTTGAAATGGTTCCTGATCGCAATTGTTTTCTACGATTTGGAAACCGCACTAATTCATCAATAATTCTCTTTGTAAATAATTCAGGTGTACTTACTTCTCTCTCACCTTGTTTATTACTTAAATCAGTTGTAGCAGGTACATGTAATAAACATTTTCCTGCATCCTCTTTCCAATAACATGTCCCGCTACATGCTTCAGGAGAATCAATTACTCTGCAGTCTTTTCTTAAAAAGGATGTACTGCCTGATTCCCATGATTCTTCATCAGGATAAAACCATGATAATAAAGTGGAAGATAGAAAGATATATAGTCGTTTTCTTCTCTCATACTCAGGATAATCTGAATTAAAAATAATTTCTTCTATTCCTTTTCTAATTCCTGATCCACCTTTTGAGCTTACAATCCAATTAGATACCATCAAACGAAATTGCTGATATAATTCTTCAAATTCCATATAGGATGATTTACGTGCTAATTCCACGTCTCTTCCACATCGCTTCTCTATTTGCGAACCTTCTACTAGTGTGTCCCAGTCATTTGAACTAGTCTTATCTGGAATACCTGCTAATTGTTTATCAATCATCCATTCTAATTGATCCAGTGTAACAATTTTTAATCCAAGTGCAGCCAGAGAAGATTCATTTTTTGGAGGCGATACAGGAATATAAATTCCATTCTCAAGTTGAACCGCTGCAATTTGCTGATCATCTTTTCTACGTGCAATATATTTTATCCGATAACCTGGATACAATGAAAAAAGCGATTCAAGATGTTCTCTATAATAATTTACTACATCCTCTACAGCAGCAGCTTTAAAATCATCCCAGTCTAAATAAATGCTTTTAATGGAAAATGCCATTGAAATAGATATAACACCATCGTCTACTACAGGCAATGCAATCAAATTCATAGAACCTGGTTTGCGAAAAGTTAAACCAACAATGTGATTATAGCTATCTTTGATAATTCCTTCAGGGAGAAATGGTGAGGGATCTATCGCTTTTGAAAGAGGAATCATCGCCATTGAATTAATTCCTGAATGCGATGTATAAATAGAACGGTAGCGACTTTGACACTGATTCATGTATTCATCTACACGTTTTTGTACAATATCAGGCCATATTCTACGAGAAGCATAATTCCATCGCACAATCGTTTCATGAATTTCGGATTCACCTCCTTTTGCAGGTTTATTACTTGTATGTATATATAATTCATAACGAATATTATTTTTTACACTTCTTGAAATAAATGCAATATCATTTTTTCTATGACGATCTATTGAAACACCAAAGACTGGACATTTTATAGTAATAGGTTCTGCTCCATTATCCTCCATAACAATCAACTGAAGACCTTTTGTTGTAAATAATCCTGGTTCGGCCAGTAATGGCTGAATGTGTCTTAAATCTTTTCGCTCTGTTGGATTTTTAATAAATCTGACAAATCTATTATATGCATTATAAATACGAATGAGTGGATATAAATTTATACTATTCACTGCAATTCCAAGATGAGTCTGTGACCACAACATAAGCTCTTGTTTTGTAGCAGGCATGGCACGTCCATCTTCTGGATGAAAAAACTCCAATACAAGATTTCCAAAATGCGCATTTAAAAATATACGAGGTACTACCACTTCAAGAATACGTTCTTTTACTTCTTCAATTGAATTTTTATATAAAAGAGGTGCCAATACACCTAATAAGGATTCATAGGGTGTATTTTCTGTTCCAATACGCAAAAATCCTTGAGCATTTGGTCTTAATTTTGATTGAATGGTTACACGAGTTACCATATTTTTATCAGAATTTTGATTAAAAAATGCATCAAATTGAGGAGAAATAGTTGCAAAGACACCTGCATCAGGATGCTTATTAGGCTCTAAAATATATTCCTTATGAATAGTTTCAAATAATACTGCATATTCAACTACTTTTCCCATGCGGCGTACTAATGGTTCATCATCATATTCTTTGTCTTCTACTGTATTATTTATCTCATTTTCTACTGCTAATTCTTGTAAAGAAGAACGTATATGTGCGAATGGATCTTTATCTATACGAAGTTCAGTAGATTGCATAACAAAACAACAAGGTAATGCAAAATTTTCAGGATGTCCTGATTTGGACATAAATCCCATGTATTTATGATGTGTGGTAGAACCTTTTTTATCTTTTCTCTTAATCACAGTATGTCCTGGCACGATTGCTTTTTTATCTGTGATCAATGTGCCATAACAAAAAGGACATGAATCTTTTGCTTTTGGATTTCCTTCTCTATCCCTTGTAGATTCAAAATCTTTTTTACGAATCATTATTTCATCACTCAAACAATAATATTGTGGACAAAAATAATAACGTATATTATTTGCATCAGATCCATATCGCATTAATGTAACCGTTTCCTCTGTACCCAATGGCTGTAATGGTTCCGTGTCATCTAATAATGGGTAAATAATCCAAAAAATAGGATCATCTTCATAAATCTCTCTCATACGTTCATATTGATCCTGTGTTAATACAGATGGCTGACGATCGTCATTTCCTGCACACTGTCTACTATATGCACTTTTATCGCCATCTTTTGGTTTATAATCAAATAAACGCTTATCAATTTCTTGCAATTTCTTAATGAACCAGCTCTTTGGATTAACTAGTTTTTGATCCTCACTATTTCGTATTGGTTGTTTTACTTCTGTTGGTTTTGGTTTAATTATTTCTTCTTGTTCTAATGGATTTGGCGCTGTTTCTGGAAGAACTTCACCTACATCAACCGCTTCATCTGCAAATGGATCATTAATCCAATTAGGCACCATATTTCCTTTAACAGATACATTAGATGCTGTATCTGCTTTCACTTCTTCTTCAGCAAATGGATCATTAATTACACCAGTATAATCCTGTTTTACTTCTTCTGTATTTAGACTCTTCTCCTCTATTTCATTTTCTATATTTGTCATGTTCGCATGACGCTGATTTGTTGCCGCATTTACAAAATATCCATCTTCTTCAACAAAGAGTAAAGATAACACGGTGTAAATTCGCAAATAGGTTTCAAAACTATCAATACGATGAATATGAAAATGATATGAAGGATGTTGTGCATAAATATGAATGTCAATACCTGGATTAAAATTTTCAATAAATTCACCTTCTTCTGGAATTTGTACAGTAAATTCTCCTCTCTTTTTAAACCACTCTGCTAATTTATTTGTTGCCTCCTGTTTTGAAAACTGAAATTCATTCTGAAGCGCATCAATCATATTTGCATCAGCTGATTCACCATCCATTATTTTCTCAGTAGCTAATTGTGTAATAAATGTAAAAATTTTATCTTCAGATGCATATTGGCTTACTGCCTTGTATCGTAGAGAAATCATGGTTTGATCATTTGCAAGAGGGTTTATCTCTTTAAAAAAAGTTGAAAAATAGGGTAACCGTTGCTGAATTCTAAATTTATTAAATTTTTTTGATTTAACCGATGTTTTAAGAGAAAATAATACCGCAATTTCTTTTAATTGAAACGTGCTAAATGATTGAGGTAGATCATGAAACACATCATCTACAATGGTGGTGAAATTACGAAAATCTAAAATAGGGTGCAATGTACGCACATTTTTGGGAGGTTGTAGTAATAAATTCATTGTTCCATCATTTGATATACGTATTGTTCCATAAATTGGAGGTGTAATATCAATTGCTGGACGATGTATATATTTAATATTACAAAAATCAATTCCTGGAGTAGGAGAGATTTCTTTTCCCCATACTTCTAAAACGTGTGGATCATCTAGCGTGGGAATTGGTAAAATCCCTTTTACATGTAATTTAGTAACTGCACTTCCCTCTGCAGGAAGTAAGCGCATATAAGGCCTTTTATCTGTAACCTTTATACGATAGAAGAGTGATGCACTTCCTTCAAATCCTCTCACTGGCTTCTTCCATATCAATGCTAATTGTTGTATTCCTGTCACCTTTATTACAGGAACTTCAACACCTTGTTCTAATAAATCATTTAAGCTATTTAACAGACGTGTCTGATGAGAAATAAAATAATTAATTTTTTTGCCAAATTCTATATCTTCTGCAGTAGCTTCATAAGGACCTTCTGCATTTACATATCGAAAATAAGGAGCAAATCGTTTGTTCCAGTCCTCCTCGCTTAATTGACCTTTGTATTCTTCTAACAGTGTTTGAAGAGGAAAGACATGAAGAACTGGAATTTTCCCCTCTCTTGGTTTTAAAAAGACCTGTTCTATGGTACTACGACCTCGAACTTCATAAGTTGGACTAGCATAACTTCCATCTGCGCTAACAAAACGCATATCTGGATGAGTTAATGTATATTCTGGATGTTTTAGCACATAGGTTGCTCTTGCATCATTTGTTCCCATTGGATACCATAAATAATCCAGTGGAATGTAGGTTGTATCCATTGTAGGAGGCTTCTCAGAATACGCAGCCTCTTCTAGTGGAACACCTACAAAGGTAAAACGTGGAAGAAATGCAGAGTTTCCTTTATAATGGTTGCATATCATATGCTTGATATGGTCAAGCGTGTCAAATGGATAAACTTGTTCAAATGTAATTTTTTCATATTCTTGTTTACCCTTCCATATCATACATTGAACCGGAGGAATATCCTCACGAAGTGAGGCAAGTAATGTTGGATAAAGTATCTGCTCTATATCAGACGCCATCCCTATTCGCACTTTTTAGAAAAAAGTGCCCAAAATTTCACTTTGTACCTTTTCACAAGTAATGAAAAAGTACAATATGTAATATAACAAATACAAAGGAATCTATTATGCATCATTTACTTTTTTTACATTATTTTCTTTGCTATATTGTTGCTTAAGCTTCTCCAAATAAAGAATGGCGTCCATATGTTCCTCTTGTGCATGTTGAATCCAATCAAGCAGGGACAGATCAGTACGATCTAGATCTGTTCCATACTTCTTCTTTCCAAACTCCGCACGAGCTGCAAATTTGTCTATGATAGACTTAACAATGGAATCCATATAGAATATTATAGAATTGCATGTTTAGGCCCATAAGTGAATTATGCCACCTTCTTAGACATTGTCCCAATCTGAAAATTGGTTCCATCCTTTTTCGGATCATATCGTGGTGAATCTGTAATGTAAACTCCACAGTAACTCACTGGATGCGCTGAAAAATCGGTATACTGATATATGTTAAGCGCTTCTGCCTCTTTTAACAGCCATCCAAAATTGTTCCAGAACTCAGAATCATGACCTACAGATTCAGTACATACATGCCCAAATTCATGCAGTGCCACAAACATCATCACGTTTTCATTTACTAGACTTTCATCTGGCCCCTGACGCTCTCTCAAACACATATAAATGGATTCGCCCTTATTGACAGTAGAAGAAGTATGTTCTGAATCAGGAGTTGCCTCTATAAACCGAGAAGGATCCGAACGAAAATTACGAATCATCAATTTCACTTGTGGCTTATCTGGGTATTTTTGCTCCAATGCATTGCATAGCTTCACCAACTTCATACGAATCTTGGCCATTAAATTTGCAGCCTGTTGTTTGTCTGCCATATCACGAACCTTGTATGTTTTACCATCTACTGTAGAAGTTACCATGGTAGTTGGAAATCGTCCCCCTCCCACAATGGATTGAAAAAGTGAACTGGCTGTTTCAAGAATAGACATCCTCCTAACTTCATGATAGGATTTACCATTATGCGCCAATCTCAAGGGGTCTGTGACTGATATCCGGGGAGATAGTGGACTGATTAAAGATACTAACAGCCACTTGGGGATTAGGAGGTTCAGAACGAACTTGTAAATTGGCATTGCGCATGCTCTGACCAACCGTGTTGACACCAATCAATGCGCCTGCACTCAAGAAGTTCTTGCCTTTTAAGGACCCTGGTCCCATGGGATTCTGTTCTGCCCAGACACTCGCCATATCTTTTGGTAGGAGCTCAGAAGGTGTTAATTGATCTCGTGGATAACAGCCAGCTGGAGCATCGGCAGAACCAAACTGTGCAGGGCCTTGATAAGTACTCAAATCTGCAAATCCTTCTGCAGATCCTGGTTGCCTTTTAAAGGCAGCATCTGTGTTCTGAGGATTACCATTCTTGTACATCGGATTGACAGGAGGACTGGCTGAATTCTGTGCATATTGTGGTGCACCTGGTGAGGCATTTACACCTGCAGGCGCAGATCCATGCGCATCACCAGAGGGAATCGCACCATTGGCATTAGCTACCATGGCAAATTCATCATTTGTAAATCCTTCTGAGAAATGAAATAGAGATGAACGATAATAAAAAATGGTTACAAATACAATAAAAAGAACAAGTACAATCATTACTATATTCATCATGTGTGGATGACGTTCTATCAATGTATAGTAAATTCATTGAAGATGTATTTACTAAGATTGATAATGAAAGAGCAATTTTGATTAAGCGCCAATTTCCAATGGACGATGGCTGATATCCGGGGAGATAGTGGACTGATTAAAGATACTAACAGCCACTTGGGGATTTGGTGGTTCAGAACGAACCTGCAAGTTGGCATTACGCATACTCTGACCAACTGTGTTAACACCAATGAGAGCACCTGCACTCAAAAAGTTCTTTCCCTTCAAGGAGCCAGGTCCCATAGGATTCTGTTCGGCCCAGACACTGGCCATATCCTTTGGTAAGAGTTCAGATGGTGTCAATTGATCACGGGGGTAGCATCCTGCAGGCGCATCCGCCGAGCCAAACTGAGCAGGGCCCTGGTAGGAGCTGAGATCGGCAAATCCTTCAGCTGGCTTTGCTGGTGCAGCAGACCCTTTAGCAGCAGCCTTATCAGCTTCTGCTTTTGCCTTATCCGCATCTACTTTCGCCTTGTCAGCATCTACTTTCGCCTTGTCAGCAGCTGCGTCATAAAAGCCTTCAGAAGATCCCATTAAACCAAACATAGATGGGTTATATTGGTGCACAATGAAGAGTACAATTAGAACGACGAGTGCAAATAAAACGACGTTCTGCATTTCTATACCTGTCTTTACTTTCTATAAAAGAATGAGGGCATAAATTTATACCAAATTGTGCCGAACACCTCCTTTTTAGAGTTGTACCTCTTCCTCTTCCTCTTCTGAAAAATCCTCTTCTGTTTCGCTATCGGAGTCTGAAATTTCATTACCATACTTCTCATAGTATTTTGACATTTGGTGCTGTGCCTTATAAACTGCCAATTTTGCCTTCAATCGTGCCTCTTTTACTTTTTGTTTGTCATAAAATCGTGCAGGACTATCTAATTCCAATGGTTCATCCGTAGCGTTTTTATCTAACGGTAAATCATTTAGATTTAACTCTTCTACACCATCCAATGTATCAGCTGAATCCGGAATGGGCTCTTCTACTACCGGAATATCAATGAGTACTGGCTCACATTGGTATTCCCAATGTACTAAAAAGACACCGCCCGTAATTTGAATATTTTTAGGTATAAATACAATATTTACTGGATTTGTAGTAGGCTGGATACCAGTAAGCGTATGTTTTGTAATTTTATTGATCTGCTCTACCGTATATGGTTTAGAGAAATGCTTAGAAGATGCATGTAGAAAGGTAGAAAGAAATGTATTCCACCAGTCAACATTGTTTAGTACTGTTTTTTGCAGTGTGTCTAGTGCAATAGGGACATTGTCATCTACTACAATAGATAATTGCATATCATCTGCTGCAAAATCTATTAGAAAGGTATAACATGGATCGTTTGTGCCTGTTTTTGGATTTAATATTTTGGAATACTGCGGAGCTTTGATGGATGGCATTCTCTGTCAACAGCGATTAGAAGAGATTGCATAATTTCGCCACAGTAACAAAATGCCATTAGACCGGACAAAAGATAAAGAACGATTTGAACATATGTTAAAAGGGTGGATTGATCAATTTGCACTATCACTTATTAGCTCAGATACCAAAAATTACATTCAACAGCTTGTTATTGAGCCATTTCTACAATATATTTTTGAACGATCTTTTCCATATGTAATGATTGCTATTGGGGTTTTCTCTGGAATTCTTATTATGGTAGTATTAACCTTTGTATTATTGTTAATGAATCGCAATAAAGTAAGTTTATGTCCATTTTGTGATAAAACATTTTAGACATTTTAAAATTGTATGTATAGTAACGAGAATACCTTTCGTAATATGACAGATCCCGGTATTGGAACTTATGTTCGATATTGGCTGCACTATAATAATTTAGCATCATCCTTTTATAAACAATTTGGAAGTGCTAGAAAAGTACGAGATGATTATGAAAAACAGGTTATTGGAATACTTCGTCAAAAAGGTATGGAAAATGCAACCATACAAATTAATGGTGGGCAAATTAAAATTGTAGACAAACGAGAACCAAATCCCCTTTCCCTTACTACCATAGAATCCTTGTTGCATCAATTCTATAAACAAAATCAAGGTAAAGATCAAACAATGGAAATTATGTCATTTTTACGTGCAAATAGAGGTTATACCATTAATAAGTCTCTTAAGCAAACTGGTATGCCACAGGCAACTAGTACGCCACAGGCAACTAATACTTTACAGGCTATTGGTATACCACATGCACCTGGTATGTCACATGTAACTGGTATGTCACAGAACACAATTACACAACTGCAATAATATAAATTAATTAATATTATATGAATAAATCATATACAATTAACTATTACGATGACCATGTCCCAGATTTAAATGGATTCACTGCAATTTCACTCTTATGATGTTTATAGCCTTGCACCTTTTTATCATACGCTAACGCATCAGGTGTTAAATTGCTATTTTGTGCCATAACATGCTTTGTATCTGCTTCATTTTCACTTGGTCGCTTACCATAGCAATTTACTCCAAAACGCATCTCAGGATTATCAAAGAACCCTCCATTAATTCCTGGTATACCACATGCACCACGCTGATCTTCAGGACCCGCCTGTAACTTATTATAAGTGGATTCCTGTGTAGGGTAAATTGCAGCCTGTCCTTTTACCCATCCATAATTGCACCAATCCGCACCCTGTTTGTATGCTTCCTTTACTTGATCATATGTTGCAAGTTCGGCACCAAATGCCTTGCATAAAGGTTCCGCATCAGAATAGGTGTATTTGTCTTGTGCAATGTTAAATACTTCTTTACGACCTGGTAAAATATTTTCTACCGCTTGTTCTACATCCTCCACAATAGATTCATTAGAGCCATTCTGTGGTTGTCCATGATGTTTTCTTCCATGATGGCGTTCTTCTTTTTCTTCCATAAATGGCGGAGGTGGTGGCTGTACAGCAGTTGGCGGAGCATATCCAAATAGTTCCTTTAGTTTCTGCCAAGCACGCTCCAATCCAAATGTAATTTGTTCACGAAATATAATGATAATAATAAATAATATTACAAAAATTCCTAATGATACAATAATAGGAATAGATACAAAAGGAGATGTATCATTTCCTAAAGAAGATTGAATAGAGTCATTAATAGGTTCTACAACATCATTGCTGAGTGTATTTTTGAATGAATTTGCAACATTTGTCGCTGTATTCTTTATACTATTGACTGGTGCAGATACAAATGAACTAATTGTATTTAATGCGCCATTATTAGAAGTGCTTTTCGGAGCCATGTTGGCAGTATTATTTGAAGGCTTCATAACCGCATTCATTCTATTAGATGATACTATTGATTGTTATAGGAATTTTTTTTCCTTTAGTAATCAAGATAAATAATAATAGACATGATATTTATACAATTAAACACCATCTTCTACCGTACGATTTCCTCCACGCATATTAATATAATTTCGCTGCTGAGGAGTGGTGCAGACACATCCCATATCAGATGACATAGTGGCATCGCAGCATTCAGGCTTCACATCATTATTCTTAAAAATGAAGAGGCTGTCAGGGCCGGGCTGAAACTCAGGGCCCAAGAGTGGTTCATTTGGCAACGTTCCACGCCATGTACTTACACCATTACTTGGTGTTACACGTACATCATCAAATGGTCCAATAGGTTCAAACTTGTTCTTACCCAAACCAGATGATCCTGCATTTTCCAAGAAATATCCCATAAATCCCTCGCTGGAACCCGTATGACGAGAATAAACCATCAGTAGGTTTGCAATCAGCAATAATATCAAGCCTGTGATTAGAAAGCTTGTTTTCATTCTACTTATTACTCGTTAGATAATCTAATTACAGGTTCCGTAATCCGGAGCCTAGCTTCTACAAATGAATACGTCTCATGTATGGACTTGTATCCTACTTCCGTAAAGTCTCGTATACATCTCTCCTTTTCTGCCACTTCATCCCAAATAATAAATGTTCCTGTTTCTGTCATTAGTGACATTCCTATAAGCGTATTTTTACCGTGCGGTGCATTACCTTTTAAATTTCTCCATGATCCATCACTATATTCATATAGATCTGAAAACCATCCTCTGCATGTATCTTTCACATTATCTACTTCTCCATAAATAACACCTTTCACACATTGTTCTACACCCTCTTTATCTAGGATACGTGAATCACGTAACTTAATGGTTGAAATAGGGACAAATCCTCGTGATGTCTTTATTAATGTATTTCCTCCAACAAGAGGATCTGTGCATTGTTTCTTTATATCAGAAATATGTAACATTGACGCAATAAGTTGATTCCATTGAAATTGACCCTCTTCGTCCTCATTTCCAATTTCTTCCCAGTCTCTAAATAAAATTATAGAATCCTCTTTTGCTACAACTGGAATTGTATTTGTAGTAGTATTAAAACAATAGAGAATCTTGGAGATTTTATCTGTTTTTATTGCACGTTCATCCTTTGAAACAGACTTCCATATATTATCGGTTCCTTTCACTAAGTGTGAATCTGACACATAAATTCCATTTAAGTTAGATAATGGAATACCACTGCCATCCATTAGAATCGTTGTTGTAATCGCTCCACAATCATATGCAAGTTCATCGCCTAATGTAATGTCTTTTACATCCTTCTTTGTAATACTACCATTTTTTGATTTTATAAAAATCATGGTACCCTCTGAAAAACAAAATCCACTCTTATCACTACTTGCTTCTGCACCAAGAGAACTAGATAGGTGTGCACTTAATGCCATTACAATACTAACGATTGCAACAAGTGTACCCATAATAATCGGCATAACTGGAAATAAAATAAAAAATAAAATAATAATAATTATCAACATAATGGTACAAATAATAAGTACAACACGAATCACAAATTGAATAGAATTTAATATACCACGAAATAATGTAAGGCCAGAATAAATCATGGACATTGCCATTGCACTCATACGCTGCATTCCCATGCGTAGATACTGCACAATTCTGCTAATTTCAAATACAGATGAATTGAATTTTGCAAAAAAACTTGCAATATAGGAGGAAAATGCATTGTACATTGTTTGCGCTACGTTTCGTATACCATTGATGGATTCCGTTGCACTATTTGCGGTTGATAGATTTGCACGAAATAATGAATTAATAGGAGCCATAAAAAATTCAGTAAATTTATCTACATAATTTTTCATACAAAATTCAAAATTAGCCGTTGAAAATTCGGATTTAGTTCGTGGATCGTCCTCTGGTTTAAAAAAAGACGCAGCCACCAAAATAGGCAATTCACATCGTCTGGAGGACCAATTGCTCATTACTGCAGTTCTTTCCAAATTTGCAATAGTGAGACCTAGTAGGAATAATAACACAAAGGTTATTACCATGAAAGGCCATTTAGCTTCCATCTCCTTTTAGAAATAGAGAGATTACTCTATCGTGAAAAATCTCCATTTATTTATTTATTATTTATGCTTCCAAATGTTTAGAGTAATACGTTTCTGCATCCGGAGAACACAGCTCCATATAATCTCTTACATGTGTTCCATCTTCCAACTCTAACTGTGAATTTGGAGTTACTACAAAAGACAGTAATTCATATAGGCCTTTATGTATAGGATACGCATCTCCATATCGTTTCCATTGGTCATTTGTCCAATATAATGTTGAAGGTGTAATCTGAACATCATTTGGCAATAAACAATATTCTGTATATTGTCTGCGAATGACTCCTATTACTTCTGATCCTGTAGTTAGCTTATCACCAATTTTAAGATCCCTAGCATATCGTACTCCAGATATGGTCTTTATTTTAGTATATTCTCCTATACCAAACCCATATTCTGTAAATAAATACTCTTTCTTTTTATGTGGCTGAGCATTCAAGCGTGCATTTATCCAGTTCATTGTCTCTTTATCGCCACTAGGAGTTTCATCATAATCTAAGAAGGATAAATAACTAACAGGTATAATATGATTACTTGTATTTACACAGTATAAATGATCATCTGAATCCCATGGGCCAATGTGAATTGCATTTGGATGCTCTCCAGCCATAATTGGTTTACCATGATACATCAAATAATGGTTTGTACTGACGGTAACGGATCCTAATTTCACCATGGCTTGTCCTCTTGAATAAAAGCGAAAGGTGGCAGTTACTTTTGAATTTCCTGGAAGGAGAACATCTCCAATCTGGATATCTTTGATAGGAACTTTTCCTTTTCCTTCCACTATTAATTCTGTTTCACCAGGAAAACAAAACGTATCCAAAAAGGAAAAGAGAAATGTATTCGTAAAAGATGACATACCTGTCATGCCTGATACTCCCATATACATTACTGAAAAGAGAACTGCATACATGCGCATAAATAGTGTCTTCAAATGAATAGAACTCAGTCGCAATTTAAAGAAAAAATTTGTAATACGATCGGTAAATTCTTGAAAGACTACATTAATACCACCTCCCAATGTTGCAATTGTATTTCGCAGTGAATTAACAGAACCAAAAATAGTTTGAAGGACAGATGAAAATTGTGCAAAGGATGAACCAACAGATCCTAGATAGGGCTGTGAATGCATCTGAAATATTTTTCCCATACAAAAATCAAAATTTTCTTTGGTATTAAATCCAAATAATCCTGCAAAAGGCATAATCATTGGACTGCATCGCTGATTAGACCAATCATCCTTAATATGCTGTATGTTCATTAATTGACTCGTTCCAAATGTAATTCCAAACATTACACCAATAAATAATACGAGAAAGAATACTGCATTGGTAAAAGACCATAACTCATGCGATAATTCTTTTGGTATTTCTTGTGAACTATTTATTGTCGGTGGCAAGGAGGCCATCTTCCTACTGTCCATCAACAACCAATTTATCGGTAATCTGTCGCTTTATTATTAAATAGTGTAGTAATACGAATTAGTTTGATTAACTTGTACGAATACACGAAATTACATTATTTTTTCTTGAGATCATGTGTATCACGAACCCAATTTCTATCTTTGGCAAAAATCTTACTAGCATCGGGAGCAGTTCGTACAGACAACTTTGATACAGCATCTAACTTTCTATAAACAGTAAGTGCCCCATATTTCTCAATAGCAGACTCTAATGCTTTTTCACGTAATCTATCAGACAATCTGTACTGATAACCGTATTTAATAAGGTCTCCCTTCCGGAGTTTTATAGTTGCATTGGCACCTTTTTTATGTGAACTGCGGTCTTTAATGCAATGTGCTGGGATCTGTACTGTATTTGTCTTAGGATGTACCGTATATACCTTCCCTTTACGACGAACCGTAAATCCTGAGGAGGCTATACTTGGACGAAATTTACGTGTATATCCTTTACGCATAATATAGCCTTTAGGGCATCCATCGTTTTTGCGTGTTGCCATTGCTATTATTCATACATAAAAGATTTATCTTGCACAAATTGATATTCATGTAAACTCTTTCTTATAAAATCTGAATATGGTATGGTATCTGGTATTTGATTTTTACCAAAATAATTTTCAATCCATTCTAGTGTTGTTTTAATAATCTCTCGTGTATCTTCTGGAAAAGATTCTAGTTGATAGGAATTTTTCTTCCCATTCTGCGCAGTTATTGCTAACATATACACCTTATTAATCTTATCCAAATAGGTTTGAAGAACATCATTACTTTGTGCCGTATTTGTTTCTAGTGTTGGTGCTAGCACTGTATTATCATATAATGAATGTTTTACTTTTACAACATTATCTGTAAATTCTTTCTCCATCTCTTTCAACGGCTCTTCATTTGGATAAAAGTCATCATCATCTGACTCCCATGTATCATCTGATCCCCCAAACAAATCCATTCTAGTAGTTCCTTCCACTAGTTTTTTGGAGGATTTTATCACATTAATGCACTCATAAGAAACGTATCTATTTCTTTACAAGACCATATACAATAAACAATATTCCAGCTACACCTAACATCGTGGGCATGGAAGTAGATGATGAGCAAAATCCTTGTTGAAGTACAACCGACTGTGACACAGGTTTTGGAACAGGCGGATCACACATCGCATCGGCACTAGCTTGTACTTGCATCATAGTTAATGCAGTGTTGTTATCATTCAATTGTGTCTTTGTACTATTACTTCCTCCGGGACCGCAGGGCAATGGTGCAACCTGCCTACTTTGTAGCTGACTACCATTACCGCATGAAGACATGCTATTCTATTTCTGTGCGTCAATATAAAACGCTTTTTCTATCTTCTTTCAGATTGAATCATGCCTCAACCACCTAATCAACCACCTCCCGTTCAACGACAATCTATCGCAGAAGCCACCGCTGAAGCAGAAGCAAGAGCCCTTGATTATGATCCATCCGTTAGAGCACAATACATTCGCACCATGTTGCAAGATATTGCTCTCTGGATCTCTCAGGGCGATACAGAAGATATCATCAGAAATCGTGTTCCTGACTTTATTGAACGATATCCTGAACTCTTTAAGAAAATCATTAATAAGCAAGATTTAGCACCCATTCAAAGTATGCTTGCTATGTTGGATCGCATGGCAGAAGGAACCCTTTCACAACACCAAGCATCCGTTATTGTGGGTAAGAAGCTGGTTGATCGCTATGTAACCCCTCAATTAAACGGCGGCGGTGCTCGTAAATAGGCACGTGAAATCGCAGACACCAATCATAACTTGATTTTTCATTTTTAGCTAATTGTGTTTTAATCAGTGTTGTATCATTTGTATCAATTATATGAAACACTTGTTTGAGGTATTCTGTCTGAGACTTAAACGAATGTTCTCTCAATGATTCTATGATCTGTTGAAATTCAGCCGAATAGGATGTAGTAAATAAGGAATCTAGAGGTTGATTGTTTTCTAACATGTTGCACCATAGACGCATCATATCCAATACTTCATCAGAACATCCTGTAAACCCCTTTCCAATAAAATAATGTTCTGGATTGCATGGCCGACTCATTCCTGGTTTATATAATGTCCATTCTTGAAAATGGTAGGACAAAAAATAAAGTAAATCCACCGTTGATTTCTGATAAAAATCAAACATCTTTAAAATGAATATACCCCCTTTATTTAATACTTCAAATCCAATTTTTGTTGAAGCAACTAATAATGGGAAAATCATTTGCTCTTGCTTCGTATAATCATAGGAAAAATCAAATCCGCCATCTGCAGTAAAAATATCCATTTTACCTCCATAATCTGGATGAATTGCATAATCAATAAAATATTGCTGATTAATCGCCTTCATAATATCTCCCGTCTGATCTTCCCCAAAAATAATTCGCACATTCTTGTTTTTTTGTAGAAAATTGGAGGCACGCTTCCATCCTGGAATATTGGATTGTTTAGATTTTAATGTCATTGCCACACTTACATCTATTTTCTTCTGCTTCTTTCCAGCTTCATCAAATAGTGCTTCAATAAATCCACCTGGACCCTCACATACATGCGCCGTTCTTATAGAAGAACCCTGAATGGCTGAGAAAAACTGAATTAAATCCAACATCTCAATCATCTTAAAGTAGGACCGAGAAAGGGGCTTTAAAAAACAAATAGACTCTGGAAAATTCTCATACTTCTTCTGTGTATAGACCAATTCAAATGGATTTACAATTTTCTTATAATATTCCCAGTTTTTACCATTTGTAAGTGAATCCTCATATTTTGTAATACGATCTCTATATGCATGCAATGTTTGTTCCTCTTCTGATTTTTGTATATCGCTCAATACATGTGACTCTATTTTAAAGACTCTTGTCATTTCTGCTTCTGTTTTTCTAAAAAGTGTCATATGTTTCCAATATTTATCTAAAAGAGGAAATGACTCCATTATATAATATAATACAGATAGCTTTAGATTATGTTGTATAATTATAATTATATAACATAAAAAATAATTTGTACGTTGTACGTTGTACTATTTATTATCCCATTCGGTTATTACTTTTATTAGTTAACAATCTCTAACTCAATGTCTGGCTCTTCAAAAGAGGCCTTTGCACCTGGTAGAACCATATTCATCTGAAACTGTGTTGTAGAGCATGGATCATTGATTTGTAGACCTGTCTCATGTAAACGGCTCAAATCACCCTCTTCCTCATCTTCCAGGCCATCATTTACCTTCTCTGTATCAATAGATGCTAAGAGTTGCGGTAACATTTGATCATCTAGTAAGATCTGTGAGAATGCAGTACCACCACGAATGGGTTGACCCATCATGATATTCGCAGACACACCTGTTACAGGATCTACTTCACCAAACAAGGCTGCCTTCAACAGAATCTTCTCTGTCTCCTCAAACGATGCCTTTGCCAGTGTACCAATGTCGTTCTTGTTGATACCATAACGATCAATAGACATCAGTCGCCCAAACCGAGTAATCACATCGCACAAGAGACACAAGTGACGATAGTTAACACCTACGCTCTCAAATAGTCCATTGATTTCATTAAAGAGAATCGCACGAGTTGCTTCAATTCCTAAGACCTCATAGATGTCCCACACATTTGTAGAATACAGCTTCGTCCCATCTACGGCTGGATGATTCATGACTTTGATAAAGTTGGATCCATCTGTATCTAGCACAAACTGTTCCACCTGCTCATATTTGCCATTCACATCTTCCACATACTGTTTGTCATTGCGGAATGTCACCGCCTTAATACCTGGTAGACCACGAATAACAATGCTATTTAGGAGCTTGTTCTGAAACTTCTTCAGATTCGTAAAGTCATCCAATTGCGAAGCGGTATCCTTATCCTTCTTATCCTTGTCTGGCAAACGAATACGCATCACCAACTTGTCTGCATTGTAATCACTGTAAACTACATTGATTTCATTGTTGAATTGCGTCTTAATTACAGATACCACTTCCTGAATGGAGATGTTACGATTAAACATTTCCTCACGATTCAGCTCCAAACGTAGTACCCACTTGGACCATGTATCCTCTAGGGCTTCATCTGCAATAAGCCCCTGTTCAAAGATACTATAGAACTCCATCAGTTCCTTGTCTTCTTCAACAATCGTGGAACTGTCCTTCTCGTCCCAGTAGATCGCTACTTTGTCCGTGATATTGCGTAGGACCGTTAGTTCTAGATCCTGTACCACTTCACGGGCCTTGTCCTTGTTATTACGATACTCAGGCTTCAGATAAATCGTCAGAGATGATGCCTTTGGATTTTGCGTCACCTTCAAGAGTTCTCGCAACCGAGGTACACCTCGGGTCACTGCAGACTTAGAGGCTACACCTGCCTGGTGAAACGTGTTAAGAGTGTTATGCACTAATACATTACAATCTACCATGAAACTATCATTTCCAGGAACAGTGAAGTCATACACATATTCCTTTGGATCTTCGTGATAAATCAAATCTACAATTTCATCCCACACCACGTCTGCATCTACCGCAGATTGTAGGATCTTCATGTTCTCTTCCACTTTGATTCGCTCATTGATCTTTTCTACCTTCTCATCCATCTCTTGAATTTTGGCTTGAAACTCCGCCACATACTTCTCCAAAGTTCGTCGCCCAATGGCTTCTTTCTTGATCCAACGACCATAGGTGCGGCTCTGACCTGGCATCTTCAACAGTTTACCTGTTTCAGCAATTACATTACCTAGCTCGGGAATCTTGTCTACCATTTCCTGTTCTGAATGAATATTCTGACGTTCATTGTACTCAATGATCTTGTCCAAAGCTTCTACCTTCTCTGGTAAACAGAATCCAATCTGCTCCTTGTAGTTCTTTGCAAACTTACGAGGAATCACAAGCGTATGTTGTACTTTATCCTTAATTCGCACACTTGTTTCTTCAGACATTACACCAAAGAGACCCACATATCCCAGTAGCGCAGTCATTTGCTCAATCAGTGTCTTGGAGCGACTACTTGCACGGATAAGTTGACGTTCTACACTCACATTACCATCTCCATCAAAGAAGCCTCCAATCAGACCCGCAATGAACTCTTTGTTGGAATGAAAGACGGTGGCACCAATCTGCTTCTCATACGATCCAGTGTTGAATGTAGTTAGGAGAAAGTCTTTGAGATCTTTGGAATAGAGTGTAGTATCCTTTCCAGGACCATATGCTCCCGTGTAGTGATGTACAGTATGCTTTGTGCCATATTGATTTGCAAATGACACTAGTTTTTCTTCTACAATAGGACTAATCTTTGTAATTTTAACGGAATTTCCATTTAATGATCCGTCTGCTAAATAAATTCCACATATCCAGCCAAATTGATTGTCCATTGCAAAGACAGTAGATCCTTGGGTCATGGACATAATAGGATGAGGTACAACTGGAATCATTCGTGCAATAGGAATACGCATACCTACTTTCAAGTCAGAACCGAGTACTGGTACAATTCCCTCTTCAGAACGTTTTAAGAAGGAATGCGTTAAGGTTGCTTTCGTCTTACGACCAGTACGTGTAACAACTTCTACCATTCCACCATTCGCTGGATGACGACTAATTTCACTAATTCTCTTCCACGATGTTTTCTCATCTTGACTCACACCTACAATGTAGTAGTTATCTTCTAGAGAAAGTACCACACTATCATTGCCAATCACAATTAATTTGTCTTTATTTTGGTCTAAAATAGAGTCGCAGATGGATCCGATGGTACCATAATATTTCAGATTTTTATCATTTTGTAATACAATTAACGAGTCTTTTGAGCTGCTCATTTGCGTGGCGGGTTCGCCAATAGACTGTGCCGCAATAATTCCCACCTGATCTCCAGGCTGAACCCATGACTTCATGTGCGTTGTCACAATGACTTCCATCAGCATCTCAAACGCATCCTTTGTAAAGCGCTCCTTCACAATCAACTTGTGTGGTGCCAAATGAAATCGTAGTAGGGCACACCAGATCTTATGATAGGAATGTGTTCGTTCAATGATCTTCTTGATACCGTCCAAAACCATTGCAGGAGTCAAATCCGTTTTCTCTGTTTGTTTCAGTGCAAACCGCACCTTGATATTCAAGATCCAACGGGCTAAGTTTACTGGGGCAAACACACTGCCCGAATCAAGTGACTTCTTCTGAAACACACCCTCTACCATCATCCGCTGATCAAAGAGAAGATCATTCACATATTCTGTAATCAACTCAGCATCATTGTCACGGATCACACCTTCTTTTAAGACCGTGCTCCAGTCCACTTGTTGCATTCCAAATTGTTCACGAATCTCCTGCTGTGACAATTTTCCAATAGACAGACTCTGTGTCTCAATCTTTGTTGCATTAATTCCGTCTTCTCCATAATGATACTGAATGATATTGTTATTGGTATCACGCACTGTACCATCGTGCTGCACCGTTAAATCCTCCATGGACTTAATAAGCTGACGCTGAATATAGCCTGTATCGGCAGTTTTTACAGCAGTATCAATCAGACCTTCACGGCCTGACATGGCGTGAAAGAAGAATTGCTGCGGCGTCAACCCACGAATGAAAGAGGACTCAATAAACCCACGAGCTTCTGAGCTGTCATCATACTTCTTGTAGTGTGGCAAGGTGCGATCCGTGAAGCCATAGGGAACACGCTTGCCTTCAATAGCGGTCTGACCCAGACACGCCATCATTTGCGCCACATTCAGAGGCTCACCCTTAGAGCCCGAACGGACCATGGCTAATAGACGATTCTCTGCAGACAGGGATTGCTGTCCCAATGAACCCGCATCCGACGTAGCTTGATTCAGAATACCAAAGATCTGATCCTCAAACTCTTGTTGATTGGTCTTTCCTGTGTTGTTGTCAAACAAGTCCAAGTGTACTTGTAAGATAACTTGTTCTACTTGTTTCTTTCGCTCTTGAATCTTCACATCAATCTGCTTTTTCGTATCTTCATCTGCAATCAAGTCACTGATTCCTACACTGAAACCATTCAGAACGAGGAAGTTCTCTACTGTGTTTTGCAGGGCATCTAGGAGATCCACCGTGTCCTTTGGGCCACAATCATTGTAGGCCACGTGGATGATCCCCTTAGACGGCTTCATGTAAATGTCACCATCCACCACCCCTTGCTGAATGTCACCTTGTACGATCTTCACATAGTTGTTGGAAGTAGAAGAGTCTTTCTCACTGTCATACGACTTGTTGCCCATTTCCAAGTTGATAGGAGGCATGAGGGCGCCCAGCACTTGCTGACCCGTCCAGCGCTGCTTTCCTTCTTCTCCTGCACGGCTCGTGGGCATCATGCCATCAAACCGCTTGTTCCACATCATCAGATTCATGAATTCACGACGAGTAAATTCAATGCCTGGCTGCGTGAGACGGTACGATCCCACGAGTGTATCTTGATACACACCAATCAACGGCTTGCCGTGACGGGCTGTAATAATATGGTGCGGCACCGCCGCAATTTCTTCTAGTTCTACCATGGCTTCATAGCTCTGTGGCAGGTGTGCGTTCATCTCCGAACGATCCCCCAAGTTTCCAAGGGGGGCGGACTATATCTTAAGCCACATCTGGTTGGTTAAACCTTCATTTGTGACCCACTGGCATTTAGTCTCTGAACCTTCTTCCTATCCTAACCTTATCGGACGTAGAAGCTTGGCTGCGGATTGCCCATTTCACTGCACCTTTTATGTAAGGCCAGCTCATCTTTAACATTATTACCCTACCTCCAGTATTTCTCTGGAGCCAGACTACTACTTTCATAGTATCCTTGGTAGTTAAAGCTTTAGGGGTTTCCCGAACAATTTGGAAGTGTTGCAGAATAATTGATTGTTTTTATAAATTTAATTGCCTTTTCTTTTAATTCTTCAAGTGTTTCATATTTACCTGTAAACGATGTCGCTATCTTCCCAATGATAACCTTAATAAACTTAGATCCATCTTTTGCACTACGAACTCTAATATATTGATCTAGGTTATCCATATCAATAGACACGTCCTTAAATCTGTCAGCCTTTGCTTTACAGTGTTGTTTTTGACTCCTTAGCATTTGCTCTTTTCTTGCTTCTGGAGTTCCCATAACTGCTTTGAGGCTCTCTGTCATTTTGGCACGTGTTTCTGCACTTCTACTTGTACAGCCTCCTCGTTTCTTAGGAGGATTAAGAGATAGTTTCTCAATATCTGCTTCCATGTTTTTAAATACTTTTCCACCAATCGTTAAGTTGTACCCATTTGGATAAAGAGTGTTATGTTCTTTGATATACTTCTCTTCATAGTGATCTAATTCTTCTTTAGGACATGTAAATATCAATTCAACTTGAAATGCGTCTTTGCCATGCAGGCGTATCGCATTATTCAAGTATGTACACTGTTTCTTTTTAGTGTTACATATTGCTTCACTGAGATGATCCTTAAAGCGTCCTATGAATCCAAATGGTCTATACTTCTTATGATTTTTACGATGGGATAGTGTTTGCCCAACATAGTTCTTATTGGTTATTGTATTTTTAATTAGGTAAATTTGTCCAACAACTTGAGAATCATCGTTTAGTATTTCATTCATTTCTGGCAATTATAATTTATTTTATTCTATCAATTTTCTACTAGGTAGTTATATTATTCGCAACTATGCACTGTAGTTACAAATAGTGATGTTTACACCATTAACCCCAGATTGTGGACATCACAACAATCCGGGTGGCTACCTGTTGGCGACAAGATTTCTACTTATTCATAGTAGGTTTATCACCATCAAAGTCAGCGTTGTAAGGACGAGTGCATAGAACATTCATGCGAAACGTCTTGTAGGGCAACACTTTCACCCTGTGCCCCATCATGGACATTTTGTGCAGCGTCGGCTGCCGATTGAAGAGGAGAATGTCATTATCCAAGAGATGGCGATTCACCACATCTCCCGCATACAAGACAATCTCCTTCGTATTCACGTGCTTCAGTGAGATCATACGACCATCCTTGCGCACAATCGTCTTTGCACCTGGCCATACATCCGCACCATTCTGAACCAACTTGTACAACTTATCCAAATTGTACTTCGTCACACTCTCAGGACTCGTCAGATTCATAGCAATCTCCTTCGGAACTCCAATCTCTGCTACACTCAAGTTCGGATCAGGCGTAATAACCGAACGTGCAGAGAATTCCACACGCTTTCCCTGAATGTTGTAACGAATGCGACCTTCCTTGCCTCCCAAACGCTGCTGAATGGACTTGAGCGGACGACCACTACGCTGTGCCGATGGCGCTACACCAGGAATGTTATTGTCCACCAAGGTCGCCACATGATATTGTACCACATTCGTCATCTCATCAATTACATTTTTGCTGGAATTGCCCTCAATCTTTTGTTGGAGCGTTTTGTCATTTTTAATAATATCAAACAGTTTGTGCGTCAAGTCATCCTCTGAACGCTGGTTATTGTCCTGTACCACGGATGGACGCACTTGCGGCGGCGGAATGCGCAAGACCGTGCAGATCATCCAGTCAGGACGACACCAGTAGCGGCTCAGCCCCATAAAGTCCACATCTTCATCCGAAATGCGACGGAATAAACGATGGACATATTCCACTTCCAACGGCTGCAACTGTTTCAGTTCCTGGTAATGTGCCACAATCCGAGCAATGCCTTCACGGGTGAACTTGTCAGGCTGCGGCGCTCCGCAACCATCCTCACACTCTTGACCGCATCGCTTGATGTTGGACGACAGCGCCAAAACCTCCTTCCAACGAGCCTCTCCCTTACGATTCAATAAGTCCTTGTGCAACTCCTTGTCAATCCGCAACTTGGAGCACCGAATGCAGATGCACTTCAGGACGTTCATGATCATCCCGTGAAACTGAATATAATAGACGGGACGAGTCAAACGATAATGCCCAAAGTGACCGGGACAGCCATGATTGGTTTGACCACACGTGCGGCAGATTTTACCATTATCCAAAACACCCATACGTGGATCAAAGAGACCGCCAATCTTGGGTTCATTGCCTTCATAGGGGGTCTGGGACGTAATTTCCACCACGGAACTCCGCTCAATTTCTTCAGGGGACAAAATACTAAACTGAACTCCGATGACGGATTCAATATCAGAAGAATGTTGGTTGAAACCGGCAGGCATTCTGTCTTGGAGGTAGAAACTGTTAACTCTCTTCTGGCCCGATTTCAGAATCAATTTTAGTAAATAGGGTCTTTAGGTTCTTTTAGTGAATTATTCATATAATATTTTTGTACTTAATATAACTAGAATTATAATTATTAATAAGATTATAGTGTACTATGATATGTATTATGCAATGCAACTTAAATAAATCATTCATACTATCTAGCATATGATAAAAACATACGGTCTTAACCTATGTGCAGAGTTTGATTTTATTTCTCGTATTACATCGGATAGAGATATTGATATATACATTGATACATGCGAATATCATCCAAATGATTCATTAAAAATATATTTTCAATGTGAACCAAATGAAATATATCCTTGTTATTCTTATTTACAATCTAATTATACTCGTTATGACTATATAATGTGCTATGATACTACACAATTACAGAACTCTAATAATGTTATTACCCATCTATGTGGAGGAACATGGATTAAAGATATACCTATGCATGAAAAACAATATAAAATATCTAATCTATGTGGATCAAAAAAAATGACATCTGCACATACACAGCGTATTCATTTGTATCATTCACAATTAGAATTTACATCATGGCCTATTACTTTTTTTCGCAGTAATTATGGAGATATTTTACCTAATATTAATAATAATCCCTTCATTGGAAGAACACTTGAATCTAAAATAGATTTATTTAAAGATTTTCAATTTAGTATTGTTATTGAAAATTCTAGAGAACGTAATTATTTTAGTGAAAAAATTGTTGATTGTTTAATAACAAAAACGATACCCATTTATTATGGATGTTCTAATATTCAAGATTATTTTGATATATCTGGTTGGATCATTCTTGAATCAAATAATATTGTAGATGAACTTAAACAGAAACTTATAATATTGAATGAAACATATTATTCAAAATATATGGATACTATTGATTATAATTATGAAAAAGCAAAATATCATGGTGATTTTATAAATGGAATGGTAGATGCACTTGTACAAATACCTGGTGTTCAACGTTCTACTAAATAGTCTTTATAAAATTTGAAAGACAGCTCGCTCCTTCCAGTTTCTTGCATTTGGCATAAAAGCACATGTGATGGCTACTTCTTTGAAGTCCGTTACGTCTATTTCTTTTTTTTCATCTCGTGATAATACAGCATTTTCAGAGATAGCTGTATAGGTTGTAGAAATCATCCGTTTCCATTCTGGAACATAGATTACGATTTTTACTTGATTGTTTTCTTTTGGTTGTTTTTCCATAATGCGCCCTTGAAACGTGGTTCTTCCATGCTGGATGGCAGTAAGAAAGGCATAATCACGGGCATGACGTTTGATTTCCTTTCCACGCTGATTCATATCATACATAGCGATGGGGACAATGTAATACTCGGTAGAATTCCTAATAAGTGTTTTAAGGATACGCTGATTGACCAGATCTGCATAACGGCGAATAGGACTGGATGCATGTGCATACGCTGCAGATTCCAGCCCATAATGGGTGGTTTCTTGTTCTTCTGCCAAACAGTACTCGGCAGAAGAAAATGCCAGTTGTTGTAACTCTGGGATATAGGCTTTGTATTTCTCTAGTTTTTCTAGATCAGGAGCAGCATGCTTTCTCAGAATACCCATTCCCGCTTTTTTCAAAAGCGCACCTGCTTCTTTGTTATAAAAGAGCATCATTTGCTCCACCCATTGATGTGCATCGTCTACAGGTTCTTTGGCTAAGTAGGATGCAATGGATTGAAGAACTTGTTTTTCTACTTTGTTGCATTCTTGAAAGGATTCATAGGTATAGGATTCATTCACGGTAAATGTCGTTTCTATCCATGTAGAGTTAAAGATGGTGATACCATTCCATATGAATTGGAGAGAGATTCCATAGGTTTTTTTACCTGGAAGTAGAGAACAGGCTTGTTCCGAATAGGCAGAAGGCAGCATGGGCCTTAGTACCTTTCCATCTGGATCATACAGTGTTTGACCAATTAAAGAAGCTAGAATATCCACTGAACTACCATCCTCTACATAGGAGGCTACATCACTGATACTAATAGTTACTTTCCATTCTGAATTACCGATTTGTTGAAAGGTAAATACATCATCTACATCCCTGCATCCTTCTGGATCAATATGAAAGGTATATCCTTCTAGTACTGTTCGTTTTGATAATGTGTGGATTGGCTGATAATCATACTTCGCCCATTTATAAGGACAGGCTTGCCAGATCAGCGCTTCTTTCTCTGCATCTACATCACCAGAGGGACCAAGAAGTTCTTGTAAAGCGCCACGGGGAAAGGTACTTGTCCATGAATCTAACTTGATCAAGCCGATTTGATTTCTTGTGGTGTCTTTTTCAGAGCATCCTACAATAAAATGCGGGTACTTTTTGTTATAAGGGGTAAAGAGGTACATGGGGATTCCTCGTTTGGTTAAGCCATATTTGGATTTGTTAGTGAGTTCTACTGTACCTACAATAAGAGGATGTTCATCACGAAGTTCTAACATGCATTTATCATTGATCCAATCAACATGATCACCTGGCAGACACTTGTTGGCTTGTTTGGATCCTTGGAATTCATGAATCTTGCTCCCTGTATCGCTGAGAATCATGAAGGTGTCATAATCAGCGGTTTGCAAGATGCCACGGATGCCTTGTGGTTCATCTTGTTGTGCGACACCTAAAATGGATTCTAGAAGATCTGTATTGATATTCATTTGTACTATTTATTGATATACAAATGAATATCAAATTTTATAATTGTGCTATATAAAGAATAGTAATATTACTATACTATAGCACAATGTTGATTTCGTATGATCAAATCACTAGCATTTTGTCATCTCATGGCATTACCATTACGGGTGCACTCCACGTTGGAGCACATGAATGTGAAGAACTACCTTTTTATCATCAATTAGGATTGACGAATAATGATATTGTATGGATGGATGCAATGAATAATAAAGTAATGGAAGCAAAAAACCGAGGAATTCCTAATGTATATCATGCAGTTGTAACAGATAAAGATGATGATACTGTTATGTTTAATGTATCTAATAACGGACAATCATCAAGTGTATTAGAATTTGGCACGCATTCACAAGAACATCCACACGTCGTATATGTAGATAAAGTTCCAGAAAAAACAGTTACACTTAATTCGTTTTTTAAGCGAAATAATATGGATGGTACAAAATATACCTTTTGGAATTTTGATATTCAGGGTGCGGAACTTATGGCATTGAAGGGTGCAACAGATTATCTTCCATATGCCAAAACACTGTATCTTGAAGTAAATGAAAAGGAATTATATAAAAATTGCGGAATGATTGGAGAAATTGACGAATTTCTATCACAATATCATTTCAAACGTGTATTGACATCTATGACACAACATGGATGGGGTGATGCATTGTACATTTTGGATTCACAATAATTTCTTACGCTTATAAAATGAGTTCCTTCATCTGTGGAATGCGTCGTTTTGATAAACATAATACTACTCCTAGTAAACCAAGTAATGTACAGCTACACAATGAAAATCAGTCTAAACTGAGTGAATTACTACGGTTGAGAGAAGAACAGGATAAAGGTGCATTTCCATTGACTGTGCCTGCTGCACAAAGTGTTACGCCAAGTAATGTATCCATACAAGTGGATGTACCTATCACACATGCAGATTATACTCCATGGAAAACTCCTGCTAGTAATTGAACGTCTTATATGATTTCCACACATCCTTTGTAATGTGTGAAATAGCTTTCATGGATTCATACATAAGTGTATTTGTACGAGATTTAAGAAGAAGAAATACACTTTCTCCTAAAAAAGATGGAATAAATACTTTATATGGAATAATTTCACGATGCTGAATGGAATTGACATGAAAAATATCGCCCATTACTTGTAACGGGCTATTCTGAATCATTTCCATAAGTTGTTGATAAGGTTGTTTTTTTGAAGCAATTGTAGTCATTCCTGCATAGAGTACAATTGGACCTCCAACGCAAATCCAATTAGAAAGATGCTGAAAAAGAGTATTCCATAAATTCTTCTGTTCATTGGTTGAAGCATGCGAGGAAATATCTTCATTGAATACAGGATCAAATAAATCAATGATAATCACATCATAGCATTTAGATGGATAATTCTTAATCGCTTCAAAGATATCTTCATGATAAAGTGTTAGTCGTGGATCATTCCATGCTCCTTTGGCCCATTGTGGATAGGATGTTTTGAATAGGTTTACCACATCTTCATCCCATTCATACATATCAACCTGTTCTACATCAGGCCATTTAAGAACTTCTCTAAGTGTAGCACCTTCACCACCTCCTACTATGAGAACACGCTTATTCTTGTAAGAACTTGCCATAGCAGGATGGACAAGTGCCTCATGATATAATCGTTCATCTACTTCACAACTCTGAATTGTATTATCCATATAACATGCTACACCCAAGTTAGGGCGTTCTATCATTTGAACATTAGTTCCTCTCTTGGTTATTATGGTTTTAACAAATGATACATTTGACCATACATGTGTTAAATTAGGCGATATATATTCATAATATGATAATGATGTCGCCATTATCATATTATGATGTAATTTATTTAGGTTACTATTTACCACTTGATCCAAATCCACCTGCACCTCTGTCAGTAGAAGGGAGTTGATCCACCAACCGAATGTGCCGAATCCATCCCATATCGGGTGCTATAATTTGAAAGAGCCGATCACCCTTCGCTACATCTGAATTTCCCGTCATGGACCATACAGGAGCTTTTAACTCTCCACGATAACTCTTATCAATGACTCCTACTGAATTGGCCATCATAAGCCCTGTCTTATAAATAGAAGAACGTGGTAGTAAAAAAAAATGACTATCTGTTTTTAAATATTCATTGGATGTCCCATGCGGGAGTGGTTCCACTTTGAGTAGTCTGACAGTGATTCCAAAAGGGATAAATTCGGGCGTTTGTTCAATATGGACACTATCAGATGCATGTAGATCTACTCCTGCATTATCATCTGACCGATTGAATTGGCCATTTCCATAAAAAGCGGTTACTTCAGGAGAAATTGGCAGAATCTCTAGTTCATACCATACAGAATTCATTGTAGTTTATGTATGGATACGATGCTTTAAGATGAGGAAGAGTTCTTAGTAGTTGGGAGCTTTAGCATTCACTTACAGGGGGTGTGGGGGCTTTAGCCTCCACATTATAATCTTAAGTATAAACTATCTGATACCACAATATCACGAATTAAATAGGTTCGTGTTTCTGTGATTTTCTCTATTTGTTTCGTATGCTGACAATACATTGCCATTGCTAACCATTCATCCAGCATATTTGCAATTTTCATTACGGACCGAATAAAGTTTCCTTCAAATAAGTCATACTCGGAACAAATCACAGACGCATGCTCTCCCTCCATCCAGCGTCGCATCGGTTCCATCATTTTAGTAGAAGTAGTCCAATAGCCCTGAATGGGATAGCCTACCTTATTTTCTAGTTTTTTATACTCTATTATCATATGATCTAACTGTTGAATCACACTCTTTACCTCCTGAGAGATATTCATCTCGGCTAGTCCAGGATTCTCTTCTGTGTCCTTTCTCTCCTGAAAACACGCAAGAACACACACTAGCTCTTGACCTGATAGGTTGTGGCAGATCTCTTTGGTATAGAGTTCCGTCATCAGAAGTGGATGACCTTCATTCACTTCTGTGGCCAGAATTCCTTTTAGCGTCAGATCCTTATTAGCTAGTTCATATGAATTGGTATGTTTGATATAACCTAATTGATGGAGAAACTCAATAACAGGTTCTACACTACTTTCATGATCTTCTGCGCATTGAATGGTATACTCTACATCTTCCAACTGCTTCTCTAGTAGATCTAGATTCTGAAAATCTGCCCAGGCTTTCGTCCATTTTGGTCCCAATTGTTTGTTCTTTAAGGAATTCAATTGTCTTTGTGCATCTTTTTTTGTAGCATTTACCGATGTTTTAATGATATGTTCTAATTCTTGACATTTTTTGCACTCGCTTAAATAAGGCTCTATCAGTTGGATGTCTTGAATCTGTTTCTCACATGCAGCTTTCTCCTTTTGAAGCACCTTAATCTCCTCAAGTTGTTGCTGAAACCAATAACTATGTTCCATGATCTGGAGCCATTTAAGCGGCTCAGTAGATGCCTGAATGGTTTTTAGCATAAAATCATAGTGGAAATCCATTCGGCTAACAATTGGCGGCCTAGCACCTTTCATCATAGCATGCATCTCTGTTGGCGAAATAGGTTCTCTGTCAGGTACATAAATAACCACTCCTTTGTCATCTTTTCCTCGCCGTCCAGCACGTCCTGCCATTTGAAGGTATTCATCATTGCGTAAGAGGCGCATGGTAGCTCGTGCATCATCATACTTTTTAAAACCTGCAAAGAGAACAGTTTTGGTCGGCATGTTTAATCCTACTGCAAAGGTTTCTGTACAGAACATCATCTTCACTAGTCCTTTGGAGAATAAGATCTCTACAATTTCTTTTAGAAGGGGAAGAAGTCCACTATGATGAAAGGCAATTCCACGACACAGGAGATCGTAGATTTGATGGTATTGCGGAACTTTTTCTAGTTGTTCCATATGGCGATGAAGATGGAACCCAATGATATGTTTGACCGAGGCAATATCTGCTGCAGTTAGAAGGGTATGTTCTACCTTTTTAGCGTATAATTCGCACTGTTTGCGACTGAGAACAAAGAAGAGGGCTGGTAGAAGTTCTTTTTTTTCTAATACTGCAATCGTCTCATTCATTTGATGCACAAAATGGTTATTATGGACTTTTCCTTGAATTGCGCCTTTGGTTCCTGATGCACGAGCATCCACCACTTTTTGTTGAAAGGTATATTCCTCGTCCTTCATATTTTGTTTTTTAAGAAACCAGTCTTTGTAGACTTTCTCATGATATACCTCTTTAGCATCCATCAGGGTTACTAGTTTGTAGTCATTATCCAACACATAATGTGTCAATGGTACGATGCGATACTGAGTCTCAATCAGATGAATTCGTTTTTGTTTTAGTTCACCCAACCAATTGGCCAAGTATTCAGGATGATCCAATGTGGCCGAGAGCATCACCATGTTGACTTGTGGAGGAAGTAGAATCATGGTTTCTTCCCAGATCGTTCCACGATCTTTATCATTAATATAATGACATTCATCAAATATAACTGCATCCAGATCATCTAGCGAAATGGATGCGGTTAGACCCAGATGTTCTGTGGTAGTGCCTTTTTTGTAAAGTAGATTTCGGAGAATTTCGGTGGTCATAATGACCACTTGTGCATCAGGACAGAATTTAATATCCCCTGTCATGATGCCAATTGTATTATTAGGAAATAAATGTTTCAAATCGTGAAATTTTTGATTAGATAGCGATTTAATTGGCGTAGTATAAAAGACTCGTTTTCCTTTAGCTAAGGAGTGATGGATTTGATATTCACCAACTAAGGTCTTACCTGAACCTGTTTTAGCACAAACAAGAACATTTTCGTTGTTGGCGATGGCGGCAGCTGCATGTTGCTGAAAGGGGTCTAGGGGGAAGGTGAAGGGATTTGGAAAGTTAGTAGCGGGAGTGGTAGTTAAATCGGGAAGGATGAGAAAGGACATGGATTGTGTGTTATATTCTTACTATATTTTGAATATCAATTTTATAAAAATGATATCTCACATGTTTCAAACATCGTAGTAAATTTTTGTATAAACATAAATGGAAATGATACATCAATTAGTTCATCATTTGGGGTGGTTCCAAACCAGACTGCTACAAATAAAGGAAAGTAGCACATACTGTACTCAAAATCCTTATGATATGCTTCTAATGAGTAGTCTACGCCATATTCCTTCACCTTAATATAATAGTACATTTTAAATAGTTCACGATATGCTTTAATATTATCTATAGTAAAACTTTCCATCATAAAAAACACAATATCCTGGACACCCTTACCATTTGCTATGTACTGCCAGTCAATAAAGTAAGGCATGTATCCATCTTCTTGTTTTTTATAAAAAATATTACCTGATTTTACATCGCCATGGCATATGGTTAAATTATCTCTACTTAGGTATTCCTGGATCTCTTCATAATGATAAATCACCTTTTCCATTTTATCAAGTGTCTTGGTTGAAATAATTGACTTCCATTTTTCAGAAAAAAGAGGCCAGCGTTCTCTTAGAAAGGTACCCCACACTGGATTAAATAAAGAATCATTATGTTTTTTTAGATGCTTGAAAGAGCCTGATAGGTCCTTATTCCAAAAAAGTGAATGAAATTTTGCACATTGCTCAATTACCTTTAGTGATACATCAATAGGTTCCTTATTTAGATTTAGAGCTAATACAAAGTTATCATTGCCAATATTTTCAAGCAAAATTCCTTTTGAAATAAAATTAGAATCCTTAATTGTTCCAATGTATTTTGGAACACATATATTTATATAATCATGAATGCTTTCATAGAAATAATATTCTCTATCAAATAATCCCAATGTATATGCCATTTTTGTTAAAGAAGATGTATAATCATTTTCATATTTTAATACACAGTCCATAGATGCACCTGATTCTAATTCAAGTTGAACACGAATGACATCTGAAATATATCCTCCCTTTAACTTTTGAGTATCTAGATGAACCTGCTTAATAGCGTATTTATTTGATACGGAACGTAAAATCATCTGTGTAAGGTATGCAGATATATCGGTTGTATCATTCATGATAGTATCTAGGTTTATAGTAGTATATGTATTGATTTGTGTCTTTATATTAAGTTCATCTAGTATGTGTTTATTGGAACCATTGTCTACACCAATTAGATTAAGAGGTGCAGCTCCTTGTGCACTTAATATTCCTGGTTTAGAGTCCTCAAAGATAATACATTGATGAGCAGGAATGTTTAGTAAAGACATTGCTTTTAGATAAGGATCCGAATAGGGTTTAGGGCGATTACACTCATTTCCAATGATGATATGATTAACATACTGATCTATCTTAATGTATTTCAGTATGTCTATACATGTAGTACGATTGCAATTTGTGACAATACATATTGGATATCCATGAATACTTAATTGTTTCATAAATTCTACTACACCATCTATGACAACGATTTCATTGATATATTTGTAAAATAAGGCATCTTTTAGAGTGGATATATCTTTAACATCATACAATGCCTGATCAATATGCAATTGGTTCATTACATATGCATCGTTATTTCCTTGAATAAATGTAGCAAATAACTGTTCCGTCAATGATATATTAAATTTAGATAAGATTTCACTCCATGCTTTAAAGTAAATGGTATCTGTTTTCACGAGCGTGCCATCTAAATCAAATAGAAATGCCCGCTGCTGATCAATATACTGTTTTAGTTCTTCAGGTGTTCCAAGCGATGAATAATGTTTCTTATTAATAATAAGTGGCTTGAATGGGGCACTTGACTCTAACATATTTTTAATAACACATGACATATAATACTCATTTTTAAAACGTATATTCTTAGTAATAATTATTTTACAATGCATTTGTAATTCATCTATATTTTGAAAAAAGTATGCACCTGTATTTGCATAATGACTAATTTTTTCTTTTTCCATAATATCAGTAATTATACCATTTTCTATCTTTACATAGGAATAAATAGGTTTTGTACAATTGTCTTCAAAACAAACTACCGCATTTGTATCGTAATCTCTTAGTTGTTCTAAAATATTTATATGATAAAGTGTATCGCAATCAACTAATAACATTTTAGAATGATGTGGAAGTTTATTATGAAGAATGTGGTCTATGCCATACAAAATCGTTTCTGCTGCACCATCGGTTCGTTTATAGATAGGAATCAAATAAATATGTGGATAAAGTTGTTGAATAATTATATGAAATTCATATTCTTCCAATGATGAATGATAGATAATGAAAACATGATCCTCTTTTGAGTCTAATTTGTCAAGTACATGACAAATCATTTTTTTATCAAATACATCTATCAGTGGTTTGGGATTGGTGTAACCTACATCTTGAAATCGTTTTCCAATTCCACATAATGGAATAATAATATTCATTTATAAATCATTTGATTAGTTTATAAATGAATAAGCGCATAGTACCGGATGGAAATACTACTATTGTATAGTCTAAAGAATATAAATTACTACTATAGTAGTATGAATTTTACATTTGGTATTGTTACATCTGGTCAAAATGATACAATATTACCTACGATTATTGATTCTATTATAAACCAATCCATACCACAATATGAAATTATTATTATTGGATCTACGACCATCGCACATCCATCTGTAAAAATAATTCCGTTTGATGAATCTATTAAACCAAATTGGATTACACGGAAAAAAAATATGATTTGTGAACAAGCTATGTATGAAAATATTGTGTTATTGCATGATTATATATCATTATGTGATGGTTGGTATGCTGGATTTTTACAATTTGGTTCAGATTTTGATATTTGCACTACTAAAATAAAAACAATAGATGGAAATCGGTATAGAGATTATAGTTTATTTCCATATAAATTAAAATATCCTTTTAATACACGAGCATTATTGCCATATAATTTTAATATTACACCTATTATTAATAAATTATCATACATTTCAGGTGCATATTATATTATAAAAAAACATATTGCATTACAGTATCCATTAAATGAAGAATTATGTTGGGGTCAAGGTGAAGATGTTGAATTATCAAAATGTTTATCAGATAATGATATTTTATTAAAATGTAATTCATATAGTACTGTACAATTACAAAAACATAAAGATCAGGCTGGATGGGAAATTGAATTAACAGAAGAAGATATGAAAATACTAACAACATTATCAGATGATGAAATTAATAAAATGAATATTTTATCAAAAAAAAATAAAAGAATATAATTCAATTAGTTTTTTTACGACCAAAATATATTATTTGTAATTTATCATCTGAAGGAACAAAGCATGCCATTGTTTCAAAATTTAAATACTCATGAAAATCAATACACAATTGTAAATCAAAACAATGATGATGCATTAACCTATAATTAACATTATTTTTAATCATTTCTTCATACGAAATATTATTTGGCTTATCTGGATGATTACAATTTATTTTATATGGATGTGCTACTGCTAAATTTTCTTCTTCATGCGTATTATCATTTTCTTCTATATTACTTATATAATCTTGAATAAGATGTTTCATTGTTGTCGTGGGACGTATTGAGTCCCAAAACTCAGATTTATTTGGCAGAATCGTCAATATATATGAAGTATCTTTTAATAATGTTTTATACATGTTTAATGTTTTAATTGGATTTGCCATATGTTCTATGCAATGTGAACTAATTAATATATCATATTTTTTATTAATCTGCGATAGTTCTGTATACATATTATTATATATATTATTATCATTACTTGATTTTATAGATATAAAACTATCTTTTAAATTATATAAATTAAAATTATCTATCTCATTAAATAAATTATAAATATGATATGGATAGCATGATGTGAATAATAAGGTAGGGCCACCTATTTCTAAGCAACTACTACAATTGTATTTTATATAAGTTTGAATTCCTGAAATATCTTGTATTTTAGAATCTAAATTATCCATATTAAGAATATACATATTATTTATTTTACTTATATTTTTTCCAAGTTTTTCCTGAGCTCTAATTACTGTCTTGCCATAAATAAGGTTATTGAAAGGTTGAATATCATAAAATATATTTAATATTGGAATATGATCAAACGGAGGTGTTATAGTTGCTAAGTTACGCTGCATATCATTATATTGACTATATAATTTTTCAAAATATAAATATTCATCTTCATTAAAATTGTCTATACCATTTTTATCTGCAAAAAATATATTTTCCAATAGTTGTGTTATATGATTATAATTACTTCTACTCTTAGCAGATTCTATATTAATAAGTGGTGGTGTTCCCAATGTGTCATATGCAAAATTTATCTTATTTCCTATTTGAATGCCAATACAATCTGTTTGTGTACTTAACAACTCGCCAGTTATCATTTCACCCTCATGATCCGAATTAAAATCCCATGTTATTTGTTTAAGAAATTTAGTTTTGATAAATAGTGGTCCTGGCGCTCGCATATGTGTTTCGTGGGGGTATTTTGTACTATTATCATTTAAGTCATTACCATTAAAAATCTGTGAGGCGCAAAATCCAATATGTTCAGAAAAAGTTAAAATCTTTATAGCATCTTTGATCCATAAGTTTCTTCTAATTACACATGTTTCTTGCATAAATACAAAAATATCATATTCTTCTTTGAACTTGTCAAACACATATTTATAAGAACCATAACCTTTATGTGGTACTTCTGTTTTATCATCTAAGATCTTATTAATATAAATTAGTTTACCTTCTTCATTTTTTAAAACATCTTTATTTATGCATAAAAAATTTCTATGAACAATAATTAGATCGTGTGGATAGCCGCCCATATTTTTCAAATAACTTGGAGTAAAATAATAATTATTATTTTCAGTTGAACAATTACATATTACTGCTACTTTTAGCATTATATATATTGTATATATAATTAAATGATACATTTTACACATTTATCAAAATTATTGTTATTCATAAAATTGTTTATATAATATTAATTTATTCCGTAATGTTTAGCAATCTATTATTATAAACTTAAAGACTCTGTTAAATAAAAATATATAATGAAATTACTTATATTTTATTTAACAGAGTCTTCACGACATTATACTTTTTCTAATTTTGTTAAATTATTAAACGAATCTATCTATAAGGATCAATGGAAAATGATTGTACTATCAAACAATGATGAATTACAATTTTATAAATCTATTCTAGATACAACATTAATTAATCATCAAGAATTTAATTTTTCTTCTGATAATAATTATTTAGAAAAAGTAAGATTTGCTATTCAATATGCAAAAAATGGTAAATTTCCATATATGATGAAATGTGATAATGATATATTTTTTAGAGGAAGGACTCTAGATTATATGATAGATCATCTTGAACAATTAGAAGAACCACATAATTTAACACTTGGTCCACTACTATCATCTGGTATTCCATGTGTAGAATATTTTATGAATGATTTTCTTAATGAAACTCAGCGTACAACTCTTCATCATAAATTATTACAAACTGAATTTAAAGACATTTGGGGTGCAAAATATACGCACTTAAATAAATTTACATTAGGATCTAAATCATGGAATGGTATTGATTTTCTGAATGCTGTAAAACAAAATGAGCATTATTATAAGGGAATTCATCCTATTCGTGTAAATCTTGATGCAATTCAATATTTAAACTCTTGTATTATAGACAAAAAAGATGAATTCTATGAAAATAAAGAACTATCAATTATATATGATAATACATCACCTTATTTATGTAATAGTGTTTTTTGTATTAAAACATCAATATATGAAAATATTATTAATGATAGGTCATTATATGTGGATGATTTTGATGAAGTCCCTTTAAATAAATATGCCTGGAAGATGGGAACATCGCATCTTTTTGTTAAAAATGGTTATGCCCTTCATATGTATTATAATACTATCCCTAATAATCATACATACGAAGAACAATTTTGTAATTCATTTTTTTAATACAATTAATTTATACATGTGTATTATAAATATATTATAATATATTATAATATAATATATGCTATATATCTACGGCGATAGTCATTCTCATTTTTCTTTCAAAAATTTACAAATTCCATATAAGGATTGTCATGAAAAATCTATAACAATGTTTCGTATTGGTCGTGATAATATCATAATAAATTTTAATAATAGCGAACACGATATGAATAGTATTCTTTGTTTTGCATATGGTGAAGTTGATTGTAGATGTCATATACACCGACAAATTAATTTAGGAAGAAATGAAGATCTAATAATAGATGAACTTGTACAACATTATTTTAATACTTTAAAAAATAATATACATAATCATAAAAAAATAATTGTAGTTGGCATAATACCACCAACAAAACAAGCAGATTATGAATCTATACATGGACCTATATTACATGAATTTCCATTTGTTGGCACAGATGATGAAAGAGTTAGATATACATCAAAAGCAAATACAATAATTAAAGAGTTATGTTATAGCAATGGATATATTTATTTTAATCCATATGAGTACTATACTAGAGATGATGGTACTCTAAAATTTGAATTATCTGATAATATTGTTCATATAGGGGATAATTCTGTTGTTTTAGAAAAATTTATGGATTTATATGCACATATTACTGACAATTTATAGTAAAGATAAGTATTATTCTAAAATGTAAATATTTTAATTAATTCATTCACTGAAGTATGTTTAGATAAATATGTATATGTATTATTATTTAATTCAGATATCATATCTTGTATGTATTTTAGTTTTATATAATTAGCAGATTGATTTGTAGTTATAGTATCAAATACAAATAATTTTTGATTTTTACAAAACATATTATTTACTAAAAATGGACTACCATCTGTTAAAATTACATTAGATGCTGAACGAACTCTTGATATTTGATCATATATATTTGTTATCATATCTGTATGAATAATATAATACTTATTTGTAATAGTACTTATTGATTCATATACTGATTCAAGATTATATTCTCTATCATTTCCTTTATAATTCTCTTTATTTTGTCGTGGTAAAATAACATAATCATATTGATAGGGTTCTATACATTTCTGATAATTTGAAAAAATAGTACAAAAATTATACAATATACTTTTATAAATATCTGTAAAATTACTATTATTATTTAATGGGGAAATAGGACTAGGAAATATACAAACATTATTTGAATTTATTTCATTGTTATATACAATATCTCTCTCCATAATATTAAAAAAATTTAAAAAAAATAATTTATACGTTTTTTTTTCTTTTAATAAAATTTTTATATTAGGATATTTATCTTTTAGCTTATTATAAATTGGTAAATATATAGCTGATTCATACACCCAATGTCCAAATGCATCATCAAATAATAAATCTATTGCAAAATAATACTCTACTTTATTACTTTTTACAATATCGTCCGTTTTTTCACATGTCTCAATTCTATGTGTATCAAAATTTATTAATGAATAGTTCATAACGTTTTCAATTATAAATAATTTATAAATATCATCAATTATTATATGCGTATATGTAGACTTGTCATCAATATTATATATCATTCTATTTTATAATAATATAAATTATTTATACTCTTTATAGCCTAAACAATAGTTACTTAAATAAAATATAATGATTTCTAGAGAAAACTGTGCTATATGCGAAACTAATTTAATACAAATAACACAATTAAATGATCATGTAGTATCATATTCTCCAACAATTCATCCTTCAATTGATTCTATTAAAGAATGCTTTCCAATTGGATATTGTAATCATTGTTATTCTATGCAATTTATGAAATTAGTTGAGCCTTCTATATTATATAAAGACAGTCATAATGAAACATTCAATACACCAACATGGAAACAACATCATTCTATGTTTTATGAATTTTCGAAAGATATATTAAATAATATTACTACATGTATTGAAGTAGGAGGGGCACAATGTATATTATTAGATAAGGTAAAGAAAGACTATCCTTCATTAAACTACAGTATTTTAGATATTATAGAACAACCTTTAACGGATCATATAATAAAAGTAGGTAATTGTGAAGAATATAATTTTACAGAAGAATGCGTCATACTAAGTCATGTATTTGAACATTTACACAATCCTAAATTATTTTTAAAAAATGTCATGAACTCTTCTATTACATATGTGATAATGTCTGTGCCAAATTTAGAGTATTTGTTAGAACAAGATAATTTAAATGTTATTCATATAGAACACACATTTTATTATAACCATTCACACTTGAATTATTTATTTAATGAAATATCATTTTCTTGCATAAACAGTCAGAAATTTAATAATCATTCTTTATTTTATATTTTTAAACGCAATATTACATCATCCGATGTTCCTATATTTAAATGTAATAATAACCTACTAGATTATTACTCAAATCGCCAGATGAAACTTGATATGATTGATTTAACAATAAACAATGATATTTGGATTGCACCTGCTGGGCATTATGGTTACATTATCTATTCATACTTAATTGAAAAAGGGCATTCTTCTAAAATAAAAGCATTTATTGATAATGATACATCAAAACAAGGTAGATATTTAAATGGATCTGATGTAAAAATAGTCCCTTATTCTGAATTAATTAATAAGACCAATATTACAGTTATTTTATATGCTGGCGTTTATACAAAAGAAATATGTTCACAAATTACACAATTAAACGAAAATGTTAAAATTATTTGTATATAACTTAAACAATCATTTAGAAATAGACTTTAAATGAAAACGGTGGTTGTCACTCTAACCGATGCAGGATATTATCAGAAAATGAAACGTACTATTATTGATATTCGTAGTCGTGGTGAATGGTTAAGTGATCTCGTTCTTATTACTGTTGGCTTTGATGCACCTCGCAACTTTCTTGATTATTACAAAATTACTCCATTTCGTGTAGATCACATTAACACAGATGCACTCATTGAAAAATATCGGCAGAATCCTATTCGTCCTACAGATGATAATCGGCAATTTGCTAAATTAACTCAATGGGATAAATTTTATGTATTTGATCCTTTCTTTCTTCAGTGGGATAAAGTCATCTATGTAGATGCAGGTCTACGTATTCTGGATAGGATTCAGTATCTGGCGGACTTACCATGTGATAGAGTTATCATGGCACCAGATGATGCAGCTCCCTATGATCAAGAAAAGCGATTTGGAGCAATTATTGAAACCGATCAGAATCAATCTGTTGTTGCGCAATTGTTTCAGGAATATGATCCATCTATCTTGAGAGAACGATACTTTCTCAATTGCATCTGGATGTATGATACAGCACTACTTCATAACATTACCTTTTCTGAATTGGTAGATGCAATGAATAAATATCCTATTTGCCGTTGTAACGAAATGACGATTATGAATTTGATTTTTACCTTTAAGCATAAGGTATGGAAACCCTTTCCAGAATGGATTGACAATCCTAGAAAGCGTTTGTTTGGTTGGACGGAATTAGACCGAGATTATGACCGTTCAGGAACATGGCGTGATTTCTGTTTTATGAAGTATCCGTTTAGTATTACATATGATTGTGAATAAGCTGCACTTTTTGGAAAAAGTGCTCAAAAAGTGGCTACCCTTTGGGTGCCACCTAATTATTTTATAATACTAAAAGATTTTTGGAAACTTTTTTATAAAAAAAGTGTTATTAGATACGTGTCCATGACGACTCATAAATATCTTCATACTGTGCAGGGCCTTCTGGACCAAACCATTTCGCAGGTGCGATCACATTCTTTGCATCGGCTAACCATGTTGTCCACCAAATAAACGTAGAATTTGCCATAATTATATTATTAAACTGTTGTAATAATACAAATGTATTAATATCTGTTTCTCCTTCCAGAATCAGATGTTCCTGCTGATAAACTGCTGAAATATCATCTTTAATTTCCTTCCAAAAATGATTATCATCTCCACACAATAGAAAGATAGGGTTCTGTACAGATTTCATCATTTGTTCTACTGCTTTTTTATAGTAGCTCCCTTCTAATGGCCCATGAATCTCTTTATACGTTAAATAATCTGTACGTCGTGCATGCATAATTACCACACGATCTTTATGATTCATTAGGTACGCATATTTATTATAAACATCTACTTCTAGAGCCTTATTTGGTCGAAATAACTCACGAATTTCTTGTTTAATTTCATCATTATAGAAATATTTTGAACTTTGAAGGTATCCATTTAAATATTTTCCTGGAGATAGTAAAGGGCCAATTTCTTTGTAGTGCGTTGGCATGGTTTCATGCCATTGTTCTAATGGTGGAAGAGAGGGGACCAAATATTGCCCTAGTCGTTTAAGAAGTGAATTCCAATACACAGGACGATTGCCATTTTGAGTAATATGTAGAATTTGTAGAGTTCCATTTTCTTTTCTAGCATAGGCATAAGCTGAGGCTATTTGAAAGAGTTGGTTGCCTAATCCGCCCATGATATTAACGGATACAATTGGCTGCATTATAAAGCATAATTGATATATATCTTTAAATAGATAATGTCATTCTATTGTTACATGCTCTATACTGATCAGGGTCATACCTATATCGGTGCTACAGTAGATCCAGATCGCCGTCTAAAACAGCATAATCATGAATTGGTCGGCGGTGCACGAGCAACAGGCATTCGTGTTGCACAAGGTCTCATATGGAAACGAGCCTGTTACCTAACCGGCATTCCTGAATGGCGCTCCGCTTTGCAAATTGAATGGCGCTGGAAACAACTCGGACGCACCCAATGCAAATTTGTTCGCAATCCCATTGATCGCCGCCTTCATTCCTTAAAAAGACTTTTAGCTTTAGAAAAACCAACCGAAAAGGCTATTCCATATGATGTCTATCCATCTGGACCGCCACAGATTGTGTGGGATTCAGAAGAATTACAACAGCGATTTGAAAACATTTAATTATTATGCAGGGGCATAATTACCTCCATCATATGCCGACTCCGTCATATCCAATAGAGCCTTTTTTGTTAGTCTCTCTTGAATATCATCTTCCAATGGTTGATCTGGTTTTGCATTCACATCTACTAAAATAGGTCGCTGCACACTGGTAGAACGCAATTGATCTAATGTACCTGGTGACATACCAAATCCTTCTTTTACTCGTTGTGATAGAAAAATACCTTCTTGACGTGCATCATGAGAATAATACAACACAATAATTAATACAACTAAGCAAAATACAATAAAATTCATACTGAAGTGCATCTCTATTATGTAATTAAATTTTATAATCTCATGATTACATTTTATAAGGCTCTGAATTTATCCTATCCTGCTGATTATTCCACCAATATTTCTTGATTACTTACGGGTTGGTATTATATTATTTTTTATATGGTTTTGTATATGGTTTTTTATATTCAGATACTGATTTATTGTGCTTTCTAAGTGCGCTAAAATCGTGATATTCTCCATTACTTCTTCCAAAACCTTCATACGATTGTCCTTGTGAGAAATACAAAATGACAAATAATGCAACAATGCAAAACGTATAAAACCCTAATCCAAAAATCTTCTTCATTCTATTTTATACTCGTTTTTTAGCCCGTAGAGATTAAAAACAGAATTAATTATGTCCAACATGGAAAGAAATGTCATGGGCCAACCGTAATCTTCCAAGAAAACGAGATATCTCCCAGATTCCCGAACCCTTCCGCCCACATATCGTTCCCCGAGTAGACCGACCAGAAGTCGTTGCATCAGAAGCCTATCAAACGAATCCCATTAACGAAATCGTCTATCCAGATGATATGCAATCCTATTTCTCTTTAAAGCCGTCAAAGGCCGCAGAACCTGTGATTGATCGTCGTCAATATCCCATTAAAAAAATAGAATTACCACGTGCAAATCTGAAAGAGCTCATATATAACGGCAAATCCTATGTATTTGTAATTTTACGCAATATACGACAAACCCGTGATAATGACCTCTGGATTTCCTCTTACAACTCCATTCGTCAGTTTTATACCAATAAAATAGTAATTATTGATGATAATTCAACTATCAATACTGTAGATGGAAAACTAGTAAATACAGAAACTATTCGCAGTGAATACAATGGCGCTGGTGAAATTCTACCCTATCTCTATTTCATGAAGCACAAATGGGCAGATCGCATGATTTTCATACATGATAGCATGTTTATCAATCGGCCTTTTAGAGACGCCGAATTAGATGGTTCTGTTACCTTTCACTGGCACTTTGATGCGAAAGAAGATAATAAACTTGGAACCTACTTGTCTCTTTTGAAAAATAGTACTAATTTGGTGGAATATGCTACACAAATTACTAAATGGAAAGCGTGTTTTGGAGGCGCATCCATCATTGATCTAGAAACAATCGTCTATTTGGAAGAAGCCTATGCATTTTTTACTAAATTGGTTATGGTTATTCGTAATAGAAAAGACAGAGAAATGTTCGAACGTCTTTTTGGTATTGTTCTTTTTCATGAAGGTATATTGAACATGGAACATTTTTCCAATTTTGGAAATATTTTAAAATATCCTAAAGCATTTGAATCGGATCATACTTCTATTGATACGGCTAAACATATTCTATCTCAAGCTAACTACGATACTGCAATTATTAAGGTGTGGCGTGGACGTTAAGAGCCTAAATATAATATTATATACTATAATATAGTAGTTATAATATGTCTTGTCTGGAACACATTGATGCAATTTGTTACATTAATTTGAAACACCGTGTAGATAGAAAAGAGCATATTCTACAGGAGATCAAAAAAATAGATCCTAATTTAACTAAAACGCATTGTATTACAGCAGAATATACTCCTCATAATGGCATTCTTGGATGTGTACTAAGTCATATTAAGGCATTACAGTTCTTTCTAGATCATCCTGAATGGAAAAACTGTATGATTTTAGAAGATGATTATACCTTTTCTTCTGATCCAAATACTACATTATCCTATTTATTAACTACTTTACCAACATACGATGTACTTTTATTATCCTATGGATTATGTGATTATGTATCTACCGAAACAGAATATAAATCTATTACTCGTGTTCTTTCTTCCCAAACAGCCTCTGGATATATTATTCATCGTGACTATGCTCCAATTTTATTTGATAATTTTACAACAAGTAGTAAATATATTGCTGAATATGGGAAAATACATGAATATTGTATAGATATTTATTGGAAGCGACTTATGCCTCTAGGAAAATGGTATACCTTCTCTAGTCGTATAGGATATCAATACGAATCCTTTTCTGATATAAATAATTGTGTTGAAAATTACGGATGCTAGATGCGTAAAAATAGCCAAAATAGAATCTCTCCAGAGAATGGATCTACGGATTCATGACCTGCTGATAGCTCAGTTGGTAGAGCGGAGGATTGTAGTCGGTTTTGCAATTGTCCTTAGGTCGCTGGTTCAATTCCGGCTCAGCAGAGAGTACTTTTTAGATGTGTATACTACATTTCTAAAAAGTATATATTCATTTTAAAACCATGTCCTCATGGAACCGCCCATCTTCTATTAAAAAATGTATTCTACCTAACTTGATTTCTCATATTCCAGATTATTTAACAAATACGGGTTCTTTTATTACATTTATCATTCCTACCATTAATCGCCCAAGTTTAATTTTTACATTAACTTCTTTATTGAATCAAACTAAAAAAGAGTGGAAAGCAATTGTTCTCTTTGATGGATGTGTTCCTACTAATTCATCACTACTACAAATACTAAAAGATGAGCGGTTTCTATGGATGTCTATTGAAAAAACAGGTACTACGGAAAATGCACATCACGGTACTGCAGGTAATGTACGTAATCGTGGATTATCACTTGTTACCACTCCATGGGTTGGATTTGTAGATGATGATGATAGACTAACATCCAGTTATGTTGAAATATTATTAAAAGAAAGTTCATCTACACCAACCGCAGATATTGTTGTATTTAGAATGGTAGATAAAAATACAATTATTCCTCCTATTGAAATGAATCGAATTGTTAAGGATCATGTTGGAATTAGTTTTGCATGTAAATATTCACTTATTCAGGATGGATTTGTATTTAAACAATCTGAAACAGAAGATTATACTTTTTTGAATAATGCAGAAATTGCAGGAAAGCGTATTGTACTATCCCCTTATATTACCTATATGGTAAGAGACTCTATATATATAAATAATTCTATTGCAAAACGATCTATTATCAACTGATATTGCAATTGAGT
>Ga0164297_10000488_pt1 | contig 48251 bp, 48 predicted proteins | sample GEODES058metaG_FD_113539 | JGI IMG/M metagenome (GOLD analysis project Ga0164297, IMG submission 113539) | Dystrophic lake water microbial communities from Trout Bog Lake, Wisconsin, USA - GEODES058 metaG | ecosystem: Environmental > Aquatic > Freshwater > Lake | place: USA: Trout Bog Lake... | reverse complement strand
TGTTGCCCCTTTGTTTTTAGCCCAAACCAAGGCTTCATCTAAAAGCGCTTTTCCAACACCTTCACCCCTGTAAGCTTCTTTAATCACCATATCTTCAATCCATGCAGATGGACTGCCTTGTGCGGTGGAGATGACAAGTTGTGCGCTTACCATGCCAATGACTTGGCCTGCTTTGTTTTTAGCCACTTTGATGACACCGTTCTCAGTGGCATTGATGAGTAGCGTTAATCCTTTTGTTTGTTTTACCACGTCTGCTTGAAAGTCTGCTTCTATTCCAAATAAAACGCCCAGCAAATCGATGAGCGCGGGGATGTCTTGATTGCTGGCATTTTCAATGACGTAATTTTTGTTCATTCTTATTCGTTATCCAAATCTATTGCTTGAGTATCGTAATGAATAGTCGCTAAAAAGCGGATAGGTGTTTCGATATGCTTCTCTGGCCTATGTGGGACTTCTCCACGAAAGGTTAGGGAATCTCCCGGTTCTAATGTGAACACTTCTTCGCCAACCCGATAGTCCATTTTGCCTTCGAGCATGTGAATAAATTCGGTGCCGGCATGTTCAAAGCTTTGAAATTCCTCACCAGGATCTTCTAACGTAATTAAAAACGGCTCGAATAATTTTTGCGGACCTTGATCGTATGCAAGTAATTGGTAGGTGTGGCCACTCCGAGTGCCGCGCCTGACCACTTCCATGCCTTCACCTTTTTTAACGAACTGGGCAGAGCCTCTTGGCACGTTATAGCCTTGAAATAGCCTAGATAAAGTAACCCCAAGCGCATTTGCGAGTTGCTCTAGATTTTCTAGGCTTGTTGATGAGAGGCCATTTTCAATTTTGCTCAGCATGCCGCGGCTGATGCCTACTTTTTGAGAAACTTCAGCCAGTGTTAAGCCGTTTTGCGTTCGTAATTGATGGATCGTTTGTCCAAGAAATCTATCCAGTGCTTTATTGGTCGTGGCTTGCGGATGAATCGTTGCCACATTGTTATTTTCTGATCCCATGTTGAACCTGTTTTCATTATTTTGTTGATAGTAATTCTACTCGATAAATTTTGTTCACTCCACAAAAGTTTCTTTCAGGTTAAAAAAGTTTAATAAATTCTTGACGGGGTGAGATTCATTTGATGTAATGGAGTCGTAAGTTTCACACAGGTAAATAAAGTTAATCTTTGTTAAGTTTGTTTTGATGTGTGAATCAACCTAATGTTAGGGAAATCCATGGCTTATCAATTACTTAAATATGCCCTCGGAGGCGAATACAAGGAGCCTCGTTTTTTTAGGGATTGTCAGACGCCTAAAAAATCTTATGACGCAGTCATCATCGGCGGTGGCGGTCATGGTTTGGCTGCAGCTTATTATTTAGCTAAAGACCATGGCATTACTAATGTTGCGGTGTTAGAAAAAGGCTATATCGGCGGCGGCAATACAGGTCGTAATACGACGATTGTGAGGTCTAATTATTTAACGCCAGACGGTGTCAATTTTTATGATGCTAGTGTGAAGTTGTTTGAAGGCTTATCTACCGAGTTGGATATCAATCTTTTCTATTCAAACCGCGGTCACTTTACATTGGCACATTCAGAATCTGCGATGCGCACCATGCGCTGGCGAGCTGAAGTCAATAAGCATGTTGGTGTCAAAAGTCGTGTTGTAGGTACGGATGAAATTGCAAAAGCTTGTCCTCAAATGGATTTAAGTTGCAGTGGCAAGTCGCCAATTCAAGGCGCGCTTTATCATGAGCCAGGTTCAATTGCTCGGCATGATGCTGTTGCTTGGGGTTATGCCCGTGGCGCAGATAGCATGGGTGTGGAGATTTTTCAAAACACTGAAGTACAAGGCATTGATATCAAAGATGGCCAAGTACAAGGTGTACATACAAGCCGTGGCTATATTGTAACGGGTAAAGTGCTATCAGCTGTAGCAGGATTTACCCCGCGCATCTGCAAAATGGTAGACCTTAAAACCCCTATCGTTATTCATCCATTACAGGCTTGCGTGAGTGAGCCAATGAAACCTTGGTTAGATACGATTTTAGTCTCTGGCAGTTTGCATGTTTACGTCAGTCAATCGTCACGTGGTGAGTTAGTGATGGGCTCATCTTTAGATCCTTATGAGTTCCACTCAACACGTTCAACGTTCGATTTTGTGGAGGGCTTAACTTCACACATTGTTGATATGTTCCCATTTTTATCCAACGTCAAAATCGTTCGCCAATGGGCTGGGATGGCGGATATTACGCCTGACTTTGCGCCAATTATGGGAATGACTCCGATTAAAGGTTTCTATTTGGATGCAGGCTGGGGCACATGGGGCTTTAAGGCGACGCCAATTAGCGGCAAAACCATGGCACACACTTTAGCTAATGATAAAGCACATGATTTGATTCACTCATTCCGGTTATCACGCTTCGAAGAGTATGAATTAACTGGCGAGAAGGGTGCTGCATCTGTTGGTCATTAAGACAGACACAGAATACGCATCTCAAATTTTTAGAGGCTAAACAGAAAAATGAAACTTCTTAAATGTCCGATAAATGGCACTAGGCCATTGAGCGAATTTATATTTGGCGGCGAGTGGCGCGATATGCCAAATCCAGACACAAGTTCCGATTTGGAATGGGCAAGTTACGTGCATTATCGCGATAACGCACCAGGCATTAAAAAAGAATGGTGGTATCACTCACCGAGCGGCACTTGGTTTATTGCTGAACGCAACACACTGACTGACGAAGTGCTTGCCACTTATTTGTACAGCAATCCGCCAGCAACAAATGTGAAGGAGCAATCAGCATGAGCATGAGATTGCCAAAACAAGTCGGCGAATGGATTAATCGTAATAAGAAAATTAAATTCACATTTGAAGGCCAAGAATACACAGGCTATGAAGGGGATACGATTACTAGCGCTCTGCTAGCCGCTGGGGTCAAGGTGTTAGGCCGTAGCTTTAAATACCACCGCCCACGTGGTGTATTGAGTCTAGCAAATCACGATATTAATGCGTTAGTCACCGATGGTGTAGATACCAATATTCGTGCAGACGTAACACCCCTGACTGACGGCATGCAACTTAAAGCGGTTAATACAGATGGTGGTGTGATTAAGGATAAGCGTAAATACATCGACTCTATCTCTCCGCTTTTGCCAGTTGGTTTTTACTACAAAGCATTTCATAAGCCAGCAAGGCTATTCCCATTTTGGGAAAAAGTGATTCGCAAAGCTGCGGGGTTGGGCATTGTTAACTTCAATTATCCACGTATTAATAAACGCAAACTTAATGACTTCTGCGATGTGTTGGTCATCGGCGCAGGTCCTTCAGGATTGAGTGCAGCACTCTCCGCTGCATCAAATGGATTGAAAGTCATTTTGGTCGATGAGAATCAGCATCTTGGCGGTAGCCTTACTTATGACTTTGCTGGTGAAGTAGCCAGCCGAAAAACTCTAATAGATTTAGTGGAAAAAGTATCTGCATCGTTAAACATTAAAGTCTATGCGGGCGCTTATGCGGCAGGTTATTACCAAGACCACATGGTGCCTGTAGTTAGAGCCGATGGCATCACAAAAGTGCGCGCTAAAGCCGTGATTGCAGCAACTGGTGCTTTTGAACAGCCCCCTGTATTTCACAATAACGACTTGCCTGGCGTAATGTTAGGGTCAGCTGCGCAGCGCATGATGTATCGATATGGTGTGAAGCCATTTAACAAGGGCGTTATCGTCACTGCAAATGCCTATGGTTATCGTGTTGCACTAGATTTGCTTCAAGCAGGCGTCAATGTTTCAGCGCTTGTTGATATGCGTGCAGAAGACAAACAAGATGCTCATGCACTTGAATTGGCGAACAAAGGCATACAGATTTATAAAGGTTATTGTGTATATGAAGCGTTGCCATCAAAAGGAAAGCTTGGTGTTGTAGGTGCGCTTGTTTGTCCTTATGACCCACTAACGGCAACTGCCGATGTCAAGAAGGCAGTTAAGTTGGAATGCGATGGAATTGCCATGAGTGCTGGTTGGGCACCTGCTGGTGCACTTTTATATCAATCAGGCATGGGTGTTGTTTACAACAATGACATTCAGCAATTTGTACCTAACCGTTTACCCAAAGGCGTGTTCGCTGCGGGTCGAGTAAATGGCGTATTTGACCTTGAAGCCAGAGTCAATGATGGTTTACGAGCTGTTGCTGAAGTTGTAAATTTTTTGGGTGGGGCAGTAAAAGCTTTGTCTGTTGAGACTCACAAAGGCCCCTCACCTAGTCATCCTTATCCGTTTGTTCATCATCCTAAAGGTAAGAACTTCGTCGATTTTGATGAAGATATCCAAATTAAGGACTTCATTAATGCGGCAAAAGAAGGCTTCGATAACATCGAGTTGATGAAGCGCTTTACCACAGTCGGGATGGGGCCTAGCCAAGGCAAACATTCGAATATGAATGCCATTCGCATTTTGGCCAAAATTCGCAATTTTCCTGTCGAGAAAATTGGCTCAACAACTGCGCGTCCTTTTTTCCATCCAACGCCAATGGGTCATTTGGGTGGGCGTAGTTTTCATGCACACCGTTTAACGGCTATTCATGCTTGGCATCAAGCGGCAGGTGCGGCATTTGTAGATGTTGGTGCTTGGTCTCGTCCAGCTTATTACCAAAAGGCGGGCTTAAGTAAAGAAGAAACCGTACAACAAGAATCGCTAGCTGTAAGGCTATCGGTCGGCATGATTGATAGTAGCACCTTGGGTAAAGTTGAAGTTTGTGGGCCAGATGCAGCCGAATTCCTAGAACGTTTTTATACGGGCATTTATGCCGATCAAAAAGTGGCCCGTTCTCGCTATGTGATGCTACTAGATGAGCTTGGAGTGATGGTTGATGACGGCATCGCAACGCGCCTTAGTCAGGACAAGTTTTTTGTCACGATTAGTACAGCAAACGCACCTATGGTTTATCGTGAAATGCAACGTTGGTTACAAGTCTGGAAGCTGAATGTGACGTTAATTAATGTCACTAGCGCTTATGGTGTAATTAATGTCGCAGGGCCAAAAGCGTATCAAGTGTTGAGCAAGTTAGTCAGCATTGATTTGTCTGAAGATGCCTTGCCTGTAGGGCGCTCAGCCGAAGCTGAAATCAGTGGTGTGCCAGTCCGTATTGTTCGAGCCGCATTTGTGGCGAAACAAGCTTACGAAGTTTATATGCCAACGGGATATGCCTTGAGCGTATGGAAGCTTTTATTGGAATCTGGAAAAAATGAAGGGATCCGTCCATTCGGAACAGATACACAGCGTTTGCTTCGTCTAGAACTCGGCCATCCCTTGCCTGGTATCGATACCGATGGCTTAACCAATCCATTTGAAATGCGCGCTGACCAAGCGCTTGAGATGGGTAAACCATTCTTTATTGGAAAACGCAGCTTAGAAATTATCTCCAAAAAACCGCTTAATAAAGTATTGGTGCCTTTTGTATTAGCTGCTGACTATAAAGGGGAAATGCCACAAGACTGTAATTTGGTTATTGAGTCTGGCGTGATTAAAGGCCGTGTGACCAGTATTGGTTTTAGTCCATCAGTAGGCTGCGTTGTCGGTTTAGCTTATGTGGCGCCTCACCAAGCCGAGCTTGGCAGTGTTTTTGAGATTCGGACTGACAACGGAAAAACTGCTAAAGCAACCGTGGTGCAAGCGCCGTTCTTTAATGCCGAATAAAGGATATCAAGATGACTGAATTGATCAAAACTAGCCCTCTGAGTGATGCACAGAAAATGATGAAACCATTGATGGGCTCTCATCGAGGCATGGAAGTTGCATTGAGTTTTGAAGGGCCAAAGGCCGAACAAAAACATAAAGCAATACTAGGAGTGACCGATGTTAGTTGTTTTGCGCGATTTGGTATTAAAGGCGCTAAAGCAGGTGAGTGGTTGGCGCAGCAAGGCATTAAAACGCCAGAGGCTCTTAATACATGGGTGGAAGGTGCGCCGGGGACTTTAGTGCTTCGTTTAGGGATGAGCGAGTTTTTAGTTGAGGACCAATTAATAGGAAAGGCGTGCGCAAAATTACAGGCGTTTGATCAAGCCAATATTCAATCTGCTTATCAAGTGGTAAGGGCAGATGCGGCATTTGTCTTGGGTGGTAGCGAAGTCCTAAATCTTTTGGCTGAACTGTGTGTATTGGATCTGCGAGATTCAGCACTGCCAAGCAACTTTGTTGTAATGACGCAAATTGCGGGAATTTCAGCCACGCTAATTCGTGAAAGTTTATCTGGTGAGCAAGTTTATCGCATTTGGTGTGATGGCTCATATGGGCTGTATTTGTGGGAAATTTTAATTGAGATTACGCAAGAGCTTGGTGGTGGCGTGGTCGGTTTGACTTGTCGTTTTCAATAAAGCGTTGTTTTTAGGGGAACATAAATGAAATCGTTAGCGGAAGCAAAAAAGTTTTTAGCGGACAACCAAGTCAAGTACATATTGGCGCAGTTTGTTGATATACACGGCGTCGCAAAAGTGAAGTCTGTACCAGCTAGACATTTGGAAGACATTTTGACCGCAGGCGCTGGCTTTGCCGGTGGTGCAATTTGGGGTATGGGCATTGCGCCTAATGGCCCTGATTATATGGCAGTAGGAGATTTGTCGACTTTGTCACTCATTCCTTGGCAACCAGGTTATGCGCGCATCATTTGTGATGGTCATGTCAACGGCACACCGTATAACCATGACTCTCGTGTGGTGCTTAAGAAGCAGATCGATCGTTTAAGTGAGCATGGTTGGACCTTGTACACTGGTCTTGAGCCTGAATTTTCACTTCTGAAAAAGGATGAACACGGCAATATTCATCCTTTTGACGATACAGATACTTTGCAAAAGCCTTGTTATGACTACAAAGGCATCACTCGTCAATCAGCATTTTTGGAAAAGCTAACAGCGTCATTAATCGAAGCAGGTCTAGATGTATACCAAATTGACCATGAGGATGCGAATGGCCAATTTGAAATTAATTATACCTATGCAGACTGTTTGAAGAGTGCTGATGATTACATCATGTTCAAAATGGCCGCGAGTGAAATCGCGAATCAAATGGGCATGATTTGTTCATTTATGCCTAAGCCATTTAGTAACCGCCCCGGCAACGGCATGCACATGCATATGTCGATTGGGGACGGTAAAAAGAGCTTGTTTCATGATGATAGCGATAAAACGGGTCACGGTTTATCAAAGTTAGCGTATCACTTTATGGCGGGTATTTTGGCGCATGCGCCTGCATTAACCGCTTTGGCAGCGCCAACAGTGAACTCTTATAAACGGCTGGTGGTGGGCCGTTCACTAACAGGTGCAACATGGGCACCAGCCTATATTTCATATGGAAATAACAATCGTTCAACCATGGTGCGTATTCCTTATGGTCGGTTGGAATTGCGTTTGCCAGATGGCGCTTCAAATCCATATCTCACGACAGCTGCAGTGATTGCTGCCGGGTTAGATGGTGTTAAATGCGAGTTAAGTGCAGGTCCTGGCACTGCAGATAATTTGTATGACTATTCGCCTGCGCAATTAAAGCAACATGGAATTGGCATTCTTCCTCAAAACCTCAACGAAGCGATTCGTGCTTTTGAAGAAGATAGCGTTATTCGTGAAGCTTTGGGTAGTAGCCTTTCAGAGGAATTCATTATGTTGAAAGACATGGAATGGGTGGAATACATGCGCCATGTTTCAGATTGGGAAATCAAACGTTATGCAGAGTTTTTCTAAAATCAAATAACAAGAATTTAGTTCGTTTTAAGGAGATTAAGATGTGTGGAATTGTCGGATTATTAGTTAAAAATCCAAAAATGCGCGCCAATATTGGTGAGCTAATGTTGCCGATGTTGATTGGCATGACAGAGCGTGGCCCTGACTCTGCTGGTTTGGCAGTTTTTGGTGCGGCAGTTGGTGCGGATGAACGTAAATTTAGCCTATACACTGGCGAGCTAGATTTTAATTGGCAAAAACTTTCCCATGATTTTTTGACGCACTTAGGTAGCAAAGTCATTAACTTTGCACAAAAAGCTAATCACGCTGTACTTACAACGCACCTTGAGCCTGAGACCGTGAAAATATGGCTAAAAGAGCATTATCCGCAAGTGCATTTATTAGCTATTGGCCAATTAATGGATATCTATAAAGATGTTGGCACGCCAGCGGAAGTGGCAGCGCGCTATGACTTTAGCCAGTTGAGCGGTAGCCACTTGGTTGGTCATACGCGCATGGCGACTGAATCTGCTATTACCCCAGCACATGCTCACCCATTTACAGCAGGTCAAGATTGGTGCTTGGTACACAACGGTTCACTTTCAAATGCACCCAGCCTTCGTCGCAAACTTCAACATGAAGGTATTTGCTTTGAAACCGATAACGACACTGAAGCAGCTTGCCGTTTCTTAGAGTGGCGTATGCGTGAAGGTGACGACTTGAAGACGGCTTTAGAGCATGGCTTTGAAGAGCTGGATGGTTTTTACACACTATTGATGGGCACAAAAGACCAATTGGCCCTTGTGCGTGATCCATTCGCGTGTAAGCCAGCAGTGGTAGCTGAGCATGATGACTACGTCGCAATTGCTTCGGAATTCCGTTCATTAGCACATTTGCCTGATATCAAAAACGCAAAAGTGTTTGAACCTTCACCAAAGGAGATGTACGTATGGAAAGTCTAAAATACGATTTGGCCAAGATACCATTGCGTGAGGTCAACCAATTTTTACATAGCGATGCAAGTCTATTAAACGGTAAGCATATTGAGATTAATAATCCAAACGGCGCGCATAACATTGCAGTTGGTTTGAAATCAGAGGCAATAGTGACCATTCATGGGCATGCAGGCTATTACGCTGCTGGCATGAATCAAATTGCAGATGTCACAATTGAAGGTAGCGTGGGTTCGGGCGTTGCTGAAAACATGATGTCAGGTCGTGTGCATGTTAAGGGCTTTGCTTCTAACGCAGCAGGTGCGACAGCTAATGGTGGCTTGTTGGTGATTGATGGCGATGCAGGTTTACGTTGTGGTATCTCTCTTAAAGGGGCTGATATTGTAGTTGGAGGCTCAGTTGGTAGCTTTTCTGCATTTATGGCGCAGGCTGGCAATATGGTCATATTGGGCGATGCAGGTGAAGGCTTGGGCGACTCCATCTACGAAGCGCGTTTGTTTGTGCGTGGCAAAGTTATAAGTTTAGGTGCTGATTGCGAAGTTAAAACCATGAGCCTAGAAGATCGGAAAATCCTTGTGGATTTACTTGAGCGTTCAGGTCATGGGGATGTCAGTCCTGAAAGTTTCACGCTTTATGGCTCAGCCCGTACTTTATACCACTTCAATGTAGCTAAATCAGGAGCTTATTAAAATGAGCGATACTCCTAACAAAATCCCTCAAACGGAACCACATCAATCAGCGACGTTTGATAAATTAACTAACTCACAAATTCGCCGCGCAGCTGCCACAGGCATTTACGATATTCGTGGTGGTGGTGCAAAGCGTAAGTTGCCACACTTCGATGACCTCTTGTTTCTTGGGGCATCAATGAGCCGTTATCCACTTGAAGGTTATCGTGAAAAATGTGGAACAGATGTTGTACTTGGAACACGTTTTGCTAAAAAACCGATTCATCTTAAAACGCCAGTCACTATTGCAGGGATGAGTTTTGGTGCACTCTCTGCCCCGGCCAAAGAAGCTCTGGGCCGTGGCGCTAGTGCAGTCGGCACATCGACGACAACAGGGGATGGTGGCATGACGCCTGAGGAGCGTGGCCAATCTAAAACATTGGTTTATCAATATTTGCCTTCACGCTACGGCATGAACCCAGATGATTTACGCAAGGCTGATGCGATTGAGTTGGTCGTGGGACAGGGTGCGAAACCAGGTGGCGGCGGGATGTTGCTTGGACAAAAAATTAGTGCGCGTGTTGCAAAAATGCGTTGTTTGCCAGAAGGTATTGACCAACGTTCCGCGTGTCGACATCCAGATTGGACTGGCCCAGATGACTTGGAAATTAAAATTGCTGAAATTCGTGAAATTACCGACTGGGAAAAACCAATTTACGTCAAAATTGGTGCGACACGTCCGTATTTTGATGTGGCACTTGCAGTCAAAGCGGGCGCTGATGTAATTGTTCTAGATGGTATGCAAGGAGGTACTGCAGCGACTCAGGAAGTTTTTATTGAGCATGTAGGTATTCCAATTCTTGCGGCTATTCGTCCTGCTGTTCAATCACTTCAAGATTTAGGCATGCATCGCAAAGTACAGTTGATTGTCTCTGGCGGTATTCGTAATGGTGCTGACGTTGCAAAAGCTTTAGCCTTAGGCGCAGATGCGGTTGCTATCGGCACGGCTGCATTGATTGCCCTTGGTGATAATGATCCTGAACTGGAAGCCGAATACAACAAGCTAGGTACAACAGCTGGTGCTTATGATGATTGGCATGAAGGCCGAGACCCTGCAGGGATTACGACACAAGATCCGGAGCTGATGAAGCGTTTGGACCCTGTGAAAGCAGGTCATCGTTTAGCAAATTACTTGACCGTGATGACCATGGAAGCGCAAGTGATCGCACGTGCTTGCGGCAAGTCGCACTTGCATAACCTTGAGCCAGAAGACTTGGTCGCGTTGACGATTGAGGCCTCAGCTATGGCGAAAGTGCCGCTTGCTGGCACTAATTGGATTCCAGGAGAAAGTAAGTTCTAAATGTTGATAAGTAAAAAAGCCGCTTAAATTAAGCGGCTTTTTTACTTGAAGTTACTTTTGATTAATCAAAAATCACTGTCTTATTTGCATACGGCAAAATGCGATTTTCGATGTGCCAACGAACTGCGCGAGATAAAACGATACGCTCTAAATCACGGCCTTTTTGAATTAAATCTTCCACTTGGTCGCGGTGTGAAATGCGGTCAATATCTTGCTCGATAATTGGGCCCTCATCCAACACTTCTGTTACGTAATGGCTGGTCGCGCCAATTAGTTTTACGCCACGCTCAAAAGCGCGGTGATATGGACGTGCGCCGATAAATGCTGGCAGAAATGAATGATGAATATTAATAATGCGTTGAGGATAACGTTTCACAAAATCAGCGGAAAGAATTTGCATGTAGCGGGCGAGCACAATTAGATCGACTTCTGCAGCATCAAATAAAGCGAACTGTTTCGCTTCAGCTTCAGCTTTATTATCTTTAGTTACCACAATGTGATGGAACGGAATCCCGTAGAACTCAGCTAATCGTGCAGTATCGAGGTGGTTGCTGATAATCATGGCAATATCACAAGCGAGCTCACCGCCTTGATGGCGATGTAATAAGTCTGCTAAGCAATGGTCATATTGCGACACCATAATTGCTAAGCGTGGACGTTTTTGCGCAAGTTTAAGTTGCCATTCCATTTTGAAGCGTGAGGCGATATCTGCAAAATGTTCCGCAAAGTTATCCGCATTAATTTTTGAGCCGTTTAGGTCCCACTCTACACGCATTAAGAATAGGTTGTTTTCAGCATCTTGGTGCTGGTCTGCATGCAAAATATTCGCGTCGTGTTGCAATAAGAAATCAGCAATTGCCGCAACAATACCCTTTTGGTCTGGGCAGGTAACAAGCAATGTGGCTGTATTTTTAATGGTGGTCATAAAAAGTGTGGCGCAAATGCGCGCGGCTTTATAAGTAAAGACGCCATTATACCAAGATAAGTCGCGACTGAATAAGTGCATCGCTGCCAAGGTTGTGGTATCTTTTAATTGAGCCGTTTTACACCACTTTTCAATCAATTTTAAGAGCAGTTAAGCACAGTGAAAAAACAATTACCGTATTTCGTTTTATTTTTTGTATTGCCAGTAGTCGCGATGCTTGGATGGTGGGGCTTATTTTCGAGCGCGAGTTTAGAAATTGGCACATCGCCTGCCTATGATTATGTCTATCTTGATGCTGAGGGTCCTTATTCAAAACTCAGCAGCAAACAAAATGAAGTGTTGTTTTATATGAAGCAACAAAACATTGCGCATGGTGCTGCGATTTCAATCGTGTTGACTGACCCGCGTACAACCTCTTATAAGGCGCTTTTAGCGCGCGCAGGCTTTGTCGTTGATCATGCGGTGGATGTCAAAGAGCCATTGAAGTTAGGTCATATTGACCCTCAAAAAGTAGCGATTGCCCAAATTAAAGCGCATCCATTACTTGCTTACGGCAAAACCTATTCTGTGTTGCTTGATTACTGTAAAAAACAGAATATGAAGTTACAACTTCCGACTGTTGAGATTTTCGACCACAGCGTTCTGCGTGTTGAAATGCCTTTAGAAGGCAAAGCTGGCGCTTAATTATTTTCAACATCCCCGGTTTTATTTAGGTTTTTATTTATGGATATCTTACTTGCTAATCCCCGCGGTTTTTGTGCTGGGGTTGACCGCGCGATTATTATCGTTGAGCAAGCGCTGGAGAAGTTTGGGGCACCAATTTATGTACGTCATGAAGTCGTTCATAATAAATTTGTGGTCGATGAACTTAAGCGCAAGGGCGCTATATTTATTGATGAGTTAAAAGATGTGCCTGCTGGTAATACCGTCATATTTAGCGCACATGGTGTTTCTAAAGATGTACGTGCAGAGGCTGAGTCCATGGGCTTGCAAGTGTTTGATGCGACTTGTCCACTGGTGACAAAAGTGCATATCGAAGTTGCAAAAATGCGGGCAGCGAATAAAGAAATTGTGATGATTGGTCACAAGGGGCACCCAGAGGTGGAGGGCACCATGGGTCAATCAGAAACTGGCATGTATTTAGTAGAGTCACCAGAAGATGTTGCTAAGCTTGAAGTGAGCGATCCCAGTCAATTAGCTTATGTGACTCAAACCACGCTCTCAATTGATGATGCGGCGGCCATTGTTGCAGCATTAAAACAGAAATTCCCAGCAATCAGTCCGCCAAAAAGCGATTCGATTTGCTATGCCACCCAAAACCGCCAAGATGCGGTTAAAGTGCTCGCAAAAGATTGTGATTTGGTCATTGTTGTTGGCTCACCCAATAGCTCAAATTCTAACCGCCTAAGAGAAGTTGCGCAAAACCAAGGGGTTGAGTCTTACATGGTCGATAATGCGAGCTATATTGACGCAGCATGGGTGCTTGGTAAAAAGCGTATTGGTGTTTCAGCAGGCGCCTCAGCGCCAGAAGTCTTGGTGAAAGAAGTGATTGAAAAACTCCAGGGGCTGACAAAGGCTGATGTCACTGAATTGCAAGGTGTGGTTGAGAACGTAGTGTTTCAATTACCAAAGAATCTCAAACAGGCTTAGGCTTAAAATAAACTAAAAGGGGCGTATGTAGCGCCCCTTTTAGTTTTAGTGCTGATGTTAAATCTTGCTGAATCGTTCTGGGTGTTTGTCGATATAAAAGGACAATGCCGTAATGCCGACACATGCAATGATGCCTATCGCAATACCTAAGATACCCAGAACGCTCATATTTATTTCTTTAAGTTATCTAAGCTGAAAGCGGTGGTTGGGTTTGCTGCGAGGGTTAGTAAACCACCGACAATCGCCAAGTACTGAAATGGTGATAAGCCTAAAGCGAGTGAAATGAATGTTGCATAAATTGCCATGGCAATCGCTGCGGGTTTAGTTTTAAAGCCTAACATTAAGGCACTGCCGCCAACGAGCTGGATTAAGATAATGAGCGGCGCAAAAATCCCAGGTAAGCCTTGATGACCTAAAGCATTTTGATAGTCTAAATAACCATTTGGGTTATTAAAGAACCCAATAATTAAGGCAATGACTTGTAGCAAGAAAAGCTGGGCCAAAAACACACGTCCTAACGTGCTTAAATATTTGTTCATAAAATTACCCTTAAAAAGAATTTGTGTGCAAAGTATAACCCAGTGGGCAATCTAAGAGAATAAGCGAGATTAGAATAGCGCTGGTCACTTGATGACTTAATTTGCTGATGTATCAAGGCTTGGGTAGAATACGCCACTGAGATTATTTAGTGATTTTTTAGTTCTTTTGATTCACGATTTGTTAACTTTTAGGAATTGACCCATATGTCTAAAATTATTTTTAAAGCGGGCGAAGCCACCGTTTTTTCAGAAGGTAAAGATGTTACTGCTGCGATGCCAGAAATCTTAATCGGCGCAGTTGATGGCCCAGTAGGCACAGCATTTGCTAATATGATGGCTCAAAGCAAAGGCCACACTGCCATGTTTGCAGTGCGTGATATCAACCAATTGGTTCGCCCAGCAACTATGATGGTGCCAAAAGTCACTTTGAAGGATAGTATCAATATCGAACTATTCGGTGGCGTAGTGCAAGCGGCAACTGCGGATGCGATCTTGGATTGCGTAATTGAAGGCATCATCCCTAAAGACCAAGTAAACGATCTATGTATTGTGAGTTTGGTATGGGTTGATCCAGGCTGTGCTGCTTTAGCTAAAGAGGGTAAGTTAGATAAAGCCGATATGTACAAAAACAATTACGAAGCAACTAAATTGGCCATTAAACGTGCATTAAACGATGAGCCATCGATTGATGAATTGATTAAAAATCGTCATACAATTAAACATTGTATGTGGGAAGAAAGCTGGGGCGAAATTTAACTCGCTTTAGTAGTTTGAGCTAACAAAAAAGCAACCAATTGGTTGCTTTTTTGTTGCCCTAATTTTTCGGCTATAACTTATCAATTGGTGGTAATCGCATGATTTTATCAATCACCAATCTTGCCATTGCCCATGCCTTGTCTTCACGCATCATTGCTAACTCTTGCTCATCGTAAGGCAGATAGCGCCCGCCATGTGTGAGCGAGTACCTAACCGAGTTTTCAACCTTCGTGTAGGCTAGCATTACATCTTGTATGCGTTCATCTTTAAAGCGGTAAAGTGATGGCATAGGGTGTTCGAAAAATTAAAAATTAACGCTTCAAGTGTAGCAAAATATTTCGGACAGGTGTTGGGAGTGCAGCGCCGATTGCTTCTTCAATTGGCAACCAAATGGTGTTTGGGATATTGGTTTGTCGCGTCCTATTTGTCACGCTTAATGGCTGCGGTAATATCTCTAACTTAAAGTGGGTAAACAAATGTTGAATGCTTTCTAGAGGCTCCTCGGATTCCACTTCTAAGCTAAATCGCCCCAAAGCAACTTCGCTGGCGATCTCTTCCATGCTAATTTCAGGCAAACTCCATAGGCCGCCCCAAATCCCATTGGCTGGTCGTTTTTCTAACATTACCTCATTGCCATCTAATATCAATAACATGGTGGTTTGTTTCTGTGGAATTGTTTTCTTGGGTTTTGATGTTGGCAGCTCTTTAGTTTTATTTTTAGCAAGAGCCTGACAGCTAGCCTTAATCGGACATCGTTCGCATTTTGGTTTACTGCGTGTGCAAATGGTTGCGCCTAAATCCATTAAGCCTTGCGTGTAGGCCACCATATCTTGCTTAGGGACTAACGACTCGGCGAGCGCCCATAATTGCTTCTCGATTTTAGGTGTGCCCGTCCAGCCTTCAATGACAAAGTGTCGAGCCAATACACGCTTTACATTTCCATCTAGAATGGTTTGGTTTTGCTGGAAAGCAAAGGAAGCAATTGCGGCCGCAGTTGAACGACCAATGCCAGAAAGCGTTTGAATTTTTTCAAAGTCTTGCGGAAATTTTCCATCATGATCATCCATGATGGTTTGTGCGGCGTTGTGTAAGTTGCGTGCTCTCGAGTAATAACCTAGACCGCTCCAGTGCTGCAAAACTTCTTCTTGAGTGGCATTGGCTAGACTAGCAATGTCAGGAAAACGTGCCATGAATTTGGCATAGTAGCCAATAACGGCGGTCACCTGAGTTTGCTGTAGCATGATTTCTGATACCCAAATTGCATAAGGGTCTTGTGTGTTTTGCCAAGGCAGATCATGGCGCCCATGAATTTTTTGCCAAGCGATTAATCGCGATGAAAAGTCTGCTAAATTTGACATGCTTTGCTTATTTTTCATCGCGATTTTAATTAAAACCCTAGCAACTTATTCAGTTTCTTTTTGGTTTTGTCTTCAATTGATGTGGGTGCAGGCGTTGCTGCTGGGGGCGATGCTAGATTTCCAGCAATAGCATTCTCGGTTTTAGGTAAGCCAAGGAGAGATTTCACCGTATCGGCTTTCTTACCAAAAGTAAGCGATAACGGCGATGCCAAGCGCAATGCGATACCAAGCAAAGATTTTGAAATCATGTTCTGCAACATAGCGAATTAAAGTTTTAATGGCGACTAATGCCGATAAAAAAGCAGCAATAAAACCGACTAAAAATAATCCCGCATCATCTGTATTTAGTAGCTCTCGATTTTTCAGTAAATCATAACCCGTTGCTGCGAACATCACGGGAATTGCCAAAAAGAACGAGAATTCAGTGGCGACTTGGCGTGAAAGGCCAAAAGACATGCCGCCTAAAATCGTTGCTCCAGAACGAGAAACCCCAGGAATCAAAGCGAGGGCTTGCGCGCAACCAATTTTAAATGCATCAAGCACGGACATCGATTCAATATTAGAAATTTTGGCTTTAAGTGACAATTTTTCGATAAACAAGATAACTAAGCCACCAACAATCAGTGCAATTGCGACTGGAACAGGCTTAAAAAGTGCTTCTTTGATCTGGTGATGAAACTTGAGGCCCAAAATGGCAAGCGGTAAAAAGCCAACAAAAAGTTTTAATGCAAAACGCTGCGCTTGCACATCACTTTTGAGAGTTCGGACAACATTAAAAATTCTGGCATGGTATAGCCAGCACACAGACAAAATAGAACCAAGCTGAATTACGATTTCAAAAACATCGCGTTTTTCTTTACTTAGAAAATTGATAAGGTCACCAACGATAATGAGGTGCCCAGTACTGCTGATAGGCAAAAACTCTGTAGCACCCTCAACCAAGCCTAACAGTAAGGCTTTGAAAAATAGGATTAAGTCCATCGTCACTCCCTAATTAAAATTTCTCTTCGGGTCTTAAATAGCGCCATTCGCCCATCGGTAATTTGCCAAGGGTAACACTGCCAATACGAATGCGTTTCAGACCAAGTACTTTCAATCCAACCAATTCGCACATGCGACGAATTTGGCGTTTGCGGCCTTCTCGTAAGACAAATCTTAGTTGATCTTCATTTTGCCAAGATACTTTGGCAGGCTTTAATTTCACCCCATCTAGAGATAAGCCGTGGTTGAGGAGATCTAAATTGTTATAAGACAGGTCGCCTTCTACGCGCACGAGATACTCTTTCTCAACGGTTGAATCTTCGCCGATTAAATGGCGGGCTACACGACCGTCTTGAGTAAGCACTAACAGTCCTGTTGAGTCAATGTCTAAGCGGCCTGCAGGCGCTAAGCCTTTCAAGAAGCCACGTTGAAACTCTCTCGGTTGCGCGTGATGTAGTAAAGGGTCGTCTTTCCATTGATTATCTGGATGAATTAGCACGATCGCAGGATCGTAACCATCTTCTGCTTGACCAGAAACGAATCCAATCGGCTTATTCAAAATAATCGTCACGATTTCGGATTGGTGCTTTTCAGCATCTTTGCTGATTTCAATCTTGGCGTTCATGGCTACACGACTGCCTAGCTCATCAATAATTCGGCCATCGACTTTTACCCAGCCATTGCTAATCCATTCATCCGCTTCACGGCGTGAACAAAAACCAAGTTCTGCCATGCGTTTTGAAAGTCGTGGGAAATCAGGGTTGCTCGGCAACGGTTTAGGCGCAAACATTGGATTGCTGGCGCGGTCATTATTAAAATCACCCACCTCAAAACCATCACGCATTTTGCCACCCCGGCGCGGTGTGTCGCGGCCTGTATCATCTAGTGTGGGACGTGATTCCTTTGGGCGTGGCGCCTCGTCGCGCAAGCTACCATCGTAACGGTGATTTCGTTGAGACGCTTTTGATTGAGAAATTTGAGTTTGCTCAAGTGCGCGAGTATCGAAACCTTCATTTATAGGCTCAGATTGTGGCCTTACAACAGGCTTAGGTGCAACGGTGCGATCACGCTTACTAGGATCAGTGCGGCGAACAGGCGCTTTAGTTGCTCTTGGGCTGGTGTCGCTAGTCGTTTTTTTTGAGAGTTTTATGGTGGTCAAAATGGGTGCCAAAAGTTTGATTTATATGATGTTGCGTATTATACGCTCTAACAAAACCTGCTTGGTTAATCGACGGATAAATTCGCCAATAAAAAAACCCCACAGAGGTTAACTGTGGGGTTCAATTTACTACAACGATTGATTAAGCCTCGCGACAAATCATTACAAATAGTTTTTAGACTTTTTGATAGACCTCAGAGCCTTTTTTCACAAACTCAATCGACTTTTCTTGCATACCTTTTTGTAACGCTTCTTGTTCGTTCACACCGAGCTTGTCTGCATAATCACGTACGTCTTGAGTGATTTTCATTGAGCAGAAGTGAGGGCCGCACATTGAGCAGAAATGAGCTTGCTTTGCCCCCTCTTGTGGCAATGTTTCATCGTGGAATTCCTTGGCTTTTTCAGGGTCAAGACCAAGATTAAATTGGTCATCCCAGCGGAACTCAAATCGCGCTTTTGATAAAGCATTGTCACGAATTTGTGCCCCTGGATGGCCTTTGGCTAAGTCAGCAGCATGCGCAGCAATCTTATAAGTAATGATGCCAACGCGAACATCTTCTTTATCTGGCAAGCCAAGATGTTCTTTTGGTGTCACGTAACAAAGCATTGCACAGCCATACCAACCAATCATTGCAGCACCAATTCCTGAAGTGATGTGGTCGTAACCAGGGGCGATATCCGTGGTTAAAGGTCCTAGCGTGTAGAAAGGAGCTTCTCCGCAGTGCTCAAGTTGCAAGTCCATATTCTCTTTAATGAGGTGCATAGGCACATGACCAGGGCCTTCAATCATGCATTGAACATCGTGCTTCCAAGCGATCTGTGTCAGCTCTCCAAGCGTTTTAAGTTCAGCAAATTGTGCTTCATCATTTGCGTCATAAATAGATCCAGGACGCAAGCCATCTCCCAATGAGAAGCTTACGTCATAGGCTTTCATGATTTCGCAGATATCTTCAAAGTGTTCATAGAGGAATGATTCTTTATGATGCGCCAAGCACCATTTAGCCATGATAGAACCGCCTCGTGAAACAATGCCTGTCATACGCTTAGCTGTCATCGGTATATATGCCAAACGAACGCCTGCATGAATTGTGAAGTAATCCACGCCCTGCTCAGCTTGCTCAATTAATGTGTCGCGGAAAATTTCCCAGGTTAGGTCTTCAGCTTTGCCATTTACTTTTTCAAGTGCTTGGTAAATAGGCACGGTACCAATAGGCACTGGACTATTGCGGATAATCCATTCGCGAGTTTCATGGATGTTTTTACCGGTAGATAAATCCATCACAGTATCGCCACCCCAACGGGTGCCCCACACCATTTTTTCAACTTCTTCTGAAATTGAAGAACCTAGTGCTGAGTTGCCAATATTGGCATTAATTTTTACCAGGAAATTACGCCCGATAATCATAGGTTCAACTTCTGGGTGATTAATGTTGAGTGGAATAATGGCGCGGCCTCGCGCCACTTCATCTCGGACAAATTCTGGCGTAATAACTTTAGGAATGCTTGCGCCAAAGTCATGACCCTTATGCTGAGTTTGCAATAATTCACTCATGTTCTCACGGCGTTGGTTTTCACGAATGGCGATGTATTCCATTTCTGGTGTAATGATGCCTTTACGTGCATAGTGCATTTGACTAACGTTCATACCCGCTTTAGCGCGACGCGGTTGGCGAGACAGATTAAAGCGCATTTCAGCAAGTGCTGGGTCATTTTTACGCTCCACACCAAAAGCTGAACTTGGGCCGTCTAATTGTTCAGTGTCGTTACGCTCTTCAATCCATTTTGCTCGTAGCGCTGGTAGTCCATTGCGGATGTCAATTTTAACGGCTGGGTCAGTATATGGGCCGGATGTGTCATACACCATCACGGGTGGGTTCTTCTCAGCGCCGAAAGCAGAAGGTGTGTCGCTGAGACTAATTTCACGAAAAGGCACTTGAATGTCAGGGCGTGATCCTTGAACATACACTTTGCGGGAATTGGTAAAGGATTGTTTAGTTGCTGGATCAATCTCAGCGGTTTCGCCTATGAAGTGAGCGAGGTTTTTATCGGTGGCGTTCAATGTCTACTCCAAAATAATTACTACGGAGTAGGGAAGCCATGTACTAGCTTCCCTACGGCGGCATGACCCGCATCAGGTTCAAAGGGTGTGTCTCACTCCAAAAGCATGTTTTTGGAGACCCCTAGCAATGCCGTAAAATTACGCGAAAAACCATGCAAAAGCAAGAGATAAAATGATTTCGCTTCAGTTATAATGAGCGTTACAGATTGATTTAAAAAAGGTTAGCAATGAGTTTGAAACAGGAATCACTACAAGTGAAGCAATCTCGCTTCAATATGATAGAACAGCAAATTCGTCCTTGGGAAGTCCTTGACAGTGCTGTGCTTGATTTGCTCGCTAAACTACCACGCGAGAATTTTGTGCCTAAACAATATATGGGTTTGGCTTTTGCGGATCTGGAAATCCCGCTAGGTGACGGGCAACTAATGCTATCACCAAAAATGGAGGGGCGAATTCTCCAGTCTTTGGAAATTAAAAAGACAGATAAAGTGTTAGAAATTGGCACAGGCAGTGGATACTTAACTGCTTTGTTAGCGCTTCAAGCAAAGCATGTGGATAGCATTGAACTTAATGCAAAAATCAGCAAACAGGCAGCTAAAAATATTGCCGCGCAAGGTATGGAAAATGTGAATTTGGTGGTAGCTGATGGGGTAAATGGTTTACCGACCAATGCGCCTTATGATGTCATTGTTTTTACTGCATCAACCCCTGTTTTGAACTTACAGGTCGAACGTCAGTTGAACATTGGAGGTCGCTTGTTTGTTGTTGTGGGAGAGGCCCCAGCAATGGAAGCAACATTAATTACGCGCATTTCGGCAGAGGATTTTAAAACGGATATCTTGTTTGAAACATGCTTGCCAGCAATTAATAATGCACCGCATGTCGAAAAATTTGAATTCTAAAAAGCATGATAGATAGATATAGAAATTTTAATGGGGATAAATTGCCTTAACTGCTTGATTCACTCTTGTGCATTTAATGCTTAAATTCACAATAATTTTTGAATCTGTTAATCAAGAATTAGATGGTGCTTAATTGGTGTGGAGGGACGATGACGAATTTAGCTTGTATGGCGGATAGTGATCAAAGTCAGCTTGTGGTTGTAGATATGCAAACCAAACTTAGAACTGTCATGCCCCAATGCATTACCAATGTTGTTAATAACTGTGCCCTCTTATTGCAAAGCGCTGCTTTGCTAAAAGTTCCTACTATCTTCACCGAACAGTATCCTAAAGGTCTTGGGCCTACCGTGCCTGAGTTATCTCAATTTATTACGGCTAAAAAAGCAATAGAAAAGACGGCATTTTCTTGCTGTGGCGAGCCCACTTTTATTCGACAATTATCAGCGGATCATCAACAAGTCATTCTGGTTGGTATGGAAGCGCATATTTGCGTGCTCCAAACAGCTTTTGATTTGTTATCGAAAGGTAAAACAGTTTTTGTCCTTGAGGATGCAGTGATTTCTCGCAATACTGAGAACAAGCGTAATGGACTAAAGAGAATGCGTGAAGCTGGTGTAATTATTAGTAATACTGAGTCTTTGTTGTTTGAGTGGTTGCGTGTTGCAGAAGGTGATGCCTTCAAAAAGATTAGTCAGCTTATTCGGTAAATTTGTTAGTTTTTGCCGGCAAATGTTTTGCGATTAAACTCATTATTTTATGTGTTGCGCCAACAGCGCTTTTACTAAAAGCCAATGCTGCATCGCCCATTCTTTTCCTTGTTTCAGAGTCACTCATCAGCATGGTTAATTTGTTGGCAAGTTCTTCAGAACTGTTTACTCGTCTTGCTGCCCCGGCTTGTACTGCAAAATTGGTCGCATCGCTAAAGTTGTAGGTATGCGGGCCAATTAAAACGGGCTTTCCCATTGCGCAAGCTTCAATCAAGTTCTGTCCGCCAAACGGTAACAAACTTCCACCAATAAAAGCCACATCGCAGGCGGCGTAATAAGTAAACATCTCACCCATGCTGTCACCTAGAATCACGCTACATTTCGGAATGTCACCTGCCACAGTGCCCATTGAGAATTCTGAACGGCGGCAGAATGGAATATTGTGTTTTTTAAGTAAAGTGGCAACCTCATCAAAGCGTTGCGGGTGTCTTGGTACAATTATCGTGAGTAAGTTAGGGATTTTGCTTGAAGCAATTGCTTCAAAAATTAAACTTTCTTCTCCTTCGCGTGTGCTTGCTGCTAAAAATACAGGACGATTTAGGCCTAACAAGCTACGTAAGTGATGGCCGCGCTCTGCATCATCTAAAGGGGGGGTTACATCAAATTTCAGATTGCCCATCACCACTACTTTGCCGGTTTTATCAAGTAATGCATTTAAGCGATTTGCATCTTGCTCAGTTTGTGCTGCAATTGCACTCAAGCTTCCTAACCCCTGTGCTGATAACCTTCCAATTTTTGCGTAGCCACGCGCAGATCGTTCCGAAAGTCTTGCATTCACCAACAGCAATGCAATCCCTTGTGTTTTGCAAGCTGCAATCAAATTAAACCAAAGCTCTGTTTCCAGCAACAAACCTAATGCAGGCTTGTAGTGCTTCAAAAATCGTTTTACAGCACTAGGTGTATCGTATGGCAAGTAGCAGCGAGAGACGCGTGGATATTTTTCATTTGGAAAAAGTTGCTTTCCAGCTTCTCTACCTGTTGGAGTTCCGTGGGTTAGTAAAATTTGGTGTGCTGGATATTTATCTAATAGGCTTTCAATCAGGGGCTTGGCTGCGCGCGTTTCACCCACTGATACACAATGTAGCCAAATAAGAGGTTGGGATACTGACTGGCTGTAGAAGCCGTAACGTTCAGCCCAATGATTTAAGTAGGCTGGCTGTCTCAATCCTCGCCATAAAAGCTTCATGGCAGTGAAGGGTAACAAAATATATAAAAGGGCGGAATATAGTAAACGTGACATATGGTGATTTTCTCACAAATTGGCATTCACAATGCAGTTGGATTTGTCCACAAAACTATTTTTATTTTGGTTAGTGAACGCTCACTAAATGCCAGACTTGTCCTGCTGTTTGAGGTGTTGGTCATGCACCAAAAAAATGCAGTAGAAGTGTAAAAAAATGTTAAATATATTGCTTGACCGACACTACAAAATGGAATAATTTTGCATCTGAGCACAATATATTGTGGTCTGACTAAAAAATGAGCATAAGCGAACACACAAGAGAAAGTGTGAGGAAGTCAGATCAATTACAGAATAAAACAGGGAAGATAATAATGTTACAAGCCGTCAAAACGTCAGAAGAAGCCGCTATGCTAGAAAACAACCAAAAAGAAGTGCCGATGCAATCCGTGTCATTAGATATTTGGGATAAAAAATATCGTCTCAAAACCAAACAAGGTGATCATGTTGATCAAAGTATGGATGATAGTTACTCACGCGTGGCTCGCGCCTTAGCTGACGTGGAAGAAGAAAATAAGCGTGCTGAGTGGCACGAAAAGTTCTTGTGGGCTTTGCGTCGCGGTGCCATTCCTGCGGGGCGTATTACGTCAAATGCGGGCGCCTTAGAGCACAAGCCAGCAACAAGTACGATTAATTGCACAGTGTCTGGCATTGTTGAAGACAGTATGGATGGGATCTTAAGTAAAGTACACGAAGCTGGACTAACTTTAAAAGCGGGTTGCGGCATTGGGTATGAGTTTTCAACGCTTCGTCCCAAAGGTGCTTTCGTGGCTGGTGCAGGCGCTTATACAAGTGGACCGCTTTCATTTATGGATATCTTTGACAAGATGTGTTTCACAGTATCATCAGCTGGTGGTCGACGTGGCGCACAAATGGCAACATTTGATATTTCGCATCCTGATGTGACTGACTTTATAAAAGCAAAGCGCGAAGCGGGTCGTTTGCGCCAATTTAACCTTTCATGCTTAATCACCAAGGAGTTTATGGAAGCCGTTAAAGCGGATGCTGAATGGAAGCTCGCATTTCCTGTGACATCAAAAGAAGCAACGGTTGATGGCTTAGATACCAAAGATGAATCACAAGTGGTGTGGCGCGAATGGCCAATTAAAGACAAATACCTTACACGTGAATCAGATGGCAAAACAGCTTGTCGTGTTTATAAAACAATCAGGGCACGTCGTTTGTGGGATGTCATCATGTCATCAACTTACGATTTCGCTGAGCCGGGATTTATTTTGATTGACCGCGTGAATGAGATGAATAATAACTGGTTTTGCGAAAATATCCGTGCAACCAATCCGTGCGGCGAGCAGCCGTTACCCCCTTATGGTGCTTGCTTATTAGGCTCTGTGAATTTAACTAAATTTGTACGAAATCCATTTACTGATCAAGCAACATTCGATTGGGATGAATATCGTCAAGTTGTTGCTATCTTCACGCGAATGCTAGATAACGTCGTCGAAATTAATGGTTTGCCGCTAGAACAGCAACGTGCAGAAATTGCACGCAAACGTCGTCACGGCATGGGCTATTTAGGCTTAGGGTCAACGCTCACTATGTTGAAGATGAAATATGGTGAAGAGGCGTCTATCTCTTTCACTGAAGAAGTGACGAAGGTCATGGCTGAAACAGGCTGGACAGTGGGCATTGATTTAGCAAAAGAAAAAGGCGCGGCACCTATCATGGAAGAAGAGTTCGTGGTCACTGGGGACATGCTTTCAAAACGCCCCGAGATGGTTAAAGATGGCTTTAAGCTTGGCGATAAGGTCAAAGGCAAGGTGTTAATGGGTATGTATAGCCGCTACATGCAACAGTTCCCAGAAGCATTGCGTAAAGAGATCGCCAAAACTGGTGTGCGTTTCAGCCACCACAGCTCAATTGCACCAACAGGCACGATTTCACTTTCATTAGCGAACAATGCAAGTAACGGTATTGAGCCATCATTTGCTCACCACTACGCACGTAATGTGATTCGTGAAGGGAAGAAGTCAAAAGAGAAAGTGGATGTATTCTCCTATGAACTCTTGGCTTACCGTGAGTTAATCAACAATAAAGCAATGCCGTTTAGCGAAGCCGAAGATGAAAAATTACCAGAATATTTTCTAGATTCATCAACCATTCAAGCAAAAGCGCATGTGGATATCCAGGCGGCAGCACAAAAATGGATTGATAGCTCAATCTCAAAAACCATCAATGTACCAACAGATTATGATTTTGAAGACTTCAAAAATATTTATCTTTACGCATACGATAAAGGTTTAAAAGGTTGCACCACTTTCCGATTTAACCCAGAAGCCTTCCAAGGCGTATTGGTGACGGAAAAAGACTTAGAAAATACCACCTATAAATTCACGCTTGAAGATGGCACGGTAGTTGAGGTCAAGGGTAATGAAGAGATTGAATATGACGGTGAAATGCATTCGGCTGCCAATCTATACGATGCCCTAAAGGAAGGTTATTACGGCAAGTTCTAATATTTAAAAACCGTATAACTGAAAAAATCAAAGAGAGAATATCATGGCTATTAAAATAGAAAAGAAAATCACAGGCTTTGGCTTAGTGACAGAAGAAGATAAAGCAAAAGCAGCAGAAGTCAATGCAGCGCCAGTGCAGTCAGCGAATATTGTTCAAATGGGAGAGCCGCTGAGTCGTCCAGATAAATTAGTAGGTAACACCTACAAAATCAAAACGCCAGTGACTGAACATGCGCTATATATCACGATTAATGATGTTGTGATGAACGAAGGCACTCCACAAGAGCATCGTCGTCCATTTGAGATTTTTATCAACTCAAAAAATATGGACCACTTCCAATGGATTGTTGCGCTCACTCGCGTGATGTCCGCTGTATTTCGTAAGGGTGGCGATGTAACATTCTTGGTAGAAGAATTACATAGCGTATTTGACCCAAGTGGGGGCTATTTCAAAAAAGGTGGAAAATATATTCCTAGTCTAGTTGCTGAAATCGGTGAAGTAGTTGAGCAACACTTACAAGAAATCGGAATGCTCAAAAAAGCAGGCCTAGATGAGCATCAACAAAAGTTAGTGGCTGAAAAGAAGAAAGAGTTTTTAGAGAAGCAAGCGCAAACAGGGGCTGAAAACAATGCAGAAGGTTTTCCAGCGGGTGCGCAACTTTGTAAAAAGTGTAATACTAAAGCTGCCATCATCATGGATGGTTGCCTAACATGCCTTAATTGTGGCGAAAGCAAATGCGGCTAATTTTAGCTTAAAATGTCTCAAAATAAATTACCCGCTTCGGCGGGTTTTTTTTATGAGTAAAAGATTAGAATAGAAATGTTAGTGCAGTGAATAAGGTAGTAAGTTTGGGTAACCAGATGGATGAGCCGTCATTGACTTAGTGTGACCCTGCCGATATAGATTAAGCGCACTAACACCGTTTAAGTTTTTTATCCTAAAAAAAAAGGAACCCGAAGGTTCCTTTTAATATTTAAAGCAATAAATAATGCAGATGAGCAATATCTGTTTTATTTGTTCATTACGTACATTGTTACTTCAAATCCGAAACGCATTTCTGTAGCTGCTGGCTTTGTCCACATGGTAAAGATCCTTAAAAAGGTTTTATGAATGATTTATAACAGTTCCCATTCTAGGCCTCACATTGGGGCTTGTCGTGGAGAGAGTCATGAAGTGATACTAGTGATTTTCATGAATTGTAAGTCTCAGTCTTGACCTAAAAAAACATACAATAAACTAGAGGCCTAAGTTCAAAGGCCAATCTTAAGTTTAATGCGGCGTAAAATCTGGGTAAGCGCATTTCCATCTAGTTTGTAGTGCTTGTGGAGTGGCTTCTTTACTTCCCAGGTAGCTTTTAGGCCTGCAGGAAATGTGACTAAATCCCCTTTGCCAAATTTTACTGGCTTACCACCTTCAGGAGTGATCACACATTCGCCATCTAAAATGTAGGCGATTTCTTGTTCTGGAAATACCCAAGGGAATACGGACACTTCTTTTTCCCAGGTCGGCCATTTTGTGACATTCAGACTATCGAGTGTGCTTTGTGCTGGTTTTTTCTCTACGACGATGTTTTGCATATATGCCTTTATTAATGGGGTTGTCTAAGGACGTGAAGAGCTATTTTAACTGATAAGCTCAGCAACAAGATTCTAGATATTTTTAATGTTGTCATCGGTGCAGAAATAGGTTTAAACTTTGCTGACAAAGCACTTAAGATTGGCTTAAATTGGAGGTCAGGTATGGATAATAAATACGCACTTGGCAGTACAAAAGTTGCCACAGAACGTCATGAAGCGGTTCATAAATCAGCCGTGCAATCGCGTTCTTGTAAGTTTTGCGAAAGCACACATTTGGTGTTATGCCCAACGATGTGTGACCATAAATGTTCGGAATGCGGTGAGTGGCAGCAGGATGTAGGAAAGGGCTACGCTACGGGAAGAAGTAGCGAATATTAAATCAGCGCTATTTTCCGTGACTGTCTGCTTCTAGATGTTTTAAGTTAAGCTTACGCAACTTAGGTGCCAGTGTAGTGGTGGTGGCCACCACGCCTAGCGTCATTAATCCACCAAATATTACTGATGGGATTAACCCCATTAATCTCGCCATCAATCCAGATTCAAAAGCCCCTAATTCGTTTGAAGAGCCAATAAATAAGCCATTAATAGAGGCTACTCTGCCACGCATGTGATCTGGTGTTGAAAGTTGCATAATAGTGGTACGCAGGACTACTGAAACGCCATCAAAAACACCTGAAAGCATTAGGATTGCAGCGGCAATCCAAAAGTATGGAGTAAGAGCAAAGGTGATAATACACACTCCAAAACCTGCGACTGAGATTAGCAATTTCTTACCAGCATGTTCATAAATCGGATGCTTGGATAAATAAGCGCCGGTAAGAATTGCCCCAATGGCTGGAGACGCGCGCAAAATGCCAAGCCCTTCAGGGCCGTAGTGATAAATATCGTGAATAAAAGCTGGCAACATAGCGACAGCGCCACCAAATAGCACGGCAAACATGTCCAAGGCCTGGCTGCTCAAAATCACTTGATGATTAAATACAAAACGGACGCCTTCAGCAATCCCTGAAAAAATCGCTTTTTCAGTGAAGATTTTTGGTGTGTGCACTTTAAGCGTGAGTAGCGCAATGCCAGAAGCGCATGCTAAGACAGCAGAGACTAAGTAAGCTACCTGCAGGCTAGTCCAACCAACCAAAATTCCGCCTATCGCTGGGCCAGTGATTAGACCAAATTGGAATGCAGCGCTACCTATGCTTGCTCCTTTTGCATACTCTGGTCGGGGCATAATGGAAGCAAAAATCGCGCTGTATGTTGGTGCAATAAAAGCGCGCGCTAAGCCTATCAATGCAATTGCACCGTAAATCCAAAGGGTTGGGTCGCCGGATAATTTACCATCGGTAACTGCGTAAACTAACAAAGCAGAAAGCATGAGTGTGAATGATGAACTCACCCCAAAGTTGCGTCTTGAGTAATGGTCTACTGCATAGCCTGCGAATAACGCCGTGCAAAAGTAAGGAATGATTTCAGCTAAGCCAATAAGGCCTAGCGAAAGCGGATCGTGTGTTATTTCGTATAAATGCCAACCCACCACAACTGCCATGATTTGATAGGAAAGTACCATCAATACGCGATAACTGAGAAGCTTAAAGAAGCTCAAATTATGAAGCGGATTAGCACTTTGATGCGCTTTCGGTTGGTTGTGTTTGACCATCAATTTATGGCTGATATTTCTTAAAAGTGACCACTAACACATCTCGATAAGCAGGCTGGGCAGGGTCTATTGGTATGATAGGGGTCACTCCATGCATGCATCGATGATCGTTGACTATCGCAACATCCAAAGGCTCAGTTAGCGTAAAGCTATCTAAATTTTTATGGGCTAAATCGTGCATGGTAGTGGTGCCACTAGAAATGTTTTGGCGTTTTATCATCATGACTAATACAAAATCCACCCCATCTCGATGCACACCTTCCGGCGTTGGTTTACCCAGTGATTTGTCATTTGCCTCAATACGAAATTGATGACATTCAATGTGCCAAGGCGTCATGGGCATCAGTTCACTAAATACGTTTTGGCAAAATTTCAGCACTGATTGCATGCTGTAGCTTTGAATGACACTGGCTTTTATCGGCTCAAAATCGCGCGCAATTCCTCCGTTTAAAGTGTTGTAATCCAAACTTTGGTAATGTGGTTGATGGGGTTCTAGAACGATTGCGCTGGTATTGGACTGTGCGTTTAATACTGCATAACGGCGTCGCCGATACCGCCCGCCATCTGCCATATATTTGTCTAGCGGCATGTCGTTCCAGCTATCAGCAAATTGATTCCAATCGCTCAATGCTTCTGCAGACTGTGCTAATAACCAAGCTTGCATCGCTGCGCTAGGACAAAAGCTAAAGCCTGTTTTTGCAACGGTGTTAAGTAAATCTTCACGCAGTTTGAGTAACGGTTGTGTAGATGCCAAAGTGATATTTTTCCGAGAAGAAAGTGTGCTTAATTAGCGCAAGAGTTAAACCAAGTCCAACATAATAGCGAATAGACTGGGATATATAAAAATAATTTCAGCATTCTTTGTCTTCAATCAAAATATAATGACTTAACAACATGTGTAAATGACAAGGGAAGCTGCGAATGGGCCAGCAATTTAAGTTAATGCGTGAAAAGCGCTTTTTGCCATTTTTCTGTACGCAATTTTTGGGGGCGCTCAATGATAACGTATTTAAAACAGCTTTAATTACCATGGCGGTATTTCACACTGCACAGTTAACCACCCTCAACGGGGCATCGCTTGCTACTCTCTTACCAGGTATTTTTATTCTACCTTTCTTTTTGTTTTCCGCTGCCGCAGGACAACTTTCCGATAAGTTTGAAAAGTCTCGACTCATTCGTTTTGTCAAAATATTTGAAGTGATTTTAATGCTATTTGCTTCGCTTGGATTTTTTCTACATCTATTTTGGCTATTGGTGTTAGCACTATTTATGATGGGGATGCATTCCACCTTATTTGGGCCTCTCAAATACGCTTATCTGCCGCAACACCTGACCGCATCGGAATTAGTTGGGGGTAATGGCATGGTGGAAATGGGTACGTTTGTTGCCATTTTGCTTGGTCAAATGATTGGTGCAGGATTAGGTATGTATCAAGGCGGCGAACTCGTCATTGGTTTAAGTATTCTAAGCCTTGCGATATTGGGTTATGTTGTCAGCAAGCAAATCCCATATTCGCCTGCGGCTGATCCTGGCTTAAAAATTAATTTGAATCCAATTGCAGAAACATCAAGTAATATTGTTTTTGTTTGGAAAAACCGATCTATATGGTTGGGGATTATTGGCATTTCTTGGTTTTGGTTTTATGGCGCAATTTTACTCGCGCAATTTCCTGTATTTGCTAAAGAAGTTCTGCATGGGGATGAAAGTCTGTTTATTACGCTATTGGCGGTATTTTCAGTGGGGGTCGGGGTTGGTTCATTAATGTGTGAAAAACTATCCAAAGGCATCATAGAAATAGGTTTGGTGCCTCTTGGTGCAATGGGCATGATGGCGTTTGGTGTGGATTTATATAATGCAAGCACTGCTGGTATTGCTGATTTGCGATTGCTGGCCGATATTGCTTTGATTGGTTTGTTTGGCGGCATTTATATCGTGCCGCTTTATGCGCAGATTCAATCTCTTGCCCAAAAAACACATCAGTCAAGAGTGATTGCCGCGAACAATATTTTGAATGCTTTGTTTATGGTGGTATCCGCGGTTTTTGCGATGCTTATATTCAAACTAGGTTTCAATATCCCACAACTGTTCTTAATCACCGCGCTGATGACCGCGATAGTAATGATTTATTTGTGTTTACTTCAGCCTGAATATTTTAGACGCATGAAAAGCTGGCGGTTATAGTCACAAGGAATAGGCTAGTTATCTTCACCTAAAGTTGCCAGCATGTCAGCTTGATGCTCTGCCGCAAGTGCGCCAATCAACTCATCCATATCGCCCTCGGTAATTGCATCAATTTTATAAAGTGTAAGGTTGATGCGATGGTCAGTAATACGACCTTGCGGATAGTTATAAGTGCGAATGCGCTCTGAGCGATCACCAGAACCAATCAAGCTTTTTCGTTCGCTAGCAATTTTTGATTGCTGGGCACGAACTTCAGCATCTTTAATTCGTGCAACTAGCACGCTCATTGCTTGCGCCTTGTTTTTATGCTGGCTACGATCATCTTGGCATTCCACCACGATGCCGGTTGGTAAGTGGGTGATACGTACGGCGGAATCGGTTTTATTAATGTGCTGACCACCCGCACCACTGGCTCGGTATGTGTCAATACGAATCTCGGCAGGATTGATCACGACATCGCTGACTTCATCTGCTTCCGGCAATACTGCAACGGTACAGGCCGATGTGTGGATGCGACCTTGTGTTTCGGTATCAGGTACTCGTTGCACACGGTGACCACCTGATTCAAATTTGAGTTTTGAATACGCGCCATGACCTTCAATTTTGGCAATAATTTCTTTGTAACCGCCTACCTCTGATTCGCTTGCGGATACAATTTCCACTTTCCAGCGTTGGCGTTCAGCATAGCGTGAATACATACGAAATAAGTCGCCTGCAAAGAGGGCAGATTCGTCACCTCCTGTACCAGCACGGATTTCTAAGAAGATGTTGCGCTCATCGTTAGGGTCTTTTGGGAGCAGCAGTTTTTGCAGTTCGTTTTCAACGGCTTCTAAAGTTGCTTTGCCGTTTTCAATCTCTTCTTGTGCAAACTCTTTCATCTCTGGGTCGGAGAGCATTTTTTGCGCCTCAGCAATGTCTGCTTCACTCTGTTCGTAGGTGCGGAACTGTTCAACGATAGGGGTGATTTCCGAATGTTCTTGAGTAAGTTTGCGGTAGTTGTCCATGTTTGATGTTGCGCCTTCGCTACTCAGCAGGCGGTTTAGTTCATCTAAGCGCTCGCTCAAAGTGGCGAGTTTTTTAATCATGGATGGTTTCATTGCGATATCTTTGTCTGAATATTAAGTTTTAATTTGGTATAACTGACGCAAAAGCATTTCTAACTGTTCGTGCTCATTCCCTGTGCTATGGTTAAGTGCGTGACTTGGAGCATGTAGAAATTTGTTAGTCAGCGCATTACTTAATGCTTCGATGACTGAAGTAGGGTCTTCACCTTTTGCCAATAATTTTTGCGCTTTTTCGAGTTCAGATAATCGCAATTGCTCAGCCTGATCCCTAAGTGCTCGGATGGTTGGGACGGAGTCGCGTGTTTTCAGCCATCGCATAAAATGCTCTACGCGTTCAGTGATAATTGTTTCTGCTTCAATTGCTGCTTCTTGACGATTGCCTAATCCTTCTTGAACTACTTGAGCCAAATCATCTACAGTGTATAAATAGATGTCATCTAACTGAGCAACCTCAGGTTCAATATCGCGCGGTACAGCCAAATCCACCATAAAAATTGGACGCCGTTTACGGGCTTTGATTGCGCGTTCTACCATGCCAAGTCCAACAATTGGTAATTGGCTGGCGGTGCTAGTGATCACGATATCGAATTCGTTTAAACGCTCAGGCAATTCAGATAATAAAATCGCTTGGCCATTAAACAAATCTGCAAGCTCTTCACCTCGGTCAAGTGTGCGGTTCGCAACAGTGATGCTAGTAGGTTTTTGTGCCGCGATATGCTCAGCACAAAGTGTAATCATTTCACCTGCACCTATGAATAAGACGTGCTTGTCTTGTAAGTTACCGAATAATCGCTGTGCTAAACGCACAGATGCAGCTGCCATTGAAAGTGAGCTTGCACCGATATCGGTTGTGGTGCGAACTTCTTTGGCTACGGCAAAGGTGCGCTGAAAAAGTTTATGCAGTAATGTCCCAACAGTGCCCGCGGTCTCTGCAATTTTAACCGCCTGTTTCATTTGCCCCAAGATTTGTGGCTCACCAAGGACCATGGAATCAAGCCCTGAGGCGACACGGAAAGCATGTTTGACTGCTTCGTCGCTAGGCAAGGTGTAAATGTAGGGTTGGATATTGTCACGCTCTAGCTTGTGATATTGTGCAAGCCAAGCTAAGGCTTGTTCTGGATGAGATGTGTTACAGTAAAGCTCTGTACGATTGCATGTCGATAGAATGGCTGCTTCACGCACGCCGTGCGAAGTCAAATCGCGAAGTGCGTGGGCGAGTGTTTCATTTTGAAACGCCACATTTTCGCGTATGGAAATTGGAGCTGTGGTGTGGTTTACACCAACTGTGAATAATTGCATTTCGCAATTTTCCAGCATCCGGACTTCTTAAGCAAGAAACATAAGCAAGAAAATAGCGTATTGGTCTGTTAATTCATGCATAAATGCGGTTAAAATAAACCTTTTTACTGCATATAGATTCTTTTACATTATGGCTAAACAATTCAGAATTGCTCCAAGTATCCTTTCAGCGAACTTCGCTAAACTAGGTCAAGAAATCACGGATGTGATTACCTCAGGGACTGACCTTGTTCATTTTGACGTGATGGATAACCATTACGTGCCAAATTTAACGATTGGTCCATTGGTTTGTGAGTCTATTCGTGAAATTTCTAAAAATGCAGGTGCTTTAATTGACGTACACTTGATGGTCAAGCCAGTGGATCGCATTATTCCTGACTTTGCAAAAGCAGGTGCGAACATCATTACTTTTCACCCAGAGGCGTCAGAACATATCGATCGAAGTCTTGCGCTGGTTCGTGACTTGGGCTGTAAATCTGGCTTGGTATTTAATCCAGCAACCCCTCTGCATTACCTAGATCACGTGATGGATAAAGTAGATATGGTGTTGTTGATGTCTGTGAACCCAGGTTTTGGTGGTCAAAAATTCATCCCTGAAACTTTGAATAAATTGCGTGCTGCACGAGCAAAAATCGATGCTTATACCGCGCAAACAGGCCGTGAGATTTGGCTTGAGGTCGATGGCGGCGTGAATGTAGCTAATATTGCTGAAATCGCGCGTGCTGGTGCAGATACTTTTGTGGCTGGTTCAGCGGTCTTTGGCGCTGGTAAGGATACAGATCCTAACCGTTACAACACGATAGTTTCCGAGTTACGTGCGCAATTGGCGACTGTGTAATTTTTAAGGCGATTCAATGAAACAATCTCAAGTGAAGAAAGTGCAAATAAGTTGGCGATGGTGGGCTTAAACCACCTTCGCTGATGGCGATGATTCGCCGACGCTTGCTTTTATCTTTTAAGACTTGGGATTTTTTATGTTACACACACTAAATCAGACAGAATTTAATGCGCTAGCCTCCGAGGGCTACAATCGCATTCCGCTGGTGGTTGAGACCTTTGCAGATCTTGATACACCTCTCTCGCTTTATCTTAAATTAGCTAATCAACCATTTTCTTACTTGCTTGAATCTGTGCAAGGAGGTGAGCGTTTTGGTCGTTACTCCATCATTGGTTTGCCAGCACGAACACGTATTGTGGCCCATCGTCGTGATGTAGAAGTGTTGCAAGACAATAAAGTGGTTGAAACGGCTAAAGATGTAAACCCGCTAGACTTTGTTCAACATTATCAAGCGCGTTTTAAAGTGCCTCCTTATCAAGGATTGCCACGTTTTACCGGTGGCTTGGCTGGTTACTTTGGCTACGATACCGTGCGTTATATCGAGCGCCGTTTGGCTGACAAGGTCATGGTTGATGATGTGAACGTTCCCGATGTGTTGCTGATGGTGTCAGAAGAGCTTGCTGTGGTCGACAATCTTTCCGGCAAGCTTTATTTCATTGTTTATGCAGACCCAGCAGAGCAAGATGCTTATGCTAAAGCAAAAAATCGTTTGGCTGAACTGATTAAGCGTTTACGTCAATCGGTTTCAATTCCTGAAGCGCAAGCACTAAAGAAAGAGCAAGCCCAATCGGATTTTGGTGAAGCGAATTTCAAATCGGCTGTTGAGAAAGCAAAACGCTATATTTTTGATGGTGACATTATGCAGGTAGTGTTGTCTCAGCGCATGTCACAACCATTTTATGCACACCCGCTCTCGCTATATCGGGCGCTTCGAAGCTTAAATCCGTCCCCTTATATGTTTTATTACGATATGGGCGACCATCATGTAGTTGGGGCATCACCAGAGATTTTAGTACGACTTGAAGATGGCACAGTGACTGCCCGTCCAATCGCAGGTACACGACCTCGTGGTAAAACACGTGAACAGGATTTAGCATTGGCTGAAGAGCTATTAGCTGACCCAAAAGAGCGCGCAGAGCATGTGCAGCTCATGGACTTAGGCAGAAATGATGTTGGTCGTGTTGCGCAAACAGGCACGGTCAATGTTACAGACAATATGATGATTGAGCGTTATTCACATGTCATGCACATTGTGTCGAATGTAGAAGGCAAACTAAAGCCTGGTATGGATGCGATTGATGTATTAAAAGCAACATTTCCAGCAGGGACTGTCAGCGGTGCGCCTAAAGTCCGCGCCATGGAAATCATTGATGAGCTCGAGCCCATTAAGCGTGGCATTTATGCAGGTGCTGTAGGTTATTTGGGCTTTAATGGGGATATGGACGTCGCGATTGCGATTCGTACAGGGGTGATCAAAAACAATAGGCTTTATGTGCAAGCAGGTGCTGGCATTGTTGCTGATTCTGTCCCTGAAAGCGAGTGGATGGAAACGCAAAACAAAGCTCGCGCAGTTTTACGTGCGGCCGAATTAGTTAATTTGGGCTTGGACACAGGCTTGGAAGGTAAGGAGTAGTTATGCTATTAATGATTGATAATTACGACTCCTTTACCTATAACCTTGTGCAGTATTTGGCTGAACTTGGTCAAGATGTGCAGGTTTACCGTAACGATGAAATTGATTTGGCAAAAGTTAAATCGCTTAATCCAGATCATATTGTGATTTCTCCTGGCCCATGCACTCCGAATGAAGCAGGTATATCTGTACCCTTGATTCATGAATTTGCAGGCAAGATTCCATTGCTCGGTGTATGTTTGGGCCATCAAAGTATCGGCCAAGCGTTTGGCGGCAAGATTGTGCACGCCAAACAATTAATGCATGGCAAAACATCACTTATCCATCATAAAAATATCGGTGTTTTTAAAGATTTGCCTAATCCCTACACTGCTACTCGTTACCACTCACTGGTGATTGAGCGTGAAAGCATTCCGGATTGTCTTGAGATTACGGCATGGACGGATGATGGCGAGATCATGGGCGTGCGGCATAAAACATTAGCGGTTGAAGGTGTTCAATTCCATCCAGAGTCTATCTTGACTGAGTATGGGCATGAATTGCTTAACAACTTTTTGAAAGCCTACTAATGGCTTTTAAAGATGTGCTCAGTCAGCTGCTTGAGCGTCAAGATTTGACGCAAAACGTCATGCTCGATGTGATGCGACAAGTAATGGGCGGTGAACTCACGCCCGTACAAATCTCTGCATTCTTGATTGCACTTCGTGCTAAAGGTGAAACGGTAGATGAGATTGCCGCTGCCGCCATAGTCATGCGTGAGCTTTCAACCAAGGTGAATATAAGAGAGACCAGCCACTTGATTGATACCTGCGGCACGGGTGGCGATGGTATTCAAACGTTTAATGTTTCAACTGTATGTGCATTTGTTGCGGCGGCTGCAGGTGCAAAAGTAGCGAAGCATGGCGGCCGTTCGGTTTCATCGACCTGTGGTAGTGCTGATGTACTAGAAGCGCTTGGTGTCAATGTGAACCAGACTTCAGCCCAAGTTGCTGCTTCTGTGAATGAAATCGGTATTGGTTTTATGTTTGCCCCGAATCATCACAGTGCCATGAAATATGCTTCACCGGTGCGTCGCGAACTTGGGGTTCGCACATTATTCAACTTGCTTGGTCCAATGACGAATCCAGCAACAGCGCGTCGCCAAGTGATGGGAGTGTTTGATAAAAATCTAACTGGAAAGCTTGCTAAAGTCCTTCAGCAATTAGGTAGTGAACACGTTTTGGTCGTTCATGGCGCAGATGGTATGGATGAAATTTCATTCACTGGCGATACTTTTGTGGCTGAGCTAAAAAATGGTCAAGTAACCGAGTATGTGATTAATCCAAAGCAGCTTGGCTTGGAAATGCATGACTTAAAAGATATTCAAATCCAAAATATAGAAGAATCTAAAATCATGATTTTAGATGTGCTCAAAGGCAAAAAAGGAGCTGCGCGGGACATTGTCTTGATGAATGCAGGTGCTGCGATTTACGTTTCTGGCATTGTCCCCAGTTTGCAGGCAGGGATAGAAGAAGCGGCCGATGTGATTGATAACGGCGCTGCGTTAGAAATACTAAATAAGTTAATAGTGAGCTCCAATCGAGCCTAAAAAGGTTGTTATGTCTGATATTTTAAATAAAATTTTAGCGACTAAACGTGAAGAAGTCGCAGCTGCGAAAGCAATTAAGTCTTTAGACGACTTACGAGTTGAAGCATACAATGTAGCTGATCCGAGAGACTTTGTAGGTAATATTTTTAATAAAGTTGATGTTGATCTACCGGCGGTGATTGCTGAAATTAAAAAGGCGAGTCCATCAAAAGGGATCATTCGTGAAAATTTCAATCCTGCTGAAATTGCTAAGTCTTATGAAAAAGGCGGGGCGGCATGTTTGTCTGTGTTGACTGATAATCTTTATTTTCAAGGGTCACCTGAATACCTAAAACAAGCGCGTGCTGCTTGTAAATTGCCTGTGCTACGAAAAGATTTTATGATCGATCCATATCAAGTTTACGAAGCTCGTGCGATGGGGGCGGACTGTATTCTACTAATTGTTGCTGCGCTTGAGCTAGCGCAGATGCAAGAGTTGGAAGCGCTTTCGCATGATTTAGGCATGGCGGTATTGGTGGAAGTTCATAACGCTGAAGAGTTGCAATTGGCTTTGCAATTGGACACTCCTCTTATTGGCATTAACAACCGTAATTTGCGTACGTTTGATGTGACTTTAGATACGACATTGGAATTGTTGAAACAGTTACCTGATGATCGTTTTGTGGTTACAGAGTCTGGAATTTTTACGCCTGAAGATGTAGCTTTGATGCGAGCTAATCATGTGAATGCCTTCTTGGTTGGCGAAGCGTTTATGCGTCAGCCAGATCCAGGCGCAGAGCTTGCGCGTGTCTTTGCAGCGCCAGTTTCAGGGTGTTCTGCTTAATTAAGCTGTGCTTCAGCTAAAGGATAAATCATGGCAAACGATAACCAACAGTTCTTAGCGACTCGTCCACGCCGTATGCGTAAGGATGAATTCACACGCCGACTAATGCGTGAAAACATACTGACAACAAATGACCTGATTTATCCAGTCTTTGTGCTTGAAGGTGAAAATTGTACTGAAGACGTCGCTTCTATGCCGGGTGTGAAACGTCAGAGTATCGATGTGCTGCTCAACACTGCTGCAGAGTGCGTTGCACTTGGTATTCCAGCTATCGCACTATTTCCAGTAGTGTCTCAATCTTTCAAAAGTTTAGATGCTAAAGAAGCATTTAATCCTAATGGGCTGGTGCCTCGGACTGTTAAGGCTTTAAAAGCCGCCTTCCCCGATTTAGGGGTCATTACTGATGTTGCGCTAGATCCTTACACTACGCATGGCCAAGATGGCCTCATTGACGACACTGGTTATGTGCTTAATGATGAAACAGTTGAAGTGTTAGTTAAACAAGCTCTTTGTCATGCGGCCGCAGGCGCTGACGTGGTTGCTCCTTCTGACATGATGGATGGCCGCATTGGCGCAATTCGTAACGCACTTGAAGAGCATGGGTTTATCTACACCCGTATTTTGGCTTATTCAGCTAAATACGCATCAGCCTTTTACGGCCCGTTCCGTGATGCTGTCGGTTCATCTGCCAATTTAGGCAAAGGTAATAAATACAATTATCAAATGGATCCAGCTAATTCAAATGAAGCGATTAAAGAGGTTGCTTTGGATATTGAAGAAGGGGCTGATATGGTTATGGTGAAGCCTGGCATGCCTTATTTGGATATCGTTCGACGAGTGAAAGATGAATTCGGTGTACCAACCTATGCGTATCACGTAAGCGGTGAATATGCCATGTTAAAAGCGGCCGCGCTAAACGGATGGTTAGATGAAAAAGCATGTGTGGTTGAAGCTATGCTCGGCTTCAAGCGTGCAGGGGCCGATGGTATTTTGACTTATTATGCGATGGATATTGCTCGCTGGCTTAAATAGCGAGGAGGGCTTTTAGACCTGCTGTATCTAGTCTTTCAGCATTACCTCCCGATACCACGCTTTTTGTTGAGAAGCGAATGTCATCAAACTCAAATACGCTTAGTTTAATAAATCCGTTAGGTCCCTCAAGTGTAAACATTGGAACTTTCAAGCGTTCGCTATTTTTTCCGCTGGTTTTTTTCTCACTTGTTTTTCTATCTCTAATTCGATATGACTTATCGTTACTATCGTATGGAATTTGCTGATTAAGTAAGAAAATTTCGACCTCTTTTGCACTGTCGGCGAATAGATGTATATGCGTTTCGGCATATTGTCCTGCTGTACCGTCAAGTACGCTCCCTGTTAAATGTGGATTGAAACGTGCAAAGATTTGCATTGTGGCGAGTGCATCTTGGCGAAGTTGGCGTAATGTTTCTGGTTGTTCGTCGCTATTATAAATCTCATGAAACAGTCTAATTTCTTCTTCAATTTCAGTATTGGATGGCAAGCAATTGGCATCTACAACACCGAGCTGACGCCCCGCTTTTTTCTTAGCGTAACCATAGTCTAAAACACCATCTTCAGCCATCATGCGGGCGGCTTGCTGCGCCACTAGTTGGCGCAGTTGAGATTGTCGGCCGCTATTGTCTTTTGCCATGGTTGGCGTTTAATAAAGCGAATCTGTATCGGTTGCATCACTAGCTGCGGTACTTGCGCCAGATGCACCACCTTTTTCTGGCGGTGGATATTCCTGGTAGAAGTATTCATAGAAGCCACTTTCGTCTTCTCGCGCACGATTGCCTGTTTTAAGATTGATACGAATCGATGCAACCCCATCTGGTGGAGTTAGATCAACATCTGGGATGCCTTTTAAGGCTGAGCTCATGTACTTAATCCAAATAGGCAAGGCTGCTGACCCCCCCGTTTCCGTGTTGCCTAAGGATTGCGGTTTGTCGTAACCCATCCATACGACTGCTACTTTCTTGGGATTAAAACCTGCAAACCATGTGTCGATATGATTGTTGGTGGTCCCGGTTTTGCCGGCTAAATCACTACGTCCGAGTTGACGTGCTTTGGCTGCAGTACCAATCCGAGTGACGTCTTGCATCATTGATGTCATCAAGAAAGCATTGCGCTCATCAATTACTCGTTCTGCATCATTACCAGCCTCAACAAATTTTGTTTCTTCGATAATTTGCCCTTTGTTGTCTTCAATCCGACTGATTAGGAAAGGATTAACCCGGTATCCGCCATTGGCAAATACCGCATAAGCCTCTGCCATTTGCCAAGGTGTCACTGAACCGGCACCGAGTGCCATTGTTAAGTAAGCAGGATGGTCTTTAGCTGCAAAACCAAAGCGCGTGATGTAGTCTTGTGCATAATCAACACCAATTGAATTGAGCACACGTATCGATACCATGTTTTTAGATTTGGTAAGAGCTGTTCTTAAGCGCATTGGCCCTTCATACTTACCATCAAAGTTATGTGGCTCCCAGCTACTGCCACTTCCTGTAAAGCTCGCTGGAAATGAAATTGGGGCATCGTCAATAATGGATGCAGGGGTGAAGCCTTTTTCAAGCGCCGCAGAATAAATGAAAGGCTTGAAACTAGAGCCTGGTTGTCGCCAAGCCTGAGTCACATGGTTAAATTTATTCCGATTGAAGTCAAATCCACCAACGAGTGCACGAATGGCACCATTTTTAGGATCAAGCGAGACGAATGCTGATTCAACTTGTGGCAACTGCGTGATTTTTAAATGCTCACCTTCTTGAGCTACGCGCACAATTGAGCCCACTCGGATTTTTAGTTTTTCACTGGCTTTTGCGTCATGTAAGACACGATTAACAAGTGCTAGCCCTTCTCCTTGGATTTCCACATCTTCGCCACTTGAAGTGTGAACGCGCACCCCCTTGTCTGTGATTTTTGTCACCACAGCTGGCGATAGTCCTCCAAACGTCTCTAATGAATCAATCGCCTTTTCCATATTCTGGTTAGCGTTTTCGCCAGCGAGCTCACTTGCTGCAATATAGCCTTCTGGACCCCGATACCCATGACGTAAGTCATATTCCATAATGCCTTGTGAGATTGCTGTATTAGCTGCTTCTTGATCGGCTTTGATGATGGTGGTGTAAACTTTGAGGCCGCTACTATAGATTTGTTCTTTGTAGCGCTCATACATGGTTTGGCGGACTATTTCACCTACATAGTCTGCAGCTAAGTCACGAGACTGTTTGGATGCTTTGAAGTGAAGAGGCTCTTTTAAAGCTGCTTGATAGCTAGCATCATCAATAAATCCGTAGCGCAACATGTTATGGAGCACTTCATGTTGGCGTTTGATCGCGCGTTTTGGATTGATAAAGGGATTGTAATTTGATGGCGCTTTTGGAAGACCAGCTAATAAAGCTGTTTCTGCGAGGCTTAATTTATCCAGTGGTTTGCCATAATAAACTTGCGAAGCTGCAGCAAAACCGTAGGCGCGTTGGCCTAAATAAATTTGATTGATATATAACTCTAGAATTTTGTCTTTGCTTAGGCTGTGTTCAATTTTAATTGCTAACATTGCTTCGTTAATTTTTCTTTTAAAGCTGCGCTCGCTCGACAGGAAGAAATTCCGAGCCACTTGCATGGTGATTGTGCTTGCACCTTCTTTTGAGCCTCCTGTGACGTTATTTAAAGCTGCACGAAGAATACCTTTTGTATCAACGCCGCCATGTTTGTAAAAGCGAATGTCTTCAATTGCAATCACAGCGGATTGCATGTTTTTTGGGACTTTTGTGATGTCTACAAAAGAACGTCGCTCTTCACCGTATTCTGCTAATAAGTATCCGTCTTCTGAATAAACACGCAAAGGCAGCTTTGGTTGGTAATTGGTGAGCACATCTAATGACGGTAAATCCGGATAAATGAGTGCGGCTGCCAAGCCTAATAGAAGAGCGCCAACAATCATTAGCGCGACAAAAGACATGACTAAAAATTTCCACCAGTTTTTTAAAAACATAAGATTTAGAAGCGCATTTGAATGATTGAGACGTTAATTATAAGTGGCTTAAGTTACAAACTAAAAATTAAATTTTTAATTTACAACATACGAAGGTCAATATCACCAATATCTGACAATCGACGAAGATTACCTTAAAATGCTTAATATATAAGTGATAGGCATTTTTTATTGCCTAAAATGGATTTTGCAAATGCCTAAAATATTTTTTGTCGGCCTTATGGGTGCTGGTAAAACCACCGTGGGGCGGTTTCTGGCTAAAAATCTAGGATTAGATTTTTACGATACCGACCAAGAAATTGAAAAGCGCACAGGGGTGCGTGTGCCGACTATTTTTGAAATGGAAGGCGAAGCTGGCTTTCGTAAGCGAGAGATCGGTATGATTGATGAGCTCACTCAATTAGATAACATTGTTTTGGCTACCGGCGGAGGCGCAGTGCTTTCTGCAGAAAATCGAGAGCATCTATCAGGGCGCGGCACGGTGATTTATCTTCGCGCTAGTGTCCATGATTTATATTTGCGAACCCGCTTTGACCGCAATCGTCCACTTTTGCAAAACACCAACCCTCAGGCGAAGTTAGAGCAATTATTTGCAGCGCGGGATCCTTTTTATCGTGAAGTTGCGCATCATATTGTGGATACGGGTAATCAGCCTGTGATTAACATCGTGCAGCAAATTGAAGAATTACTAGGCTATATAAAATCGGGACCTCAAATTTAATGTCATCAACCATGAAAACGCTACAAGTCTCTTTGGGTGACCGCAGTTACCCGATTCATATTGGCCAACATTTACTCGGGCATGCAGATTTAATTTTGCCGCATCTTAAGCGTAAACAAGTTGCGATTGTAAGCAACACTACTGTTGCACCTCTATATATGGCGACATTGTCTGAGCCACTCCGCGAGGCAGGTGTTAAGGTGATAGAAATTGTTTTGCCAGATGGTGAAGCCTATAAAAATGGTGAAACGCTAAATCTTATCTATGATGCGCTTTTGCAGAACCGATGCGAAAGAAGCACGACACTGATTGCATTAGGTGGGGGTGTCATAGGTGACATGACAGGCTATGCCGCAGCTACTTACTTGCGTGGTGTGCCATTTATCCAAATCCCAACAACTTTGCTCTCGCAAGTAGATTCATCCGTTGGCGGTAAAACAGGTATCAACCATCCGCTCGGTAAAAACATGATCGGCGCCTTTTATCAGCCACAGCTAGTACTGGCTGATACCGAAACGCTTAAGACGCTGCCAGCAAGAGAGCTTTCAGCAGGGGTGGCGGAAGTCATTAAGTATGGGCTGATTCGGGATGCTCAATTCTTTGAGTGGCTAGAAGCTAATATGAATAAGCTGATGGCGTTGGATACAGCTATCACCTCTGAAGCAATCTATCGCTCTTGCCAAAATAAAGCGGATGTTGTTGCTGCGGACGAACACGAAACAGGTGGGCGTGCGACATTAAACTTGGGTCACACTTTTGGTCATGCGGTTGAAAATGCTATGGGGTATGGCGTTTGGTTACATGGCGAAGCGGTTGCTGCGGGCACGATGATGGCAGCTGATTTATCGAAACGTCTAGGATGGCTTACCGATGCTGAAATATCGCGTATCGCGCATATTTTTAAAGTTGCTCATTTGCCCATTGAAGCGCCAAAATTAGGGGTGGATAAATATATCGACTTGATGGGCTTGGATAAAAAGGTGGTAGACGGAAAAATTCGTTTGGTCTTGCAGCAAGGCATTGGTCAGTCTGTAGTGACGAGTGATTACCCAGCTGAAGCTTTACGCCAAACATTGGCATTGGATTGAACATGACAATACTTGCCAATTATGCTGCCAATCCTGAGAGGTCTCGTGGTAGAAAATTTAAAGAGACGGCTCCGCAAGGTCGTAACCAATTTCAGCGTGATCGTGATCGTATTATCCACTCTAGCGCGTTTCGTCGTTTGGAATATAAAACCCAAGTCTTTGTGAATCATGAAGGTGACTTGTTTCGTACGCGCTTAACGCACAGTATTGAAGTTGCACAAATTGGTCGCGCCATTGCCCGCAACCTTAATTTGCATGAAGATTTAGTTGAAGGTATCGCCCTTGCCCATGATTTAGGTCATACGCCGTTTGGCCATGCAGGCCAAGACGCCCTCAATGATTGTATGCGCGACTTTGGAGGCTTTGAGCACAACCTACAATCTCTGCGTGTGGTCGATTTGCTGGAGCAACGCTATGCCGAGTTTGATGGCTTAAACCTCACCTTTGAATTGCGAGAAGGCATCCTCAAACATTGCTCACTGAATAATGCAAGGTTGTTAGGGGATGTAGGCGAGCGTTTTATTAATAAAACACAGCCGTCTTTAGAGGCCCAATTAACTAACTTGGCAGATGAGATTGCCTACAATAACCACGATGTGGACGACGGCTTACGTTCAGGATTGATTACGCTGGAGCAGTTAGAGCAAGTGACCTTGTTTGCAGATAATCTTAATATGGTGCGTGCCCAATATCCAAACCTACATGGCCGCAGGCTTGTCCATGAGACTGTGCGTCGCATGATTAATACGCTGGTGGTCGATTTATGTGCGCAAAGTACTACTAACATTGTAAATGCATCCCCAAAATCAATTGACGATGTGCGTAGCAATCCTATGCTAATTAGCTTTAGCCCAGCAATGCGAGAACAGCAAACTGAGCTTAAACGCTTTTTGCGCGCCAATCTTTATCAACATTACCGAGTCAATCGTATGACTTCCAAAGCACAGCATATCGTAAGGGAGCTGTTTAATGTGTTTATGCAAGACGTGAAGTTGATGCCTGAAGAATTTCAACAAAGGGCCCATTTAGACATTAGTTCAACAGACCAAGCGCGAGCAGTAGCAGATTACATTGCTGGCATGACAGATCGCTACGCTATAAGAGAGTATCAGCGTTTATTTACAGTGTCGGATCGAGAGTTTTAAGGCGAACTAAACAGCGCTACTAACTGATTTATCTGGATTACTAATCATTTTGTTGCAAAAAAACAACAAAAATTCATTTGTTGCCAAAAAACATACAACTTTACTTGCTAAGCATCCTTTTGGTTTGGCATACTCCTAATACCTTCAAGTGGTAAATATGCTTTCTTGAAGAAACAAAAATTTTAGGAGAAATATATGAACAAGAAATTAGGTTTAGCAGTTGCTGGTGCTTTAGTAGCATTCTCATCTGCAGCAAACGCTGGTATCACAATCCCAGCTGGTGATTGGACATTGGACGTGGGTGGTGTTGTTAACGCTTACTACACAAATACTTCAGTATCAGGTACAGCTCCTTCAACTGGCTACGGTCAATTTACTGCTGGTCAAAATGGCGGATTAGTTACTGGTGCTACTAAGTCAAATCAAAACAATATTACTACAGGTTTGTTGCCAAACTACTTGTCAGTATCTGGTAAATCACGTCAAAACGATTTAGATATTGGTTTTACAATTTCTATTAACCCAGGTGCTTCAACAGTTGCTGCTGGTAAACAATCTTCACAACAAGAAAATCGTCAAGCATTCTTAACTATCGGTGATGCTTCATGGGGTTCTATTAAGTTAGGTAAAGATTTGGGTATTTTCGCATCTGACGCGATCTTGAACGACATGACATTGTTAGGTGTTGGCGCTGGAGCTGGTGGTCTTGCTGGCAATACAACAACATTGGGCCGTATTGGTACTGGTTTTGTTTATGCTGACTGGAAATCACAAGTTGCTTATACATCACCAAACTGGAATGGCTTCCAATTCACAGCTGGTGTAACACAAGCATTTGATGCAATCGATGTATTGCAAGGCGCTACATCTACAGGCCGTGGTGGTTCAGAGCCAGCATTCGAAGGCAAAGCTTCATACTCATTCTCTGCTGATGCTCTAACTGGTAAAGTTTGGGTTTCTGGTATTTCACAAAAAGTTCAGGGTTTGACTAATGCTAGTGCTGCAGGCATTAATACAGCTGGTACTGCTTTTGTAGCAGCAGTTGCAAACACAGTAACAAATGCTAATGACCGTGTAACAGCAGGTGATATTGGTATTAACTTGAATGCTTCTGGCTTCGGTTTAACTGGTTACTATTATGCTGGTTCAGGTATTGGTCAAACAGTTCAATTGAACGGTGGTTTTGACAATACTGGCCATGCTCGTGACTCAAGCGGTGGTTATGTTCAAGGTACATATACTATTCCTGGTGTAGGTACTAAGTTGGGTCTTTCATGGGGCGAAAGCATTACAGCTAAAAATGGTGCTTCAGACACTCTAGCTGGTGATGTTAAGGACTCAATGTGGACAGCTGGTGTTTATCACCCACTTACTAAGTCAGTTAACTTAGTAGCTGAGTACTCAAATGTTGAATCAAAAGTTGGCTCAACATCTGGTCGTGCTAACACTATCTCACTAGGTAGCATCTTATTCTTCTAGGATTTAATTCTTAGTCAGATATAAGCTAAACGGCACTTTCGAGTGCCGTTTTTTATTGAGTATTATGAAAGACAACATGAAATATTTTTTAAATGCATTAATATTATTAGTTGCTGGGTGTGCACAGTTGCAACATGGCCAGGCACAACCTGTAGTTAGTAAGTTCAGCAAGGAAAAGGGTGAATATCATTTCACTAGTTGTAGTGGCGCAGTTGAAGACTGGGCAAGTTGTTACAGTAAGGCTAGAAATACTTGTCCTAAAGGATATGTGGTTATTGAACAAACAGATAATGCTAATGGCGGTTTCCGTAACTTAACATTTCAATGTAAATAACGAACAATTATGAATCTATATCCCGTTACTGTTGTAAATGATTTTTATGACAATCCTGATGTTATTCGTAAATTCGCATTGGCGCAGAAATATACATACTGTCACGAAATTAAAGACATCGGTTATGTTTTTCCTGGAAGTAGAACCAAGGATTTGTTTGAATTAAATCCAGCTTTATATGAGAGAGTATGTAAAAAGTTAGTTTCAGTCTTTCATATTCCCGAGTATGACCTAATGCGTTGGGCAATTTCAACCAGCTTTCAGATTGTTGGCGAAGAATATGGTTCTGGTTTAATTCATCAAGATCAAAATACGATTTTTGCGGGGGTTTTATATTTAACGCCAGATGCGCCTTTGGATTCTGGAACCTCGTTATTTAGAAAAAATAGAACTTATAAAGAAAGTGATTATAAAAAAGGTATTGCAGATAACGATCAGCGATTCAAAGACAAACAACCTATTAATTTTGATTATCATTCGATGTTTGATGAGATAGTGAGGGTGAATAATGTTTATAACACTTTAATTCTATTTGAAGGCGATATCCATCATTGTGCTAATAAGTTTTTTGGTACTACGAACAAAGACTCTAGGTTAGCTCAAGTTTTCTTCATCAACAAAATTGACGCAAATAAACAAAGCTCATTTCCAATTAGAAGATTGAAAGCAAATAAACTTTAAAAATTTAGCAGCTGTTTTAACTGCTAAAAAAGTGTCGTTTACAGGACACTTAACTGACTCTCGATTTTGTTAGTGCCTGCTGTGCTTTTTGTACTCGTTCTGTTGCCTTAGCTTGTTTCTGTCTCGTTCGTTCAGCAGTTAAAGCATCCGCAGCCCTATCTTTAGACTGTTTTAACGCATTTATTCTGGCTTTGGCAGGTGTAAGTGGCTGGATGGGTTTTATTGTTTTAAATTCGTAGAAGCGCATTGAGTATTTATCCACCGTCAAATCTATTGACGGTGTCATGATTGAATGTCGTTTTAAAACGTTTTCTTCACAATCGTCGTTTACACGACTGTGAGCGTCGCGTAACGCGACCCTTAATAATTTTTTTATTCACACCGTCTAGTAACTGGATGCTTGATTCAATTAATTTGTCCTGTGACAGGACAAATCTCTAACGCACCAACTGCGGATAACTGACCACATTGCCCTTGCCATACATGGCTTCTAACTGAAGTTTTGCTTTGTATGCGTCCTGCGCTTGAACAACTACATTGGTGGTTGTCGTCGTTGTTTTAGTAATGGTTAGTTTCACAAAACTCTTATATGTATTCATCTCTATTTGTCCTCAACCTAAAGTATTTAATGTAGTTTCACTTGAGGCGAGTGGACA
>Ga0164297_10000486_pt1 | contig 48389 bp, 36 predicted proteins | sample GEODES058metaG_FD_113539 | JGI IMG/M metagenome (GOLD analysis project Ga0164297, IMG submission 113539) | Dystrophic lake water microbial communities from Trout Bog Lake, Wisconsin, USA - GEODES058 metaG | ecosystem: Environmental > Aquatic > Freshwater > Lake | place: USA: Trout Bog Lake... | reverse complement strand
GCCTAAATTCGTCTAGAACCGAATGGACCTGGCGCGTTCAATCTCGCGCCGGGTGTCTTCTTTAGCGAGCTTGTCTCGCTTATCGTAAAGCGCCTTACCCCGGCCTATTCCAACCTCAACCTTCACACGGCCATTCTTGAAGTACATGGCGAGTGGAATGAGGGCCAAGCCCTTCTCCATCGACTTTCGATCGATGTTCACGATCTCTTTTCGGTGCATAAGCAACTTGCGATCTCTTCGACGCTCATGCTGAAAAACCGTCGCCTTGTCGTATGGCTCAATGTCAGCGTTCATCAAAAACAGTTCGCCGTTGATCACCCGACAATAGGCGTCCGTTAGATGTGCCTTACCCAAATAAAGGCTCTTGACCTCGGAACCAACCAAAACCACTCCAGCCTCATGAGACTCAAGAATGTTATAGTCGAACCGCGCGCGTCGATTTTGAATCGACCGCGGAGCTTCGCCTGATTTCTTTCCTCCCTGCTTTGCCATGGGGCTCCCAGTGTACCGTTTTGCGCAAAACCTGACTTTGGGAACCAACCCTTGCAGAATTGCGTTGACTCGCATGGAGCCACTGTGTCTCCGAGACTGACAAACAGGTAGATTTGAACAATGCGATTGAGTTATTTGGTGCTGGGTGTGGCAGCAACCGTTTTATTGGCAGGATGTGGTTCGGGTGGAGCATCCGAAAAGGAAAAGGCAGCAGCCAATGATCCTGAGCATGCAGCAAAGCATCTTTCGAAGCTTATAGTTGAGGATACAGAGGTCGGCAAAGGCGAACCGGTGGAAACCGGTGATGACGTGTGGGTGAATTACACCGGCAAGCTGGCTGACGACACGGTCTTTGACACAAATCTTAAACCAGATGGCGAAGCGTTCCACTTTACGGTGGGAACTGGAAACGTCATCAAAGGTTGGGATCAAGGCTTGGTTGGTATGAAGAAGGGTGGCAAACGACGCCTCTCAATTCCCTATACGCTTGCTTACCAGGATCACGCCATGGGTGACAAGATAAAGCCGTATTCCGACCTTTACTTCCAGATCGAGCTTTTGGACGTGATGAAGCACAAAGATTCCGACGCAATCAAGGGAAGTGTCGTCAAGAAAGGTTCGGGGCGAGTGGCTAAAGCAGGCGATACCGTAACGGTGGACTACATTGCCTTTGCCAACGGTAAGCAGGCGGAGTCGACCATCGATCTCAAAGAACCTATTACCTTCAAAATTGGTGCCGATCAAACTCAAGTTCGCGGATTTGATGAGGCTGTCGCGGGCTTGGGAGTCGGTGGCGAGGTCAAGATTCAGGTTCCACCGTCGTACACTATGTCGCTGATGAACGAAAAACTTCGCGCCAACGTCGTCAATTACGACATCTTCGTTCGAAGTATTAAGTAAGGAAATCAGCAAATCGTGAGACTCTATCCATTAGCATTGACGACCGCGCTCTTTACGGGCGCGGCGTCTGTTTCTTACGGCCAGGTCACCCATGTTGGCAATGCCTACAAATTGCGCGCCAACTATGCCAAAGGCTCAGTCATAAAGTTCATGAGTGTTAATGGCGTTGAGAACAAAGGAGTGAGCTCGCCCCAAGCGACGGTAAAGGTACCGGTCACGCTTTCTATTCTCAACAAGATCAACGGGGTTGCCACCGTAAAACTCACCATGGGTGCCATTAAACTTGGCGATCAGGTGATGCAACCGGAAAACACGACGACCTTCACCCTGGATCCAAGAAATCAAACCGGGGATGGAAAGGGACAGAGCGTGGGTACCAAGTTTCCCGACAAGACCCTGTATATCGGGTCCACTTGGGAAGATGTGCGCCCGTTTAAGATCGGGAGTACAACTTCAGCACTGAAAGCTGTGTACCGGTTTGCTGGCCTGAAAAAAATCAACGGCGTACCTGTCGCAGTCATAACTTACCAACTTCAAGGCTTTGCAGCTGGGACTGGAACGATGATGGTGCTGGTGAAAGACGGCACTCTGTATTCAAATGAGACACGTCTGAATATGGAAGGAGGCGAACGAAGTCTCATTCGAATCGTTTCCAAGATGACGCGAATCTAATTTATGTCATCTATTAGCAAAGCAACTTCGTCTGACCCCACGGTTTTGGCACTCTTGGCCAAACATCCCAAAGTGGAACAGGTCGAGCAAGGCCCTGTTTCTGGATTGGAATTCTTCGTTGAGGGCCGGAATCGCCTAATCTCTGTTGGGAAACCTGAGTGCGAGGATTACGGCATCCTCGAAATCATCGACAATAACCCACTGGTGTGCGCCAATGAAATCTCTGTGCCATCAGCTGGTGTCACTGGGATTCTGATCGCCTTGGCTCCTCTGGTCCAAGCAGGATTGCTGCTTGAAGCGCCTGTCGTTGTCTCAAATGTCGAGATCGATAAGATCGAATTAGTTGCAGCCCTTACCAGGTTGGGATTTAACGAAGAGCCGGCCCTCCACACAGAGTCATTGGATCTTGAAGGTGTCGTGGCAGTGACTGTCATGGCTGCGATCCCAGGTGATCTCCGTAAACCAGAATTGGATGTCTTGTTCGATGAGCGTTACGGTCGGAGCTTCTTCGTCCGACTTGATCAAACATCGGAATGGAGTCGAGCATTGGTGAAGGGCCAACCTTGGGCCGTTTACCGCTTTACCTTGGCCCCTGATGATCCTACAAGCCTGTTCACGGTTCGGATCCTCCTGGACGTCAACGGAAAGGGGGGCGCTAGCCAAAGCGTTCATGCGATGAACGTCATGTGTGGGTTTGAAGAATCGCTTGGCCTCGCCTAATCAGGCGTTTGATCCAGATCGATTACCTTTTTGGAAGGGGCTTTTTCAGCATCGACAGCCGCTAGATCTTCCTTGGTACCTACCAGTACGTCAGGACCTTCTCCGCCTACCTTCTCCCAAACCCCCTTTTCAGCTTTTCGGAAGGTCGTAAAACCCTTTCGAGCTGATTTGTCGTCAGGAGCAGTGCCAGCGATTTTGATAGCAGCTTTGCTGATCACCCGTCGGACGTCCAACCCACACCAAGGGCACAGAGCCAATGGCTCATCCTGAACTCCTTGAATGACTTCGAATTTGCCTTCGCACATCAGGCAATCATGGTTTTTCGGCTCGTACTCGTAGACCGGCACTGCTCCATTGTACTGGCCAAATCCTGCACTCATTACGCCACAATCGAACAGTGTCGCTAGAATCACCCAGTCACTTCCAAAGAGTTCATCTCCTCAATGAGGAAATCACCGGCTGCCGCCGTTGCGCAAGATTGGTCGAATGGCGGGAGAAGATTGGCCAAGAGAAACGGAAATCTTTCGCGGGAGAAATTTATTGGGCAAAGGCTGTTCCCTATTTTGGCGATTTCGAGGCTGAGAGATTAATTGTTGGTCTGGCCCCTGCAGCCCACGGAGCCAATCGCACGGGACGCATGTTCACGGGAGACCGATCTGGTGACTGGCTGTTTGCTGCCCTCCACAGAGCGGGGATCGCGAACCAACCAACTTCCACGCACAGAGAGGACGGATTGGAGCTTACTGGAGCCCTTATGGCGGCAACATGCCACTGTGCACCACCTGACAATAAACCTCTCCCTTCTGAGATTGAATCGTGTAGTCGCTTCCTCTATGCGATTCTCAATGATCGAGAATGGAAGTCGATCTTGTGCCTCGGTGGAATCGCTTGGAATCAAGTCCACAAGGTGATTCAAGTTCGCGCTCCGAAGTTCGGGCACGGACAGGTACATGTGTTATCCACTGGAGTGACGCTAGTGGCAAGCTACCATCCAAGCCAACAAAACACTTTTACGGGTCGCCTGACAGAACCCATGCTGGATCACGCTATCAACCTTTGGAAGAACGCCCCATGAGCCTCACTCGTTGACCAATTCCTTTCTCTCCAGTTCATATCGCTTCAGGCTTCCCCGGTGCGAGACCGAAACTTTGACCTTGGTTCCAACTTGTCCCATAAGCATTTTGGTCAGCTTCTTGTGGCCAATAATGCCATCTAAATCCGTCGTATCTACGGAGAGAAGTTCGTCTCCCTTCTGAATCCCAGCCAATGCAGCCGGACCTTCTGGAGTCACATGGTAGACTAGAACTTTCTTCTGATCGGTGAAGTATCCGGCAGCCATGCCAAGCTCACCCACTGGCTCCTGAACAGTCTTACCCGTCCAGTTTTCTAGCCAAATGTATCGCTTGCTGTAATCGATAATGATGTTGAAGTTCTTCAAGAACTGGTAGCCAACCGTGCCATCCGAATCGGCCGAACTGGAGGGTAGATCGATAATGTCCCAAGTGCTTTGTGGTACCGGGACTCCAAAGATCGACATGTTGGCCATTCTCTTGTTCCAACTGACAACAGAACCCGAGGCAATCCCCGCAAGTGAGGTGAATTTAGGTTCCTTCCCCACTTCCCAGAGCCCAATTCTTTCCAACGAATCCCTATGGGTGGTGGCATAGAAGGAATTTCCGGTATCCAGGGCCATGATCAATCGCTTAGAGTCGGGACCATCCACTGCCAATTTAATGGCGTTTGTCCCCAAAGGCAACATCTTGATTAAGAATGTCTTCTTGTTGTCGGGCTTCAAAGCAGTGATGTCAAAGTTGCTGGGATAGAAAATGAACTTCTGCTTTTCAAAGTTAATCTCGGTGATATTGTTCTTAATCACTGCAAGCCCCATGAGCCCGTCACAATGGGTGCCATATGTTCCCGTGTAGTCTTCTGGACGCGACATCACGGCCTCCATCCCGGTGGAATCTACCGACTTGTCCCCGATCTTGAGAGTATTGATCTTTACCGTCGGCGCTTCTGATTCTCCGACAAAGTCACGAAGAATGATCTTGCCCGTAACTTCTCCCACGTTGACGTTATTGGACACGTCAACGGCTCCGCCGAAGCCAGTATCAAACATCAGAGACACTTTGCGTCCATTGACCATTGCATCGAGGATCAAAGCATCTTCCCCGCGCCGGAACGGAACTTCGACTTTTGAGGTCTGAGTTGAGAGTAAGAAAAGTGCAGCTATTGGAATCATGGGAAGGATTGGCCATCAACACCCGCTGGTGACAACTGTAGATTCTATACGCTCGGGACCAAATTCGTGTTTCTGCGGGTGAAGAAACAAGCGCCCCGCCCCCTTGGTGAGCCTTTGAATTCGACGAGTCGAGATGATTCACTTTTCCGCCTTAGCTTGATAAGAGGCAAATCAGTGTCCTGAGTTTTAGCTGCATTTCTGTAATTAAGATTTCATGCTTCGCCTGCCCCCTGCGGTATCGCTGGACATACGATAACTACTCAAACGAGGCTCACGAAGGCTGCGAGTGACTTCTCACTCGCCACACTGACTTCACGAACGCGCTGAGCCAGGCTCTTCGGACATACAAGGACACCTCCAACCGAATTCACCACGATAATATCGTCCAATCCGATCACCCCTATCACGGAATTCTCGACGTCATTAACCAAGATGCATCCCCGGGATTCCACAATGGCAGCACAACCCTGGACAGTGTTTCCGATGTCGTCGGTATAGAAAGAGCGAGAAATAGCATCCCATGAGCCAACGTCATCCCACGCAAAAGATGCAGCAACCATAGTCACATGCCTGGTGTGTTCCATCACGGCAAAATCAAATGAGATATTGGGGATCGATTCAAACGCTTTTACCGCTCCCAATTGGTCCCCTTCGTTCAACGATTCGACAATTCGATTGAGAGCATTGAGAACCCTCGGCTGACACTCAGCCAACGCTTCCCTAAAGGAGCTTAGAGTATAGAACAGCATGCCTGAATTCCAATAGTAATCCGGATTCGCTGTGAATTCCAGAGCCGTTTCCAAACTTGGTTTTTCGTGGAATGATCTCACCGTGAAGACTTCTTCTGCATTAGCAGAATGGTCAACTTTCAGGTAGCCAAATCCTGTCTCCGGCCGTGTGGGTGGAATCCCAAGAGTGACGATTCCCCCTGTCTTTTCCGCGACTGATAGGGCCAAAGCGAGTTGAGCATGAAATTTGTCAAGGTCACCAATTTTGTGGTCTGAGGTTAAAACAGCAATCGTGGATTCACTGCATCCACGATGATACAGAACTGCTGCTAGCCAAACCAATGCACCAAGAGTATTCCGTTTGGTTGGCTCAGCAATGACGTTGGATGATGGAACAAGCCCCGAATCGGTGATTGGTGCTGCTAATTCACGGGATGTACTGAGGTAGATGTTGTCCGATTCGATCAAGTTTCGAACTCGATAAACTGCTTCATCAAGCATCGTGCGGTTTGGATCGGTCAACTTTAGCAATTGCTTGGGTCGTCCTGGCTTAGATAACGGCCAGAACCGCTCGCCAGATCCGCCCGCCATGATAACAGCGATGTGATTGGGCTTCATCATCAGAGGTATCCCTCCGTGTTGCCTCGTTGAGCCTTGAGTCCTGCCGCTCCTACCAAATCGACACTATCATCATGCAGCCAATCCAGCATCTCCCGAATGCTGCCGTAAGCAAGGCAAATACATGTATCGGCACCACCGTAATATACGTTGATCTTGTCTCCGTCCGGGCCAATGGTATAGCCACAAGGGAATACCGTTGATCCAACGTCGCCAATGACCTCGTATGGCTCTTCTGGTGCGAACATCCACGTTTGCGCTCGTTGCAGGCATCGCGACGGATCTTCCAGATCGAACAGAGCAAGACTCAATCGATACGTAGTTCCTCGGCCATGAGTCCGGACTCCATGGTAAAGCATCAGCCAACCTCGATCGGTCTTGATCGGTGGCAACGAGAGTCCAATTTTGTTTGCGTCCCACCAACCGCCTTTCCTGGCCAAAAGCATTGGACTATGATGCCCCCAGTTCTGCAAATCAGGAGAGAAGGACACCCAGATATTGGCACCTGCCTCGGTGACAGGACGATGGATCAATGCATAATTACCATCGATTTTGGTTTCGAAGATTGCGGCATCCTTGTCGTCGGCCTGAAACGCGACACCAAGCCTTTCAAATACCTTAAAATCTTGCGTCGAAGCCAACGAAACGGATGGTCCACTGCGTCCAAACGCCGTATAGGCAATCAAATATTCACCCGTTTCTGGAAGATAAGTAATCCTTGGATCCTCGATTCCCCACAGTTCTTCGGGGTGATTCAGAGGATCAGGTTCAAAAGTTGGATGAGGATCAATGACCCAGCCATCATAGCCATTTTCCGATCTTGCCGCGCAAAAGTGAGAGAATCCACGTCGGTCCTCTACTCGGCACAACAATAGAGTGGTTCCGTCTTTGAGTAGCGTAGCCCCTGGATTAAATACTGAATGCACAGGGTAAGGCCATTGAGATGCCGTAAGAATGGGATTCTTGGTATGCCTCCGAAGAAGTTCCACGTATTGATTTGCCATCAGATTTCTCCTACAGGGCCAACGCTTTTTGCGCGTAAGAAAGCCCGACTACTTGCTTCATTTCGAGGGAAGCACAGAGGAATGCCAAGGTCGATTCGGCACCCTGATTCTCGTTAGTTCTGTCGGCATGCAATCCGTCTCTGCACCCTCCAGATAGCTGGTCGTAAAGGGGAACCCCAAGCATATTGTCACCCAGGAACCAACTGTAAGCTCGGTCGGCTTCTGACAGCCAATTGGGATCTGTAGTCACATGAAAGGCCGTAATATAGGCTGAAATGGAAGCCCACGCTTCTAGTGGTTGTTGATCAAAAGTCGTCGAACCAACATGCATCAAGGCATGCTGCTTGGTGAAATAGCACTCGGTTCCAATCGGGGAAAACAATCCTGATTCACTAGATTGCTGAGCAGCAAGCCATGTCAGAGATTCGATGCCCGCATGAATCATGCGGTGGTTCTCTCTTGCCTGTCCGGCAACAATTAGCGCTTGTGAAAGTCGGGCGTTGGCATAGGTGAGGTTTTCCTCAAACCATAACCAGTTCTCAGACTTACACGCTAAGTATTGACTCATCAACCGATCTGATACGGTTGCTAGAATTCGAAGTGCCATTGCATCGAATGGGCAAGTTTTGAGAAGCTCGGATGCAGCAAGAATCGAATAAGCCCAAGTTCGTGGACTAGTCGTAAGGGCTACTGCATCTGCTCCATCCTTAAAGATTGCATAGGCGGCCTTCCGGAAAGCATCGTTTTTACATCGGCCGATAACGGTTCCCAATGACCAAAGAGCACGACCGTGTGAATCCTCCGAACCGGCCTCTTCCAGCCATTGATGCCCGAAATCCATAAAATTCCTAAACCGACCATTGGCGGAATTCAAGGCATGGCAAACGAATGCCAGATATTGCCCTTGTGCGCGTGCCAATTGGGGCGTAAGTGATTGGATTTCACCCAAATATGCGGTGAGGATAAGGGCACGAGCGTTGTCGTCCACGCAATACCCTTCGGCACGATTGGGAACCGTATACGTGGCATGCTGGTAAATTCCAGTATCGCTGGACATTTCAAATACGTGTTCCAAATTTAGACTTGGAATTCTCGACCGAATCTGAATATTTGAATCGGACCGAATCGGGCAAGCTATGCGTTGCTTTGCCGATTGCTCAAAGATTTCGATGGTTTGACAGGCAACTTCAGGCCAGCGCATTTTTGTTCCATGTGCCAAGGCCAATTTTGCCATTGCGATACTTTCATCCAAGTTCTGCTGGATATGGCACACGGCATCGGCAATCGCGGTCGGACTACCAAATGGAACCAAAATCCCTCTGCCATTGGAAAGCAGTTCCGCGGCGTAGGGATAAGGCGTGGAGATAACACACTTGCCTGCGCCCACTGCGTAGGCAAGTGTTCCCGAAGTGATTTGCTCCCGATCCAAATAGGGGCTTACATAGACATCGGCGGCGCCAAGATAGGCGGTTAATTCATCGATGGTCACGAACTCGTTCACAAACCGAACGTGATTCCCCATATCCAAGGAATTTGCCAATGCCTCTAAGCTTTCCCGGTAGGATTCACCTGACGAAGCTTTGACGTGAGGATGAGTAGCACCCAAGAGGACATAAGCGGCTCCAGGACACTCTGCCACCACTCTTGGCATGGCATTTATGACGTCTTCGATTCCTTTACCAGGCGATATGAGTCCAAATGTCAAGATCATCGGCCCGGGAATTTCGAGCAATCCCCGAAGCACTCTCCCCATTTTGGGATTGAACTCCGGAATGCCATGAGGAACCACGTCGACTTTTGCTTCATCCACTCCAAACGCGTCTCGTAAGATGGAAATCGCTCGATCGCTCATAACGATGAGCCGCGTTGAAAGGCTAATTATTTCAGAGAGAACTTGACGTTGAGATGCCGACGGATTACGTAAGACGGTATGAAGCGTCGTGATAATCGGAATCTGACACTGTCGCATCAGATCAAGAACATATCTTCCGGATTCGCCGCCGAATATGCCGAATTCGTGCTGGATGGACAGGACGTCGTAATTGTTCGCATTGATCCAAGAACTTACGCGCCGGTAGGCGCTGAAATCGTGCTGTTGGATTTCGTTTTTGACAAAGGCTGGGTAGTCGTACTGACCGCCATCAGTCATGGCTATCACATCAACTTGGGGTTTCGATGGGCCAGACCGTAGCGAATGGGTTAGATCGGCGGTGAAGGTGGCAATGCCACATCGTCTAGGTGGATAGTTTCCTAGGACGGCAATCTTCGAAACCGATAGTAAATTTTTGTCTACATATTGCCTCATAAGTCATTATGGATGATCTCAAGACCATAATGCTGGAACTTTTCTAAGGCAAAACAATAGCACTTTTATGCGTATAAGACCCTTCATTCAAGAGACAGCAGGACCGGAAGGCCGGAAAGCGAGAATGTCAGTTTGCCGAAAGGAAAAGTCCTACGATGGAAGGAAAATGAGAAAGCGTGTCTTCGATAGGAATCGACAACGCCGCAGGATAGGGCCCTAGTCCTTGCGCCCCATCACCATATACATCGACTGCGGAACGAACGGCAGGAACATGAAGCAACAGATCATCATCGGAACCATCCACAGTGCCCGACCACGTCGATCGATCAGGTCAACCGATGTCCAAATCATGCTGGCCAAAATCATCGTGGCAAAGAATCCGATGGTCAAGAAGGCATCTGGACTGTTCCTAGGCTTGTAACCCATTAAAGAACTCTTAAAATCGGGAGATTTTGGTGCAACGAACGGGAAATTGAACTTGATCAAAATCGTAGCCAGGATAGAAAGACCTACAATCGTCCACCCCATCATCAACCACTCTCGCTGATGTTCGGCCAAATCTCGGAAAAGGTGCTTCTTACCCAACCCAACGTTTGGATTGTCATCAGGTTTGTTGCCCTTTTTGCTACCCTTGAGATCCGATGCCTTGGTTGCCAAGGTGGCCGCGAGAACTTTGGCATTCGTGTGCTTCGGATCAAGCTCTAACGCTCGCTTGGCAGCTTCGAGTGCCTTCCCTTTTTCCCCAATCTCGTTTAAATGAAGCGCGTAGTTGTAAAAATTCTTGGCGTTGGGTGCCAGGGTCGTTGCCTTCCCAAAAGCGTGTCCAGCCGCTTCTCCTCTTCCGAGCTTCGCAAAGGCGACTCCCTGAAGTTCGTAAATCTCAGCGTCTTTCGGATCAATGGCGGCTGCCTGATCCAAAAGTGTTAAGGATTGCTCGTAGTCCGCCTTCTTAAGAGCTTTGATAGCGCTTTCAATCAGCGATTTGGATCGTTCATTCGGCATAAAGTGGGGTTAGAGGGAGTTTACCGTGCGATTCAATTCGAATGAGAGCATTCTCAGGCATGGCGAAGGGGTTCTGTATTCTGTATACTACGTCCACCGCGAACCTCGTTCTCGGACTTTTTTTGATCGGGATGGTGGTGGCACCAGCATGATGATAATTAAGAATAGGTTCTCCTTTAAATTTGGCATGGCAGTTATCGCCGCCGGTGCAGTAATCGGTTGCGGTTCCTCTGGCGAAAAGACCGCTGACAACAGTCAGCCCGCCGGCGGAAGCACTCCGGCTGCATCTTCTGACACAACCAAGATCGCTGGCTGTACAGCCAGTGCGACCCCGGCACCTGACACAGTTGTTAAGGACGGTATCCCTCTCGGCCTCGTAGCAAGCCAAAACGGTGAGCTCAAGCCTTGGGGCGAAGACAGCGTACGTGGCGCAAAGCTTGCCGTTGAAGAATTCAACGCTGCAGGTGGCGTCGACGGTAAGAAAATCAGTCTGTACATTGAAGACAGCAACTCGAAGCCTGAAACAGGTAAGAGCGCTGCCGAAAAGCTCGTATCAGACGATAAGGTTATTGGCCTGATCGGTGAAGTTGCTTCGGGCATCACCGCCCAGATGGGTACCGTTGCGAAAGAGAAGAATGTTCCTCTCGTAGCAGTAGGTGCAACTCGAACGGATTTGACCAAGGGTCAGCCGAACATTTTCCGCGTCTGCTACACCGACGCATTCCAAGGTCCAGTTATGGCGAAGTTTGCTTACGAGCAGCTGAAGCTCCGCAACGTGGCCTTGATCACCGACAAGAAGCAACCGTACTCCACGGGTCTCAGTGACAGCTTCCGCGCTTACTTCACCAAGCTTGGTGGAACGATCGTGGATGAGCAGTTCTACGAGTCCGGACAGACGACCTTCACTGGCCAGTTGACCAACCTCAAGGCGAAGAATCCAGACGGACTCTTCATGAGCGGCTACTTCAACGAAACCGGTCCCCTTGCCCGACAGGCAAAGGATGCAGGCTTGAACGTGAAGATGCTTGGTGGCGACGGTTGGGACAGCAGCGAGATTCTGAAGTCCGGTGGCGATGCCATCCTCGGCAGCTTCTTCTGCAACCACTACAACAACAAGGAAGATCGGGCTGAAGTCAAGACCTTCCTTCAGAAGTGGGGCGCTCGATACGACTGTAACTACCCGGCTACCACAATGGGCGCATTGGCATACGATGCAACCATGTTGGCTTGTGATGCTCTCAAGCGTGCCAAGACCAAGGATGCCAAGGGCCTCCAAGATGCGATTGCTGATACAACCGATTTCAAGGGCGTATCCGGTGCTATTACCCTCAAGGGTAAGGGTGGCAATCCTCCGAAGCGAGCTCTCGTAGTTCAGCTCACCAAGAATGGCCAAGAATTCGCGAAGGCCTACGAATACGACGACGCGACAGGACTACCCAAGTAACGAATGGGAATAACTGAGTATCTCCCTCTGGCAGCGCTGAACTTTCAAACGCTGCCAGACCAAGTTGTAAATGGCCTCCTTTTGGGGGCCATCTATGCGCTTATGGCCTTGGGTTACACCATGGTCTATGGCATTCTGCGGCTCATTAACTTCGCTCACGGCGAAGTCTATATGCTGGGCGCTTATATTGCACTCTTTGCCTCTTACCTTTTAGGCTATGGCCCCGGTGCAGCAGTCGGAACCGATCCGACTCCGATTATCGCCGCAAATACAGTTTTTATGGCCGGCATGGGAATGCTGGTTGTTGGTGCCGTTATGGCTGTCTTGGGGCTGAAAGTGCCCACAATGCCAGTCGTTGTTAAGGCAATCGGTTTAGCCCTCGCAGTTTTGGGACTGCTGGCTGTGCTTGTTGGTAAACTCCAGCCTCAAGCCTTGAATATCGTAATCATGCTGCTTGCCAGTATGACGATCTGCGCCATTGTCGGTGTCTTGATCGAGAGATTCGCCTACCGTCCCATGCGAGCTCACTCCCGAATCGCATCCCTTATCACCGCGATTGGTGTTTCGATGCTGATTCAAAACGGTGGAGCTCTGTTCTTACCGAACAGCCCCCCTCCAAGTATTGCGGAAAACGTCAATCCATACCGCCAATCATTGACGATTCACCTGATCCCAGGTCCGGCAGAACTCCATCAGGCTGTAGCCAAAGCGGAACCTCTGTATAAGAGCACGAAGAAGACTTTCGATGATTACATGGCAACAACCCATGCGTCGGAATTCAGCCTCCCACCTGAGGGCGAAAAGATTCGAGATGCTGCTCAGGAAGCTGAACGCACCTACAACGATGCCAAGCGCAAAGAGGATTCAGCCGGTGTCAGCATTACGATGCAACACAGTCGAATCATCATGTTGGTCACCGTCATGGTGCTGATGGGCGTATTGACTTACTTGGTCATGTACACCGGGCCTGGTCGAGCCATGCGTGCGGTGTCGCACGACTTTGACTCTGCCGGGTTGATGGGTATCAACGTCAACTCGATCATCACATTTACCTTTATCCTGGGATCTTCCCTTGCCGGTGCGGGTTCGATGATGATCGCCACGTTCCAAGGCACCCCCCTTACGACTTTTTATGGCTTGCTACCGGGCGTGAAGGCGTTCGTCGCCGCGGTTCTAGGTGGAATTGGCAACATCCCAGGTGCTGTGCTCGGTGGACTCTTGATGGGAGTTGCCGAAACTCTTGTTATCTGGGCAGGGTACAGCGAGTATAAGGATGCCATCGCTTTTGTGATCCTGATCGTAGTGCTATTGTTCAAGCCGGGTGGACTTCTCGGTTCTTCAAAGGTGGAGAAAGTATGAAGTTCTGGCTTATTCGACTTGCTTCGATCATTATCGCAGTCTTGGGCTGTATTGGGCTTCAGACCGTTGCCAACGGTCAAAGCGACTACCTTCAGCGGCTATTGACGCTTGCTGGACTGTACGTTACGCTCGCTGTCAGCTTGAACCTGATCAATGGTATTACCGGTCAGTTCTCGATCGGTCATGCTGCCTTCTATCAGGTTGGGGCTTATTTGGCTGGCTACCTTTCGGTGGTTTACTATCCCAAGTTCGGACTGCCGCATATCCCCTGGCTGATTATCACAATGATTGTCGGCGCTTTGGCCTCAGCAGCGGCCGGCCTCATCGTCGGATTGCCATCGCTGCGGCTTCGAGGTGACTATCTTGCGATCGTCACCTTGGGATTCGGTGAAATCATCCGTATCCAGGTGCAGAACACCCCCGCCCTGGGTGGTTCGTATGGCATGAATGTCGACCCCAAGATCAAATCGATTGCAGTGGTCTGGCTCCTCGCCATCCTTTGCATCGCCGTCTGCAGGAACCTTCTCAAAACCGCTTCAGGGCTTCCCTTCCTTGCGGTCCGAGAGGATGAAGTCGCCAGTTCTGCAATGGGCGTCAATGTCACCAAAGCAAAAGTCACCGCCTTCGTTCTGGGCTCCGCCTTTGCGGGCGCAGCCGGTGCCTTGCTTGCCAGCTTCGAAGGATTCATCACTCCTGCTACGTTCGGCATGGATGTGAGCTTCATCATTTTGACGATGGTAGTCTTGGGTGGAACAGGTTCCATCACCGGATCGGTGGTGGCAGCCATCTTCTTGACGCTTCTGCCTGAATATCTGCGCGGACTCCAGGGTCCATCCGGAGGACCGCTCACGGTCACGGGTGGCACGGTTATGGGCTGGATGGTTGCGGTGATTGTCGTGGTTTCGATCGTCCGATACGCGTATCAGGATGGCGGTCGATCCAAGTCAAGTCGCCTCACCTTAACGGCTTCGGCATTCGCGATTGGCATTGTCGCCGAGATCGTGGCCTCAATCATCTTCAATAAATTCGCGCGATTCCACGATAAGCAGATCGTGATCAATCAACTTCGAATGGTGATCTTCGCGATCACGTTGATCGTATTGATGCTGCTTCGTCCACAGGGCATCTTTGCCCACCATGAATTCAGTTGGGACTGGGTCTCCAAGCTTCTGGGTAAGAAGAAAGAGGTGACTGCATGAGCCTGCTGAAACTGGAACAAGCAACAATCAAATTCGGCGGGTTGACGGCGGTCAACTCAGTCTCCTTTGAGATCAACAAAGGGGATCTGTTTGGCCTGATTGGTCCGAACGGCGCGGGTAAAACCACGTGCTTCAATCTGATCACCGGTGTTTACAAACCGACTTCGGGAACGATCAGTTTCCAAGGGCAGAGCATCGGAGGAACTCCGTCAAACAAGATCGCATCTTTGGGCATCGCAAGAACCTTCCAAAACATTCGTTTGTTCAAGGCGTTATCGGTTTTGGAAAACGTGGTGGTGGGCGGCTATTTGCGCCACAACACCGGTCTGATGAGTGCGCTTGCCTATCTTCCCCCTTCCATCAACGAGACCAATAGGTTGAAGGCAGAGGCGATGGAATTGCTGAAGATCGTGAACCTGGCGCATGTCGCCCACGTACGGAGTGCTGATCTTTCCTATGGAATGCAGCGTCGACTTGAAATCGCTCGTGCGATGGCAACGCGTCCTCAGCTCTTGCTTCTTGACGAGCCTGCTGCTGGCATGAACCCTCTGGAAAAGGAGGAACTGCTGGTGATGGTGAAGAAGATCCGCGACGAGCACGACATGACGGTTCTTTTGATCGAACACGATATGCGGTTCGTGATGGGTCTTTGTGAGCGGATTGTGGTTCTCGACCACGGCGAAGAAATCGCGCAGGGTCCGCCCAGCGCGATCCGTAGCGATCCCAAAGTCATCGCTGCCTACCTCGGCCAAGAGGTGTAATCCAACGAGGGGTTTTGTATTCACAAAACCCCTCGTTATCTTTTGGTGCCAGAGGCCACTTGGATCCTATGGTGCCCAGCGTAAACGCCGCGCACCAAGACGCTTTCAGCAATTAACTATGGAGCGTTACCTAGAACTTGACCGACTTCAGAGCGGCGTGGACGAGTTTCTCCACACTTGGAAGCACGAAAAGTTCGAGAGGCTTTGCCCACGGCACCGGAGTATCCAACCGAGTGATACGCATGGGAGGGGCGTCCAAATACTCAAAGCCCTTCTCCACGACGCGAGCGATAATCTCGCCCGCAAACCCACAGGTCATCGGCGCCTCGTTTACCACGATCAGCCGATTGGTCTTGGCGATCGATGTGAAAATCGTATCCTCATCCAGCGGAACCAATGTCCGGATGTCAATGACTTCCGCACTGACTCCCAGCTTCTCCAGTTCAACCGCTGCCTGCAGACAATGGTAAACGTTCTGACCATAGCTGACAAAGGTGATGTCGGAGCCTTCACGTCGAACGACTGCCTTGCCAAGCGGGATCGCGTAATCTTCTTCGGGAAGGATTTCGGCTATGTCTCGTCGACGATAAAGCTCCTTGATCTCAAAGAAGACGCATGGATTGCCATCTCGAAGCGCCGCTTTGAGGAGTCCCTTTGCATCATATGGTGTGGACGGGCAGATAACGCGTAACCCAGGAGAGTTGCAGAACCAAGCCTCATTCATCTGGCTGTGGTACAAGGCACCGCCACCATAAGCACCAGCCGGACCACGAACGACGACTGGGATATTAACTTCGCCAGCGGTTCGGTAATGGTAGGTTGCCATCATATTGACGATCTGGTCAAATCCGCAAGAGATGAAGTCAATGAACTGCATCTCCGCCATGACGGTCTTCCCTGCCAGCGCCATTCCGACCGCCGAGCCGACGATACAGGCTTCGGAAATCGGCATATCGATGACGCGTTGGGCACCATACTTCGCCTGGAGACCTTCGGTTACACCGAAGGCACCTCCCAAGATGCCGATATCCTCGCCCTGACAAATCAGGTCTGGATTCGATTGCATCTCCTCAAAGAGTGCCTCTTTGAGAGCAGTCACGTAATTCTTCTTCACCAATGCAGGTGTTTCGGCTACTGCGCTCATTTGCTCTCCTTGAAGACCCACATCGCACCCTCTTCCGCAGGAGGAAGCGGGGAGTTCAGGGCAAATTCGATCCCTTTACTAAGGTAGGCAACCACTTCGGGCGGAAAATCATCGTTCTTGGCCTCGACCGCATTCTTGCCTTCCGCTCGATAAAGATCTGCTTCTGCAGCGTCCAGATATCCCAAGGCTGACAATGTGGCTCGACAGATTGCGATCGGATCGCGCTGGCGTCCCTGATCGACTTCATCCTTTGGTCGGTATTTGTTGGCTCGATCGTCGTCGTGGTCGCCATGGCCATATGCTCGGAACGTCTTGCACTCAACGATGCTAGGGCCCTTCCCTGCACGGGCGTATTCGACGGCGGTCATCACTTTGTCGTAGACATCGAAAACATCTTGACCATCGGCGACAAGACCGGGAATGCCGAATCCTTTTGCACGCTCCGCTACGTCAGACGTGGGACACTCCATTTCTACTGGAGTGCCGTATGCCCACTGGTTGTTCTCCACTACCGTGATAACTGGGAGTTTGTGAACCGCCGCATAGTTAATGGCCTCATGGAAGATTCCTTGCGCAGTCGATCCCTCGCCGTTAAATGTTACGCAGACTGAGTCTCCTCCATTCAAACGGTCTGCATAAACCACACCCGCCGCAACCGGAATGGTTCCGGCCAGCATGGAAGTTGAGTGGATAATTCTCTTGGATTTGCTTCCTATGTGAGACCAGTTGTCTCTTGCTCGTCCTGGGGAATCGGATCGACCCCAAATTTGCGAGCACACCTGTTCAATGCTCATACCCATACGCTCGGGATTGCTCCAATCGAACTTACAATCCTTCAGGAAGAAGGCAGGCATGTCACGGTGGATTGGGGAAATCCAATCGGTCGGTTTTAGCCCAAAGAGGGAGCCGACCAAGACCGCTTCTTGGTTGTGGGAAGAGTAGAGGGTACCGGTTAGATGCCCCAGTCGCTTCTCTTTGATCAGCCGGATATCGAAATATCGGGCCAAGTAAAGCTGCTTGAACATCTCCAAGCACTCTTCTTTGGTTAAAAGGTCTCGCGGTCTCAATTTGGGGACTTCCGCTATCTTTCTGGTTTTATCGGCGGCTACCGTGCCTGAGGTTCGGCTCAAAAAATCACCACTCCAAAATCTAGGAATATTGCTGGAGATTACCTGACTGATCCATTAGTCAAAAGCGGCACGAAACCGGGACATAGGCAGGAATCCCCCCTCTTCTACGCAATTTTGTTAAGTGCGTGTAACGATTTCCCTAAATTCGTTCTTAAAAGCTCGAAGTTTGGAGGATCAGGAAGAATTCGCTGCCCGTTAATGGGGAGCCGAATTATAGTTCTGGCACCTCTGCCCGCGTCTGTAGCGTGTCCTTACTGGCGTCGAACTTTATCAATATCCGTGCCGACGCGCTAACATCGGTCAGCTAATGTTTAGTGCTTGCGGGGGCAGGATGTATCCAGACTTTATCTACGTTCTTTTCAGCGGGCTAACTATTCCAAACACCTATGATGTGTCCTCTGAGGAATGTCTCCGACATTAGCCGTTCCCCAATAGAGCCATTATTGGAATTAGTGAAGTTGTAAACCAGAGATCCCCTCCTCCGGTTTAACTTCGAACGTAAGTCTCGCCAACTCCTACCCTCGGGGGGCGAGGATATTCCCTTTTCAAAAGGATAGACACCATTTAGATTCACGCCGATTATCTTGAAAATCGTTGGTCCCAAAGCAGAATGCCCACGCGCAAAGGGCGTGGGCATTCTGTAGCATTAGAAGCGCCTAGTTTCCGACTGACGATTTCAGGAAGTTGAAGAACGTTTCCGGATCAGCATATCCAACTGTTTGATTCAAGACCGAACCATCAGCGGCGAGAATATCCTGGGTCGGCATTGCCGTAATGTTGTAGGCCTGAGCGACAGACTTTTGATCGTCCACATCGATTCGGCAGAACACCAGCTTGCTAGAGAACTTCTTGAACTGCTCGGTGTTGAAGCAGTCGTGCTCCAGCCGCTTGCACGGTCCGCACCAGGTGGCGAAGAAGTCGACGAAGATCTTTCGGCCCGAAGCCGCGGCGACCTTCTTGGCCTCATCCAGATCGTAATACCACTTGGCAGAATTCATCTCCGCAAGAGACATTTCTCGGGAATCTGCGGGAGGTGTGAATACGAAGGCATCCTTCGAAACATCCCCGTTCAATTCCAGCCCCTTGGTGTCTACAACGATAGAAATACTTCGGCTGGGATCTTTCTTGTCAAAATCAATTTGAGCTTTACGCGCCACGTAGTCTTGCGGGTTTAAGAAGTAAGTGATGACCTTGCGTTCTTGAGCGTCGTAAGCTGCCTCGACTGTTGCCATCGTGCCACCTTTAACGGTTCGATTTCCAGTGTCTTTCGACTTGACCGGTTTATACGCATTGGCATCGAAAAATCCAGCCCAAAGATGCACTTCCTCGTTGCTAAAGATTTGCTTGATGTCGGACTCAGTTTCAGGCCGCTTATAGTAGGTCTTCTCACTCTTATCAAATGTGGTGATCTGCTGACCATCCGCCACAATCACGACATTTGGAGATTCGATGCGCATCAAGTTGGGCTTCTTTAGAACCACGGAATACGCTTCGGCGCCACCGGCATGGATCGTTTGAATCGTGTAATCCGCTTTGATGGTTTTAGCATCCTTCATCGCCTTACCGAAGTTTGCTAGCAAGGTGCTGGAGTTGACTTGGGCAATGGCAAGTCCTGCCATCACGGAAGTTGAAAGGAAAAGAACTGGTTTATACAAAATGGAAGCTCCTCAGACTCAAGGATATGACGGTATTTTAACGCAGAACCACTCAAGTCAATGATGGATTCTTTGTTTTCCTAGTCGGAGAGAACAAGCATACAATTGGAACCAATGAACATTGCTGGATGTTTGTATCCCCGTTCGCGCCCACGTTGTTGGGTGGTAAGGTAGCCCAGATGAATCGGAACACCACGCTTGGCTTTCTCATCGCAATCGTCGTTGCCCATATCGTGATTGCGTTCGGCTTTGCTTCGATCACGCCCTATCGACAAGCGGGTGCCTTGCTTGGATTAGGGAAGCCGACCAAAGTAATTGACATCGGGGCGCCTGATGAACGGCAGCACGTCAATTATGTGATTCATCTCCTGGCAGGTAAAGGATTCCCCATCTTTGACCCTAATGACCCGAATCTTGGTGAGACATATCAGAGCCATCAACCTCCGGCCTTTTATGTCACTGCAATGGCATGGTCCAAGCTAACTGGAGCCTCTGATTTGACCAAGCATGACGATGGTATCAAGCTCAGGTTCCTGAACGTGTTAATGGGGGCTGGTACCGTCCTCGGAGTCTTTTGCTTGGCATTCTGGGCGTTCCGAAAAGAGGAGGTCGCTTTAGCGGCCGCGGCATTTGCTGGATTCCTTCCAATGTTTTGCGCTTTGGCGGGGGCAATCAGCAATGATCCGATGTTGATCCTGCTCTGCACTTGGGTGCTTGCCTTAACAGTCAAGAGCCTACGTGACGGATGGTTTTGGAAGCAGACTTTGCTCATTGGTCTCTTGACCGGTTTGGCGTTGCTTACTAAAACCACGGCTCTCGCACTCGTCCCGATCCTATTGGTCGCTGTCATTCTCAGTCGAAAGTTTCCAGCTGACCGGTCAACTGAAGATTCCCACGCCATGCCTTCACCAGGCATGGTTATGGCAGCAGCAGTTCTTGCTTTGGCTATGGTTGGACCTTGGTGGGCTCGCAACCAAAATTTGTATCACGATCCATTTGCGATTAAGGCCTTTAACGATGCCTTCAAGGGGTCTGCTCAAAAGGCTCAAATCGTGGCCGGAATCGAGGCCATGGAACCAGGTGGATCATCCGAAATGACGTACTGGAAGGACTGGGTCGGTTGGTGGACTTCCCGCTCCTTCTTCGGTGTTTTTGGCTATATGGATATCTGGATGAATGAGCGCGGCACCTCGTTCACCGGGGTTAGTAGCAAGGGGGCCGCTCCCAACACTCTGTACCGAGTGTTATTGGCGTTCACTGCCTTAAGTTTCCTGGGATGGGTGCTTTCTCTGGGTAAGGATGACTGGAAGGAAAGCCGCCATATACAGGCTTTGAATGCGATCTTCTTCTTGATCGTTTTGATTCTGTTCCTGCGCTTCAACATGCAGTATTTTCAGGCTCAGGCCAGGTACCTGCTACCTGCGATGGGCCCGATAGCGTGTGGTTTTGCAGTCGGATTGTCTCAGTTGACCTCGAAATATCGATATGCCGCCGCTCCGATTCTCGCTGCTGTTTTCCTTGGAGTGAACGCGTATGCTTTGACCATCCTGCCGGATGAGTTCAAGCATCGGATCGAGGTTGCGTCGCAATTGCCCTAAGCATTCGAGACCTTCCCCGGCTTCCCTTCGCCAAGCGCTCTCGATTCTGCTTTCCGCCTATATCCCACAATCTTTTTTGATCGATGACTCGCAAAGCAGTAACAGGTTAAAGTAGTATCGCGTCCAAATAGGTTGAGTGGTGTCAGCGGTTATAGACAAGACGAAAAGCGGATCGTTTGACGAGGACCTAGTGCTGGTTGAGAGGTTTCTCGGCGGCGACTCGCGTGCGTTTGAAGAGCTGTATTCGAAGTACTACGAAAAGGTCTTCGCAATCGCTCGAGGCATCCTGATCGATTCTGAAGAGGCTGCGGACGCCGTACAAGAAATTTTCACTCTGGTCTATCGACATCTGGGCCGATTTGACCGACGGTCCCGGTTTAGCACCTGGCTCTTTCGAGTCGCCGTCAACCGATCGATACAAGAAGCGAGACGAGTGCGATTCCGAAACAAGACAGTCGAGCTCACTGAGGCCAATCAGAAGCCGGTTCCCGAGGAACCCGACACGTCTGACCCAAAAATTCAGGCGATCATGGCCAAATTGGCTCCTGCCGATCGCGCACTGTTGGTGCTCTTCTACTGGGAGGAGCTTAATCTTCAAGACATTGCCGACAGTATTGGTTGTGGAGTCAACGCAGCCAAAACCCGACTCTATCGCGCAAGAGAAAGATTCCGTGTTCTCTACGAGGCCCAACCATGAAGCACGTTCCACCCGAAATGGACAGCTTAATGTGGACCCTCGCTGAAGAACGCAATGAGAGAGCGATCGACGAGTTTGGCAATCGCCACCCGGAGCTTAGGTCCGAGTTGGTTCACCGAATCAATATGGTAAAAGGCCTTCGAGGAGCTAAAAACGGCGATTCCAAGGTTGTTAGAGAGATTCCAAGGTTCGTTCCCAAGGATGCTCGCCCGACCAAGGTTAAGGCACAAGGCCCGACATTTGTGATTGGCGGACTGGTCTTGGCAGCAATCGCTGCGGCCGCCTATACAATTACAACCCTACTGGCTCCGGAGCCAAGATTACACCCCGGCGATGTTACCGTCGTTCATCAGGCTCCCGTTAGTGCTCCACCAACCAATAACACGATTACTCCGCCAGCGCCCAACACTATTCAGCAGCCACCCCCGGTGAATTTAAAACCGTTGAGCGAGCCAGACCCCGTGGTGACGGGTTTGACGGCTGAAGCCGCGAAGAAACCGCAGATTCTGCGAGTAGATGGATCACCATTGCTTACCGTGATCGACATGATGGGTCAAATCAGTGGGACCAAAATTATGGCGGCTCCGGGGATGCCCAACCCAATGGTTCAAGTGGATTATCAGGGCCTGACGACGATGCAAATGCTTCAGGATTTGGGGCACAAGTACGGCTTTACGCCCCTAGATCAACATGATGGAAGCATTCTTGTTGTTCCAGCCGTCGATAAGAACAGTGCAAACGGGCAAACATTGGACCCTTTAGCGATTCCTTCACACAAAAACCGAGGATAACCAGCTTTTAATCATCATCAGGTGTAGCGGATAGGATTGGCGCTTCGTCCTTGATATACTGTTTCAGTCTCGGAGTAAATGATTCATGCCTAGAGTTCCGCGAGCATCAGACGTTATCGAAATCTTTTCGGAAAGATCCATCTCCTACGCTTTTGGGGGAGTGGTTGCGATCGCGTTTGCCGGTCTGCTTCTCAAATACCGGGGTGAAGGTTCGCTCAACGGTCTTTCCATTCTTCTTATGGTTGCCGGTGCGGCAGCCATAATCTTTGCGATTTACAGCGCGTTGCAAGTCCGAAAGGTTACGAGCCACGACGTCAACTGTCCATTCTGTGAAACGCCCAATGTCCTTGTATCTGCTCCGACGGAAGACTTTCCTTGTGTGAAGTGCAACAGAATGATCCCCGTTGTGGACGGTAAGACAATCCCGGTCTCTCAGGTTCGCTGCGGTTATTGCAACGAGCTGAACTACTATTCGGATAAAACTGAAGTTCTCCTTTGTGAAAGCTGCAACCATGAGATTCCGATTGCACACGACGAGTCAGGCGCTCCCAAGAAGACGATTCCAGCCGCATTCGTTGTTGTGGATGACGAAGCGATGTATGAGTTGCGATTGACCGGCCATGGAAAGCACAAGGAAGAGGAGCTGATCAATGCACTCCAGCACATCCTGGCTCTCAACCGAAACCAGGTCAAGCAGATGCTCGCGGAATTACCCGTTACGGTTCTAACCGGGATTACTCGCAAGAAGGCAGAAATGCTGAAGGCTCAGCTCAGCATTTATGAAGGCGAAGCAGAGTTCAACCCGATGGAAGAAGCTCGCCGCTAAGTTCGGGTTGAGCTATTCGTATCCGATTGCGTCCAAGATTGGAAGCTTGGACGCATATCTTGCCGGTAACACTCCCGAAGCCAATCCAAGCAAGATCGAAAGGGTTCCAATCGACAGAACTGAATTCCAAGGGACGACCATCGGATACAAGTAGCCTGTGACATAAAAGCTGAAGGCTCTGAGTGGCACCCAGCCACCATAAAGGCCACCGCCGATCCCGATTACCGCCGCGACAGCCGCGATGAACCCACTCTCCCACAGGATGATTCTTAAGATTTGACCTTGCGTGATTCCAATGGATCGCCACAATGCGATCTCTTTCCGGCGATTCATCACTCCGATCCAGATTGCGTTGACGATTCCCAACATGCCGATCACAACCGCGATGGTTGCTTGAAGGTTCGCCATCTGAACTGCCTGCCTCAAAACTGATTCTGTGACATCTCGAATCTCTTTGCGATCATAAGCAAACGCGTGGTGGCTTCTACTGGCAACTGCTTGCGCTTCAGCCTTTGCGGCTGGAACTAAACTTGGGTTCGAAATGGATAAGTCGACGTAGCTGATGACGTTGTCATTCCATTCACGCTTGAAGAGCCCACGATCCACGATGAATGCCCCATGTGGCCAACTCAGGTCATCAATCACACCCAGAACAGTTAAGTTGACTCTCCCTTTCGGGGACTGAAACGAAACAGAATCTCCAAGGTGAACCTGGTGGAGGCTTTCAAAATTGCTCGAGATAAACATCCCTGTGCCTTTTTGGAATGAGGCGAACACTTTGGGCTCAAGCAAGTTGGGTGGCCAAGGCTCCATCTTCTTTCCTGCTCTCGCGGCGATGTATCGGTCCGTGTCGACACCGACCCCCATCACATCCTGATCATGGAATGGAGTTAGGAGTTTGCGCACTCCATAGGCCTCAGTCACGCCGTTAACATGTCTCAGATCATCCACAAGGTGCTCGGAAAGCACTTGGTTCCCATAAACACTGGATCCGATGTCATTCCCCATCACGGAAATATCAAATGGGAATGCTGACTGCATCCAGCGATCGGTGCTGGATTGAAATCCTTGAACCAGTGTCTCAGTTGCCACTGTCATTGCCAAGGCACAACCGAACGTCATCATAGTAAATGCGGTTCGATGCGGTGCCTTGATTAGCCCATCTAAGCCCAGAAACATCTCCGGTCGCTTCGATCTGACCAACCACGGTCGAACTGCCTTGGCAAGCATCAGAACAACTTGTGGGAAGACAAGCGAAACACCCAAAAACACGATTGCCGTGACGCAAAGTCCCAAAGCAACCGATAGCGAAACCGTCGCTATCACTCCATTTCCGATCACAAAGAGAGCGATTCCTACCGTTGTGGCAAGTACAAATTGATGCACGCGCCGATAGCTGTACGGCCTAAGTATCTCCAGAGGTTTGACCTTCGATGCCATCCATATCGGGAAGAAGGCCGCGCTAAGAGCGGTACCGACCCCAACAATCAGGCTAACGGCGATCAGTTGGGGAGTTGCCCGAACGTGGGCCTCGGCCATTAGCGGGACCATCGAATTGATTGTCCTCTTCGTGTACTCAACCAAGGCAAAAGCCAACCCCAATCCCATCACGAGCCCAAAGAGCGACCCAATGATTCCAATGACAAACCACTCAATGAGCAAGAATCCCAGGACTTGGCGGCGGGTTGCACCAAGAGCACGGATGATCGCGATGTCCTTGAGTCGCTCGAGGACAGATACTTGAACTGAGTTATAGATGAGTAGCACGCCGACAAGCAGGGCAATCACTGAAACACCGAGTAAGGAATTGATTCGCCCCAGTGCGTCGGACGCAGCCGAACTAAGTTTGCCAACCTGGTCTACTTGGCATCCAGGGCACAAGCTTGCCAGCCTCTCCTTGGAAACACCAAAAACATCAATTCGATCGACTCGGGCAGGATTGGTCTGCCCCGTAATGGCCTGGCATCCATGGATATCCATAATCCCAACTTGACCACTCCCAACCAATTCCAGTCTTGGATCGGTGAGTATCCCAGCGACAGTGATCGGAATGGCACCATGAACACTGTCGACAGAAATTGAATCTCCGACTTTCAGGTTCATTCGATTGGCCATCAATGCCGGGATCAAAACGCTGTTCGGGATGAGCTTAAGCGGAACGAATTGTGAAGGGTCAAACTTGGTTCCTTTGCCCACCATCTGAACGGCCTGATCCGAGTCCAAATCCACTCCGATTAGAACCATTCCCCCTTTCCTGTTCCCTGCCAACGCGATTGAGGTCTCAATGACTGGGACTGCCAGTGCTCCGGGTTCTTGGCGAATCTTGGAAACAAATGCTTCGTCGATCCCCAAGTATCGTCCCTGAGAAACCTGCCATTGAGCCTTAGAGTCCATTGCATTCGCACTGGCCCGAATTGATTCTTGGGCCGCGACGATCGACTCATAGGAGGAAACAAAAATCGCAACTCCAAGCGCAAGAGAAAGAATGACCATCAAGAGTCGAAGTACATGCTTGAGGTGATGTTTCAGTGAATAGCGAAACAGGAGATCTCTCAAAGGACCTTGCCGTCCTTCAACCGTATGCGTCTTGCTGCTCGTTCGGCAACTGCTGAATCATGAGTGACGATCAGCGTGCTCCGCTTGATCGGCCCCTTCGGAGATGAAACCATTTGATTACCAAACTCAAGGAGAATCTCCATGATCGCTAAACCTGATTCGGAATCCAGATTGCCTGTAGGTTCGTCGGCAAGCAAAATGAGAGGATCCATGATCAAGGATCGAGCGATGGCAACTCGCTGAGCCTCACCACCAGAAAGTTCATCCGGATAGTGGTTTGCTCGTTGCCCGAGGCCAACTTGATCCAACAATCTCTTTCCGCGATCCATGTTTTCGGAAAAGCTCCTACCATCCAGAGTCGTCGGGAGAACCACGTTTTCAAGGGCGGTTAGCGTAGGAATCAGATTGAATGACTGGAATACCAGTCCAATCTCATGCCTTCGCATAAGGGTGAGTTGGTCGTCAGTCAATGCTGATGTCAACCGACTGTTAACTACTACATCACCAGTCGTGGGCAGGTCCAAACCACATGCTAGATGGAGCAGAGTGGATTTGCCACAACCACTGGGTCCGGTAATGGCAATGAATTCGCCTGGCTGCACATCCAGGTCGACTCCTCTCAATGCGTGGACTGGTTGGTGGCTCTCTCCATACACCTTGGTTACGTTTTTGATCTGGAGCATGGAATTGATCACATCTCTACTACGATAAATTACCCGTCCAGGGCCGCCGAGCCGATGGCCAAAAGGATAGGACAGGCCACAGATTCACCGCAAATTGAAGTTACGTAACGGAAAGCGGATGCAACCTGATATACTAAGGGCCGTTTTCCAAGCGGCCAAGTGCACTAATTTGCACGGAAGCGTGAAACACCTCAGGGGGTTCTCCACTCAACATGAAGTTGCTTCAGCAAGCGATGATGCAGGCTCGGAGTCTGACATCGCCTCGAGCCTTGAGACTGCTTCTTATAGCAGTTCTCGGCACCCTTATTCCAACTGCGGCGTTCGCCAGCGAAGGTGACAATGTCAAATTGGCATTTAGCTCTGGCGATAGAACGCTACTCATTGTTTCACTCGGACTCGGAGTTCTAGCATTCGCTTTCGGTATCTGGCTCCGAAGCAATGTTTTATCCAATTCTCCCGGCAGCGACAAGATGCAGGAAGTCGGAAAGGCTATCAAGGAAGGTGCTCTTGCCTACTTGAGCCAGCAAGTTCGAACGATGATTTACTTCGTCATCGCGCTTGCCATCGGCTTGTATCTTCTCAATTCCGGTTCCGGCCCACAGACCGCATTTCTCGTCGCCCTAACCTTCTGTGGTGGTGTGGCCGCATCCTATATCGCTGGTTACACCGGAATGCTCACGGCGGTCGATGGAAATATGCGCACCGCCAATGCAGCCCTACGAAGCTACAAGAGCGCTTTGGAAATTGCATTCCGAAGCGGTGCGGTAGCTGGCATGGTCACCGTTGCCATGGGTCTCATCGGAGCTTCTCTCATCTTGCTCTTTGCAGGTGAGAATGCAATGAAGCTACTGATCGGATTCGGTTTTGGTGGATCGTTGGCAGCTTTGTTCATGCGTGTTGGTGGAGGTATTTTCACCAAGGCGGCTGACGTGGGTGCAGACCTCGTCGGTAAGGTTGAAGCTGGAATTCCAGAAGACGACCCCAGAAACCCGGCAACGATCGCAGACAACGTTGGAGACAACGTTGGTGACTGTGCGGGTATGGCCGCTGACATCTTCGAATCTTACGAAGTCACACTCGTAGCTGCCATCGTCCTCGGAGCTGCCACTGCCCAGATCTTCGATCAGCCGACTTGGATGCGACTGATCATCTTTGCTTTGATGGCTCGTGGTATCGGCGTTATCGCTTCGATTTTCGGAATTCTTTCCGTCAAAGGAAACGACGACATCGACTCGGATCCTTTGGCTTGCATTCGAACTGGATTCTACAAGTCAGCAGCGGTTGCAGCAGTCGGAACGATTGCTCTTGCCTACTTTACGATGGGTGGTGCATCTAATAAAATCAAGGCAACCAACCTGACTCCTCAGGCAAATGTCTTCCGCAAAGACATCATGACGATCCAAGCGGTTCGTGACGAAGTTGCTGCGAAAACGAAGACCCCTTACTACATGGTTAAGGCCGAAGATATCGTGGCTGATTCCCGAGTAAAGGACCTGGGCTTCGTCGATCCGAAGGATCAGCTGCTCCCGCAGATCATTGCATCCAAGTCAAACGACATTCCTGAAACGGCGACTCCGAAAGGGTATTCGCCGGTCACCAACTTTACGGACACCACGAATCCGGTACTCGACTACGCAGTCGATCCTCAATTCGCAGCCGATTCACAGAATCCCAACCTTCCTCCTCCTCGTTATTCGGTTCGCTCGCTCTTCGGTGCGGGTGGTAAAGATCGAATCATGATGGCGAAGTTCCACGTCGTCACAGAAGTCCCCGGACAGCCTGCTCAACCGGCAACTCCGACGACTCCAGCACGACCTGCGACACTCCCGACCAAGGAAGATATTACGGCATGGCAGGGACCTAACAAGGAATCTCAGTTCGACCAGGACGTCGCCGCCTTTAAGCAGCGAATGCCAGCGGGCTCCAAGATTGAAATCCTGGACAAACAGCCGGTCACTCTCTATGCCGATAAGGATGGAGACCTAATCCTCGGCTTACCGCAGGAGATGGATCGAGTCGACCAGATCGCCAAGTCAGGGTTCAAGTATCAGAAACTTTCCAACAAGGAAATCGATGACATCTTGGCCAAGAAGGGCACACTTCCTCCTGGTGAAACCATGCAAATGGCCATCGCCAAGCAGATCGAAGTGAGCTGGTTCTGGTTCGCCTTCGCGATCATTTTCGGAATTGCCATGGCATTTGCCATCGAAATCCTCACCGACTATTACGTTTCGACTCACAAGAAGCCGACTCAGGAGGTCGCTGGAGTATCGAATGCAGGCCCTGCACCGATGATCATCCAAGGCTTTGCCTACGCAGCAGAGTCTAGCGTGTTCATGGTCGTTGCAATCGTCATTGCACTGATCGCACCGCTCCTCATGTTTAGCCCAGCCGTCTATGGCAGCTATATTCTGAGCTTCTATGGCATCGCACTCGTCGGACTTGGATTGCTAACCACCACCGGATACGTTCTGGCGATGGACACATTCGGCCCGATTTCGGACAACGCTCAAGGCGTTTACGAAATGAGCGGAGATGGACACGACAACCAATACGGCATGAAGGCTGTCCAGCGACTCGACGCAGCCGGTAACACGACCAAGGCTCTTACGAAGGGCTTTGCGATTGCGACTGCTGTTGTTGCTGCAGTTGCCTTGTTCCACTCCTATCTGGAGAGCGCCAAGCTTGAAACGATCGGTCTCCGATTGGACGTTCCGGAAATCTTCCTGGGAATGCTCATCGGTGCAGCGGCTCCATATCTCTTCTCTGCTTCTACGATCAACGCAGTTGGACGCGCTTCCTTCCAGTTGATCCATGAAGTACGACGTCAGTTCCGCGAGGATCCGGGCATCATGGCTGGCACAAGCAAGCCAGACTATGCTCGCTGCGTCGCTATCGTAACGGCAGCGGCTCAGAAGGAACTCCTCGGCCCAGGAATCTTGGCGATCGCGCTTCCTGCAGCAGTAGCCTTCGGCTTCTCCATCGGCAAACCCACTACGATGATCGGCGGACACGAGTACAACCTCGTGGGCGCAGAAGCTCTTGGTGGCTTTCTTGCTGGTGCGATTGCCAGCGGCCAGCTGATGGCTGTTCTTCTCGCCAATTCCGGCGGAATGTGGGATAACGCGAAGAAGCTGATTGAAGATGGACTCTATGGCGGTAAAGGCACCGATGCTCACAAGGCAGGCGTTGTCTGCGACACCGTTGGTGATCCATTCAAGGATACAGCTGGTCCAGCTTTGAACCCGCTCATCAAGGTTATGAACCTTGTTGCTCTGCTTCTTGCTGAAGTGGTTATCCTGCCGCTCAAGAACCCAGTTCTGATCCTGATCACTCTGGTTTCGGTCGGCGCACTGGCTACTTCGATCTACATGTCGAAGCAAGGCTCCATGTCTTCTGCAATGGCGGAAGCCACTCAGGAGAATGAAGCCAGAGCGGCGGCAGAAGCCACGCAGGCAGCAGTTGCAGCACCAGCGGCACCTGCTACTCCCAAGAAGAGAATCACGGTAGAAGAACCAGAAGCGACAGAACCTGAAGATCATTCAGGAGACGCAAGCTAAAGGTCAAAGAGCATATAAACTGTCGGCCCACCCATCTTTCGAGATGGGTGGGCCGATTTGTTTATCAATAACCGAACTTTGCCGACAGAATCCCATCAAATTGATTGAAACCCTGTACTCTAGGATAGGGGTTAAACCCCAAACATCTTAGATCCGTTCAGTGAGGAATCGATGGCCGACATCAATGACGTACGTGCACTTCGAGCAGCTCGAACCGAGTTCTCCAAAAGAGGAGTTGACATAACTCGCTGTGACATCCGCATGCACCATGGAATCTTGCACGTTCGTGGCGCGGTTAGCGTTGCGAAGGGCTCGTTTATCAAAGACTTAAAGACTGAGGTCGAACACATTGGCCGTATATTGCGCCAAAAGGCTGAGATTCGAGACGTCGTTATCGACTGCCAGTATTTGGCTGGCTACTAAACTCTCTCAAGAGCTCGCCAACAAGATAAAAGGTGCCTGTTACGACCACGAGGTCATCTTGCTCTGCACCTTTTAGTGCCGCCTCAAGCCCGTCTCGAGGTGACTCATATAGAGAGACTTCGCCCAAAATCGGTTGGATAAGGTGGGCAAGTTCGTCCACTGGAGTAGCCCGGAAGAAGTCGACCGGCACGATGTGAGTTCTTCTGATCAAACCAGAGAACTCACGATAAAACTCGCCTGGTTCGTGTCCAGATAGCATGTGTGTAACCAGCTGGATCTTTCGGTCTCCATAGCGTGCTTGAAGGGCTCGTCTGAGGACACGTGCGGAATCAATGTTATGTGCCCCGTCCAAAACAACCGTTTTCCCTTGCAACTCAACCACTTGGAAACGCCCAGGAATGGATGCCGCTTTGGCCCCAAGTCTCGCCGCTTCTTCCGAAACTTCGATTCCGGCGGCCACCATCGCAGCCAAAGCCAAAGACAGATTATGGTGCTGGATTTTTCCGATCAAACTGGGCTGCAACCCTGAGTGAAAGGACAGTGGGGTCTCAACTGAACAATCCGAATCTCGCCAAATAACTTCTTTGCCCCAGCGCCAAATGGGAGCCTCCAAATTGGATGCTTCTCTTTCAATTACCTCTCGAGCCTCAGGTGACAGGTCGCCAACAATAACAGGAATGCCCGGCTTGATAATTCCCGCCTTTTCATGGGCTATCTGGGCTTCCGTATCACCGAGGATCGCAACATGGTCCAAGCCAATGCTTACAATGATGCTCGCCCTTGGAGTGACTATGTTGGTGGCATCCAATCGTCCGCCCAAACCAACCTCAAGCGCGACCCAATCACACTGCTTTTCTTTCCAATACTGAAATCCCAGAGCCGTCTTGAACTCAAACTCCGTAATACCGCCCAAAGGAGTATCCACCAGCGATTCTGCAAACGGCCACAGCTTGGTGGTGATATCTGCCAAGTCAGCTTCTGATATGAGCTCTCTACCCAATTGAACGCGTTCTCTAGGGTCGACGACATAGGGGCTAAAGAATGCTCCGGTCCGAGTCCCGGTTTCTACCATAAGACTCTGGAGAAAAGCGGTCGTAGAGCCTTTGCCATTGGTGCCTGCGACATGGATGTACTGAGGCCCACCAATCCCGCCCAGACTATCGGCGAGACCAATCCGACGGGCGAACTCTTCCATTCGATCGAGTCCCAAACGCCAGCCGCGCCCTTGCAGAGCTGAAATCGATTCCATTGCCTGTTCGTAGGTCATGCTTCAGATCATTTCTAGTTTGTTGCGACCTTCCGAACATGGGCCCGAATTACCGAACAACATTCGATCTCCCCGTGAATAACTCCGGGTAAGTCACATGTAAATTGCTGCTCCTCGCCGGTTAGCCCGGACAAGGAATGAATTCCTATTGTCTGCAATACGTTCCCAACAGGTACCCGGAGCTCCATTTCGTAGCCCTCCATCGCAATCCACGTTGTTTCAGGTGCCTGGAAACTCAGAATCAACTGTTCCTTTTCAATCTTGGGATCTGAAGTCATGCGGAATCGAATCGGCTTGGAGCTATTTTCCAGGTCAGCGAAAAGATTATGCCCTTCCTTTCGACCACTCGACCGGGCACCTTGGCCGACTGCAAAAATCGCGGGATTCAGAGTTCCGATCGGAAATCCAGAAATCTCAGCAAAGTCGTGCAGAACAACGGACCAAATAGGAGATTTGATCCCGTTGGCAAGCATAAAGCTTCCTCCGTTTGGATCCACCAATTCCAAGCTTAGACCACGCCCTTGGAACATAGAGGGTTCAGGCAGTTTCCCTTCAAAGCTTCCCAGTACAGAAAGGGATCCATCTTCTTTGATTTCCGGATTCAGTCTCAGCCTTGTCCCTGGATCAAAGCACGGCTCAAGCCCAGCACCGCCGCCCAACTTTCCATCTTGCAGGGAATGCCCCTTGGCATGTTCAATCGACAAACATATCGAACCGATAAGGGCTCGGATCGACTTCGCTTCGACGTCGCGAGCAGAGCAAAGTTCGGACCACGTCTTCTCGATGCAGATCGTTCGAGATCGACAATAGACCCGCATGGCCGCCTGCAATGCCCCACGCATGCAGTGAGAGATAATCGGAAGGAAACCTGCATTGAGTGTTTCCGCATACGGCATTTGCTGGAATCGCTGAAGCTCCGCCTCCATACTCTTGAGGCGATCGCGCATCTCACGGGATCGTACAAGTGCAGCAAGAGTTGATTCCTCTTGTTCCGGCGTTGAGATACCGCAAACAAACGCTCCCAACACGACGTCATCGACACCTGCAGATTCGACACCGGTACGTCCGACGATCTTGCGTAGGAGTTCAACAGTCTCGGGTGGTAAGTCGTGGAGATCTTCAAACGGCATGTCGATAGCCTCTACCGCACAATTTGGTATATCATGGCAAACAAAATGGAAAGGGCTGGCAAAGGCACCAGCCCAATTCTACTTCCGAAGGTTAAGGAATGAGACCAGATTCTGCAATGCGGCGTACCGCCTCTTGGAATCTACCACCATCCGTATCTCCAGCCAATGTCAAAGACATGCGGACCCAACCTTCGCCATTGGTGCCATATCCGTTTCCGGGAATAGCCACAATATGCGCTCGTTGCAGCAGCTCCTTACAGAACTCGGCACTCGTCATGTTGGGGTTCGGAACTCGAGACCAAACATAGAATGCAGATTTAGGCTTGGTCACCTTCCAACCGATGCTGTTCAAGCCATCGCAAAGGAAGTCACGTCGGCGCTGATACATAGCTATCGTGTGGCTGTTATCCACGCTTCGTAACGCGTAGGCGCCTGCTTCTGCGATTGCTGGGAACTGCTTGCTGTCGATGTTGGACTTAAGCCGCTGAAGGTTATTCACCGCTTCGGGGTTGCCCAACGCAAATCCCAAACGCCAACCGGTCATGTTGAACATTTTGCTGAGCGAGTGGAATTCAATGGCGACATCACGTCCCTCTTCCACTTGCATCACGGTTGGATTGGTGTAGCCGTCATAAGCAACGGTTGCATACGCCATATCGTTTACCAACAGAATGTCATGATCCTTGCAGAACTTCACCGCATCCTGATAGAACTCGGTGGTCGCTGTGGCACCGGTTGGGTTATGGGGATAGCATACGTAGAACAGCTTTGCCCGCTTGGCAATATCCGTTGGAATGTCTTCCAAGACTGGTAGGAATCCATTTTCTTCTAACAGCGGGGTTTCAAATACTTCCCCACCTGCCATAAGCGTGTTGACACGATAAACGGTATATCCAGGATTCGGGACGATGGAAACATCACCAGGATCGATATAGGTCCAAGCGAGGTGAGCCAATCCTTCCTTGCTGCCGATCAACTGAACGAAGTCAGTAGTCGGATCAAGCTTGACTCCAAACTCCTTGGCATACCAATCTGAGGCGGCTTCCAAGAAGCTCACCCAACCGTGCGGAGTTTCGTCGTATCGGTGTGTTGAGGGGTCACTGGCTGCACGGGTCAGTGCATCAATAACCGGCTGAGGTGTCGGTAAGTCGGGGTCTCCAATTCCCAGGTCAATAATGTCCGCGCCAGAGGCAATTGCCTCTGCTTTGACGCGTGAGATCTCCGCAAATAGATAAGGCGGGATCATGTCGAGACGCTTAGAACGTGCCGGCATCGTGCCCAAAATTGTACCTAGCCGAACTGGAATTCGGCTCCCTGTTCCAAATGAACCGTAACGATCTTGCTGAACAACCCGTCACAATCATGTGATGAAGTTCAGAACAGGCTTTGCAGTGTTCGGATTGGCATGCTTGGCTTGTGCCTTTGCCCAGCAAAACGAAAAGGTTGGGAAAAAACGTCCCGATCCGTTTGCCCCGATGCCGCCCCAGGCCTGGATCATGCAGGTCCATAGTAGCATTCGATCAGCCTTGGAAGACTTAAGCTCCGCAGATTTCCGAACGATGAAAGTCAAGGATGAATCTGGCAATATAAAGACAGTTAAGATTCCACCTTCGTTTGGTGTCAATCGAGTTCCCCTCCTGTCGATTCTTCACGACAATGTCATTCGCGAAACCAAGATTCCGATGTTCCAACCAGTGAAGAAATTCGAGGTGGAATACTATGCCCTGAGCAACCATGGCAAGCCGTTGGACCAAGGCGAACTTCAGATGCATAAGGACTTTGGGTTCTACGGCGTTCGGATCAAGGGCAAGCGAAAATCTGAGGTCATTGCGTTCGGCACTAAGGCTCTGAATAACTTTTCAAATACTGCCGATATGGTCCAGGGCAAGATTGGCGAAGATGAAGCCGAAGCGATGCCACTTCGGGCAACAAGAAAGGCTTGTATCAAATGCCATTCAGACTCGAAAGTCGGAGATCAGCTTGCGGTAGTCGTTTACGTCATTCGGAAAATTCAATAGGCTAAGATTTTAGTCAAAGGGTTCATAATGGACCGATGCTACTGACGCTGACGTTAGCTGGAATCATGAGTACCGGTCCAAAAGCTCCTGCCCCTTACGGCACCCTTCCCTCTGCACGCCAGGTGGCTCATGCCAAGCTGGAAACGTACGCCTTCATCCACTTCTCCCCGAACACTTTTACGAATCGTGAATGGGGAAATGGCGACGAAGATCCCAACCTGTTTAATCCAGACAAATTCGATCCAGATCAGATCGTCTTGGCGCTTAAAGCTGCCGGTATGAAGGGAGCCATTTTGACTTGTAAGCATCATGATGGATTCTGCTTGTGGCCAACCAAGACAACGGATCACAGCATCGCTTCCAGTTCGTGGCTAAATGGCAAGGGTGATGTGGTTAAAGCCATCTCTGAGGCATGTAAGCGCCACGGACTGCTATTCGGCGTCTACCTTTCCCCTTGGGATCGTAACAATGCTCACTATGGAAAGCCCGAGTATGTGACGACTTATCGAAGTCAGCTAAAAGAGCTTCTCACCCAATACGGATCAATCTTTGAGATTTGGCATGATGGCGCGAATGGTGGAAGCGGATACTACGGAGGCGCAAAGGAGACTCGCTCCATTGATCGAATCTCCTACTATGGCTGGCCCGAAACATGGAAGATGATTCGCAATCTCCAACCCAAAGCTTGCGTGTTTAGCGATGTAGGTCCGGATCTCCGATGGGTCGGCAACGAAAGCGGTTACGCCGATGAAACTTCGTGGTCAACTTATGATCCTGTAGGCGAAAAAGGAGACGCTCCTGCTCCAGGCTACGTGAAGTCTGAGCAGGGAGAAACCGGGACCAGGAACGGCAGTCACTGGATTCCTGCCGAATGTGACGTATCGATTCGACCGGGCTGGTTCTGGCATGAGTCGGAGGATGCTCATGTCAAGACTCCCGCCCAACTCCTTGAACTGTATTACAAATCAGTTGGACGGGGAGGATCGTTCTTGCTGAATGTGCCACCCAACAAGCATGGTCAGATTTCTAAACCAGACGTCGATACCCTTGCACGATTTGGCTCGATCGTAAAAAATACGTTTGCACATAACTTGGCGTCGGGGTCTGCATGTAAGGCATCGAACGTCCGTGGAGGAGAGGACCAGTACGCTGCGTCCAACATTCTCTCCAATCGATCCAGTCGTTACTGGGCGACTGACGATGACGTTACGACACCTACTGTTGAGCTCAACCTTAAGAAACAAGCCACATTTGATGTTGTTCGCTTGCGCGAAGTGATCGAGCTTGGTCAACGCGTGGAAGGCATCGCCGTCGATGCGTGGATGGACGGGGAATGGAAAGAGGTCGGCACTGCGACCAGTGTGGGATCGTGTCGTTTGATCCGACTTGGTTCTGCGGTAACAACCAGTCGTGTCCGCCTCCGTGTCACTCAGTCTCCTGTTTGTCCGGTTCTCTACGACTTCGGTATTTTCTTAGAAGCCAAGTAAGGGTTCTATTCCGAGCCCTCCCCTGATTTCCAATTTCATTTGAAATCAGGGGAGGGTGGGGGTCAGTCGATTTTGGACAGATCGACTAACTGGCTCCCAAAACAAACCAAGGGCTCGCCTCTGCTCGCACCTTGGACTACAGCTTGTTGAAGACAAAAATCAATTCAATCATTATGGTGGTCTAGAGAATTCCCGGCCAGGATGACATCGATACAAGCAAAGGATAGTTGGGCCAAAATACAAGTTTTAAACCAAGGGCTCGCCTCGTCTGGCACCTTGGACTACAAATAATGGGATCCAGATTCAACCCAAGCTTTCTGAACTCGGCAGCTTAGATCCACAAACAAAAATGCCCCTTCCTCTGGGAGTAGAGGAAGGGGCGATTTGTGCCTATTCAGGTTACGGAGTAACGGTCAGAGTCGTGTTCTTTCCAGTTACGGTATCCGAAACCGCTACGAGAGATGTCAGGGTTGTACCAACCGCCTTCGTAGTGATCGTGAACTGAGCTGTGCTCGAACCTGCTGGAACTAGAACAGTTGCAGGAACCGTCAGATTTCCAGGGACGCCGACCGTGACATTCACGAGCCAACCACCTGCAGGTGCAGGTGATGCTAACGTGATCGTTGCAGTCGAAGACGTTCCGCCCTTGACACTTGTTGGGCTCAATGAGAGTCCGGTTATGGAGTCTCCATTGATCGCCAACAAGGTCGATTTGCTGGTTACACCGTCAGCACCGTAGATTCCGACGCTTAAGGTGCTAGACGTCACCTTGGTGTTGATCGTGAAGGTCGTTGATGTCGCGCCTGCCGGTACAACAACCGACGCTGGCAAAGTGACTTCACTGGGGACACCAGCGCTGAGATTGACTGTCCAGCCACCTGTTCCTGCTGCAGTGTTGATTGTTACGGTTCCAATAACACTTCCACCAGCAGTAACGGATGTCGGATTGACTGAGACGCTGACAAGCGAGTTGCCGTTGATGGTCACAGTCGTGCTAGCCGACGATGTCGGACAAGTCGCATACACACCAATCGTCAGTGTGCTCGAAGTAGCCTTCGTGGTGATAGGGAACGTTACCGTGGAGGATCCAGCTGGGACCAGAACTGAGGTTGGCACTGTAACCAGGCTTGGTACAGCGGCTGACAGATTGACGGTCCAACCACCAGCCGGTGCGACTGCTTGCAACGTAATGGTGCCGGTTGTACTCGAACCTGCAGCGATGCTGTTTGGTCCAACACTTAGGCCAGTGATCTTGTCTGAGAGGACGCTAATCGTCGCGGAGTGGTAAATGACCGAGTCATGTCCACTGATTGTCACGTTGGTAAGCGCTGGGCTGGTTGACGCTGCACTTACCGTAAAGGTCGTTGTCGTTTGTCCCGCAGGAACTGTAACTGTCGCTGGGACGATCACATTGGCGTTCGTTGCGGTAAAGGAAACTGGCCATCCACCGGCTGGAGCAGGTCCACCGAGCGTGACGGTTGCGGTTGTACTACCACCGGCATCAATTGCTGATGCCGCAAGTGAGACACTCTGGAACGCATACGTATTGACGCTGAGCGTACTCGTTTGAGCAGACCCGTTGTAGGCTGCCGAGATCCAGTCAGTGAAAGCAACCGGCCACATTTGAGACGTGGTGATTGGGAAGGTACCGGAGGTTTGTCCTGCAGCAATCGTTAAAGTCGTACCGCCAGCGGCACTGCTGCCGTTGATACTGACATACGATGGGAATTGGCTAGTCAGAGCAACACTGATCCCACCTGTCGGTGCTGGACCGTTCAGAGTTACCGTACCAGTCGAGCTGCTATTGTTGATCGTTGATGGGCTTAGAGCAAGTCCAGTGACCACCAACGGATTGATTGTCAATGTTGCGTTGCTCGTTCCACCGGTTGCTGTAGCCGTGATTGTCGAAGCTGTTGTGTTGGCGACGAGCGGAGCTGATGCAGTAAAGGTGGCTGATGTACCGCCCGCAGCAACTGTTATTGAACTTGGTACCGATACACCATTTGTTGCCGAGAGACTGACAGTTAGCCCCCCAGTCGGTGCAGGCCCGTTCAGAGTGATCGTGCCCGTGCTAGAAGATCCCCCTGTTACGGCTGTCGGGCTCAATGAAATGGTCGGAACGAGCGCTGTAATCGTCAACATACCTGTTGCGCTACCACCAGTCGTTGAGGCAGTTATCGTTGAATTGGTTGTAGAGGCAACCTGCCCCGTCGTGACGCTAAAATTAGCAGTCGTGGCCCCAGCCACAACAGATACCGATGAAGGAACACCAGCACCTGACGTTGCGCTCAAGTTAACCGTCAAACCACCACTAGGTGCTGGGCCATTAATCGTAACCGTTCCACTTGAACTTTGGCCAGCAAATACGCTGGATGGACTCAACAAAACAGAACTCGGAACAAATGGGTTGATCGTTAATGGCGCGGAGGCACTTTGCGCACCAACCGATGCCTTAATGTTCGCTACTTGGGTGCTTGTCACCAAGGAAGTAGAAATATTAAACGTTCCTGTACTTGCGCCAGCAGCAATACTGACTCGAGCAGGAATAGTTGCATTGCTGTTGTCAGAATTCAAAACTAACTGCAAGCCACCAGCAGGTGCACGGGTATTGATCGTCACCGTAGCCGTCGATGAATTGGAACCAATAACCGTAGATGGACTTAGAGCAACACTTGAGACCATTAAGGGTTGCACCGTAACAGTGCTGGTTTGAGTATAAGTTCCACAAGTCGCCGTGATGACAACATCTTGACTTACATTAACGGTGTTCGTCAGTGCAACAAATGTAGCAGAGCTGAACCCGCCATAGACCAACACATAAGATGGCACGCTCAAAACCAAGGGTGCGCTACTTGTAAGTGTTACTTTTGCGGTTCCTGTTGGAACCACTTGATTCAAAGTAACAGTTCCTACCGTTGGCGAACCGCCAGCGACAGAAGGTGGACTAAACGCGAGGCTGGTTATTGGAAAGGTCTGTGCAGCTACCGAAACCGTTATGGGAGCAGTCTTTTCCTTGCTGCTCTGAGCGGAAGCAGTCTGCATAACCATTAGAACACTAACGGCAAAAGCCGTTATGATCCTGGCTAGATTCAACTTCAGTTTCATACAATATTCTCCCGAGGCACATTAAAACTCACGTCGGATTTTCCCGACGTCAAAAACCCTAGAGATGTCCCAGAAGCTCCTATCCGAAGCATATTGGGAACCGGGTCAAAAACGTTGATGTGGTGGTCACGTAAAAAGACTTTCTTCTTATCAGCCTTCTTCTTTTCTTGATGGCTAGTATTCTTAGGAACCTCCCGCACTTTGGGAGACTTCGCTCCTGCCTTAGTTCCTTTTATAGATTTTGGACCACTAAGACTTTTGTTCTTCTTTGAGTCTGTCAATTCAAAAAGGTGTGGCGCAGCAACCAGTAACCCGGCCGGTAAATGAGGAACATTATTCAGGTCATCTAATGACCTGAAAGCACCATGTGTCTTTCGATAAGTAAATATTTGTCCTGCATTTAGCGGTCCAACACCTGGAAAATCAGACATTTGCTCCAGTGTTGCTTGATTCAGATTTAACTTCGTCTTCGGCCAAGGAACCTTAGGTTGATCTGGTGGTAGGTTCACCGGCTTTGTAAACTGTGGCGGAGTTGACTCTTTCTGTAAGTCCTCCTTATTGGTACGTGCGTCCACGTCTTTTCCCGGTATAGGAGACTTCGTTTCCGTTGCAGATGGCACAGCTTTGGGTTTAGTTTCCGTTGCAGCTGGCACAGCCTTGAGTTTAGTTTCCCTTTCAGAGTGTCCAGTATCTGATTTCGGCGCATCCTTAGGTCCACTAGTAAGATCCTTGCTGATAACTGATTTTGTTTCAATTTCAGAAGTTCCAACACTTTCTGGTGAAGAACTTGCTGGCACGAATGCGGCAGATAGGTCATTCTTGGGAATTAGCCCATCTGGAATCACTTTAGGTGTAATCAAAATAATTACATCTTGTTTTGACTTCAAATCAGAATGCGATCTGAAGAATGAGCCTATCAGTGGCAGATCACCTAGAATTGGAAGTTTGTTATCACTCCTGCGTTTATTCTCATAGGTCATTCCACCAATAGCAATAGTCTCCCCATCCTTGACCCGAACCGTTGTTGAGGCTCTGCGTACAGTATTGATGGGTAATCCATTCGCTCCAGACCCTGTCGCGTCACTCACTTCTGGATTCAAAGTTACGGTCACTGTTCCATCTTCTGAAACAAAGGGAGTCAGCTTTAGCGAAATACCGGTCTTAATAAGCTGGACAGTGGCTACGGGATAACTCACCGGGCCACTAATGACCTCAAAGTAATTCTCCTGTCCTACTTCAATGGAAGCTTCCTTACCCTCAATCGTCATTACTCGAGGACTAGCTTTAATTGTTGCGAGTCCCCTGTTGATCAAGTTGGTCAAAGTGACCATGTCATTTGCGGTGACCTGTGTGTATTGAAAGGATGTCGATGGAGTGGACACAGAGTCTGCCATTGAGAAATGCTTCCAATTGAATGACAGGTCATAGCTATTCAGTGTCGAAGTTGCAACCTCTGTGACAATGGCCTCAATTTGAACTCTAGCTGACGGAATATCTAGCATTCGAAGATCGTGGAGAATTCTGTCCATCATCATCGGCGCCGCCGTTATTGTGATCGTTCTCTCCCCCGGCGAAGCCTTTACATAAGCACCCATGACAGTTGGCAAAAGGGAGACAATCTTATCTGGAGTGGAATAATTGGGTCTATATATCCTACTTGCGGCCAATTTCAGATAATTTGGACTGGTTGGTTCAGCCTTACCTACCAAGTAGGACTCACCTATCCGCGTCCAACTGAATCCTCCGGGCAACACCATAATATCAAGGGCTTGCTCTATAGTCTTATTCTTGATCGTCGCTGTAACATTGCCGGTAACAGAATCATCGGGAACAATCGAAACTCCAGCGCTCAAACCCAGATCTGATAATGCTTGCTTTAAGTCTGTATCCTGGAATGAATTGGACACTAACTTTTGGCCATCCAAAGCCAATATTGACGGTTGATACGGTATTACGGACGAAGCTGATCCAAAGCAACTCAAAGCCGACAGCAAAACTGCCCCGAAGGCCCTGGAAGGAATGATCGAGGTAGGTCTCCGCCAAACTATGTGACATCGAATCATTTCGTGCCCTTCTTAGACTTTGTAGTCTTTTTCGGCGGCCTTTGCTTTTGTTCAGCGTTGGGATCAAAGATTGTCACGATATGTTCACTCCCAAGAAGGCTCACCTTTATCGGTGTCGTTTTGGTCTCTCCGATAGCTCCTACCTTAGCGCTGACTTGCAACAAATAGATCCCTGGCTTAAGCAGACTTGCATCTAACGTGCCGTTTGACCGGAAAGGTTGAAGTGGAAGAATGTGCTTGGGAGACTCACCGGCATCTAGCCCCATGAGAGGATTCAATCCAGCTTGATCCATGATTTTTGCATCAAACTCTGGCTGGATATCCGCATTACCGAAATTCCGGAACGGAGTAGTAAATCCATAAATATTGGGCTTTAATTGAGCGAGCGACGTATTACTCTCGCTTTTAATACTCGTTAAAGAATCAACTCCCTTGCATCTTGCAATCATCGTAATGGAGGATGATCCTACTGGAACACCTTCAAGAGATTTGGCACTTACCGTAAGTTCACCAAAATAGTAGGGGTTGGGCAACTTCCCTTCGGGGATGGATACAAGAATTCTAAGTGTTCGCTCCTGGCCAGGATTGATGGTCACTCCGGTGATGGGTTGTGTACACCATGGCTCTAAGGTAAACGAATCAGATGTGCCAAGAGGACCCACTACACCAACCATGGATCGTGGTGTTGATACAATGGCATCCACAACAATTGGGTCTGCGCCCGAATTCTGAACTTTAAAGGGTAATCCTCTTGTAGCGCCTGACACAACATCAAATTGAAGAGGATCTGGAGAGATACTCATCTCAATATCGGCAGCAGCATTCTTGACCGACGGATCTCCTAGGACTTCAATATCCTTAGAAAAAGCCGGCAACTTAATACCCTCCATCACCATTGCGGACTCGATACGGTATGTACCGGATGGAATCGGTTTGGGCGAAAAAAAACTGAGCGCTACAGTAGCATTTGGAATAATCCTTCGCTCATCAAAATTCGCCGTGATGATTTTCCTTTTTCGTCCGTTGATAAGCTGAAAAAGATTCGCTGTACCGGAATATCGAGCAAGTACATTGCCCCCATTCTTAACCATACAAGACACGAGAGTCCCAGCCGGGCGTGTCTTTGTTGCAACCGAGAAGCCAGCAGCACCATCAACGACAACTCCCTGCTTTTTGGCTGAACTTCCTTCAATCTGAAACAGAATGGGGATGATAAATCTAAATATCGTTTTGAGGCCAGTAGTTGGCCGAGAATCTTTCGAGTCAATCTCTAATACTGCTCCAAAAAATCCTTTGACTCCATTGGGAACAGTTACACGCAACACGACCGACTGCTTAGATAAGGCCTGCAAAGTGAGGTGCGTTGGTCCTTGTAGCCTTATCCAAGAAAGGCACGATGGGAATTTTTGAAGGTCGCCCGAAGTCATTTTCTCTTGCTCAATCCCTTGATAGCCTGAGAGATCCTGAGACAAGTAAATAATCTTCATGTCTACGACATCACTTCCAGAGCTGTGGTTATTTCTGAGCTCAAGTGGCATATCGTAGGTATTGCCAGCCTTCGCAGATATCTCGTAACTGGTAGGTTGAACGTAGATACCTTGCCCAAATGCTGTTGTAAATGCGAACATTAGTCCAGCACCAACCAACATTTTCTGGATCAAATAAGGAAACTTGCAGGGCAGAATTGAAGACATAGGCTTGGGTTTCAAGAGACGTGGACCAGCCCAAAAGCTGGCCCACGTCTTACAGAGAGATTAACTCTGACTTAGGAGGCAGGAACCATCTGAACAACGAGTGTTCCGCCGCTGACTGCACCGTTAGTAGGGGCCAAGCCTGTTCCGGCTGGTACACCATTAAGCGCGACATCGACCAAGTGGCTTCCACCACCGTTCAAAAGTGACACAGTGGCGCTGTTACTGTTTGATGCAGTAGCTGAGCCATAACCTGAACCATCGAGGTTGATGTCAAAGCTGTATGTAGCGCCGGAAACGCAAGCATTGAGCTGGTAGCCAGTGTTGCATACACATGTGAACGATGCACCGGAAGTGGCAGCAGTTCCAGTGTAGTAGCTGCTGTAATACGTTGGTGAATAACCACCATCGGTTACGTGGAAGCCAAACGATGTTGATCCGCCCCATGCGATTGTGGCATAGGTATCAACAGTTACGGAAATTGGCGCCGTAATAGTTGGACCGGATGATGCCATTGCGCTAGCTACGAGAATGCCGGCAATACCGGCGGTAAGAATAAGTTTCTTCATATACCTCTTCCAATTTGGTCGGTTTGTCGACCATCCTTTTTTGAGCGGTGTCGAGTTGCTCTCCGCCTGCGTCCGCTCAAGGCCGCTTTGCGGTGGAATCGTTGCCTAGCCCCTTGTTGAAAGCTTGGACAAATCTATGTGGACTACCCAGCAGTTATGGTTACGGTGATGGTCCCACTGTAAACGCCAGGCACATTCGTAATGCTCGTCATCACTTGACCGCTCAAGTACAAACTCAAGAGGCCGGCCGGAAGTGTTGTTGAACTTGGATAGCGGATCGACGCCAATCCAGTGGGATGGGCCGTTACGGCATTACTTGCTGCAGTGCTTGCAAGACTAGGGCTCTGGTCTATACCCAGCCAAAGTTGGCTGGTAGGTATCGTGCTGCTACTGTAAGTAAGACTAGACACAGATGCTGTTACATGATAAGCAGTGTTGCTTGTTAGACCAATCGTCGAATAAGTGTTAGGGAAATTACCTGCCGTCGATGGCCCCGTTGCACTCCCCGGTGTGCTGACAACAAAGTTAAGACCCTGGTCAATGTTCACGCTTACGTAAGTAGGCACCGTGTAGGTGTAGGATAAAGTCGTGGTTGTGCTGAAGCTATTGAACGTCAAAGTGACTGTAACGGTGCCAGTGTAGGTTCCTGGTGTTGCGGTAGGTGGCACCGTAATCGCTAGGCCATTGGTGAAGATCGTGGTTGGCCCAGCTTGGCTTAAGGTCGTCGTGTTACCTGAAGCGATTAATGTTCCAGGCGAAGACCCACCCAATGGGAGTGAAGGACTTCCACTAGCACTAAGCGACACCCCTGAGTAAACGGATTGAGTTGCAACGGCAGTGTTCATAACAACCGACGTCTCAGGTCCGTTGTGAGAACTAACATATGCCTTCATCGACCATGTGTTTGCGGTCGGTGTTACTGCAATTAGCCCCATGCCAACCGACGAAGTTGGTGCAGTGAAAACCATTGCCCCTGACATTGTAAATGAGCTTGCAGGGATTGAGTTTGGCGTTGCTAGAACTTGGCCGTTTTGTGGAACCGTGTAGCTATAGGTAAGCGAGGTTGGATTAGGTTGGGTCGAACCAGGTGCAGCTAACGACTCGGTGAACGTGATCGTGCCTGTATAGGTTCCAGGAGCTGAGTAGGCTGGCACTGTTACCGTAAGCCCGGTCTTGAAAATCGTACCGTAACCGTTACTGGTGCTATCCGTTCCCGTAAAAATAATCGTTCCCGGTCCACTTCCTCCAACTTGAATCGAAGGATTGAGACCATTGGTCGCGGTTGTCCCGTAAATCGCAGAAACTACATTGCCACAGTTTAGGACCACGCTTGTTTCAGGTCCGTTTGTCGATGAAACCTTGGCAAACAATCCCCAACCGTATGATGTAGTGCCTGTCTTATGAGCTCCAAGTCCAATTGGATATGTTGTAGAAGGACAGGTGTAAGTGGTTAAGGTTCCAGACAGAGTAGCTGAGCTAGGATTTATATATACCAATCCCGTATCAGCCGAGCTGATGCATCCAAGGCCAACGAGTAAACAAAATGCACTAGCCAAACGTCCTAAAGACTGCCTTCGGACATAACTAAGCCGAGAGCCAAGTGCAATCCCTTGTAGAGGAGTTGCACCTTCGATCGAATTAGACCGCTTAAGCCAATCAAATGTCTTACTGACAAATCCAAACATTAAAACTCTCCCAAAATCCTTCAATCGACACGGGACTGTAATGCATCGGGCGGGACTTAACTGTCTCGCCACGTTGCTATCGACAGATCTCGGTTTTAATTTGTTGGCCGGAAGAGAAATGCCAAACCCAACTGAGTTAGCCCTCTCCTGACCAATTCCTATGGCCGGAGTTTAGGGCATGCATCATCACCCTTTCAAGTGGCGAAAATGGCGATCCCAGTAAAATTGCTTAACATATTAGCTTTACCGTTTATTAGCTATATTTATCGCTTGAATATGGAATTGCAAAAATGCCGCACCGACGTACCATGCACTTTCATGCGCTCACAAGCGCAATATTTCGTGCAAACAAATTCGTCTCAAAAGTCTGACTTTTATGGCTTGGAAAGTGTCTTGAAGACTTAAGAGCCCAGCAATTTGAACCTAGAAGCAAGTTTTATTACTGGGACTACAACGAGATTCTCTACTCAACTGAGCACAGGTTAACGACCCCTTAGCACAAAATGGGCGCTTCAACAGGTGAGTTGAAGCGCCCATACCGATGAATTCGCAAGTCTAAAGCATTATAGCTGCTTCTTCCTGCCCGGTTTGCCAGGAACTGGGGAACTGACTGAGATATTCGCACCGATCGCCATCGCGTAGTGAACGATGAGCTCGAACGAAGATTCCGTCTTGAGCGTCTCGATCTGAGAGATGCACCCTTGAGTGACACCAAGCATCCGAGCAATGGTTTCTTGATTAATGTTTTGAGCCTTGCGGATTTTCACAAGATCCTTGATCAGGGGCTGCGAAGCTTTCTGACCATCAATTGCTCCAATAGGCCTTCCCACTCTATTCATTGGCTAAATCCATAAAAAGTGCCGTTAATGGATTGTCACTACTTCCAGCAGTCAATCATCGACGTCACTGTCAACGCACAACTTGTCTAAAAAAGAAATAAGCTATGTCTAGTCTCAAGCTATCACCTTTCACACAAAACCGTAGGTAAATGAAATTTAAGCTTGTTCGTATAATTGCTAGATTTTTTGCCATTGATTAATCGATGCATTATCAGAGTGACTGATAACTTGAATTCGTTTTTTCTGTTTATGCAGTCTCATTACTCAGTCACGTTGTTGTGAATATTTACGCAATTTAAGCGGTTAACTCCTTGTTAAGGGCTAAGTATTTATACCTGCTTCGGTCGGACGTCTACTTCGGTAATGAGGCCCTATGCCTGTCGAACTTCAAGGATCTTTTCATGAAACATTCGCGTGGTAAAGGCTAAGCCGTAAGTCTCAACCTAAGACCCAATCACGAATGCGACAAGCCTTCCCTGCTGGTGCCGAAGGCAACGCTCGCTATACGAGGGAGGGGGATAATTCCGCGAGTTCAATTTTTGGGATTCGTTGAAAGGACGGTGTGAAAACCCGTCTCAACAACATCTTGCCTAAACAGGCCTAGCCTGGGAAAGTCTCACTGTCCCAGGCTAGGCCTATTTAGTTCTTAAGGAGTCACAGTCAAATATGCGCTTTGACCAGTAACTGTGTCGGAGACAAAGACCAGAGAGGTCAGTGAAGAGCTAACGGACTTAGTATTCAAGATAAAGGTCGTAGAAGTAGCTCCAGCCGGCACCAATACGGTAGCCGGTACCGTGATGGTCCCTGGAACTCCAACAGATACCTTTACCAGCCAACCACCACTGGGAGCAGGCGATTTGAGCGTGATTGTTCCTGTCGACGAGGTTCCTCCCTTCACACTTGAAGGGTTCAATGTGAATCCGGCAATAGAATCTCCATTCACAGTGAGCAATGTTGACTTAGTCGTCACTCCGTCGGAACCATAGATGCCGATCGAAAGTGTTGAAGTCATAACCTTCGTGGTGATCGGGAATGTAGCAGTTGTCGCTCCGGCAAGAACTGTCACAGAAGCTGGAACGGTGACCTCACTTGGAACACCAGCCGAAAGATTGACAGTCCAACCGCCCGTTCCCGCAGGCGAACTCAGAGTAACCGTTCCGGTTGCCCCACCACCGGCGACAACTGATCCTGGATTAACTGAAACACTTGCGAGAGCATTCCCATTCAGCGTGAGCGATGTATTGGCCGCAGAAGTTGCATCGGCGGCATAGATGCCAACCGTCAAGTTGCTCGCAGTTGGCTTGGTGGTTACTGTGAACGTGCCGGTTGAAGAACCAGCAGGAATCACGACCGTGGATGGAATCGTTACCAAGCTGGGGGCTCCAGTGGATAGATTGACAGTCCAGCCCCCAGTAGGCGCAGGAGCTTTGAGGTTGATCGTTCCCGTCGAACTGGTTCCTGCTGAAATCGACGATGGGCTCATTGAGACACCCGTTAAAGAGTCTCCCAGAACGGACAAGTTGGTGCTATGCCAGATTACACTGTCATGCGCACTAATCAAGATTGTCATCGTTGGGGTTGTCTTCAGCGGCGTAATCGTGAATGTCGCGGAGGTTTGCCCCTCCGGTACCGTCACCGTTGCAGGAACACCAAGATAGTAAGGAGCGCCACTGGCTAAGGTCACCGGCCATCCACCAGCTGGTGCAGGCCCATACAAGTTGAGTGTGCACGTGACCGGTTTCCCAGCGATAACAGTAGTTGGATTCACCGTGACCGTATTCAAGCAGTTTGTATTGACCTGAAGTGTAGTGGACTGAGTCACACCGCCCGAGGTCGCATTAATTTGATCGGTAAACGGGATCTCCCACATATGAGGAGTCGAAACGACAAACGTGCCAGTAGTAGATCCAGCTGGAACGGTACAAGTTGCAGGAACCGCAACAAATGCTGGCCATTGACTGGTCAAGCTGACAACAGTGCCTCCCGCTGGTGATGTTCCATTCAGGGTTACCGTTCCAGTCGTCGT
>Ga0164297_10000484_pt1 | contig 48490 bp, 67 predicted proteins | sample GEODES058metaG_FD_113539 | JGI IMG/M metagenome (GOLD analysis project Ga0164297, IMG submission 113539) | Dystrophic lake water microbial communities from Trout Bog Lake, Wisconsin, USA - GEODES058 metaG | ecosystem: Environmental > Aquatic > Freshwater > Lake | place: USA: Trout Bog Lake... | reverse complement strand
TCAGCAGAGTCTCTTGAAGACAATATTGAAGGTCCAGATCTAGAGGATCACATTGCACGTCTTATGGCTACCCAGGCTGGTAACGATATTGAGGATACCCTTATTAACGGTACTGGAACTGGTGCAGGTTTGATGTCAGCTTTCGCAGGTTTCCGCACATTGGCTCTTAACAACGCACACGTTGTAGATGCTAATGGATACGGACTTGATAAAACAGTCTTTAACCAAGCTATTAAGACCCTTCCACGTAAGTACAAGCAACGCCGTAATCAACTTCGCTTCTTCACAGGATCGAACTTGGTACAGGACTACTTGTTCAACTTGACAGCTAATGCTGGCTCAGCAAACCCATTTGATATCGCTTCAGGTATCATCCGTGGTGATGTTGCAGCTAACGATGGTGGTCCAGGAACAGTAACTCCTTTTGCATTCGGTATCCCAGTTATCAACGTTCCGTTGATTAACGAGACCGTAGCAGGAGACTACTCTAGTGCTTCAGGTTACCATGGTGATGTCCACTTGACATTTCCACAGAACTTTATCATCGGTATCAAGCGTGATGTAACAGTCTATCGTTTGTTCCAGCCAAAGAAAGACACAATTGAATACACACTATTCATTCGTGTTGGTTGCGTAATGGAAAACTACGATGCACACGTTATCGTCAAGAACGTTAAGGTTGCAGGTTCTACTATGTCTTCTCCTTCATTCGGTTCCGCTATTAACGGCGCCAATGTAACAGGTGGACAAAACGGAAACACATACTAATTTTTAATTAGTTGCAAGGCGGGGAGTTACTTAGGTAGCTCCCTTAGCCATTTTCTGATATAATTAACAATGACGAGAGGAAGTCAAATGTCATTTACAGAATTAAAAATTGGTGAGTTGAGAAAAGTAGCAGATTCTTTTGCTATTGAAACTCAAGGATTAAAGTCAAAACAAGAAATCATTGCAGCTCTTGAAGAAGAAGGCATTACTTGGCAGATGTATGCTAAGTTTGATAATGCAGAAAAGCAAGATATTGAGATTCCAGAGAACGAAAAGAAAAAGAGAGAAAGTAAGATTATGTCAAAAACAGCAAATCAGATCCTTGTAAAAATGGAAAGAAATAATCATTCATATCAGACAATGGGCTTTGAGTTTTCTCAAGAACACCCATTTGTTGCAATGTCAGAAACAGATGCTCAAAAGATTTTTGATACTCAGGACGGGTTCCGTATTGCTACCCCGAGAGAAGCTCAGGAATACTACGCATAAATAAAAAATAGGGGGTGTTCTGATTGCAAACAATCAACACTAATAGTCAGGAAAAGATACAACTAGAAGTCTTTAATAATGGAGTTCTAGCCCAAGCGGATAGCCTTCCAACATTGTCAATATATGATGCTGATAATGATGCAAATCCAATAACAGGATTTTCGGGACTTAATGCCGTAGATGAAAACCCCTCTGGGATTTATTCTTTCTTGCTTACCCCCGCAATAACAAATATTAACAGAACTTTGGAAATTCGATGGAGCTATACAGTAAATGGTATCTCAACTGTTCAAACTGATTTCTACTCCATCGAAACTCCATATTCTACGGTTTCAGAAACTATAGACTTTCTAGGTTTTGGTTCAATCCCATCACAAATAAATTATATGGATCCAAAATCTATTGTCAGTGCAGAAAAAGTTGCAAGAACTATTATTGAAGGATATACGGGCATTAAGTTTTATACTTATTATGGTGCCCAAGAGATATATGCAATCGGTGGCAATACAATCCAATTGACAGAAAGAATGTTAAGAATTGATCAAATTTGGGAAAACCAAATATTGGTTTATGATGGAACTCAAAATCCAGTTTACGATACATTCGGATACAATACTGAAATAAGTCCAACAGGATACCAAGTTAGAATATGGTACCCAGCCTGGCCAGATGGCTGGAACAATGAGATGGACCCAGAGATTTATGAGTATGGTCGTTTTAGAGATGGCTATTTGTATAGATTTGTCGGACAGGTTGGATATAAGTATGTCCCAGAAGATATAAAGCTTGCTTCTATGCTTTTAATTCAAGACATACTTTCAAATGATTACAATTGGAGAAATAAGTATTTGTCTAAAGTTAACCTTAGCGAAATTTCATTTGAAATGGGCGGGGGAGCATTTGATGGTACAGGAAATATTGTTGTAGATAATATTCTTGACCAATACCGTAAAGCAAATATCGTGATAATCTAATGTTTACATCAAAGACAAATGGATCGTTCGCTGGTTCTGTTTTTAATATGAAAGCAGACATATACATACAAGAAAATGTTCAAGACCCAGGAACAGGCTCAATTAAACGCCAGTGGCTGTATGACAGAACAATTCAATGTAAGGTTGATCCAGTAAAAATGCGTGGTGCCTCAACTAGAACAGATAATAAGTCTTTTGGCAAAAGCTCAGATTTAACCTATGATGAAAAAATGCAGCTTAAAATGTATGGTTTTGAATTGCTTAGTAAACGCTGGCGTGTAACAAATATTAGGACAAGCACAAATGAACAGATATTTGTTGAAATAGATAAGTATGATAAGCCTGATACTATTTTTGAAGTTACTGCATCTCACGCAGTAATGGACCCTTTTGGAAAAATTGCATATTATGAAGCAGTTCTTCTAAGATCAGAGGTTCAAGATGACAATCAAGCTTGAAATTGATACAAAACAATTAGTAGAATCTCTTGATAATATAACGGCGGGTTTGGAAGAGTTGACCCAACCGCAAGTATTAGATCAAGTATCCAGAGCGGTGTTTTCAATAACTGGTGAAAGATTTATGGTTGATGTTGATAATTATGCAAGAATGAACCCCAAAAAAATGCACCACGTATATGAATGGGGTAAAATTGGTGACAAGTCTGCAAGGCTTTTTGTTTTAGAAAGAAAATCAATTTTAGATGGCAGTCTTTTAATATCAACAAAATTTTTGCCATCAAGAATGCCAGTACCAATTAACCCAGAATTATTGAATCCAGGCAGAACTGGCAAATCTGTATCAAGAAAAAGCATATTTGCAAATAAAGCAGAAGTAATGGAATCTGGTGCTCCAGTTTCTTTTGCGGCAAAAAGAGTTTTGGCTTTTATGGGAAATAATGGAATTGCATTCATAAGGCCAGGTACTCAAGTTAATATATTGCATCCAGGCGGAGTCCAAACAAAAAATGCTTTTGCAGAGTATTTGCTAGAATGGTATACAGAAAAAGGTAGTTTAATTATGGATTCTTCTGGATTGTATGAGAGAATAGCTAATGATGTTGCAAAAGCTTTAAGCATAAAAAATGCGGGAGTTGTTCAGGTTCAAGCAGCCGTAGAACATATTGCAAATCAAATTGATGTTGGAGATATTATAAAATGACAGTAGACTATTCAAGAGTTGCAGCATTTGATGTTAGAAATGCTATATGGGCAGAGTTACAAAGAACTGGATTATTAGATCCTCAAGATTACTATGCTGATGGCTTTTCTGACCCACTTATCCCAATAGTTCCTTCTCAACAAATCCCAGAATTTAACAATTTGCTGCCAGGAAAAACATACATAACTTATGATGTAGTCCAAAAAAATTATGGGGTTCAATGGTGGATATCTGAAGAAACAATGGTGATGCAGATTGTATCTAGAAGCAACTCTCAGATAATGGCTATATCAAATTTGTTGACTGACCTATTTAGAAGATATGAACTATCTGCAGCAGATATTAATGATGTGGCATACGCCGCAAATAGCCCTTTTAAATTCCTTTATTTTAGACTAGAGTCAGCTAACCCAGTCCAGCCTTTTCTTGATGAGGGCGGTTACATGAGCGGGGATTTTTCAGTAGTTTATACCTATACCCGTGAAGTAGATGAGGGCACAATAAACAATACTGGGCGATATATCTAAAGTTTGATTTATATCCGTTTAATGCTATGATTTTCTATGAGGAAGCACGTCATATTTTTTTGGTTTAATTTTTAAAATAAATAAGGTGGTGAAATAAAAAATGGCTACAAGTACAAAAAACGTAATCGTTGGTGCAGCATCCCTATTCGTGTCTGTTGGTAACAGCTCAAATAATGCAGGTCGCCCAACAACATATCAATCAGATCTTACAACCCTTTTGCCAACAAACACATCAGCACGTTCAGGACTTTTGAATCCTGCAAACGGATATCGTGAAGTTGGATACACAAACACAGGTCTTGAAGTTTCTTATGAACCAACATACGGTGAAGTAATGGTTGATCAGCTTTTGGACGCAGCTCGTATTTTCAAGCAAACACTTAAAGTTTTGTTGAAGACCGAACTTACAGAAGCAACTCTTGAGAATCTTCAGTTCTCATGGGGTCAAATGGATTCATACTATGTTGCAAACTCAACTGGCTCAGTTGTAAACGTTCCAGCAATTCTTAATAATGATTCTAACGTTAACAGCACTCCAGATACTCCAGCAGCAACATTAAATATTGCAGCAGGTGCTTTGGGAGATGCTCCAGTAGAGCGTGTGCTTATTGCAGTTGGACAAGCTCCAGCACAAATTGGTACATCTAAGGCTTTCAATGATCCAGCATCTAACGGCGGTGCTACACCAGTCGTTTCAGTAGGAACAGGTTCTGTTACTACAGTTGCTCGTCAGAAAGAGCGTGTCTACGTTGCACGTCGTGTTGTTTCAATTGATACAACAATGCATGCTTTGAAGCGTGATGCAGCAACAGTGTTCCCAGTGAACTTCCGTTGCTTGCCTGATTCTGATCCAGCATACGCTGGTGCAGAATACGGTGTTGTTATTGACCGTGTCTACGGCACATTCTAAACAATACTAAATTAAAACTTAATATAGATTTCAGGCCCCTGCCGAAAGGCGGGGGCTCTGAGTTTGTTTATACTAATTATATTGGTATAATTTAACTAATAACAAAGGAGCTATAATTGGCAACAGCAGTATATGATATTGTAGATATTGAACTAAGTGATGGAACTACCATCACTCTAAAACCACTACCTATTAAACAACACCGCAAGTTTATGGACATTATTGGTAGTATGGAAAATTCAGAAGACCAATCAGAGCAAAAAGCAATGGACGTATTTATTGAGGCAGCAATGGAATGCCTAAGAATTACAAGACCCGACCTAGGTACAAACAGAGATAAGTTTGAAGAAGTCATTGAGATCCCTACAATGATGAAAATTCTTGAAGTTTCAGGTGGGTTAAAGTTGACCGACCCAAACCTACTGGGAGCGGCTCTAGTTGGGACGAACTAGATCTAAGCTCCTTGGAGTCCGAAGCATTTCTACTTGGTCATTGGAAAAACTTTGACGAATTAGAATCTAATCTTTCGATTAATGAGTTGTTAGCAATTATCAACGCATCAAGAGAAAGAGAAAAAAGAGAAAGGTCCTTTTTAGCAGCAATAAATGGAATTGATCTTGAAGAGCAAAACAAAGAACCAGAAGATGTTACTGCTCTTAAAAATTCTAAGATTGCTTCAGACGAAGGATTTGGCGTTGGTGAAGGACTTGGCTTTATGTCAATGGAATAAAATGGGGGTGAAAACTAATGGCTAATATTGAATTAAATATAGTTGCACTTGGTGACTTCTCTTCCGTTAATGCACAAATTAAAGCACTACAAGCTCAAATTGCATTATTGCAACAAGGCTTGGGCAATGTTGCTCTTGATTCTAATCTTTCAAAAAGTATAAATAGTGCAACAAATAGCTTTAGTCAGGCCCTTACCGCCACTGGGCAGTTTAAATTATCAACAGTACAAGCATCAACAGAGCTTGAAAATTTTGCAACTTCTTTACAAAAAGGCACACTTGGTCTAGGTAATTATTTCAGCATTATTGCTAACAAAAATTCTTTAGCTACTCAAAGTGTTAAAGATTTAGCTTTAGAGCAAACAAAACTTCAAAATTCTGTAGTTATGGCAGACCCAACAAGACAGGGTTTTTATTCAGTATTTACTCCTACAAAGATTGATGCTATCGCAAATGCTACTAAGATTGCTGCAAATGAACAAAATATTTATAATATTGCAGTTAATAAAGGTTCTCAAGCATTAATTAACTGGGGTAAGAATACACAATGGGCGGGACGTCAGTTAACAGTTGGTATGTCTGTTCCACTTATGCTATTTGGTTCACAAGCGGTAAATGCTTTTAATAGTGTAAACAAGGCCATTACACAGCTTCAAAAGGTTTATGGAGAAGGATTGACTCCTCCAAGCCAAAATTCTATTGATCAAATTTCACAACAGGTGCTGCAGCTTGGAAGAAATATGGCAAGCACTTTAGGACTTACTCAGGAGTTTACAGTTCAAGTAGCAACATCTTTTGCTGCTATGGGTAAGCAAGGTCAAGATCTTATTAACATTACAGAACAAACAGATAGACTTGCTAAGCTAGGAAACCTAGACCAACAAACAGCTACTACTGCCATGATTGCTTTACAAAATGTTTATAAGTTAAGTACAACACAAACGGCCGATGCGGTTAATTATTTTGGTGCTATCCAGAAACAAACTTCGCTTTCCATGAACGACTTGGTGTCAGCAGAAAGTAAAGTAGGTCCAATTATTGACCAGCTTGGCGGAAGTTACAAAGACACTTCTATTATGCTTCTTGCCATGAAGGAAGCTGGCGTACCAGCAGCACAAGCCGCTAACGCACTTAAATCAGCTTTTGCGTCTATTATTGCTCCTACGTCAGCAGCTACAAAAGAGTTTGCTTCTTTTGGAATTAATCTGTCAGCAATTAAAAGTGCGGGCGGTCCAGTACAAATGATACAGCAACTACAAGCTAGTTTACAAAATCTTTCTCCTTTAGTCAGAGAACAATTAATTGAAAAACTATTTGGTAAGTATCAATTCTCACGTATATCAGCGTTGATTGATAACTTTGGTAAAGTTGGTAGCCAAACAGCAAATGCTATTAAGGTTGCTGCAGCTACATCTGATCAATTACAAACACTTGCAAATCAAGAAATTAATCAAGCCACACAATCGCCTTCAGCACAATGGACAAAAGCAATGAATACCATGAAGGCAGATTTGTACCCAGTTGGTCAAAAGATTGTAGAACTAGGCACCAAGATTCTTGACTTTGGTAACGGAATAGCAAAGCTTTTCTCTGGCCTTCCTGGACCTTTAAAGGGTGTTATGGGTGCATTACTTGTCGGAGTGGCATTGGCGGGGCCAATAATTATGTTGACTGGTCTGTTAGGTAACTTCATTGGATATATCATGAAGGGTATATTTAATATAAGACAACTTGGAGCAAGCGGCAAGACGTTGGGTCAACTTTTAACTCCAGAATTAATTGCAGCACAAAATGCTAATAAGCTTTTTAATGATAATCTTGTGACAAGTGTTGATGAAGTAGATCTTCTTACTGCAGCAATTACACAATTAACTGAAAGTCTAAAGGGACTTGTTAGTACAATGAACGCAAGTGCAGGTTTAACATCTGTAACTGAAGCTGTGACAGCTCTTGATTCAGTAGCAGTTGCAGAAGCAGCTATACCAGAAGCTATTAGAACTATACCTTTCCAGGCTCCAGGAATGGGAATGGCAACAGGAGGATTTGTACCAGGTGAGGGCAATTCAGATACTTATCCAGCATTATTAACTCCAGGCGAAGCTGTTATACCTAAAGCACAAGCTGAAAAATATGGTCCATTCATTAATGCAATGATCACTGGAAAATTGCCAGGTTACAATAAAGGAAATAAAGTAGTATTGGGACACATGGCGGGAAATTTCTCTTATCAAAGTCCAGAGGGAGCAGCATTTCTTGCAGAACATCCAGAGCTACAACAACTTATTGGTATGGGTGGCGAAGTTGATATTCTTTCTTCTTTAACCAGAAGAATTCCTCACAGTGTAAATACAAGTTTGCGTGATAACTCTGCAACATATCCACAAATTGAAAAAGGTTTTGCAGATGGTGGTCCGCTTGCATGGGCAGAATCTGCAACTAAAGGCGGTATGCAATTAAGTAGATTGCAAGATCCTAAAATTCAGCAAGCAATGGATGAGCTTGACAGAGCAATTTTAGCAAGAACAAAAGCTCTTAATAAAGCAGAATTGGGCGACCAAGATCTTTATAAAATAACACAAGAAGTTATACAAGAACAGAAAAAGTTGGGTGGAGCTTCAGCAGAACTTGCAACTGCTTTAGAAAAAGCTGCATCAACTACGGGTGGTTATAGAACAAGATTACCAGAAGATGTAAGAAATCAACCAGGTATTGATTTTGTACCATCAACAACAAGTACAAGAAATAATTACGGTTCAATTAGAATTAATGATGTAGCTGTAGGAGAATATGGCGGAAGAACTGCGGGTAGAACAAGAGGCTTATCAAGAAATAAATATGATGTAGGAGACGTTTCAAAAGAATATATAGCAAGATTAAGAAGCTCATCTAGTCCATTAGAAATGTCTTCAAGCAGAGTTCCTTTGGAACAAGCTCTTGCAAATGAAATTAATGTGGCATCACAATCTGCTTCTCCTTCAAAAGCTACTAAACGGGCTGCACAAAATATGGTTGACGGCGTTGTTCAAGGTGTAGAACAAGGAAAAGAAAAAGTACAACAAGCCGCATATAATAATTGGATTCCTCAAGAAGAATCTATTACGAACCCCGCAATGGCTGAAGAAGAGGCAACTGCAGGAAGCAGTGGAGGAATATTAGGTAAAGCAAAAGGCCTTCTAACTAAAGAAGGCGGCGGTATGAGTATGGCAGGCAAGATGACGGCATCCATGGGTCTTATGACTTTAGGTCCTGTATTAGCAAATATGCTCCCAAAGGGAAGTAATGTTGCTGGCATGGCATCGTCTGCTAGCTCAATGGCTGGCTTGGGAATGATGTTTGGTCCATGGGGAGGTGCAGCGGGAGCAGCACTAGGAATAGTTACCAGCGGCTTTGGCGACTTGATGAGAGCAGAAAAAGAACATCAACAAGTAGTTGCATCAACATTTTCTGTAAGTACTTCAGATATACAAATGTTTGGAGACAAAACCGTTGATGTTACAAAGCAAATGACATCTTTTGATATATCTTCTAAAGCTGTAGGAAAAACAATAACGACAGTTGTTGATCCCGCAATTTCTAAATATGTTGCAACATTAAAATCATTATCATCAACAGACCCTACATCAATATTTATTAAAAACTTGTCAAAACTTTCAAGTAGTGCACAAATTATTAGCCAAGTACAAACTAAAGTTGCAGCCGCCGTAGCCGCTGGGATGGACCCAAATCATGCAAAAGCTTATGCACAATCATTAATGGAAGCTGCTAACCAGACACACTTGTTTGGTCAAGCTTGGGCAAAAATTGGGCCATCTGTTAGTGATCAGGTAAATGCATCTGAAACTTCATTTAAAGCACTTACTGATGCAATTAATAAAGACGGAGATGCAGTAGACCCTCTATTTGCGGGTTATAAAGATTTAAGTCAAACACAAAAATCAGCAGCAGATTCTTTACACAGTCTCTTTGTAGCAGCTGGCACAGGTCAATTAACATTCCAGCAACTCCAGGCAAGCCTTCAAGGTCTAAGGTTATCGGGCATGGATAAAGCAGTTCAAGGAGCTAACCTTTTAGAGGATGCTATTCTAAAAAGTGGAAATCAAGATGAAATAGCAAACTTTAAAGCGATTCAAAAAGTATTTAAAGATGCAGGCGATCAGGCAAGCCTGACGGCAGGACAAATTACGGCTATGATGGCAGCTATGAATTCTGGTGCAACTGATGCAAGCGTACAGGCTTGGGCTAAAACACAAAAGAATTTAAGTGGTGCGAGTTTGGCTACAATGTGGGTGGCATATACAAAATCTCCACAAATGCAAAAAGACATGGAAGCTTCAGCAAAAGCTGTAGCAGCCGCACAAGCAGCAGCTAATAAAGCGGCGGGATTGACAAGTGGTTCAGGCAGTAGTCTATCAGGCGGAACAGATATAGTAAGTCAATTAACAAAACAATATAAGACTTTGCTTGATGATGCTACAAAACGCATGGATGCTGAAGATAAGACAAATCAGCTTATGCAGAAACAAAATCAAGCTGCTAAAGATGCATTAAGTTATGCTACACAACAAACAGATGTCCAAAATAAAATTAGACAAGCAATGGCAGGTGGAGATTATTTAACTGCTAATTTGTTGCGTCAACAAATGGCTTCAAATACAGATAATTACAACATGACATCAATCCAGAATAATAATCAGCAGATTATTGATACTGGTAAGCAAATGATTGCTGATGCTCAATCACAAATTGCAAATGGTCAATCTTTATCTGCCGCTCAAGTTAAAGCTTTATCACAATATCAACTTACTAATACATTAGGCTCGTATAATGTTGGAACAATTAATACTCCCGCTGCAGTTTCTTTCGGCAGTGCTTCTCAAATGGGTACTTCTGCTTCTGCAACGCCAGCTATCAATATTGTTATAAATGGAACAGATTTAACTCAAGACCAACTTCAGGCTGCTGCACAAAATGCAGTTGTAAATGCTCTTACTACAGCGGGTATAAAGCGTGGCATGAGTCAAACAACATCTAAGGTCGGAGGCTAATAAATGCAATTACAAGCGGGTGTACAAGTATCTTTAGATGGAACAACGTGGTATAAATTAACAGATCATAATCGTCAACCTATTAAAGTTGCCTATGAAGTAGTTGATAAAACTGCACGCATGGCTGACGGTACTTTAAGAAGATATGTTATAGCCAATAAGCACAAGATAACAACATCATGGAAAGATGTTCCATCTTTAACTTCAAATGCTGTAGATTATAAATTAGGAGACAGCACTTCGGGCAAAGCAGGGGCATGGATGAAATCTTTCTACGAAGCAAATGTTTTTAATCCTGTGTATGTTAAATTAATTGTAGCTGGAGAAACAAACCCTTCTCAAAATAGCTACCCAGATGAAAACACATATTATTCTTCATTTAACGCCCCAGGGTCTTCAACAGTTTATACAACCTATATAACTGCTTTTGATTACCAGCCAACTAAAAGAAATTCGGCGGGACAGCAAGGAACTGGTTATGACCTCGTAGATGTTACAATAGAATTTACGGAGGTTTAATGTTAGGCAATTCAGTAGTAAAACAATACTTTTCTTCAGGTACAAGTCACAAGATGATACCTTTAGTTTCTGCTGAATGGAACTATAATCTTTTTTATGCCCCTTATGTAACATTTGCAGGTAACGGTACTTCACTCACAACAGATTGGATTGATTCCAGTAAATGGACAGTTACGGGTTGCACAGTGGCGGGGGATTCAAGTCTAGGCAGAGTAGCTACTGGCTACGGAGATACAAATGCTTTAAAATTTACAACTATTGGAGAATCTGGTGCAGCAAATATAACTATAACTCCTACAGGTTCAGCAACTACAAATACATATAAAATAACATTTTATGCCAAAACAGCAGAAAACGTAGAAGTTAATTTATCTGCATTGTCATATATAGATGCACAAAGAACATCATCTGCTTCTCAAGTTATTGATGACACGGTTTGGACAAAATTTGAAATGTATGTGACATCATTGCCAACACAAGATGCCTATACATCTTTTGTGTTTACTTTAGATTTTACTTCTAGAGATACAACTATGGCAAGTTCTGTACAGCCCGCCCCAAGTGCGTATAATGTTCTTATTGATCAGTTTGAAATATATCAAACAACAAATTTTGATTGTCAATACGGTAATATCTGGCCAACATCTTCTCCATTTTATATCTTTAGACCAGGAGAAAGTTATGTGCCATCAGGGAATGCGTTAACTCCTTTGCCAACAAGCTTTAGACAAGTTAAAACAAATTTTACTGACACATGGAATAATCAAAATATGCCTTGTAGCCCAGTTACATTTCACCCACACATTTTGGGCGGAGCTAATTCAAATCCTTTATTTAAAAATGGCATAGTCTCAGACTATACAACATATAAGTATTTCGTAGCTGATGGTGCAACTAACTCCGTGGGTGCATTGTATGACACCCTCCTGGCAGCTAATAAAATTGTATTAAAGTTTAATTTGCAATATTCTACTCCTTCAGCAATGACTGTTGTACTAAGCAACACAGTCACGGGCTATACTTACACTGTAAACATAACTAGTTCAGACATCACAAGTGCTGGTGTTTGTATAATATACTTGCAGAGTGACGGGTCTTGGAAAACTGCTGCAAATAGTGGCACATGGACAGTAATGCCTACATTTAATCTTAATACTGGTGCAATTACTTTATCACAAAACATCAATAAGATTGTTGTAAATCAAACATCTGCCACAATTAATACAGCTTATAGTACTCCGATAAGCGACATAACAAGTAGCACAATGAATGGTGTAAGTTATCCAGGCAGAAATGACCAATATCAAAAAGATCTTAAAGCCCTTCAGGTGATTGAAATTTCTCCTCGAATAGAGTTAGATTTGTCCCCGTTCTTGGTTGATGTTGATACAAAGGTTGAACTAGATAACAAGCAAAGCCCATTGCCAATATCCGCTATATCAGCTAATAGTGCGACTATTCACCTAACAACAATTCCTTTACTTGTAAGCAATGCTCCGCTTAGCATATTTTCTAATAACTCATCTAGCTCCCCGCTGGCTGGGTTGTTCAAACAGAATGTTAAGATGATAATTAATTATGTTATTAAAGATAACCTATCTACAACCGCATCAACATATGGTTTGTCAGAACCAACAGCTTCGGATTACGTTGTGGCGGGTGGTGTGTATTACTCTGATACATGGACAGCAAGTGACATTCAAACTATGGAAGTAATAGCATATGATATAACTAAATATTTACAGCTTTTGTCTCCTACAGATTATGTATCTCAATCTCAAGATGTATTTAAAGTTATAACTAACATCCTAGATTTTGCTGGATTTACAGACTACGACTATGATGGATTAAGAAAAGTAACTAAATCTCAAAATGTTCTTGTAGACGGTACTGTATTAAAGAATAAACAACCCATGGAATCATCATACTATTACGCAGATGGTTTACAGCAAAAAGTATTTGATGTGCTTAGAGAGTTGTTTGAAGTCTATCAAATTGGTGCGTACATAAACTCATATGGAGTGATGGAGTTTTTAAGCTTAGATAATATTTTGGGTAACACAACACCTAACCTGCTGGTGCATGATGGATCATCGCCAGTTGCCGTAACTGCTCCTACATATACAGACAATTTAACAGTTACTTCAAACATTACTGAAGATACTTATAAAGAAGTAATAAAATCTAAAATTGGTAAAGCTACTCTTAAATATAAAATACCACAGATTAATAAAACATTTGATATTGAAGGCCTTGCAAATACACAAAGTCTATCAACTTCCGTAATTGATAAAAATGATATTTTATTTCAACTGCAAAAAGATGAAGCAGTTCCTTTTAACTTTTTAAATCAATCAATTAGTACATATTCTCAAAATTATTTTTATTTAAATCCTAATGATTTGCTTAGCCCATTTACACAATTTAGTATTGATCAAAATGGATATGCAATTATAGAAGGAGAAATTGTAAGTTTTAGTGACAAAGAATTTAGTTTTAATATTATAAATCCAACTAACGGTTTGTCTGCTAGCTATAATGCTGTTATAAACAGTTCTTCTCAGCTTCAAACTGCTATATCAGATTTTTCTGCAAGGTCTGGATTTGGAGGGACTGTAAAATATACGCCAACAGGAAAAATATGTAATGTTCAAAGAGGACTATTTAATACACCAGTTAGAACACACAACATTATTTCAAATGCTATTAATGATGGAAACCCAAATTCTGTATATTCTAAACTATCTCTTTATTCAGGGTTAGGACCTTCAGTTGCAAATAATCAAATTTTAATGCAAGCTTCATCTGTGGGTACTTATAGTATTATGACGCCTACTAATGATTTAAGTTCTACAAAAACAATAACTCCTTCAAACGGATCTTCTTCTAATAATATTTCATATGCTTACAATACATTTTCTTGCAAGATGGAGATTGGACCAGCATCAGGCACTACCCTTCAAGACGGAATGGGAGGCGGAATTGTTTTTAATTTAGGCGGGAATCCAGTTTATGTAGAGCTTAGATTTGATAATACAAAAGTAACAAAAATAATAAATAAAAAAGGAACTATTGTTTCTGTTCCTACATATAGACTTTATGTATACCAAGGTGATGAAAGCAACAGTTTGCTTGGTACAGAATCATCTCCTATGCCTTATGTCGAAGTAAATAGTGCATTATTGAATGATACAGGTGCATATCCAGAAAATTCTCCATTTGCTGAATTTGCAAAAACTGTTCATTTAAAATTTGTTAAAGTTCAAAATCCAGTTACAAATGGTCCAAGTTTTAAAATATATTTAAATAAACACGAGTTATCTTTAACAACAAAATCTATTAACTTAGACACTACTGGAGATTATGGAATATTCTGCCACACAACAAATACGGCAGCATCTACAATTGGTAGTATTCCGTTTACAGAATTATATGCAACACAAACTGCGTTAGATGACGCTGGAATTTGGTACCATTGGGAAATGCCAAGTTTTGCAAATACTCTATCTTCAAAGCATAAAGTGTTTGAATTAAATTATATGATGCAAACAAAACCAGAAGTAATTGGTATAGCTTACTATGATGTTCAATATCAACTTGCCCCAGCAATTAATGCTTATGCAATCCCGAGCCCGTACTCCTGGTATTACTATACAAATCCTTCGGGAACTGTAGGATCAATATCTAGTACAGCTGCAGGCACTCAAGAAGTACTAGAAAGCATAAATGTGCAGTCAAATGCTTTGTCTTATTCTAATATATATAATTCAGGATTTAGAGGAAGGTTTGCAATAATAAACAGTTCCCCGTCCTCAGTTTGGATTAAAAAAACAGCAGATGCTGTAAATCCAATAGAAGTAGATTTCTTGATTAATACCAATAATCTTGTAACTTTAAGTAGTGAAGTATCTATTGAAAAGGTTTTTGATCCAGCAAATATATCACAAAGTATAGAAATAACGTCCAACTGGGTTCAATCAGACAGTGCGGCTTTGGGTATATTAAAAAATGTATTTAGAGCTAATGATGGATTTAGTCGTGATACTGAAATATCTGTTTATGGAAATCCTCTTTTTGAAATTGGAGATGTAGTAAGCGTTAACTATAAATTAAAGAATATTATTAATAAGAAGTATTTTGTTCAGGGTATAGAACAAAACTATAACCAAGGCCTTTTGACAACTCTTACGCTAAATGAGCTGCCAAATAGCTAAAATGGTATAATACTTTAGGGGGTAAAAATGACCGTATCTAGAAGCAACAGAACTCCATCGTCTGTTTCTACAAGCGTACAAAAAAGACACCCACTATACATATCTTCGACAGATCCAAGAAACAATGCTAAATATATACTTTCCTACCCAGGCGAGGTTGTGGTCTTATCACCTACAGATTATATTAAATATATAAATAATAGCAGCCCTATTCCATTAGTAAATGGTGAAGTTACAGGAGCAACAGTTGCAAATCTCCACCCTCCAACCAACTTATATTGGGATACATCTGCAATTGCAAATGATATTTCAAGTACTGGCTCGGGTAGTTTGCTTGATATAATAATAACTTTTGATCCATCAACAGATGACATATCTACAGATGGAAGCATAACTTATGAAGCAGTATTTACTTTATCAAATCAATCAACAGTTCAAAATAATGCAGCCACTGGAGCAACAAATATAACTAATGCTGCTAATCAAACTTTGCCTTCTACATCTGTTCTCACACCAGTGGGAACAGTTACTACGGTTCATGCAGGAACAGATTACATAGAGTTAGAATGGAAAGGTTTAAGCAACATAGTTGATTATGAAGTTACAGTAACAGGTAATAACCTGCCTGGTTCGGCAGGACAAAAAAAGAAAACTTATTCTTCTTTGCCTGGTAATAATTCTAAAGGCTATCATTTTTATACTTTAAGACCCACATCTGGTAGTTTGTCTGGTTCATATTCTTTTTCAATTGCAGCAAAATATAGTAATGGAATATCAAAGGCGGTGGTTTACAATGTTACAGCTTAAAGGTACATATGTTTTTAGTCAAAATGGAATAGAGATAGGCCGTTCAGATAATCTTATAACTACAAATGGTAGAAAAGTTTTATTGCAATATATGTCAGAAGCAAGAAGTGAATGGGCTGCAGATATGGCAATAGGTGCTTTAGAAACCATCCCCGCAAGTTTGACTGACATTGGTTTAAATTATGAAATTGGAAGATTTCCAATAACTTTAAAAACATATCAATCTGCTGCTAATGGAAACCCAGATTTAATTATTGTAAGATCTACGCTTCCAGCAAGCATGTATGCAAATATTTATGAAATAGGTATTTATCCAGAATCAAGAGCAACAAATGCTTCTACAAGAAATAATACTCTTATAACTGATTTTTCTGATTTGACAAACTGGGTAGTAAGTGTTGCTGATCAAAATCAAAGTATACCTGGTCAAGGTACTTCTGCTATAACAGCATTTACACCACAGGGAACAGCTTCGCCAAGAATTGGCGGGTTTTCAGTGGAACTTACTCAAAATACACAATACCAGAATAATACATTTAGTTTTAATCTATTAGGATATTCTACAGTAGACACCCTGGATCTATTAGTATACAACACAGTTGCTGGAAATCTAACAGTAACATTAGGTGATGTTTCTGGAAATACATATGCATTTAATTATACACTTCAAACAAATACAGGATATCAATCAATTAGTGTTAATTTTCCAAGCGGTGTATTTTTTACAAGTTTAATTAATTCTGTAACAATAACTACAGATACTACAGCAGCATTAACAATTGATGCAATTAAAGCATCAACTGCACAAGAGTTAACATCAGAAGACTACCTAATAAGTAAATCTATATTGTCTAACCCTATTGCAAAAATTTATGGAGTGCCGTTAGACATTGATTATTACTTGCAGGTATTGTAGGGCGGTGCGATAAATGACTGTAGGCATAATAACAAATATAAGTATATCTGCTTATCCGACATATGTAAATGTATCTTTTGCTAAACCCGCAAATACTACAAAATTTGTTGTCACAATTACTGATGCTATAAATAGTTATATATCACCATATCAAGAAACATTTTCATTCTCATCATCATCTGTAGGTTCAACAGTAACTTGTAAATTAACAAGTTTAAATCCTGGCGGAGAATATTATATATCTGTAACTCCATATAATGGGAGTACTGCAGGAACATCAAAACAATATTTAAACTCAGGTAGTGCAAATTTAGTAAAAGTACCAAGATCAACAACATCTTCAGGTGGAGCTTCGGGTTATAGCTCAGCTGCACCAACAACTGGAGCACAAGGATCAGGCTCAGCAACACCAAATAGTGCAACTGGAAATTCAGCGAATAATGGAACAAACACAAAATCAACTGCTGCATCAGCAAATACCCCTACTCCATTAACAGCAGCTGTTAATTCTCCAGCACCTTCTGACTTGAATTCAGCAGGAAGAATAAGTCTTGATGTAAAGGGATTATTGCCAGGAAAAGTATACGATGTTAAAGTACGTGCAGTAAGTACTGATTCTTCTGGGGCAACAATTCTTTCTGAATGGTCAACTCCATTAAATATTACAACTCCAGGACTTGCATCAGATGGTTCAAATTGGGCTGCACCAAATTCTAGTACAGATATTCAATTACTAGGAGGTTCGCTTTATGCAGGCAATTTTCCATCCAATATGGGGCTTTTTGATCCACTTGTAAATTCAGGTGATGGTGTAACACCAGCGGCGGGACAAGTAGATGGCTCAGGAGTCATATTAAATCAATGGGGATTAGCAGGATACAATGGTGGAACACCAGAATTTTATATTAATTCAAGAACTGGTAGTGCATATTTTGCAGGAACACTAAGTGCTGCATCAGGAACATTTACGGGCACAGTATCAGGCGGAGCTATTGTAGGCGGTACAATAAAAACATCTACTTATTTACCAGATAGAATTGAGATTAATACGGTATCTAACCCACAATCGGGTGGATATGACACAATGGCTTTTTATACTACCAACAGCTCTATACCAGGATACATATATGCAGGGTACGGTTATAGCGGAATATCAAGTTTATATGCTACTCAAATTTTAATGTGGGCACCTTCTTTTGCGGGAAAACAAGATATAACAGCTTCAATTTTACTTGAACAAGCAAGTGATGGAACAAATAATTTTCAAATATCAACTGAAACTATTAATGAATATGGAAATGGTGGCGCCGTCTTTTGGATAAAAGATAATGCATTAAATTTTAACGGATACATCCACTCTTCTTCAAGTTCTTCGGCAAATGGTTTGAGAGGAATAACACTAGTACAAAATTCTTTCAACACTAGCAGTTCAGGAAATGATGGAGATATAGTATTGGTTTGGTCCTAAATGGGCGGCTATATTAATGTTGGTGGATCAAATAATTGGCGTAACCTTAACTCTGCATATGTTTATGTAGGTAGTACCTGGAAAACAGTTAAGCAGGGCTATGCTTATGTGTCTGGACAAGGATGGAAACAGTTTTATTCTTATGCAATAATTCCTGTAGTTTCTGCTCCTTCATTTTATCCAATACAAATTTCAAGTAGCACATCTTTAAGAACATCATGGACTGCCGTTACCCCTGATTCGGGTTATACAATGTATTATGATTTATATAGAAATACCACGGGTGTTGCACCAACTAGCACTACTATCCCAACTTTTCCAAGTTTAACAAGAACTTCAGAAAATAATACTGGTCTGACGACCAATACTACTTATTATTATTGGGTTAGATCATGGGAAACAAATGGATCCATAACTCCTGCTAAGTCAGCTTGGGTAGGTCCAGTACAAGCTCAACCAAATCCAGCATTTGATTATTTACAATTAAGTGCCTCAGCAAATTCTGGCGGTAATGGTGGTTTTACAGGATCAATAGCATATAATAATTATGCACCAGCAAATCAAGGAGATATTGTTGTTAATTTAACTGTAGATACAGGAACAATATCGCCAACAAGCTTTATTGCCTCCTCTAATACATCTGGAGGTTCTGTTTCATATACAGTAAGTGAAACTTCAAATACATCTTATTCTGCTACAGTTACAGCTAAATCTGAAGATAACACTGTTTCTGCAACTGCAAGTTCATCGTATACTTATAGCAGTGGCGGTGGTGGTGGCAGTACAACGTATTATTATGCATACTCTATCTGTAATGCAGGCAACGGAACTTATTTAAATGCTCCAACCAATGGAGGAACTGTAACATCTTTGCCAGCCATTACTAATCCAAAAACAAGTCCAGCGAATCCGTATTATACGGCAAATACAGTTTATACAACAACATCAAGTGCTAACAGCAACACAACTATAGAATACTATAGTACAATAAGTGCTGCTGATGCATTATCTTATGTAACAAATAGTGCATGCGAGGTAAGCTCTGGTGGATCAGGTGGTGGCTCTACAGGCGGCGGTTCTACAGGTGGTGGCTCTACAGGCGGCGGTTCTACAGGTGGTGGCTCTACAGGCGGCGGAACAAGCGGTTGCAGCTCCTTCGGTAGCGGACAAGCAAATGCTTGTAGTTCATTTCGTCCAGTTTGTACAAATGGAGTTTGTACTACGCCATAAAATTCAATTAAATGGTATAATTAAAAAAAAGGAGATGTTTGGTGTCTGTTAAAACTTATGCATTTTTATCTAATAATGTAGTTTTTGCAATTTATGATGTAGATGATTCAACTTATTTTGCACAAAAATGGAAAGCTGCTTTTGCATCAAACCCTACGGGCATGGAAATAACTAGTTTTCCAGAAGCTCAAGAAGGGTGGGTATGGAATGGAAATAAATTTAATCCTCCTGCAGAGGTTATAGATAATGTCAGTTAGAACATTTGCTTTAATAGTAGAAAATGAAATTGCTCATATTTTACCGCTTGATTCATCAATGTTTAATGCCACAGCTGACAGATGGGCCGAGGGGTTTTCAAATAATCCTGTAGGAATGGACATAACGGGCTATGATGAGGTTGTTATAGGTTCAGTTTGGGACGGTCAAAAGTTTTTGCCCCCAGAAAGTAGTTCATAATGTCAGCATGGCAAGAATGGAAAAAAAGTCAAGCAAAACCATGGCACATTTTAAATCCAAAAACAAATTATGTTAATGAAGAACTATTTAATGAAAGATATGATATTTGCAAATCTTGTCCAGAATTAATTGAATTAACTAAGCAATGTAAAAAATGTGGCTGTTTTATGTCAGTGAAAGCTAAATTAGAATTAGCACAATGCCCATTGAACAAATGGTAATTTTATGCTACAATAATATAAACAAAGGATTACAATGGATAAAGCTGAATTAATAATTACGGCTCTACAACAACGTATAGGTGAACTTACTTCGGGCTATGAAGGACAAATGGCTGTATTAAGAGCAGAATTTACACAGCAATCAGACAAAATAGTAGAAATGCAGAAAATCATTGATGAATATTCAAAGCTTCTTGAAGAAAAAGAAGACTGTTAAAATTCCCGCCCCACTAGTACCGAGCGGTCTAATTGCTCATACTGAAAAGGGTTATTTTTATGTAAAGGGAAATAAAAAGTTTAAATTTATTTCCGATAGAGTAGTTAAGTCATGGAATCTTCCAATTGTCAACGTCAATGATAATATTTTAAGTAAGTTTATGTCCATGGGAACTTTGGGTTTTAGAGACGGCACTTTGATAAAAGACGTCTCTGATGGTAAAATATATTTAATAAGTGATTCAAAGCGTCGCCATATTGTAGATCCCTCAGTCCTAGAGTGGCTGGACACAGAAATGATTAGGGCGGGGCAAAAAGAAGTTTTGATACATGAAGAAGGAGATCCATTAGGTGAGTAATAAGATAATTCAATCAGATAATGCGGTAATTGACTATACAGTTATTTCAGCACTTATAGACACTGTAAATCAGCAACAGCAAAATATCAATGACCTTTTGGCTATTGTAAACCATACAGCAGTAACATTTGACCCAGTAACTGGCAATGCCACACAAACCCCAGGAATACAATTAATAGATGGTGGAGTGATACAGGCTATACAGGCAAGTTCATTTAAAGCTGTGACAGTAAAATTTAATAAAAACTTTACAAATTACCCTACAACTGTTGTAGGTGTTGTTCAATCAACTCAAGGTGCAGCATATTGTTATTTAAGCAAAACAAACACTGCAACAGAAGCACAATTTACGATTGTTGCTAATTCATCTGTAAAGCAGTGCAATTTGTACTGGTACGCATTCGGAAACTAATGTACGAACCTATCAAGTTTTGGACAAAACGAGATAAGAAGGTTAGTAAAGAAGGTTATGTTTTAATTAAAGTTCCAGAGCATCCTAAAAATTTTAAAGGCTGGTACTATGAACACCGCCTTATAATAGAAAAACAATTAAATAGAATTATAGAAGATTGGGAAACTATTCATCATATCAATAATGATAAGACTGATAATAGATTAATTAATCTTTTCTTATGTTCAAGATTAGAACATAATAAAGCACACGTTGCTTGACAAAAACTAATATAACACGCTACAATTAACTAAACCTAGACAAAGGATTATATGAGTAATGATTTAAAATGGATGATGGTCTCAGATGTCCACTTCCCCCGCCACGATGAACGCAAGGTAGAGCTATTTCTTAAAGTCATGCAGTGGTGGCAACCAGATGCAGTTGATCTGCTCGGTGACATTGACGATGCTGACTCCACAAGCCGCTGGGCAGATGGATTGCCAGATGAAGGTGTTTCCATTATGGACGGCGGGGTTACAGGAACTCGTCAGTTCTTAGCAGACATTAGAGCTATTGTTCCAGATGCAGAATGCCATTTCCATGACGGTAATCATGGTTGGACAAGACATGGAGATTATATTGCAAAGAAAGCTCCAACACTACTAGATTTCGTTACACCAGATTCACTCTATGAATATAATAAGCATGGCTTTAATTGGCATCATTATAATGAACCGCCAGTTAAGCGTTTTGGTGATATGTATGGTCACCATGGCGAATCCATTTCTAAACACTCTGGAGAGTCTGTCCGTAACGATGTCAACAACTGGGGTATATCCTTAGTTCGTGGACACTCTCACCGAATGGGTGCTTATTATCAGACATACAATCTAAGTGGTCAAGAGCTACGAGGATATGAAATTGGTCACCTATGCGATGAGAACAAAATGGATTATTCAATCCAAAAGAATTGGCAGGCGGGATTTGCAGTGGCACATGTTGTCAATGATTATCCACATATGCAGCTAATTCAGATTACACGAGATTATACTTGTGTAGTTGACGGTAAAGTATTTACCGCATAACCTATAGGAGAAACATGAAGATCACAAATTCAGAGAAGGCTCTTGTTGAGCACTATGTATATGCTACTGCAGCTTCTGCAGTAGCCATATGGCAAACAGGTAACCACTCAATTAAGCATGTCGCATGGGCAGCCATTATTGGTGTAGTTGGTCCATTGTTGGCTAAGTTCAACCCAAAGGGTGTCGTAACGTCCTTGTCAAAGCAGGAGCACCTTAATCCTGCCACAACAGCAGCACTTACAGCAGTTGCGGATGCAGCAGTTGCAGATGCTCAAAAAGCTGTAGCAGACTCAAAAAAGTAAGCTATAGATAAAATTAAATAATGATGAATTGTAAAAAGTGCACAGGACGAGTATTCGTTGACAGAGTTTATTCCCAAAACCTGCGTGTAGAATTGTTCTGTGTCATGTGTGGGAAAAGATGGATGGTCAAAAGAGATAATAGGTTTGGTGCATGGGTAGCAAAACGAGAAGAGATTCTGCAACACGGTTACGGTATTTCTATCTAAACGGTAAGTTGCATAAAGTTTTGCGACGTTCACGTGCTGAAGATCTTTTGATTGCATGGGACTATGAGCTCGGTAAGCGTGTTGCATATAGTTTGGCTGATGTCAATAAAAATAAACAGTACGCTTACCCCATCTCAGAAGTTGTAAAAATTTTGGGTAAGCATGAAGATACAATTAAGTGGCATATGTATAAGGGAGATATAAAATTTCCTCAACAGTGCTATTCTCTTAATGGTAATAAGACTCCAGGAAAATATTTTTGGAGTGAAGATGATATTAGATCAATGCACGATTTCTTTAAAACAGTTCATCGTGGCAGACCTAGAAAAGATGGCGGGATTACGCCAGGAGATATGCCTAGTAGAGCAGAGGTAGAAGCTATGATGAAACAAGAAAACATTTTATATGTTAAGAATAACGATGGGGAATTTGTCCCAGTTTGGAAAGCACCAGAATGGTAAATAAATCTGATAAAGATGCCAAGCATGTGTTGCATCAAGCACTTCGTGTGTTAGAATTCACAATGGAATTAGCACAATCTAAGGGTGACATTGATGCTATGATAGGTATATCAGATCGTTTGATGATGTTATATCAACATTTATCAGAAGGTAGTGCTAAAAAGTTTAAGCCAGGATTTGCTTTTGCAGCAGACAAAGAAGAAAGAGTAGAAGATGAATCAGACTAATGTTAAGGTTGAACTTCAGTTCACCCGCAACTTGGGTAACTATGAAAGTCTAAAGATTTCTATTGGCGTGGAAGATTTTAAGCGGGACCATGAGACAGTTGACGAAGCTACAAATAGAGTGTATACTTTCGTTGAAGGTAAAGTCATGGAAAAAGTCCATGAAATTGAAGATGAATTAAAATCTAACAAAGGTAAGAAATGACAAAAGATGAAGCAAAACTAGCTTACGGTTTAGTTTCGCTATATTGTGTTCTATACAAAGAGACTTATAAAAAGCCTGTTGTTGTGAACAAGTATAGAGAAAAGTGGGCTATGCAGGATGTGATTGAGAGTGTAGGATATGACAGAGCTAAGCAGCTTCTTGAATATTATTTCACCACAAAGAGTAATCACAGCATATCTTGGTTCTTTTATAACTTTGAGAAGTTAGATTTGGCACTACAGCAAAAAGAAGAAGATAAGACCCGTCGGGAATTAATCAGAGCTAAGACAAAATCTATGGTTGAAGAAAGGAACAATGAACACTGAATCAGCAGTAATATCATCAGTATGTGCCAATAAGGATATCTCTACAGTACTTGCTGAAAATATTGATGAAGTGTTTACTTCACACAGAGATGTTTGGGAAGGTTTAAAGTCTTATTATTTAAAGTTTAAGTCTGTTCCTGATATTTCTGTTCTTACTGAAAGATTCAAAGATTTTGAACCCGCCAAAGTCAAGGGCGAGACAGCTTATTATCTTGACCAGTTAAAGAATGAATATCTTGCCAGCCGAGTTCGCAATCTTTTGCTAACCTCTGGTGCAAGTTTAAAGACAGAGGCATCTGCTAGAGTAATCGCAGAGATGCAATCCGAGTTAACTAATCTTGGTAGACTAACAGCCAATGTTAGAGACGTAGATTTAACTGATTACAAGTCAGCAGAAAAACATTTTGAAGCAGTTCGTACACGCTCTGATGCTATGGGTGGTAGCCCAGGTATCATGACTGGATTTAAAGCAATTGATTATGCTTATCCTACAGGAATGGCTCCAGGACACCTTATCGTCATGATTGGTTGGCCAGGTAAGGGTAAGACGTGGTTCTCCTCTTATTTAGCTTGCAAGGCTTGGGAACAGGGCTTTAAGCCAATGATCATATCCCTTGAAATGACTCCAGAGAATATGCGTGACCGTATCTACACAATGTTGGGTTCAGGACTTTTTAAGTCTTCAGATTTTGCCCGAGGCAATGTTGATATGGAAGCTTTTGATGATTGGGGCTCTAAAAAGTTTTTGGACAAGAACGGTTTTATTCTTGTATCAAATGAAGGGGCGGGACAAGTAACTCCCACCACAGTACAAGCAAAGATTGACCAACATAAACCAGATTTAGTCATCTTGGATTATCACCAATTGTTTGCTGATTCAAATAATTCTAAAGCACCTACAGAAAGAAACATGAATATCTCTCGTGAATTTAAGATGCTTGCTATGAGAAATAATATTCCAGTAATTGATATTACTGCTGCAACTGCAGAAGAAACTTCTGACCATGATTCCCCGCCAATGCTTAATCAGGTAGCTTGGTCTAAGGCGATTGAATATGATGCTGATATGGCTATCGCTATTCATAAAAATCCTGATAGCAATATTATGGAAATTGTAAGCCGTAAGAACCGTCACGGAACTGAATTTGGCATGTACCTAGACTGGGATTTGAACAGGGGTATTGTTAAAGAAGTTTACGACATTCCTATATCTTAGTTTATGTAATCATCGTCTGACTTGGTATAATTATCAGGAAAGATTGGTGATCATGTACCCACGCAAAATACATGACTTTTGGATGAACGGAACCATCAAAGATGATTCCAAATTCCAAAGCTCAAGGGAGAACTATGAAAGACTTTTGGTCCAGCAGATGCGAGACAAAGGTTATGTTCCTGTCCTTGACATGCAGCCTCAGTTTAATGTAAAATATAACGAAGGCAAAGATCACTACACTTTCAACCTTGTAATGTATGGCATATACATTGGTAAAGCCAAAGCGTTACAATACGAAGGGTTCTCTGGTCAGAGTTTAATACCTAAAGGATAACAAATGTCAGATGCATATACTAAAGCGGACCTCCGTTCTATTTTGCAATCTTGTGGCATTCAAATTATTTCGCAATCAGGGCAAGACTTTCTTTGCCTATGCCCATTTCACCATAACACAGACTCTCCAGCTTTTGCAGTAAGTTATTCAAAAGGCTTGTATGTTTGCTATAACCAAAGCTGTAATTCGGCGGGGACTGTATTAGATCTAGTCATGAAGCTTACTAATAGAAATAATTATGAAGCTATGAGATATATCTCTACAAATAAACTTTCAGATGCAGAAATACTTGAGGAAGAACTTAAAGAACTTTTAGATGAAAAGCCAGAGTTTGAAGAATTCCCGCAATCTACCCTAGACAAATTGTTTAATGATTTGTGCAATTCAACTGTAGCTCAACAGTATTTTAGGTCTAGAAACATAACATTTGAAGCAATGGATTATTTTAAATTGGGTTATTCAGAAAATCAACGCATGGTTACAGTTCCTCTTCATAGCCCTGACGGTGTCCCTGTGGGCATTATTGGGCGTTCTATTGAAGGAAAATCATTTAAGAATAGCAATAACCTACCAAGAAACAAGACTATGTTTAATCTACATAGAGCAAAGCGTGAAGGTGGAACTATTATAGTGGTTGAATCTAGCTTTGATGTTATCCGCTTGTGGCAAGCAGGTTTTCCAAATGCCGTAGCAACACTAGGCGGTAGCATATCAGACATTAACATTAATCATTTAAACAGATATGCTTCAACCGTTATATTGATGACAGATAATGACGGGGCGGGTAGAATGTTAGGTAAAACTATCGCTGGTAAATTAAAGAATAAAAATGTATTATGGGCTAAGTATGACCATGATGTAATCTATCCTCGTCTTGCAAAAGATGTGGGAGATATGACAGATGAAGAAATAAAGCAGTGTATAAAGAATGCTATACCGCATTTTGAATATGCAAATATGTAGTAGACAAAGCTAGTTTGGCATGCTATAATAAAGACACAGGACAATATAGAGTCCGTTATCTAAGGAGAAATATATATGGGAATCGTAAGAGGCTTAAACGCACTAAATCAACAAATGGAAAAGTCAGAGTATTCTGGTGAAGGTCAAAAGGGTACTTGGCTAAAGATTAATGACGGACAATCAGTGAAGATTCGTTTCATGCAAGAGATTGATCCAAACTCAGAAAATTATAACGAAAAAGCAGGAACTGCTTTTATTGCCGTAGAGCATACAAATCCAGACCACTATCAACGCAAGGCATTGTGTTCTATTGAGGACCAGGGTCGTTGCTTCGGTTGCGAAATGCACCGTCGTGACCCAAAGGCCAAGTGGGGTGGCAAGAAGCGTTTCTACGCAAACGTAATTGTAGATGATGGCGTTAAAGAGCCATATGTTGCAATTCTTTCACAGGGTCTTGGTCCAAAGGCTATTACTGAATCAGTAATTGCTTGGGCGGGAGAGACAGGCAGTATCACAAATACTAATTGGAAGGTAAAGCGTACAGGTAGCGGAGCAACAGATACAAGTTATTCTGCAATTCCACTTCCTACTGCTGATATTGCACCAATTGATTTTGATAAGTATGAATTGCTTGACCTAGAAAAGACAGCAGTTCGTGATGTTCCTTATGCAGAGCAAGAAGCATTCTACTTCGGAACAACAACAGATTCTTCAAGCGAGAAGGAATCAGCCACCTCATCAGCCGTTGAGTGGTAATTTTTAACTAATAGAAAAGATAAAAATGTCTGACTTTGTACATCTTCATGTTCATAGCCATTACTCCCTTATGGACGGACTTAATACTCCGTATGAACTGCTTGAGGCTGCAAAAAACCAAGGTCAGACATCTTTAGCTATCACCGATCACGGAACTTTGTCATCTCATAGAGATATGCAAATCGCCGCTAAAGAATTAGGCATGAAGCCTATACTCGGTCTAGAAGCTTATATCTCAGCTACAGACCGTTTTGATAAAAGAGCAGTGGCAAAACGAGATGACAATACTTCCTTGTATAACCACATTATTCTGCTTGCAAAGAATGATGACGGTTTAAAGAACCTGCAGAAGCTGTCACAGATTGCTTGGACAGAAGGATACTATCACAAACCCCGCATTGACATAGAGGCACTTTGGGAATTTGGTGACGGTATAATTGTAGTGTCTGGCTGTATGAATGGGCTTATCTCTAAAGCAATTGAGCGTGGAGATAATGATAAAGCAAGAGAGTATGTCAAAATGTTTAAAGAACGATTTGACAAAGACTTTTACATTGAAGTTCAAGCACACAATCCAGAAAGTTTAAATACAGCTCTGCTTGCATTAGCAGACGAATTTGGGGTGAAGCCAGTTGCTACGGGAGATTGTCATTTTGCAAAGAAAGAGGAGAGGGATTTGGAAGAGTTACTCCTCATCCTCTCAACAAAACCAACGCAAAACAAAGATGCAGACTACACAAGTGGTCGTCAGCATAGTAATGTCATTGATCGCTTTGATCATTTATATCCCGACCGCCCTATTAGTTTCGCTGACATTAACGTTTATATTCAATCCTATGATGAGATTGTATTGGACTTTGAAAAGGCGGGGGTCACAAGAAAAGATATCTACGAATCATCAGTAGAGATATCAAATAAGGTACAAGAGTATGATTTTCATGAAAACCTTGACCTGCTACCAGTACCAAAAAAGAATGCATTAAAAACACTGAAAGAAATGTGTGAAAAGTCTCTAGTAGAAATGGGATTAGACAATGAGACATATAAAGAAAGACTCCAAGAAGAGCTTCAAGTCATTGCTGATAAAAACTTTTCTAGTTACTTCCTTGTTGTTAGCGATATGGTGGGTTGGGCAAAAGAAAACAAAATCTTGGTTGGCCCAGGCAGAGGATCCGCTGCTGGAAGTTTAGTTTGTTATCTTTTGGGTATTACAGATGTAGACCCAATCAAATTTGACCTTTTGTTCTTTAGATTTATTAATCCTGAGCGTAATGACTTCCCTGATATTGATACAGACTTTATGGATAGTCGTCGTGGCGAGGTAAAAGATTACCTAAAGAAAAAGTTTAAGCATGTTGCTTCTATTTCTACTTATACAAAGTTTAAGGATAAAGGTGTTGTCCGAGATGTTGCAAGAGCATTTTTAATTCCGCTAGGTGAAGTAAACAAGGCTTTGAAGTCTGTTGAAACTTTTGAAGAGTTTGAGACCAGTTCATCAACACAAGAGTTTAGAGATAAATATCCAGAGGTAGTAAAGTTTGCATCTCAACTTCGTGGTCGTATTCGTTCAAACGGTATGCATGCCGCTGGAGTTGTGGTTGCTAAAGATGATATTAGCAAATATGTTCCAATTAAAACTCGAAAAGACCCAGACAACATGGTTTCAGGACGTATTCCCGTTGTTGCTTACGACATGGAGCAAACAGCTAATCTAGGTTTGATTAAGCTAGATGTATTGGGCCTTAAAACTTTATCAGTAATTAATGATACTTTAACTGCTATTGAGCATATGAAAAAGAAAACTGTTGATCTTAAAAGTATAAAGCTTGATGATTCTAAGGTCTATGAAATGCTTTCCAGCGGATTCACCAAGGGTGTGTTCCAAGCTGAAGCAACACCTTATACAAATCTTCTTATGAAAATGGGTGTGAGCACTTTTGAGGACCTTGCAGCATCTAACGCACTTGTACGACCAGGTGCTATGAATACTGTCGGAGGATCCTATATTCGCCGTAAGAAGGGTGAAGAAATGGTTACCTACGCTCACCCAATCATGCATGATTTTACAGAACGTACATACGGTGTTATTATATACCAAGAGCAGGTTATGCAAGCCTGCGTTCATCTTGGTGGTATGTCTTGGGCGGATGCTGATAAAGTTCGCAAGATTATCGGTAAGAAAAAGGATGCGAGTGAATTTGATGCTTACAAAGACCAGTTTATTCAAGGTGCGAGTAAGCATATTACGAGCGAGGATGCAGACAAATTATGGCATGACTTTGAAGCTCATGCGGGTTATTCCTTTAACCGTTCTCACGCTATTGCTTACTCTATGTTGTCTTATTACACTGCTTGGCTTAAATATTATTACCCTCTTGAGTTTATGCTTGCCATTCTCAAGAATGAAAAAGACACGGATGCCAGGACGGATTATTTACTTGAGGCTAAGCGGTTGGGCATTAAAGTATTACTCCCGCATATCAACGAGTCTGAGTTAGGTTTTAGTATTCAAGGTAATTCAATTAGATTTGGTTTATCAAATATTAAATATATTTCTGACAATATTGGTAGCAAAATTGTTGCTTTACGTCCATTTAGTTCTTATAAAGATTTTACTGAAAAAGCTGGCGTTAAAGGTAGCGGTATTAATTCAAGAGCTATAGATTCAATTAACATGATTGGTGCTGCAGCATTTCCAGATAACAAGCGTAAGGGAAATGAAAATGAAAATCTTTACGAGTATCTTGGTATTCCAAAGTTTGACACAGGCAAGCTAAGTCCTACAATCAAGGCACAGGTTGACCCGTTAGAAGAATTTCTTGAGGAAGGCTGCTTCGTGCTTCTGGCTATGGTTAAGTCTATCAAGAAAGGTCCTACTTGGGCTCGTGTTGAGCTTGTTGATGATACAGGTTCGGTGGGAATTTTCCATGAGGTCAATACTCAGATTGAGCCAGGAATGATGTATTTCTTCTTGGTGGGAGATAACCGTATCCACAAATATGTCACAATTCAGGATGTAGTTGACAGAATAGACGATCCTTTTGTACAATGGTTATATAGGGACAAATTGAAGATTGATAACGGAAAAAGACTTGTCTTAGATTTCACACATTATAAGACAAAAGCAAATAAGATGATGGCTCACATTATTCTATCTGATGCAGATAAGAATTTAGAGCGTGTGATAGCTTTCCCAAAGTTATATACAAAAGCTTTGGGTAAAATGCAGGCGGGTAGCATTTGTGACCCCGCCATTGCAAAGATGGACGACGGTACATTATTTATCAAGGAGGTGATTTAATGACTGAAGAGACAACAGATGTGACTGCAACAGATGCTCCACAAAATAATAATATCAATATTAGTATTGAGCAGATTTGTGCATCAATTATTGCTACTCTAGATGCAGTAACAGTTCCAATTGAAACTTTACTACAAAGCTATGAAGGCAAGAGCATTGCAGTAAATCAAGACCCAGAGACAAAGGCTATAACATTTACATTAGCTGATGCCCCTGCACCAGTAGTAACAGAGGATACAGAACAAGAATCTGAATAATACGGTATAATATAAGTATATGGCTCAGTCCTACATACTTAAAGGTACGGAGAACGAATATCTTTTGGTCATTAGAGCAGAAGATGAAAAGGCAATCTATAACATAATAGATTTATTAGTGACCAGCCGTAACGAACAGATTAAAGAGTTAGCAATAGAGTTAGAGAAGAGCTTACATGATAACGGAAGAGATTCTAGCAAAGCTAGACCCAAAAACAAGAGCAAGGGTACAGTTAGCAACAAAAGTAGAAGTAGAAAAGCAAAAGACACCTAGTATTGGCCTTAACATGGCTCTTAAAGGTGGGCTAGGTTTTGGTCGCCAAGTTCTTATTTGGGGCAATAAATCTGCTGGTAAATCTTCTTTTTGTTTGCAGATGATTTCAGAAGCTCAAAAAAATGGCAAGACCTGTGCTTGGATTGATGCAGAAGCATCTTACGATCCTGCGTGGGCAACAAAGTTAGGTGTAGATTCAGACAAACTTATTTATTCGCCTGCTAAAACAATTAACGATATGGTTGACGTTGCACAGCAACTTATGGAAGCTGGAGTTGATGTTATTGTTGTAGATTCAATTTCTGCTCTATTACCCGCTATCTATTTTGAAAAAGATAGTACAGATTTAAAAAAACTAGAAGACACCAAGCAAATTGGTGCAGAAGCAAAGGATATGACACATGCAGTCAAAATGCTTAATTATGCCAATAAGAATACGCTACTCGTTCTTATTTCGCAACAAAGAAATCAATTCGGAAGTATGCATGCTTCACACATTCCAACAGGGGGTATGGCGGTTAAGTTTTTCTCCTCTACCGTCATCAAACTCTGGTCTTCGGAAGCTGAAGCAAATGCAATCAAATCTGGTGTTCAAGTTGGCGACAAGATTATTGAACAAAGAGTTGGCAGACCAGTTAACTGGATCATTGACTACAATAAGCTTGGTCCCCCCAATCTTTCAGGTCAATACGACTTTTACTATCAAGGGGAAGCTCTTGGAGTTGACTCTGTTGGAGAAGTCCTTGATACAGCAGAAATGATGGGCATAGTCCAAAAGGGCGGTGCTTGGTACACAGTTGGAGAAGAAAGATTTCAAGGTCGTGCAAAGACTGTAGAATATCTTAGAGCTAACCCAGATATTGTTGAAAAGTTACAAGGAGAGATTTATGACAAGTCTTGAAAATTTTCTTAATGGTATCAAAAAAGTAAATCCACCATTGCAATCAATGGAACCAGCAAGCGGTTCGTTTGCCTGTCAAAATAAAGAATGCAATGAAGTTGTTTACGAAGGATATATTGACAGAGCACACAGCAAGTTAAAGTGGGTTTGTAGTCAAGGTCATGATTCAGCGGTATCTATTTAATGTCAGAGCGTGGGGAAGTTAAAAGAGATGGTGCTAAAGCTCAAAAGAATTCTGGACGTGGTGATTATCAAAAGGGTGATGCAGTCTGGCATGATTTCGTGGTTGATTACAAAGAGTATGAAAAGTCAATATCCATTAGCCAATCAATTTGGTCTAAAATTTGTACGGATACTTTCAAAGTATCACGTGAAAAGTACCCAGTACTTAAACTTATACTCGGAGGAACAGGTCAAAAGACTAGACTTGCTGTAATTGAATGGGCTTTATTTGAACAAATGGTAGAGTGTTGGGAGACACATAATGATTGATGAAACAAATGTTGATGAGTTTCAAATTTGGTTTGAAAACGGAGTAAATCGTGGTTGGATTTCCAATGTTGTCTGTGCGACACATGACGGTATCCCGCCCATTACTGAAGAAGAAGAGCAAGAATGGGAAGCGGGCGGAGACCCATGCCAATTCGTAGTTAGAATTCTTGAATGACAGAAAAACCAGTTATTGAATTGATCAGCGAACTTACAGAGTTCAATGATATGAAATCGTACATGAATGACCCTGATTTAGACTATGCTCTTGATTTGATTATTAAGCTTATTACTAAGCCAGATGTTCCTTCATCTAAAGCTCCCGACCTTATTGTAAAGATGCAAGCACTCGGTGCTAAGTTTGCCATGATGTCACGCTACTACACCACCTTTGAAAAAGGCGGGGAGAATTCTAAAAAGAAGAACGTGTATTACACAGCTGAAGAAGCTATAAATAGACTAGTAGATGCTCTAAAGTATTCTGCAAGATACGGAGCATAATGAATATATTTAAAAAAATCTTTCACAAACACCAAACAGAAGACATATCTTGCCCATTTACAGGTAATACATATATAATGTGCGTTTCTTGTGGTAAAAGGATTGGTGTAAGATAGTGGGCAGAGATTTAATAGCTAATTTAAAGTTTCAAAAGATGGCTGTGCCAGATGGATTTGATCCAATTAAATTTGCAGAGATGTACGAGGAGGCAGTATTAAGTGGAAAAAGACCAAATGAATTTACCCAAAAAAAGACTTTTGCTCCTAGTTCTGTTGGCTATGGTAACGGTAACTGTCCTAGATATTGGTTCATTGCTTTTACTGGTGCTGAGTTTGAAAATGAAACCGATGCTATGGGCGTCTCTAATATGGATAATGGTACGTATGTCCATGATCGGATACAGAAAAACTTTGCTAAAACAGCAGTCTTCAAAGCAAATGAAGTTGAAATTACCCACGATGATCCGCCAATTAGAGGATTTGCAGACACAATTATAGAATGGAATGGCAAAGAAGTAATTGGTGAAGTAAAATCTGCCAAGCAAGAAATTTTTGATATCAGACAAGCAGAGATGCAAGGTCTTCCATATCATAAAGTTCAACTTTTGCATTACATGAAAATCCGTGGGGCAGAGCAAGGTTTCTTTTTTTATGAGAATAAAAATGACAACAGTTTTCTTGTTATACCAATTAATATGGATGAAAAGAATACAGACTTGATTAATGGAGTTTGGGATTGGATGCGTAAAGTATATGCTGCCCATGAAGCTGGAACTTTGCCAGAAAGAACATTTACTAAATCGCAGTGGGCATGTAAGGGATGCCCTGTCAAGAAAGTTTGCTGGGCAGATAAAAAAGATTTAGGTGAAGTTTATATAGAACCTTTGGTGCTTGAAAAATGATATGTGCTTACGAAGAGTGCGGTAAAGATTTTACACCTAAAACACACAATCAAAAATATTGTTCTGATGAATGCTGTCGTACTGCAACTAATGCAAAATTAAAGCAAGCATATTATGACAAAAAAGCTAGGCTAGCGGGCAAGCAAAGAATTTGTAAATCAAAAGGCTGTAACGTAATCCTTAGTAGATATAATGAAACTAATATATGTGATAAGTGCGTAAGTGCTAAAAAAGAAGAAGAGCGAAAACAGCTTGTAGAAATGGTAAAACGTGTCTCTGGCTAAATTAGTTCGTCCAACTGCACATAAAGTTTTGGGTATAGATGCTAGCACAAATAGCATCGCTTTTTGCTTAATGTCTGAAAAGAAACCTGTTAAATGGGGAGAAATCACATTCGAAGGCTCTGATGTCTATGAAAGAATACTTGACGCAAAACGTAAGATGAAAGCTTTTAAAAACGAACTTGACACTGATTTTGTTGTAATAGAAGCTGCCATTTCTGTAAGATCAGTTGCAACTGGAATGAAGATGGCATACGTATTCGGTGCTATAATGGGAGAGTTACTTAGTGATAATGTTCAGGTTGTTGAAGTTCATCCCATAACCTGGCAATCTTACTTAGGCAACAAAAATTTTACAAAAGCTGAAAAGCAGGCGGTTAAAGATGAATTTCCAGGAAAGTCTGAAAACTGGTACAAGGCAAAAATCAGAGACATTAGAAAGTCTAGGACGATTGACTTTGCGAGAACATTGGGCGTTGACACTGAAAATGATAATGTCGCTGATGCGGCGGGGATAGCATGGTATGCAGTTAATGAAGTTGTGTGAGGAGGTATAATGGCTAAAAGTACAAAACTTTGGGAGAGCAAAGAGTGGGTAATGAAAAGATATGTTACCGAAAAGAAAACTGTTCTTCAAATGGCTATGGAAGCTAAATGCTCTCATATGACAATTCAACGGGCGTTGGAAAGATTTGAATTAATTAAGAAACCTAGAAAGTGGACTAAGTAGTGATACCAGTATTGATAATACCAGTATTAAATAGATATGATTTGCTGGATGAAAATCTAAATACAATTGATTATCCAATAGAAGAGATTCTAATTATAAATAATGGTAAAGAAGATTATGTTCCTAAGAGAGCAGATTTGAATGTAAGAGTTCTTAATCTCCCGTCCAATTTAGGAATGTCAGGTTCATGGAATTTAGGTATTAAGCTTTATCCATTTAAAGAATATTGGATGTATTCCTCCGCAGACACACATTGGATTCCAGGATCTCTTGAGCAACTTCATAATGCTAGTGATAAAGGCAAGCTTGTTATGACCACGGAAGGCTGGAGTGCATTTACAATTGGTGAAGATGTTGTAAGAAATGTAGGATTATTTGATGAATACTATTACCCAATTTACTTTGAAGATAATGATTACTATGAAAGAATGATGCGTTCTTCAATTAAAGATGGATATGTCAATGGTTCTATAGAAGTAAACGCACCCTTGGGACCTTCACAAACTATTAATAGCAACCCAGATCTTCTTAAAAGAAATCATGAAACATTTGTAAATAATGAGATGTATTTTAATCTTAAAAAAGCAGAAAATTTTGTAGTAAATGGTGGATGGAATATTGATCGTAGACGGGCTCAAAATTGGCAGCTATAATAGGATTACTACCAGCTTCGGGTAGTGCTTCAAGACTTGGCGGGATTCCAAAGTTTTGTTTACCATTAACAGATAATCAAAACATGCTTCAATGGCATGTGGAGCAAATGTTAAAGGTATGCGATATTGTTAAAATATCTACAAGAAAAACATGGCTTCCAATTGTAAATCAAATGGATCTGCCACCCGAAGCTGTTGTTTATGAGATTGAGCCATCAACAATGTCTGATGCATTATTAAAAATGATGGTAAATCCAGAATCTAAATATATAATTGGTATGCCTGATACTTACATGCCAGGATCCGATGGAGAATTCTATAGACAGTTAGCTGAATCAAAAGCAGATGTCACTTTGGCAGCTTTTGATTGTCACAAAGATTTAATGGGGCGGGTAGGTCAAATTAAGTTTAATGAATTTGGTAATGTTATTGATGCTCTTGACAAGAATAAAGATTGTGAGTATCCTTATATGTGGGGTGCAATGTCAATACAAAATGTTTATATTGATGAAGAATTGCCAAATCCAGGCGTTCAGATAATGGACTGGGTTAATGAAGGAAAAGATGTAAAGGCGGTAATCGCTAAGGGTAAGTATCTAGATATCGGTACTGTAAACGGTCTTAAAATGTTATATAGAGAGGAACTTTAGTGTCTAAAGTTTATGATGATTTATATCTTCATGCAGTAAATGCACCGTCGGGTTACAGAATTTTAAACAAGTGCATGGATGTAGCAAGAATGCTTATTGATAAGAATATATCTTACGGAGACTCTGCCATTTCCCCAAATAGAATCTTTGCACAATCAGATAGTATTGAGCAGATCAAAGTTAGAATTGATGACAAGCTTAATAGAATTAAAAATAATCAGGGCTTTGCTGGCGATAATGATATTGATGATTTGATTGGTTATTTAATCTTACTTAAAGTTGCCATTGACAAGAATGGGTATGAAGGAGTATAATTAAGTATGCCAAAATATGACTACACTTGTATTGAGTGTGATAGAACAGAGGAAGTAACTAGATCATTTTCTGATCCAGAAGTCATCCCGCCATGTCCAAGCTGTGGTTATAATATGACAAGAGTTTATACCCCTGCGGGGATTCAGTTCAAAGGATCAGGTTTCTATAAAACCGATAATGGCAGATAACGAGTTAGAAGTAGCTGGCAAATTTGACCAGATGAACAAGGTTGTTGAGGAGTTGCTGAAAGGTGGCACTCCTGCTGCAATTGCACGTACACTTGATTTGACTCGTGTTCAAGTTGATAGCCATATTCAGACTTGGAAAGAACTGGTACAAGATAACAGTGCCATAAAAGCTCGTGCTAGAGAAGCTTTGGCGGGAGCGGATGAGCATTACAACATGCTTATTAAAGAAGCATGGCGTACAGTAGAGCAAGCAGATATGCAAGATGCATTAAATGTAAAAGCCCAATCTCTTAAACTTATTGCTGATATTGAAGCTAAAAGAATTGATATGTTAAACAAGGCGGGAGTCTTGGAGAACAATGATATGGCTGATCAAATTCTAGAATCAGAAAGAAAGCAAGAAGTCCTTATCAGTATTCTTAGAGATGTAACTTCATCTTGTGAACATTGCAAGTGGGAAGTATCAAGAAGATTGTCAGAAGTCACTGGGCAAGTAGAGGCAGTTGTAATAAGTGACTGATTTTAATGTATTTTTAGATGCATTACAAGGTGATGAATTTGATGAAACTCCAGCAACTTTGGAGCAATTTGTAACAGATAAAAAGTATTTGGGCCTTCCGCCATTGTCTGAATTACAATATACAATGATTAAAGCATCCACTCAAATCTACAAGCGTGAAACATTACACAATATATATGGTGAAGTTGAAGGAGAGAAGATTTGGAAGCAAACATGTAATGAAGTTATTTTACAACTAGGTAAGGGTTCTGGAAAAGACTATACATCTACTATTGCTTGTGCATATATGGTGCATTTGCTTTTATGTCTTGCAGATCCCGCCAGATATTTTGGTAAACCACCAGGCGATGCTATTGATATTATTAACATTGCTATTAACGCTATTCAAGCTAACCGAGTTTTCTTTAAAGGATTTAATCAACGTATTGAAAAGTCACCTTGGTTTCAAGGAAGATATGTTGCTAAGGCAAATATGGTTGAGTTTGATAAATCAGTTACAGTTCACTCAGGTCACTCAGAGCGTGAAGCATGGGAAGGTTATAACGTTCTTGTAGTTATTCTTGATGAGATCTCAGGATTTGAATTGCAATCAACTTCAGGTCATGAACAAGCTAAAACTGCATCATCAATTTATAAGATGTATCGTGCATCTGTTAACTCACGTTTTCCAGACTTTGGAAAAGTAATTTTACTTTCATTCCCACGTTTTAAGAATGACTATATTCAGCAAAGATATAATGAAGTTGTGGCGGAAAAGGAAACTGTTCTTCGTCATAATAAATTTAAAGTAGATCCCGATCTTCCTGATGGAACTGATGGTAATGAATTTGAAATTGAATGGGAAGAAGATCATATTGTTTCTTATAAAGTGCCTAGAGTGTATGCATTAAAGAGACCAACCTGGGATATTAACCCGACACGTAAGATTGAAGATTTTACAATTGACTTTTATACAGATCCAACAGATGCATTGTCTCGTTTTGCATGTATGCCACCAGACGCAACGGATGCATTCTTTAAAAACCGTTTAGTAATTGAAAAAGCATTTAGCAATCCTAAATTAAATGTTGATTCATATGGAAGATTTGATGATGACTTTACACCAAAAGAAGACATTAAGTATTTTATGCATGTGGACTTAGCACAAAAGCATGACCATTGTGCAGTAGCACTAGCCCACGTGGATGGCTGGGTAACCATGAAGATTGGTGAAAATTACAAGCAGGCAGCTCCTAGAATTGTGGTTGATGCTGTAAGATATTGGACTCCTACAGCTTCTAGATCTGTTGATTTTACAGAAGTAAAAGATTATATTACAAGTGTGCGGGATAAAGGGTTTAATCTTAAACTTGTTACATTTGACCGCTGGAACTCACACGATATGATGCAACAACTTGGTGTTCATGGGATTAAAACAGAAATTTTATCTGTAGCAAAAAAGCATTATGAGGATATGTCTCTTACTTTAACTGAAGAGAGATTACATGGTCCACATATTCAATTGTTGATTGATGAATTGCTTCAGCTACGCATTATGAAGGACAAGGTAGACCACCCTAGAAAAGGCTCTAAAGACCTCTCAGACGCCGTTTGTGGAGCTGTATTCAATGCTATATCCTTGACACCACCAGATCAAGATAAAGAAGTAGAAATCTATACTTATTCTGGTGTATTTGCGGGGGAATTGGCACAATTAAAGGCGGAATCGGATGCAAGAATGAAGAATACAATCCGTATGCCTGAAAGAAAAACAATGCCACAAGATATTAGAGATTTCTTTGATGATGAAGACGGGGAATACAAAGATATAGTTGACAACTTCAGAATATTATAGTAAACTGTCACCAACAACAAACAAAGGATAATAAATGTTAGCAAACGGAACGATTAAAACTATTGAAGATGAAGATGATATTTATATCAGTTTAACTGCACTTTGTGAATATTTTACAAAGTCTGTAGTTAGTATGAGAAGTGAAATTGATGCAGCAGATACAAAGCATAAGCGTTATGCTGCAGGATTATATGATATGATGCGTACTCTTGCAGAAGAAATGGTTGAGCTTGGAAAATTTGAAGCACAACGTCGCATGATTAATAGCCCTGAAGATTTATTGAAAATGATTGACAAGAACCCTTTCGGTAAGGTAGAATAGGGTTACAATGGTCTGTAGCACAATTGGCAGTTGCACTCCGCTGTTAACGGAGATGTTGTAAGTTCGAGTCTTACCAGACCAGCTAGATAAATTATTAACCAAACAAACATAGGAGTATAATTATGAATATGATGGCGGAAAAGACAGAAGAAATTTCAGAACAAAAAGAATATATCTTAAAAGCCATTGATCGTTGTGATGCATGTGCAGCACAAGCTTATGTTTTGGTTAAAGGTGTCACAGGAGAATTAATGTTTTGTGGTCATCATTATCAAAAAAATGAAAAAGCATTAAAAGAATTTGCTTATGAAATTGTTGATGAGCGAGATAGGCTAATAGAAAATAAACTCATAGGTCAAGCTCACGTATAATTTGTTATGATGCAAAAATTATGATATAATATATATCATGGAATGCGGAACTTATTCAGGATATATAACCCACGGCAAAAACAAGGAAAAACCTTGCAACGAGTGCAGGCTGGCAGCAAATAAGTATAGAAGAGAAAAAAGAAAATCGGATAATGAAAAGCTTGGGTATGACCCAAGAAGGTTTAGTAGGCATCATATAACAAAAGAGTATTATGACAATATGATGTCAAAGCATGACGGAAAATGTTGGATTTGCAAAAAAGCAGAAGCTGTACATATAGACCATGACCATAATTGTTGTGAAGGCGGGTGGTCTTGTGGAAAATGTATAAGGGGTGTATTATGCAGTAATTGTAATACAGCAATAGGTCTTTTAAAAGACGATATAAATCTTTTAAAAGAAACAATTAAATATTTAAAACAACTGACAGTATCCTAGCCTGGTTTTGGAAGTACTCTTATAAGGTATGTATCGCTGGTTCAAATCCAGCCTGTCGGACCACATTCCCGATTCGTCTAACGGCAAGACCCCGCCCTTTGGAGGCGGTTATCGTGGTTCGAATCCATGATCGGGAGCTAGCACTAATGGCCCAACGGTAGAGGCGCTAGTCTTAGGAACTAGATGTTGTAGGTTCGAATCCTACTTGGTGCACAAAAGGCTCCTCTAGCCCAGCGGTAGAGGCATATCACTTAAAATGATAAAAGCGTTGGTTCGAATCCAACGAGGAGCACTAGGTTATAGGTGGCACTTACTTAGGATGTTATAGTTACGTATACAAACTAACTGGGCAATCGCTCACCACCTATAACCCCTGCGGATGTTGCATATTGGTAGTGCCTCTGCCTTCCAAGCAGAAGGGGTGAGTTCGATTCTCATCATCCGCTCTCGCCTCCCTAGCTCAGTGGTAGAGCATCCGCCTTGTAAGCGGAAGGTCGTCAGTTCAATCCTGACGGGGGGCTCGGAAAAATGGCAGAGTGGTCTATTGCAACGGTTTGCTAAATCGTCGTACGAAAGTACCGTAGGTTCGAATCCTACTTTTTCCGCCACGGTGTATAAGCCCCAAGGTGGGGCAGTGGACTGTAAATCCGCCGTCAACGACATGCTTGGTTCGATTCCAAGATACACCACAATTAATGTATAATTAACTTATCATGACAGATGCACATAAGCAAACATTAAATCTTCATTTAATTACATCAATTCCAGATCATGCTCCACGAAAAAATGATCCATATTACAAATATTTTATACAGGCAAAAGCTCGTATAAAAAAGACGGGAATGTGGAAGTGTATAATTGATGATGATTTATGCTCAGGAGAACCAGAACTTCATCATTCATTTGTAGAATTTAGTCAGATAGCCAATATGGATCCACATAAGATAGAGGCAGCATTTGGGTTACATTTTGAATCAGATGATGATTTTCAAAAATGGATAGAAAGTCCAGGAAATTTGGAAGTATTATGTGCTGCTCATCATAGGACACATTTTGGTATCCATTCAATCCCCGCTCCTTTATGGGAAACATTTAGGTTCAGAAAGACGGGTACGGAACCAGCAGTAGAAGTCGTTACAAACGATAAATGATATAATAGTACTATAAAATAAGGAGATTAACCATGGCAATAGCACATCAAATAGTAGCATTAAATTCAAGCACAGCAACTCTAGTAAGTATTCCTTCAGCATCTGAAGTTCCTTACGAGCACAATGCATCAATTTCAGTACAGAACCTAGACAGTTCAGCAACAGTATTTTTGGGTGACTCAACAGTTACAAGCTCATTTTACGGATATGCATTAGTTCCTGGAGCATCAGTTAGTTTTGATCTTCTTGCAGATGATAAGCTTTTTGCCATCGCATCAGCTGGAACACCAAACGTTGCAGTCTTAGCAGCGGAGGTTTAATATGTCTATTCGTTTTGGTTCACCCAAACAACAGCAAACAAAAGTAACTATTCTAAAGGCATCCGATTTTAGTTTTGTGGCAGATGCTGCAATTACATCTAACACTTATGTTCCAGTAGTTTCAAAAACATTTACACCAACACTTACCAATGCTGACATTTTTGTTGAAGTTTATGCAGTTTCAAGTGTAAACGGAAGCGGTAATGATGATTGGTTTACAAATATCACTTGGAACGGAAATGAGATTGGTTACAACCATGAATCATTTTCTACAACATATAGCGGCGGGTCAAGAACAAGTAACCTATTCCCACTAGTCGGATCTTGGTACAATATTAACACAACTCCATATACACTTGCAGTAAATGCAAAACGTGGAACATCAGATGATACTTTAACTATTAAAGCAGATGGATCTTTTTATGTAAAGATTACAGAGGCTGCAAGAGCATAAAATGAATAATGCCATTAATAAAGATCGTGGAACAATTGCAGGAGACTCTTCAGCAAATTCTGGTCGCATTAGTGGCGGGGTAGGTTGGAAGATTGAATTTAATACTCCTGATTGTCAACATGGTTGGTCAGTAATTAAAGTTGGATCAGGACAATCTATTGGTTGTTTTTTTAAAGAAGAAGACGCAAAAGCGGCATTGGAGGCACTAGCGGTGACAGAACCAGTTGTAAAAGCAGAGGGTGGATATAAGCCAACTTCAGGAATGAAATCTGCAGCAGCAAAAGCAATTAAGTGGAAAGAAGAAGGCAAAGCTAATGGTGCTGGAACCAACGTTGGTTGGACTCGTGCACATCAGATTGTAAGTGGAGAATCTTTATCTCTTGATACTGTTAAGCGTATGTATTCTTTCTTTTCTCGCCATGAAGTTGATAAACAAGGAAAAGAATGGGATAAACCATCACATGGTAAAGTTATGTGGTATGCATGGGGCGGGGATGCAGGATATTCTTGGTCTCGTGCTATTGTAGAAAGAGCTAATAAAGTAGAAAAAGGCATAGCATCATGGGATGGTGTATTTGCCCCAGTAAAATTAGAAAAAACTCATGTTCGCAAATGCATGACTTGTGGATGTGATGATTTAGGAAATGATCACCACTATATTTCAGATACAGAAAAGTGCATGTATTGTCTTGATAAAGGGCAGGGACCTTGTTGGGATGGATATGCATATGCGGGAACAAAAGAAGATGAAAATGGTAAGACTGTTCCTAATTGCATTCCCGTCAAAAAAGATGATGCATCAGGACAAACAAAACAAAATCAACAAGATGGAATTGGTGCATTAAGTTTCTGGAATGGATCTTTATCTCCTGTAATGGGATTACAAAATGGAGATGCAGGATGGAGATCAACTTATAATTCCCCGCCACAAAATGACGGGAAGCAAACAGTTGGATATGGTAATCACTCAGATCCTAAAGGTAGAAGTAATCAATGAGCTTAGGTAACACAATTAGCGGTAATGTAAGTTTTTCAGGCCCCGCCACAATTAAAGTAATTTCATCAGCACCAACATACACATATAACTATACACCAGGGGATAACTTATTTTATATGATTGATTATAATGGTGCTATAGGTTTTGCTTATGAGGATCCCAGTCTTGTTCCATTAATGAACAATTCTTTTATCACAGTATCTGGTATAACAGGAGAATATTCTTCATTAAATGGTACTACTTTTACAGGAAATGGTGGCAATACAGCATTACCAGGTGGAACATTTAATGCAGCTTATGCAGCATTAGGATTTGGACCTTTTAATTTTTCGCCACAAACAGATTTTCCAGGTATGACATGGGGTTGGAATTAAGGAGATAAAATGACAACATTTACAAATGAACAAAATGCAGCTTTACAACTTGCAAAACTTGCATCAACAAATGATGAAAAGGCTGCAGCAATATCTGCATTAAAAGCAGCATTTCCAAATTTATCATCATATAAAACTAAATGGTCTGACGGAACGGTTTCTGAATAAATAAAAATACATGTATAATTAGTTATATATGTTATTGATTGTAAAATAATATATAAAAGGAGATATTTATGTCACATACGTATGAAATAGATTCAAATAATGCAATTAAATGTTTTGCTGAAGGTTCTTCTACCCCGCACCTTCTTCAGCCACGTTGGCCAAATGGTGAAGCATGGAAAGACGCAGATGAAGCAAAAGCGTGGGCAGATCTTTATTTAGCATCAGAGAATGACCCAAATGCACCCTATGCACCTAATGCTAGGGGTACAACAGGAAATCCAAAGCCAACGCAACAACAAATTGATGCAATAAAAAATTTAAAAAATGCAAAAACTGCACAAGAAAAAGAAATTGCACTTGCATCATTAAAAACAATTGTGGGGGTTAAATAATGAGTTTAACTAATACGGTAAGTGGTTTAGGAACACTATCTGGAGCAGGAAATTTTCAAATAATTCAATCGGTAAGCGGAGTCTATGTAGCTTATAGTTATTATAATCAAGTTGCATACTCAACTGATGGACAAAATTGGACCTTACAATCTTTTTCTTTTTCCGATGGTTCTCTGACTGGATTGGGTTTTTATGCATTAGGTAAATTTTTTATTTTTTCACAATCTAGTGGAGATTATATTTATTCTTCCGATGGAATTAATTGGATTAATGGAAATACGGGATCGGATAATTCCAGTTTCTATTCCGTACTTTCTGGACAAATTTATTTATTTTCTTACAGCAATGTATTAACTAGTTCAGATGGAATAAGTTGGACAATTCAAGGTTCTAATACTCTAGTTAATAACTATGGCATCGCACAAGGAAATGGGTTATTTGTTGCTATAAATCAATACCCAAATGTTACTGAACTTTCCGAAGATGGAATTACTTGGACAACTTATAGTGATAATAATATTTGGGAATCAATAATTTTTAGAAATGGTGTTTTTGTAGCTACTGACGGCCTGGTGTCTGGAGTTTCAACAGATGGAATAAATTGGACAACCAGCACTCTTCCAATAATGTACTTGGGAACTTTATCGTATGCTAATGGAAAATTTATTATTACAGATGGCTATTCAGCTCTTCTGTACTCCACAGATGGCTTGACTTGGTCTTATGGAACTTATCCATCACAACTTCAATATGGATTCTTGGTTTCGGGTGGTAACAATAAATTTCTTATAGCTGCACAATATGATCAAAATTATAATCACCCATCAGTAATTGGTTATTCTACAGATCTTAACAATTGGGAATATTATTCTTTAGGTGCTGAAGGTCACTATGGCTGGAATAGTGCATTTAGTTCATTTAACTAATAATTAATTAAATAATTAACCCGCCTATGTCATTGACAGGGCGGGTTTTTTATGTTATAATAACTATACAGAATGCCGTAAGGGTTCTGAATATAAACTAACTTGCTGAAAAGGAGCTAAGTAAAATGACACATCTAGTATATAAAGACCCATTCTCACATATTCAATCTATTTTCAATGACCCGTTTTTTTTGGGTTTTGGAGATCAATTTGTAAGATGGGAAACAAATAAGAAGACAACATCTTCGTTCCCCCCATATAACGTAAAAAAGGTTGACGAAGACAACTATGTTGTTGAGTTGGCGGTTGCGGGATATGACCGTGAGGATATTGATGTAACAGTAGATAAAGATACACTGATCATCAAAAGTGAACGGGAGAATGATGAGAAATCAGAGTATATTCACAAGGGAATTGCTGGACGCAATTTCACCCAGACATTCACACTTGGTGAATATATGGTAGTAAAGTCTGCTTCACTTGATAATGGATTGCTATCTGTAAGAATTGAACGTGAGATTCCAGATGAGGCAAAGCCTAAGTCAATTAAGATAAAGTAAGATATAATATATTCACTGCACCCTTTCATCGGGGAGTCGCAGGAAGAGACCTGAGTAAGTCTTAAAACTGCTCACATAGCAGAATAGAGCAGTTCGGAGTGCTCGTCAGTCTCATAAACTGAAGGTCGTCAGTTCAAATCTGACTTCTGCTACGGATTAAATGTAATGTATAATTAAATATATGAAAAAAGTTTTACATTTTTTGTCTATATATATACAGAAAAATCCCGCAAGGATATCTGGTTATATTTCAGCAATCAGTTTAAATGCAATGAAGTACTGGACTACTGTCCCAGTTGGACTATTGATACCAATAGCGATGCTTTTAATTATGATGGGCGAAGGTGGGCAAAGAATGGAAAATAAAAAAACTTTAGCAGCTTTATACACAGAGAATGACCCATCTAAAAAAGATGAGGAGATTCTAACTGAAATGATAGAACATTTAGAGATTAGCAAGAGAAAGAAGAAATCAAATGGCAGAGCACGAAGATCTAATTCAAGAGCTTAAAGTTCTTAAATCAATGGTAGTAAAAATGTATGCCCAAACTCACGGGTATCATTGGAATGTTGAAGGGGCGGGATTCCCACAATACCACCGTTTCTTTCTTAAAATATACGAAGATGTATATGAGTCTATTGATCCAATCGCAGAGAACATTAGAAAGCTTGGTGCAAAAGCCCCGTTTGGTTTAAAATCATGGATGTCAACAAGCCCTGAGTTTGAGATTAATGATTCAGAAGACTTGAATGCAAGACAAATGATTCAAGAGTTAGTTAATTCTAACACTGTTGTCATGGCACAACTTAAAAAAGTTTATGATATATCTAATGAATTAGATTATCAAGGAATTTGCAATTTTATTGCTGGAAGACAAGAACAACATAGATTTTGGCAATGGCAATTGACAAGCACTTTAAAACCTACTATAATGTAGAAGAAGGAATTTTTTGCATTTTCCTCCTTTCTATGAAGCAAAAGGTACTAGAAATAGTACCTTTTGTGTTTGGGGTTTGAAGCATTAAGGTGATGCAATAGACTTTTAATCTATGGAAGAAGGATCGTTACCTTCCAGACCCACGCAGTCAAGCCCCTATAGCTCAGTGGATAGAGCATACGGTTTCTACCCGTCAGGTCGGGAGTTCAAATCTCTCTAGGGGCACTATTGACAACTCTTACAATAAATAGTAAAATGTACCATAACAACTAATAGAAAGAAGTAAAATGAAAAAGACTCTCATAATTGCAGGAACAGTAATTGGTGGAGCATTGATTGCTTTGCTAACTTTGAATCGTGCAAATGCTGCAACAATTGCAATTATTGATACAGCAATTAATTCTAATTACGTAAAGAATGTTACACATGAAGTTTGTTTTACAGATAATGAATCTTGCCCAAATGGTCAAGGATCAATGGATGGGGCGGGAGCTGCAAATGTTCCTTCATCAGCATATAAAGTTGGAGATGTTATCCATGGCACTGAAGTAGCACAAGTAGCTATTCAGGCTAATCCAAATGTAAAGATTGTATTTATTCGTATCGGTGACTGGTATGGCTCTAGTATGTTGCAAACAGGTACACAGCTTGATAATGCCATGACATGGGTTGCACAGAATTACAAGAAATATGGCATTCAGGCAGTATCAATTTCTCAAGAACGAGAGAATTTTACAGGTGCTTGTCCAGTTGATAATACATTGACAAATAATGTTGAAACTTTAAAGTCAGCTAATATTCCAGTATTTGCTGGTGTAGGGAATAGTGGATTGAAGAATTTTGTTGGATTCCCCGCCTGTTCTACAGATGTAATCAGCGTAGGAGCATCATCAGCTCAAGGCACACCGTACTATTTCTCAAACCTTGGCTCAGGCGTAAAGCTTATGTCATTAGGTCGTACCACAGTACCAGTTACCACAGATTCAGGGACTGTACAGACAGCGGTGGTTGGAACTTCAATTGCAACCCCTTGGGCAGCCACAATTTGGGTTACAAATGGCTGGGGAACATATGATTCAAATAAGGCGGGAATTGCAAAGCTACCTGTCATCATGGATAGCTATAAAAACAAGTATCCATTTTTGATGTAATACTGTATAATAAGATTTGAGGAAGTGACACATTGGAATACGATCCTTCAAATGAAGACCATTTTGAAATTATGCAGTATCTCATAGCAGAGGGTGCAGCAATTTTAGATGGAATGGATGAAGATGGCGAGCCAGTATACGTGTTTGATATGGAAATTTTGGAAGAAGTAATGCCAGAACTCCATGCAGTAATGCAAAATGATATAGACCAAGTTTTGGTTGATCTGTATCAAAAAGGTTTAATTGATGTAACTTACGATGAAAATCTAAATGCATTAATGACTGTATCTGAACAAGGCAAAATTGCTTTATTAGAAGCAGGATTTGATTTAGATGGATTTGAAGACATTGAATAATTATATAAGGTGGTGATTTAAATATGGATAACAACCAACAAGGTAAAGAGGGTGGAGTACAGCAACCAGCAGCAGCTGCAGCAGTAACAGAAGCAGCAGGCCCAGAGGCTCCTCTAGTTTCAGATGCTAAGACTGATCTTGGCGTAAACAACCCTGGTACACTTAACGTCGCAAGCCCTTTCACGGGGCGTGATGTTTCAATGACCACTCCACAATATGCTGGAGGAAATATCACGACAACAGAGGTAGGGTCAAAGTAAATGGAACTCGTACTTAAAAGAGAATTTTCAGATG